>Ga0315286_10000202_pt1 | contig 45959 bp, 37 predicted proteins | sample YL17G10_0_MG_FD_205038 | JGI IMG/M metagenome (GOLD analysis project Ga0315286, IMG submission 205038) | Sediment microbial communities from Yellowstone Lake, YNP, Wyoming, USA - YL17G10_0 | ecosystem: Environmental > Aquatic > Freshwater > Lake > Sediment | place: USA: Wyoming | collected...
TGTTCGAGGGCGAAAGCTACCGGATGAAGCACGCCCTCATGCGGCAAAGGCACTAGGAAAAAGTACCCGCGGGCTCATGGGTATTAGTAGACGATTTTTCCGGGTATTTTCCCTTGACGAAACACACGACGCTGGCCTTGAAGGCCGCCTCGTACTGTTTCCTCATGTACGCCATTTTAGCCAATACCTCCTTGTGAAGATATGGCAGGCCAAAATGCACCTAAGCCCCCTGTCCAGTTTTTGGGGACAAGTTCAGAGGGCGGAGGCTTCGCTGCCACAAACCGAAGCTTCATTCATCTTCTATAAGTAGAATCCGTTACTTGGGTTTCACACCTGGAAATCGGCGCGCATGCTGGCTCACAGGAAATTATCAGGTTTTCTCATTCACCTGAAAAACGGAAGCATAACGGAGCCGCCAATCGTGCCTTTTATTATTGAAAGGTTCCAAGCCCCACCATTTAAAAGGCCAATCAGCTCTCAAGACAGGGTCGCCATCGTGAATGTCTTTCATTAAATCCAGGACGGGTCGCCAGCGTAGATCACGTGCACACTTTGTTCGAACGTCCAGATCGATTCCTGAAACGAAGAGATATCCACCTGGTTTAACCAATCGAGCAATATTGCGAAGACATCTTTCTGCATCCGGTGGATCCATATGGCAAAGAAAGTTATTTGCAACCACAATATCTTGAGGTCCAAAAATATTGAGCATCTCGGGATCTCCGGCATCCCCGAGACGCCAGATAATGCCTTCCTTGAGCCATGATTTAATTTTTAGTCGACCATCTTCCTTATCGAACATTTCTCGCATTTCATTTTCAGTCATTCGTTCAAAAATCTGTTGGTCCACCAGTTCAGGAGGTCCGAGGGAGTAGGTCCCTTTTCGGGCTAATTCCAAAACCTCATTTGAAATATCGACAGCATTCATCATGATTTTCAAGTCCGGCCGTGCTGAGCGAATTGTCCACAAGATAGAATAAACCTCAGACCCGTTGCTACACCCTAAAACGATAATTTTCAGGGTAGATCCCTTGCCCTTCTGATCTGAAAGACGCCGAATCAATTCCAATTCAGGACGGTTTCGAAGGAAGAAAGTCCCGAGGAACTGTCTCCGATTTGCACCCAGGCAGACTAAGGTATGCAAAAAACTGCCATAGATGCGCCATGGAGGAATGGCTGCTAGGGAGCGATGGAACTGGTTCCAAATCCATTCATTCAGTCTCAAATAAGCGCCTACTGGAGATTTTCCGAATATATTTAATTTTGCCATTCTACTCAGAATCGATTGAAACATTTATAATTCCTTTAAGAAGGGGGCAAGGATTCCAAGATTCGAGGGATCAAGTGTTTTATCTCTAAAGATTTAAAAGGTGCCTTGAGCATCCTCTCCCCCTCTTCTATCTAAGCTTGAAGTTTCTTCCATTTATTAGCGGGTTTCCGTAAGCACATCTGACCTGGCCCCACTTAGTGTACCACCTATGAAGTGAAAGTTCTAGGCTCCAACACCTCTGGCGCCGGCGGCCGATATCCCAAAGAACTGTGGGGACGGAATTGACTATATCCCCGTTTCCAATTTTCTATAACCACCAGGGCTTCGAGTAAAATATCAAAAATCTCGCCATTGAGAAGTTCGTCCCTCAACTTCCCATTGAAGGACTCCACATAGCCATTCTCCCACGGACTCCCAGGTTCGATAAACAACGTCCTGACGTTGACGTGCGACAGCCATTCCCGAACGACTTTAACTGATTCAACGGGCGACATGAAGCGCTAAACACTCCCGGGTAAATTCATCGATAATCACCGATACGATCCACGGATCGCTCCTCATCATCGGGAGTTGTGAGGACGTGCCGTTGGGTTGAACGCGGCTGATGTAAGGCTTGACATGCTCGCCTTTGTGATATCCCCTGTCTTTCACAAACATGTTGGACAACCCGGCTCTTTTTGGCCGGGCTTAGAAGTTTCCCCCGGACGGCCTCCTTCAGAATCGAGTTATCCAAAGACAGATCCGCCACGATCTTCTTCAATCTGGTATTTTCTACTTCCAGTTCCCTTAAGCGGCGGGCTTGATCGACTCTCATCCCGCCAAATTCTTTTCGCCAACGGCATTAGGTTTGTTTCGAAATTGCGCTTTTTCGACAGACCTCTCCGATCGCCAAGCCTTGCCCAATAAATACTTCGGCCTCTCGGATCTTTCCGATGATCTGTTCCGGCGTAAACCGTACCCTGCCCAAGATGACTCCTTACTTTCAGGTCTTTTTTCTCATTATACCTGGATCGATTTAAGGGGCGCAGGTCAAGAACCCGGGGAACAGATCAATGTGATAGGACCTCTTCATTGAGCAAGAATATTGGGAAGCTTAACGGCTTGCCTAAAAATCCTGATACACGTCCTCCCCCTTGTTCCACTACACTATTAGCTATAGAGCCGGCCCGTCCTTGACAGGTTCTGTCTCCCCTTTTATACTTGCCTACGATGGTTGGAGGGGAGCATTGTATTTGTATCGTTATTGCCTACAGGCGCTGTCGAAAAGGAAACTCTTACTCATAGGAGAGGGGTGACCACTGAAAGGTCGGTTTTATGTATGAGATCGGGTGAGGTAGAAGTGATAGAAAAAGCTTGTATCGGAAAATGAGTTGTTCAATATACAGCGACTAAAAAGAAGATATGTGGGAAGCAGCTTGAACAAGAGGATAGCCTAGCGATGAATACAGACTCGACGACATCATCCGGGGGGGCGCGTGTGCTTATGTTTTCGCAGAGAAATATTTATGAACCAGAGGTCTGGAGATGTTCGTTCAATGAATTTGAAAAAATCGTCCAGAACATCGACTCCGTTGAGGTGTTGGCGCCAAAACCTAATAAGAGATGGTTCTATCAGCGGAAAAGCCATGCGATGCGAATGGGAAAGATCTCAAGTATTCCAGTTAATCCGGGCATTTCGAAAATAAGGTTAGACAGATACTATGATTTATTCATCGCCGTTTGCGAGAAACCATCTGAGCTTTTGAATGTAAATGTCGTTGAAGGGTGGAAGGATTATTGCAAAACGTCCATTTGCTGGTTAACGGAATTCTACGTAAGAGAGATGCCTTTCTGTAAGAGTAGCCTCAAAGTGTTATCAAAATTCGATTATGTCCTATTCATGTTTGATACAAATGAACCGTTTAAGCAGGTCATTCAGGGAGAAGGCTCCTATTTGCCTGCCGGCATAGATACCACTCTTTTTTGTCCGTATCCAAATCCACCCAAGAGGCATATCGATGTATTAAGTATAGGTCGCAGATCAGAGCAGACACATCAGGCGCTTTTAAGCATGGCTTATGAAAATAAAATATTCTACGTTTACGACACGCTAACAAATCTACATTCCTCCAATATAGAGCAACACAGATTTCTGATGGCCAACATGGCGAAAAGGAGCCGATATTTTATCGTCAACCCAGGGAAAATAGACTCTGCCGGGGAAACTGGAGGCCAAAGTGAATTTGGGTATAGATATTTTGAAGGAGCTGCGCCTGGCACGATAATGATTGGAGATATACCGAAAAATAAGGAGTTCGGCAAGTATTTCGGCTATGCAGACGCAGTGATCCATCTTCCTTTTGGGTCCGGAAAGATCGGCGAGATCATTGAGGAACTGGATAGGCAACCTGAGAGGCAAAAACAAATTCGAAAGACCAACGTGGTTAAATCCTTGCTCAATCACGACTGGGTATATCGGTGGGAAACAATCCTCAAAATGGCAGGGCTCAAACCTGTGCCCCAACTTGCGGAAAGGAAAAGGCACCTAGAAGATCTTTCAGAGAGGGTCTCAAATGAATGGGACGGAGAATCGTGAGTACGAGGTCTGAAGAAGGGAAGGAAAGTATCTGCAATGCGCGGGAAAGCACCTCTGGATGATTAATAATTGGACGGGAGTATCGAATTGATATCGCGTCTGTCTACAAGTGCTGTCGAAAAGTAATTTTTTGTCCACCATAAAGGGAGAAGGACGATGATTTTTAATGAAACCGCGCTTTTGGGTGCTTATATCATAGAACCGGAAAGGCTAGAAGACCACCGCGGATTCTTTGGCCGAATCTGGTGTAATAATGAGCTTAAACAAAAGGGGCTACAGCACAAACTGGCGCAGTCGAATGTTGGTTTCAGCTACCGAAAGGGAACGATGAGAGGGCTTCATTTTCAGAAGGCTCCCCATGCTGAGGTGAAAATCGTCCGTTGCACCCGTGGAGCAATATTTGATGTTATTGTTGACCTTAGGCCGGAATCGCCCAGTTACAAACGCTGGTTTGGTGTGCAACTGAATGAGGAGAACCGAAAAATGATCTATGTCCCTGAAGGGTTTGCCCAGGGGTACATAACCTTGGCGGAGAATACAGAAATATATTATCATACATCTGAATTTTACAATCCGAGTTCGGCCATCGGCATAAGGTATAATGACCCCGAGTTTGGGATCGTATGGCCGACCGAGATCACGGTTATTTCTGAGCAGGATAGAGAATGGCCTGATTACCAGAGCCGAAGCCGAGTCTAATTTTCAGCTAGGAGGGCACATAAATGATATTGGTTGACAAGGCTCTGGCAGAGAGGCAAAACAGCGGCAAGCCGATCAGGGTTGCGATTGTTGGCGCGGGATATAGTGGTAGAAATGTTGCCTATCAAATAATTAAATCATTTCCGGCGATGCGGCTTGTCGCGATCTCAAATCGAACCTTGCAGACTGCGCTTGACGTATATGCGTCGGCCGGTGTGATAGACGCCCATGTGGTCGATAGCCGCAAGGCGCTCGCGGTAGCGATTGCCGAGCAACGATTTGCGGTTACCGATGATTCATCGCTCATCTGCGAGACGGATGGGATCGATGCGATAATCGAAGCGACAGGGACGATCGAGTTTGCTGCCACTGTTGTCATGAAGACAATCAAGAATGGAAAGCACATCGTTGTATTGAACTGTGAATTGGACGCAACTCTGGGGCCAATTCTGAAGGTTTATGCCGACAGAGCCAGCGTCATATACTCAAACAGCGACGGCGATGAGCCGGGTGTCGCCATGAATATGATCCGGTTCGTAACATCAATCGGGTTGAAGCCGGTAGTGGCAGGCAATCTAAAAGGACTTTACGATCCTTACAGAACTCCCGAAACCCAGCGGGGCTTCGCCGAGCGCGCCCATCAAAAGCCGACCACGATGACCTCGTTCGCCGACGGAACAAAGCTGTCTATGGAGCTGACAGTCCTGGGGAATGCCACAGGATTTGGGGTGGGAAAACGAGGGATGTACGGGCCGGGCTTGAAACACGTCAATGAGAGTGGCATTTTCTACCTCGACAAACTGAGGGATGAAGGAATGGTAGATTACCTAGTTGGGGCAGAACCGGGAAATGGGGCCTTTGTTCTTGGATATTCGAAGGACCCGGTGAAAGCCGCGTATCTCAAATACTTAAAGATGGGTGAAGGTCCACTTTACGTTTTTTATACGCCGTTTCATCTGCCTCAGCTTGAAATTCCCCTGACCGTCGCTCGGGCTGTCTTGTTCAATGACGCAACCGTGGCGCCGATCGGGAAACCAAGTTGCGATGCCGTCACTATGGCCAAACGAGACCTCCAAGCCGGGGAAATTCTTGACGGCATGGGCGGGTTTACCTGTTACGCGCTAACAGAAAACTATGGTGTAAGCCGGCGAGAGAATGCTCTGCCCATAGGGATATCGGAGGGGTGCAGACTCAAGAAAGATATCTCAAAGGATAGGCTTGTCACCTATGAAGATGTGGAACTCCCCAAGGATCGATTGTGTGACAAGTTACGGCAGGAGCAGCATGATCACTTTTCAAGAAACTAGTTGAGCGAGAGACGAAAAGCTCTCTACTTTTAAGCTAATAAACGAGCCGTGCGAACAAAATGCAAAAGAGTCGTGAGTCAGATCGTGCCTAGTGACTCGGACCGAGGGGGCCGATCCATTCCTGGTTGCACGTATTTGAGACATTCATTGCTTAGCAAGGAGGTCACGTCATGAAGGTTGTCTTGTTCTGCGGAGGTTTAGGAATGAGGTTAAGGGAATTCTCGGATAATATTCCCAAACCATTGGTCAATATCGGTTACAGGCCCATTATATGGCATCTGATGAAGTACTACGCTCATTTCGGACACAAAGATTTCATCCTTTGTCTGGGGTATAAGGGGGATGCTTTTAAAAAATTTTTTCTTGAATATAATGAATGCATATCAAATGATTTCACCTTGTCGGAGGGCGGCTCTAAGTTGGAGCTGGGTAACAGCGATATTTCTGATTGGCGAATTACGTTTATAGACACGGGACTTCATTCCAATATTGGGCAACGGCTGGTCAGGATCCGGAAATACCTTCAGGGGGAAGAAATGTTTCTCGCTAATTATAGTGATGGTTTAACGGACATGGATCTCAACAAACAGCTTGAGCACTTCAATTCGCATAATAAAATCGCCAGCTTCTTGAGCGTAAAGCCGAATATAACTTTCCACACAGTTTCCATGAAAAACGATACCCTCGTGGGGGAAATGAAACCATTTAAGTTGTCTGATATTCGGGTGAATGGTGGATTTTTTATCTTGAGAAATGATATTTTTGAGTTCATAAACGAAGGAGAAGAACTTGTCCAGGAACCTTTTTATCGATTAATTGAAAAAGAACAGTTAATCGCCTATGAATATAACGGGTTTTGGGGGGGGATGGATACATTTAAAGACAAGCAAATGTTTGATGAGCTGTACGAAAAAGGAAATCCGCCTTGGCAGATATGGAGTTCAGAGATGAAGGAACAGATCTGTATGCCAAACGGGCATGCGAAGCGAAAGGGATGATATGGAGCCTGAAATTACGGAGCCCCCTAAAAAGGAAAGAGCGGGGTTTGTGAGGGCAAAGAAAATCGTTTTTTTGGGCTTATTCGGTCAGCAAAACCTGGGAAATGATTGCAGCCTGCACGCTATGATCGAACACACTCGGAATTGGCTGCCGGATGCAGAGATGAAGTGTATTTGTACAGGCCCTGAAGAAATCAGAACGAGGTATGGGATTCCGGCCTTCCAGATGTACGCAGCCTCTTGTGAGATCGAGCCCGGTAAGAAGAAATTTCCGATGAGAATTCTGACAGGAATCGCTGCGTGGGCCTGGAGAGAACTATTGCATGGGGTAAGAGCTTCTAAGTTCCTAAAGGGTAACGACATGCTCATCGTACCGGGAACCGGCCTACTGGTAGATCACACCACGGGTTTTCGTGGTTATCCCTATTACCTATTCAAATGGTCGCTGATCGCAAGACTGCGTGGATGCAAATTACTTTTTGTAAGCATGGGGGCGGGCCCCATATACCACCCCTTGAGCCGCTGGTTCATCAGATTCGCCCTATCATCGGCGACTTACAGGTCCTATCGTGATGCCTTCTCTAAGCAGTATATTGAGAGCATTGGCTTTAAGGCAAGTTGTGATCCGGTTTATCCTGATTTAGCTTTCAGCCTTCCAGAAACTATGATGCCTGCGTCGAACAATCCCCGTGGGCCAAGGCCGGTGATTGGTGTTGGTGTAGTGGATTATTGCGGTCCGGGTGGTAAACAACAGAACAGAGGTCAAGAAGTTTATCGTGACTACATTAATAAATCGGCAACTTTCGTGGCGTGGTTGCATGATCATCACTATCCCGTACGGATGCTCATTGGTGATATTAAATACGACAGCCGCGTGAGGCAAGATGTGATAGAGTTGCTCGAAAAGCGTGGACTTATCGATTGCGAGGGTCGGATTATCAACGAAGGGATCTTATCCCTATCGGACTTGTTGGCACAGCTTGAAAAAATTGACATAGTAATCTCACCCCGATTTCACAATATTATTTTAGCTTTGATGCTCAACAAGCCAGTGATCGTGCTTTCACACGATGATAAGTTTGATTCGCTGATGGCAGAGTTGGGTTTGGCTGAATACTGTTTGGCTATTGATGGCTTGGATGTGGACCGGCTGATCGAGCGGTTCACTGAAGTCGAGAAGAACGGAGAGGCACTCAAGACCTACATCAAAGACAAAAGTGAAGAGTATCGCAGGGTCTTGGATCAACAGTATAGCATTATTTTCAAGGACGTGTTGCGAAATTAGGTTCCTTCAACGCAGTAGAAAGCATCGAAAAACCTCTAAATATTTGAGCTGGTGCCCTGAGGCGTCGCAAGGTGTTTCGGGTATCGCTTCATGGCTTGGTCCGTCGACTCCGAGTCGAGCCGAATGTTTCTTTCGTCATGCCATGGTTCATACAAGCGCTAGTTTTCTGCAATAAAAAGCTTCCGCATATTGAGAAGCGGAGTTGGATTCAATGCCTCGCAATCTCATGATCGCCTGAAAGGCCTCTTCAGCAAACCACTGATTAGAGGCCTGGGACTTGAAGTGTTCTAAGATGTATCGGACCTTCTTCTTGCAGATGGCCTCATCAAGATGGGTAAAAACGTTCGGCGCACCCAGATCCCCGTCATATTTCGGAATTTCATACTCCAGGATAAGATGATCCCGAAACGTATTCCACGTGAGCTCGGAGATCAGACGATGGTCCTGATGCAAATCCAAACGTTGGTGGGTGAATATCAGGTCAGGATCCAACTCTCGTTTTAACTCTTCAAAATAATCCTTGATCTCTCCACCTGAGTAAGGGAAGAAGCCATCCCGGAACTTATTGAGGACAACAACATTCCTCTCCGCATCAACCAAAAACGCTTCCGCACTTTTCTCGGCTTCCCTTTTTCGTATCTCATTCGAGCTGAATACGACCCAGCTAAAAGAGGTCCGTCTGTATTCTTGTATCAACTTCAGCACTGAGCCGCCGCAACCGATCTCAATATCATCGCTATGGGCTCCCAGGCAAAGGACCTTGAGCACGCTCTTCTTCTGAGACAGTTTCACGTTAATCATTTATCGGACATCCTTTCCACCACTATTTTCCATACTTCCCAGGGCGCATCCCCCTTAGAGACCATTTCATCCGGGAGATGATCCAATCGCCGATTTCGCCGTCCAGAAATATCAGGTTAGCACCGCCTTCCACAAGGCTTTTCTGTATCGCTATGGCCATCATTGGAGAACCCGGACATCAGGAATTGGGACGATGTACTTTCCGCCCCAATCCCGAATATATGAAATTTGCGTGATGATCTCATCCTTGAGGCTCCATGGCAAGATAAGAACGTAGTCTGGCCGCTCCTCCCGTATCTTATCAGGAGGGAATATCGGAATATGTGTTCCGGGAGTGAACTTTCCCTGCTTATAGGGATTACGATCAACCGTGAAGTCCAGAAAATCGGTGCGGATCCCGCAGTAATTCAAGAGGGTATTGCCTTTTCCCGGAGCTCCATAACCGCAGATCCTTCTTCCCTTGCGTTTTATCTTTATCAGGAGCTCCAGGAGTTTTCTTTTCGTTTCCTGGACCTTCCCCGAGAATGCGAAATAGGTCTGCATTCGGGTCAATCCGGCCGTTTCTTCTCTCACCCGGAGTTCTTTGACCCTTGTGGATATCGGATTTGTCATGTCCTCCACATGCTTTGCATAGATTCTTAAAGACCCGCCGTGCGTGGACAGTTCTTCGACATCGAATATGGTCAATCCGTGGGCGGTAAATATCTTCTCCACGGCAAGGAAAGAAAAGTAAGAGAAGTGTTCGTGGTAAATGGTGTCAAACTGATTTTCTGCTATGAGGCGAACCAAGTGCGGGAACTCGAGAGTGATGACGCCGAGAGGTCTGAGCAGAACCTTCATCCCGCGGACGAAATCATTGAGCCCGGAGACCTGCGCCAAGACATTGTTTCCCAGAACTAGGTCCGCTGTCTTTCCTTCGGCGGCCATGTCTCTGGCCATCTTCTCTCTGAAGAATTCGATCCGTGTCGGGATGCCCCTTTCGACGGCTACTTTGGCCACGTTGAGTGCCGGCTCGATCCCGAGGACCGGGATACCTTTCTCGATGAAGTACTGGAGCAGATAGCCATCATTGCTTGCGAGTTCGACCACAAAGCTATTGGAGTCGAATCCGAAACGCTCGACCATCAAGTCCGTGTAAGCCTTTGCATGCTGAAGCCATGAATCCGCATAGGACGAAAAGTAGGCGTATTCGGTAAAAATTTCCTCAGGGCTCACATATTCCTCAAGCTGAGCCAAGAGGCAGTTGTTACAGACATACACATGGAGAGGGTAAAAGGGTTCCATCCGGTTCAACTGCTCGGCGCTCAAGTAGCTTTCACATAACGGAGACATCCCGAGGTCGACAAGCGTGTGCCGCAAGGGCGTCGAACAAAATCGGCAAGGAGGTCCTGTTTCCGTCGTCATTTCCCCCCCTGATACCTCACCTCCCGGCTTCCAGGTGCTCATGCTTCCCGTGATTACGCGCCTACCCAGCGCAGTTGACTATCCAGAAGCCCCCTTTCCCTTAGTTCCATCAACACATTAAGTCTCATGTACTTCGAGTTGCGGAACTCCGCGTCTTTGAATCCGATGGATTCCAGGCCGGTTTTCAGCTCTTGAATGGACTCCATCAATCCGACCACCGGCTGGTGATCGGGGGCGATTTTCCTAAAGAGTCCGAAGTCGGCTTTATAAGAACGCTTGTCCAGCGGAGCATTCTCATTGACGGAAACATGAGTGCCGGGGATCGCCGTTGCCACGGCTTGGGCAAGGTCCTTGACCTGGTAATTCCACTCATCGCGGCCCGTGTTCACGGCCAGAAAGTCCTGCGCGGCGGATGGATCACGGGAAAGCGCCCAATCGATCGCCCGGGCCATGTCCTTGGCGTTGATAAGCGGCCTCCACGGGGTCCCATCGCTCAATATCGTGATCCTCCCCGAGGTCAGGGCGCAAGCGACAAAATCATTGAGGATCAGATCCAGTCTTAGCCGGTCCGTCCAACCGCAAGCCGTAGCGAACCTCAGGGCCGTCACCTTGAACTGTCCGGAGGCAAGCGGCTCCAGACCTCTTTCCGTAAGCACCTTGGATTTCGCATAGGCCGTTAGGGGATTCACCGGCGAATGCTCTGTTCTTGCGCAATCCGCGGCTGCACCATATATGCTGCAGCTCGAAGCATAAACAAATGACCGGACTCCTGCTTTCTTGGCCTTCTTGGCGAGTTCGATGCTTGCCCGATAGTTGACGTCAAGAGTAACGTCCTCGAACATGTTCCCGATCGGGTCATTGGATATCGCCGCGAGGTGGACGACCGCATCCACGTCTTCCAACACATCGTGCGGGAACTTTCTGATATCCGCAAAATACTGAATATTGACCCTGCGCTCGGGGAGTGATTCCTTGCTCGTGATGCAATTTCCATAATAGCCGATGTCCAATCCGACCAGAGTGGATTGAGGATACGAAGCGCGCAGTCGCCTAACTACGGCAGGTCCGATAAAGCCCATGTTCCCGGTGATGAGGATTTTCATCTGGCTTCCCTCTCCTTCCATAAGTTATGTGATTCTCCGCTTAACGTCAACAGGTTTCCTCTTTCATTCAATCACAGTGGAAAAAATGTTACAATACTCTTCGCATCGAATCCTATTATTGTGTTACATCTCGATGGGTAAATTATTATCCATCCGATTAGAGGCCATATGCCCCGGTATTTGCACAATGGGGTGGCCGGTTTTCTGGCCTTGCTCGATGACTCCCTGCGAGGATTTCATAAGCCGTGGACCTCATCCCTTAAAAATGGTCCAGACATAATGTGAGTTTTCTGGCAAAATCTCTTGGAGGAGGTTTTGTCGATGAAGAAGTCGAAGTACTCAGAAGAACAGATCGCCTTTGCTTTGCGACAGGCGGAGACTGGCACGGGGGTGGCCGCGGTTTACCGGAAACTGGGGATCTCGGAGCAGACGTTTTTCTGCTGGAAGCGTAAGTACAGAGGACTGGGAGTATCGGAACTCCGTCGCTTGAGGCAGCTCGAGGAGGAAAACCACCGGCTCAAGCGCATGGTGGCGGATCTGAGCCTCGATAAACAGATGCTTCAGGATGTGCTATCAAAAAAGAAATTCTAAAGCCAGCCCGGAGACGCGAACATCTCGAGCATCTGGAGGAGGCCTACTGGGTGAACGAGCGGCGGGCATGCGAGGTTGTCGAGATCTGGCGTTCGTCACCTCGGTACCTTTCGCACAGGAAAGACGACAGGGCCCTGCGGATGCGGATCCGGGCGATCGCGGAGACCCGGGTTCGGTACGGATATCGTCGGGTTCAGGTCCTGCTTAGGCGCGTGGGCAGGCGCGTCAATCACAAGCGGACCTATCGGATCTATCGCCAGGAGGGGCTCAACCTGCGTCTGAAGCGTCCTCGCCGGCATGTCACGGGCAGCCGACGGATGGCCCGGCCGGCGGTCGAGCGTCTAAACGCTTGCTGAAGCAAGGATTTTGTCGTCGACGTCCTCTTCAACGGTCATCGGTTCCGGGCCTTAACGATAGTCGATAATTATAGCCAGGAGTGCCTCGCGATCGAGGCCAGCCAAAGTATGACGGGCGCAGAAGTGGCCGCAGCCGCCATCGATCGGCTGGTCCATCGCAGCGTCATCCTGGAACTCAACATAGGGAGCTACCGAATGTCGGCCGCGAAAAAGCGGACCGTAGAGGCTGTGGTATGAATATGGCTCAATCGGAAATCGTCATTCCAATTAAAAAGTCTGCCCATGAATCCGGAAATTTTAATTGTCGTCAATCGGGAATAATGCTTGACGTTCATCACAACTTGACATGCGTTCGCACCACGATATAACATAGAGGAAGGTGGGATTATACAAAAATGGATTTAAGTAGGATCTTTGCAGATACCAAGCCAACCACACATTTTTCGTCAGCCGGATACGCCCGGTGCTACTACACAAGGGCGTATTCAGCGAAAATGTTGCCAAAGTGCTATGCAGTATGTCCGAAATAATGAAGAACTTAATTGTATTCTGAAATGTCCACTATCGGGACCGATCGGCACGGCCAAAATGACATCGGAGTAAATATCAGGGGAAATGAGTATCGAATCGAACGCGGGATTGTGCGGGTGCTCAAGCTCCGGAATGAATGGATTGATGATATTCCCGACCCGGAGGCGCTCGTCGCCGAGGTCCGGCAGCTTGCGCTCCCTGTCGACCTGTTGACTTTCGTTCAACACCCGCCGGAAACGATCCCGAAGTTCTCTTACCCGATGCAGTGGGATAATCTTGCCGTCCTCAAAATATCGTCCTACGAGAACTGGTTCAAAGCGCAGATTCCTCAAAACGCGAGGAACAAAATTCGAAAGGCAGATAAGAGTGGAGTCCTTGTGCGCGCAGAAGCCTTCAGCGACAAGCTGGCTGCCGGGCTGGTGGAGCTGTTCAACGAGACGCCGGTGCGCCGGGGCAAGCGCAACTTATATTACGGCTGGGACCTGAAGAGGGTAACTCAAGGCTGGGCTACTGAACTGGATCGAAGCCTGTGGTTAGTGGCCTACTTTGAGGAAGAACTGATCGGATTCATCAAGCTCGTCCTGGGTGATCATATAGCAAGGACAAGCGGTACCATCGCTAAAGAAATGTACCGTGACAAACCCATTATGAATGCCCTGCTTGCCAAAGCTGTCGAATTGTGCGCTGCGAAGGGCATTCCCTTGCTGGTGTACGGGAGATTCGTCTATGGGCACAAGGGCGAGGATTCCCTGACTGTGTTCAAGAGAAACAACGGTTTCCAACGGATTGACATTCCCCGCTATTTCGTCTCTCTCAGCCTCCGCGGCCGCATCGCTCTTCCCCTCGGCCTTCATCGAGACCTAAAGGATATGGTTCCTGGGCCGGCCTTACGGCTGCTGCTCAATATGCGGTCAAAATGGCACAAGAAAATGACCGGGCCCAGCGTCCCGAGGCCAAGATAGCGATAGTCTCATCCTGGCCTTTTCTGTCTACAACTTTTTTGTTTCAGGAATTTAGCGGATGATAATACAGTAGTCAATAACTTTAGAAATCGAGGAGTGTTCGCCATGCCCGGAATAGCTGGAATAATTGGCCTGGGGATACCAGAGCAGAGCGAGAATCGGGCTCGACAGATGATTCAATCCATGATGCACGAACTCTTCTACAATTCGGGGCTCTATACCAATAATCAGTTATGCTTATGGATCGGATGGACATGTCTCGAAGGCTCTTTCGCGGATTGCATGCCGATATGGAATGAGAACAGGGATATTGGTCTGATATTCACGGGCGAGGATTTCCGAAGAGCAGACGATGTTGCGCTCCTCAAAACAGGGGGACATGATTTCAATTTGAACGACGCTAGCTATCTAGTACATATGTACGAAGAATTCGGGCCCGAGTTTTTCTTGAAAATCAACGGTTGGCTGAGTGGCCTCATTATAGATTTGCGGACAAATCGGCTCTTGCTCTTCAATGATCGCTATGGACTGAATCGAATCTACTTCCACGAGAAAGACGGCGCCCTATTTTTTGCATCAGAAGCCAAGGCCCTTCTTGAGGTGTTGCCTGAATTACGGAGACTGGATTTGGCCTGTCTGGCTGAAACGTTCAGTTATGGGTGCGTGCTTCGAAACAAAACGCTCTTCTCCGATATTTCGTTGATGCCTGGTGGTTCACTCTGGACGATCTCGCCTAACCAACGGATTGCTAAGGCTTATTATTTTCGTCCAGCTTCTTGGGAATGTCAGGATTCTCTGAGTAGCAGGGAATACTATGAGAAATTGAAGCATACTTGGTCAAGAATTCTCCCTCAATATCTTCGCACGAATGGGAGAATCGCCATCTCTTTAACGGGCGGCAAGGATAGCCGCATGATCATGGCCTGGGCCCGGTTACCACCCGGGGCATTGCCGTGTTACACCTTTGGCGGATTATACCGCGACAGCTACGACGTTAGATTAGCCGGCGTCGTTGCCGAGACATGCCGGCAGCCCCATCAAGTCATCCGGGTCGGCGAAGACTTCATTGATGATTTCCCAGCCCTTGCGAAACGGACGATATTCCTGACGGACGGGACAATGGACGTAAGCGGAGCTTCCGAGCTCTATGTGAATAAGATTGCCAGGAGCATTGCACCTGTCAGACTTACCGGTAACTATGGCCAGGAAATCCTACGGAATGTCATCGCTTTCAAGCCGAGGCGTTTGGATGAGAGGATATTGGATGCACGTTTCTCCAAACAGGTCAAGGAAGCGGAACACATCTATGAGAACGAGATCGCCGGCGTTAAACGTTCGGTAATCGCCTTCAAGCAAGTTCCTTGGCACCATTACTCACGCTTAGCCCTGGAGTCGTCACAGGTCAGCCTTAGATCCCCTTTTCTGGATAATGAGCTTGTCGCGTTAGCCTATCGGGCGCCTGGCAACGAAACGGGGACCGATCTGCAGCTGAGGCTTATTGCCGAAGGCAATCCAGCGCTAAGCAAGATGATGACCGACCGTGGACTGTTCGATGACACCGGGCGGATATCCGCCAAAATGAAACACGCATTCCAAGAATTCACTTTCAAAGCCGAATATGCCTATGATTATGGAATGCCGCATGTGCTAACGATAATCGATAGCATGTTAGGGCAGCTGCACGTTGAGCATCTCTTCCTCGGAAGGCACAAGTTTTATCATTACCGGATATGGTATCGAGATAAGCTGGCCCGATTTGTCAAGGAGATCTTGCTGGATCCCATCGCCAGAAAGAGACCTTATCTGCGAGGCGGCTTCGTCGAATCCATGGTTAAAGCACACACAAGCGGAATGGGTAATTTCACTTTAGAAATCCACAGACTTCTAACGAGCGAGCTTATCCAGAGGCTCTTTATCGATTAGAGCGCAACCAAGATCGCTGGAAGGCCATTCCCCGAATTTAGCGCAGCGGGCCGTTCTACATGGAAGGCCATCTTGAGAAATCGCACCCTAAGTCCGATAACCGGACGTATTGACAGGGCCCAAAAAACGGACCCGGCCTGCCGGTCAGGATCAGGTCTTTGTCAATACCCTCGTCGAAAGTTAACCGGGGGGGTGTCGAATATATGCTTCTCGTTGTCAACCGTGTATGTGCGGTGGCCTATTGGTATGCCCACTGGGTCGTGTTCAACACCGAACGACGCCTCGCCGTCCCACCGCGTCAACTTCAATCGCGGGATGAAGTCAGACGATACCCCATCGCCAAGAACCGCCTTAATGTCGTTCTTGGCGATGGGCTGGCGGACGATTATCTCGGCCATTCTTCAGCTATCGATACCTGCATAAGAAAAGTCCTATACTCTGATCCGAAGGGAATCAATGAGACCATCCGGAAGCTCAGAGTTCCTGGAAGCGAGACGACTTCGGGCCCTGGAATACATGGACCAAGGGCTCCAGCTTGTGGAGATCGCACGGAAGATCGGGGTTGACCGCCGCAGCGTCCGGCGATGGAAAGCAAGTGTCCTGAAGGGTGGGCCGGAAGCCATCCGGGCCAAACCACTGCCGGGCCGGCCGCCGCGGCTCGGCCGGTGGAAAAGAGAAGATTGGAAGCGATCCTGTTGTAGGGCGCCAGTCAGGCGGGCTTTTCGACGGACCTGTGGACCTGCCCCCAGGTCGTTCAGGTGATCGGAAAGGTCTTTGACGTTCATTATCATGTCGACCATATCGGACGAGTCTTGCACTCTCTCGGTTGGAGTCCCCAGAAGCCGCAACGCCGGGCCGTTGAGCGAGACGAAGAAGCCATCTAACGTTGGGTCAAGACCGACTGGCCACGGGTAAAAAAAACGCCGCATGGATAGGCGCCGCTTTGGTCTTTATCGACGAGAGCGGCTTCCTGATAATGCCTCTGGTGCGGCGGACTTGGGCTCCCCGCGGCCAGACACCCTTCCTCCGGCACCGGACCAATTCTTATAGAAAGTTTCCGTCATCGCCACTCTGGTCGTCTCTCCCGACGGGACCGCGTCCAACTGTTCTTCCGCCTTCATCCCCAGGCCAATATCAACGCCCGGTCGGTGCTTACGTTCCTGAAGCACCTCGGCGGGCGTCATTATAACTCCCTTCCCCCCTTCGACTCCACCTTGGCCAAAATCGGCCTCCTTTCTAAGGCCGCCTACACAGATCATATCCGCGGGAAAGAGGGTTGGAAGGCGGAGTTCCTGCCGGCCTATGCCCCGGAACTGAATCCCGCGGAGAACATCCGGGCTTACTTGAAGACGAACTCCATGGCCAACGCGATGCTCATAGAGCTCGATGACTTGAGGCCATCGGCTCAGCGTCACGGCCGAGTCCTCCAAAGACGCGAACTTCTGCTCGGTTCACGACTGAAGCACACGCCTCTTTTATTGCGCTTTAACCAAGACAATGGTTATGCTAGTATCAATAAAAGAGATCCGCGATATTCCCAGAGGCGACATAGGCGTCCCACCTTCGCTTTGCCGGTATGTCCTGAACATATCCGCTGACATCAGGGCCAATCGGCGGCCACGTAAGAGAGCCGAACCAGGATGGCTTGGAATCGTAATACAGAGAATTCTGCAAAGCGCGGACCTGTCCCGACTTCCACTCTACCATTTCGCGGATATAGTCATAATTCGCATGGCGGATCATAGTGGACGCGACGAGGGGGTCTTCGACCGCGCCCTCCCCCTGAAAGTCTTGCCCAACCGCCCAGAGCGTGAAGTCTCCGTTGTCTAGAGACGGTATAAGTTCAAAATAATAGAGTGGGGACGAGCTTTTTATTCCAACGTAGCCAATAACATTGCCAATGAACGACGTGTATCTGCAATTTTGCTCTACTTGGATAGCATGGACGTTCCAATCAGAGACATAATCATTCCCGGTATAGTTGTTGCGGAACGAGACGTTGTATCCGCTGTTGCCCCAATAATTATCATGGAATATCTTGCTCGTCGCGTTTCCTTCGTATAGGTTCATGAACGGGTATGCGCCATGAGTATAAAACGCGGATACAGCCGCGCCCCCTTCATGCCACGTCTTGCGAACATAATTGTATCCAATAACATTGCCAGACGCATAGCCCTCAAATTCGATGCCGACGTGTTGATTATTCATCACGTTATTTTCGATGAGGGCGTATGAACTGCCGTTCAGGGCGAATATCCCTCTCGCCATACCGCTCTCAAATGGCTCTGGGGCATCGTGCATATAGCATTGGCGAATTTCGTATCCGTGGGTGTAGTAATTTGGATAAACACAGTTTCTTGGAACGCCCTTGAACTCAACCTTCTTGGCCCAACAATGATAGATTCTATTCAAATACAACGCGTGCCCGTCGGTTGCTCCCGAGGCATACTCTGCAGTGAGGTTTTCAATACCGCAATGATGTTTCACCCCAGACGCCGCGAGCCGATACGCATAAGGTATCAAACTGGCTAGGTATGTCCAGGATAGCGGGCGGTTCAGCGTTAGTGTTATGTTCGGGGCAGACCCAATAACGCCGTTAATGACAAGAATCTCCCCCTGAACCCTTGTCCCGTTTGTCCCATCAATGCCCAACCACGTTCCTGTGCCATATCCGGTTTGCGACACTGGTACTGTTGGATCATTTAGCTGGTTGATTATGGCCATGTCCCCAGCTGCCCACGAACCGCTTGAAACAACGATGCTAGACGAACCCTTTGTGTACCCAGATGTTATAGAATACGGTGTTGGCGAGCCAGACCCAGCAAACTCAAACATATTGCCGCTCGCGGCCATGCGGATTGTTGTTACCCCAGGCCCAGCACCACGCAAAGCCACTCCGGTTGGAAACGTCAGCGGTGAACTAATCTTGTAGGTTCCTGGCGGCATATAAACCGCATTGTAAGCGGGACAGGCGCTGATGGCCGCTCTGAGTTTTGTCGTGCAATCAGTCACCCCTGTCGGGTCACAGTAATACTGATGTGAGGAGGTCGTCGTGTTCACGGCTATGCCGACGGGGTAATCCGGTATGCCCTTTACCCCGCTATACCAGACTCCCGCCGAAGACCAATCCATCGCCCTTCCTTCTGGCAGTTTATAGGTATCGGCCGGAGGAATGGCCGACACGGTCACGGCCTGACCGATGCTACTTGAACCTTCCCCATTGGACACGGTCAGCGTCACCGCTTTTGCGCCAGCGGCCGCATAGGTATGGCTCGGGTTCTGAAGGGCGCTCGTCGCCCCGTCCCCAAAATCCCAGATCCATACCGCCGGGTTGCCTGTCGACGTATCCGTAAATTGAACCGCCTGATCCACTAACGGCGAGGCAGGACTGTATGTGAATGATGCCAAAAGGACCGTCTTCGGCACCACGGTGACGACGCGCACGACATTGCTTGAAGTCGAGGCGTTGGAGGCGATAAGCGTCACCGAATACGAGCCGGCCGCCACGAATGCGCGGCTTGGGTTCTGGAGTGTGCTCGTCGTACCATCATTAAAGTCCCAGGCCCAAGAGGTCGGACTACCTGTCGAAGCATCTGTGAATTTAACGGCTTGGTCCACTACGGGCGAGGCGGGGCTGTAGGTGTACGATGCCGCGAGGGCTGCAACGACGGCGACGGTCTTGCTGATGCTGTTCTTGCCGGATATGTTTGAAGCAGTCAGAGTGACGGTCTTGGACCCGGCCGTCGTATAAGTGTGGCTGGGATTCTGGGCAGTGCTGGTCGACCCGTCGCCGAAGACCCAACTCCAGGACGTCGGGCCGCCGATCGATCCGTCCGTGAACGCTACGGCCTGGCCTACGGTTGGAGAGGCGGGGCTGTAGGCGAAGGAGGCAACCAGTGTGCTGGCTGAAGCAACGGTGACGGTCTTGGTGACGGAGTTCTGACCGGCCGCGTTCATTACGGTCAGTGTGACGCTATAAGATCCCGCCGAGGCAAAGGCATGGCTGGGGTTCTGGGCGGTGCTGGAGGTCCCGTCGCCGAAGTACCACTGCCAGGAGGTCAGGCTGCCTGTCGAGGCGTCCGTAAACTGCACGGCCTGGCCGGCGGTTGGCAAGGCCGGGCTGTAGGTGAAGGAAGCGGCGAGCGCAACTTCCACTTTCACGGTTTGGCTCGACGTCTTGGATCCTGTATTATTCGTTGCGGTAAGGGTTACAGTGTAGGACCCCGAAGCCGCAAAGACGTGGCTCGGGTTGCGAGTGGTGCTGGTTGAGCCGTCCCCGAAGCTCCAAAGCCAGGAGGTTGGATCTCCTAAAGAGGTATCCGCGAACTGAACGATCTGCCCTGCCTTTGGAGAGGAGGGGCTAAACACGAAGCTCGCAGTAGCCGGGGCCGGCACAATTGTGATTGTTTTGAGTGCTCTCTTGGAGCCCACGCCATTTGTGGCGACTAGAGTGACTTTACGAAACCCTGCCTTTGTGAATACATGGACAGGATTTTGTTCGATGCTGGTCGACCCATCTCCGAAGTCCCACTGCCTAGATATGGGGCTGCCTGTGGAGGTATCCATGAACTTTACGCTTTGCCCTTCTGTGGGAAGTCTAGGGTTGTAAGTGAAAGACACCTTGAGAGCATTCGCTCGCCCGGCCGCGAGGCGGCTCAAGAGTGATCTGGATCCAGTCTGCCCCACGGCTTGAAGCGGCGACAATTGGAGCCAAAAAGCCGCCAGCACGATACAGGATATGCCTCTTGTTAAATGGCGATAAAGTCCTAGTTGTTTTTTCATAAAGATCACCTTCTCTCCATGTCGGATTCCGGCGTTCGAAGCGCTTGATCCGATATCCTCTCTTTTTTCATGGTTTCTCCATTGCCTTATGAATCTATCCCTCGAAAGCAGTCGAAAAATCACCCTTTGAGGGGATTCCCAAGGGCATTATTGGCTTTATAGGACTAGCTATCGCCGCCTACACCAGTGCAACTCCCCCCCTAATAGCGGCCCATATGCCTCCTAGGAAAAGCTCAACCATGAAAATTGTAAAACGTATCACTTCATTCATGAGAATTAACAAGCCAGCGAGGCTGCGTATTCCGACCATTCCGGCCACTGATTCCGAATGAAAGCGGCTGTTCTTCGGTGAGGCTCCATCGTTAACAAAAACACCGTCCCTATTAAGACCGGCCTCAGCGTCCAGTAGATCGTCTGCGCCCGGCTTAATCGGCGCAACCTTCAAATAGATTTCGATGTGGTCTCCAAACCCGAGTTCCTGCGCGAAGGCTCGGCGATCCGCGATTTTATGCATCCGGCTCGAATCGTGATCGGAAGCGACAATGAAAAAAGCCAAGAGATTGTCGGTGACATTTACAATGTCCTTTATCTCATTGAGGCTCCGTTTCTGTTTTCGTCCATCGAAACTTTAGAACTCGTCAAGAATGCCTCCAATGCCTTTCCGGCAACGAAAATCGCGTTTATCAACGAAATCGCCGGACTCAACCACGCCATGGGTATCGACGTCCATGATATCGCCAAAGTCATGGGCATGGACGGTCGAATCGGCAAGTACTTCCTTCACGCCGGCCCAGCCTTCGGCGGGAGCTGCCTACGCAAGGACACCAAGGCGCTGGTCAAGATCGGCCAAGAACACGGGGTTGGGATGAGCATCGTTGCTTCTATTATCAAGGCAAACGAGTTCCAGAGGCTGCGAGTGGTTCACAAGTTAGAACTCGGCTTTGTCGATTTCAAAGGCAAGGTCATTGCCGTCCTCGGATTCTCCTTCAAGCAACGAACAGACGATGTGCTCGAATCGTCCTCTATCCCCATCGCCCTCTCAATCCCAGGAAAGAGAGACCAAGTGAAGGTCTTTGACCCTCAGACAATGGAAAACGCTAAAAGACTCTATTTCGCAGATGTCCCGAGTGTCGAGGGCAACGGCTTTGACGGTCTCCATAACGGAGATTTCTCCACAAGCCCGTTCAAGATCATGTATTGCGTCGACGAGTATGATGCTGCGGTGGGCACCGATGCCATCGTCATTTTGACGGAGTGAAATCAATTCCGCCATTTTGATCTCGGCAGAATGGCCCAAACCATGCATAATAAATTCTTTGATTTTCGCAATGTCTGCGAATACGAGGACGTCTCAAAGTTGAGCTTTATCTATGAGGGTATCGGAAGGCCCAAACTCTAGTCCGCCAGGATATTAGGAGCCTTCGATCAAGCTACGCAGCGCACTCAGCGCGCGCTGATTGTCAAAGCGAAAGCCCGTCTTGAGTTGATCTATGTTAAGGATCGCCGCTTTGAGTTGTTCCTTATCCTGAACCACATATGTGAATCCCAATTCGGCTAACTTGTAATGCAGGTCTTCGTTCATGTCGCTTCTTGCCGGCAGCTCCCGATTCTCATACCTTCTTGGCATGACGATGAAGCGCTTGCCCATTTTCAGGCACTTTGTAACAATCCCCGCGCTCTCCTGAGTAATGACGTATTTCGCGGAGGCAATCAATTTGTCGATTTCTGCGGGAGGAAAAAAATCGAAGATCTCCATCAAAGCCGTCTGGTATCGAGTACTGCCCAACTGGATTACCACATTATCGTTAATAACTTTGTCTTTTACTAAGGATTCTACTGCTTCCACGATTCGAGGAAACCCCTCAGGTCTTGTCCCCAGTGTCACGAAGACAATGTCCTCGCGAAGGTGCTCTTCTGCTACAAGCTTCTGATCGGATATGATCGGCCCTATGCTCCGGACCTTCCTGTGTTTTACGCCATCCCATTGAGAGAGAATCGGCTGGTGCAGCTTTAACAGGAAGTTGCCCATTTTTGTAAGTTTGTTGACATGCGAGAACGTTTCGATATGGATGAACTTGATCTTCATCAACATCGATAAGAGGAAGGGGATCAAAACGACCGTTCCAGAACCGGTGGAGAGCAAATGCGTCGGCCGCTCTTTTTTCAGAATCTTATAAACTTGAGGGATTTGGACGATATAAGTCCAGGGTTTCTTGAAATGGGCTTCACCGATGAATTCCTTGCTCTCACGGGTGAGCGAAAACTCCGTTTGAATATTCCTTTCGGTGATCCAGAAGTGGGGATAGAGCCTATAGAGATCCCGAAGATTCTGCATTTGCTCAAAATGGCCGCCAGAAGCACAAGCCAAGGCCAATTTAACTTTCTGCTCGATTTTTTTTTTGTGGGCGTAAACCGCCACACGATTCGCAGCGCTTGAATCCTCTTCAACGCAGTCATAATCCGGATTGTCGGGATAAGCAGAGCGCCAGAAGCTGGCGAGGGATCGAGGCAGACAATTCCAATATTGCCCTTTATATTCTTTCGTGACATGCTCAAGAAAATCAGCATAATGCCGTGCAGGGTATACTTCATGCGAAGGTAGGTCGGAATCGAAATCCATATAGTCCGGGTGCGTATTGAGCAATGCCAGCCCTCCGCATTTTGCCACCCAGGCAAGCTTATCCATCCAAATCTTGATATCTGGTTCTCTTAAGATAATGAAGAGGGTATGATCTTGAGGAAGAGTGTATGGCAACTCGACGTAGGTTCGGTTCTTTAACCGGTTGTGAACTAAGAAAGGGAAGATGGTGGTTACCCCATAGGGTCGAGGCTCAAAGGGGTCGGTATCAAACGAAGAACAGCTATAGTCGATATTGAGATTAGCTACCCAACTCAAGTTGCTCAGCATCGATGGCGAGGTAAAGCCAACAGAGTTCCACTCCTTCAAGTAACCATTGATCCGCGGGATGAGGGTGGAAAACGTCCTGTAGTTTCTGAAGGACCTTCCATCATGGGTGAGACCGTGAACTCCGACCTCAAATCCGGAATTCACAATTTCTTGGCGAAGTTCTCGCGGGATTTCGTAGCCTGCGGGCACGAAGTTGAAAGAGGATTTGAAACCATGTAAGAGTTCCATGTGCATGAGTTTTAAGCAATTCTGCCGGCCTTTCAGCGTGTCCACATCATGGATAAGAACCAACGAGAATCTTTTCCCTTCAGGCCATCCTGCCCAATTCTTCGGCGCCTTGGCGGCCAGAGGATTGATCGGCCATATCTCGGCGTTTGTTTTCCTCTTTCTTAAAGCACGGATTCGGCGGAGAGCTATCCTCACTTTCCGAGGGATCAAGGGTTTGAGGAGATAATAAAGATCAACGGTTTCCATCTCGAAATACTCCTCCTCAGTGCGTGCATACACAATGCCGATATGTTATTATGTTGAAGTGATTTCTACACAAAAACTCTCTTTAATAGTATATCATAGGTGGAAACGCATTTAAAAATGATGAGGGAAAAATGTTATATGCCGCCTTTAAGGTAAAGCTGAGACGAAGCATTGACAGCCTCCAAGGTTGGGTAGAAAAGCATGAATATAGGGGATATGAGCCATTCGATGGGCTTTCATCCTTCTTCCGGCCGCTGACTTTCAGGAACGTTTTTCTTGAACGCCTTCTTCAGCAAACCGTCAGGCAGAGTCCAATCAATCTTAGGCCCTTATTGGGAATCAAGACTCAGGATTCGACCAAGGGGCGGGGCTATATGGCCTGGGGTTATTTGCAGATGCTTAAGACGACCGGAGATCCCAGCTACGGGCAAAAAGCGGTAGGATGCCTCGATTGGTTGGATAAAAATAAGGCCCCCGGTTTTTCCAGCCATAGCTGGGGAAATCATTTCGATTTCTCCAGCAGGGGGGGGAGGCTGCCAAAATTCGAGCCAATCATTGTCTGGACCAGTCTCATAGGACAAGCCTACCTAGACGCATACGAAATACTGAGCGAGGCCCGATTCTTGGATGTCGCGAAGAGCATCTGCGATTGGATAATGGATCTGCCACGCGAGCTGACCCAAAACGGCACGTGCCTGAGCTACGTGGCGTACACACAGGAATCAATCCATAATTCGAACATGCTTGGCGCGGCGGTATTGGCGCGTACAGCCAAACATCTGCGGCGGAAGGATTATCTGGATGTTGCCAAAGACGCGATGGTATACAGCTGTTCTAGACAGCTTCCTGAAGGCGCTTGGTATTACGGCGAAGAGAAAGGCTACCACTGGATTGACAATTTTCACACGGGATATAACTTGGATTCGCTTAAGTGCTATATCGAGAACTCCAGCGACATGAGTTTCGTGGAGAATCTAAACAGAGGATTCAAGTATTACAAGAACACGTTCTTTGAAACAACCGGGCGGCCAAAATATTATCATAATAGGACATATCCCATCGACAGCCAGTGCGCATCCCAAGCCGTCGAAACTCTGGCCAATTTTGCCGAGATGGACGATACATCGTTGAGTCTAGCGATGAAAGTGGGGAATTGGATCATCGATAACATGCAGGACAAGGAAGGCTTCATATATTATCGAAAATACCCGTTAATTACCGCGAGGACGCCGATGCTACATTGGGCTCAGGCAACGGCATTCAGGGCCTTCGCTCTTCTTCTGAATAAAATGGGCTAATATGCTTCCGAATGGTGAACAAACGTGCTAATCTCGAGTCCCACAGGTTTTGGCCTAGCCGATGCCGGCCGGCTATTCCGTTCCACGGCGCTTCGCAACTCCGAGCAAGACACATGCATCATAGACGGGCAAGATCCTCACTCCCAACCTATCAACATAGCGTACAAGACCTTCGAATAAACCGGGGGCGCATCCATAAGGGGATGGATTCTCATCGATGTCATGAGTACATAATATCAACCATCCCTTCTTTTCGCAGCACTCATCGATGAGCTTGATGATTTGGTCTCGGTCCCCCCTATTTCGTCTATCTATGAAATACCCTTTCAATAAATTGAGGTCGATCGTTTTCAAATTGTAGGACTGGCCGCCGCCCCGGCAGCAGACATGACGCTCTCCGGCTTTTTTCTTGATCTTGGGATGCGGCGTATTGATTGGATATGAAAAAGTCCTAAAGATTTCGCCGGGATATATTTCATTCAGTTTGCTTTGGTTTTCAAGGATCGAGGCCTCGAAGAGACCAGCGTCGGAATTCCAAGCGTCAAGATGACCATACGTATGAGATCCGATTTCATGGCCAGCGGTTATGAGATTATCAAGATCGGCCTTGGAGAAAGCGGCCCCTATCGAGTAGGCGATGTCCATCAGGGACATCGATAAATAATAGGTGGCCCTGATACCGTATGCCTCGAGAATCTGCCGGCCACGTGTGCAGGAAGATCTGGGCGCATCATCAAAGGTGAACGAAATGATAGGCTGGGAGTTGCTTATCTGATAAGGCCGCCTCTGTCTTAAAGAAGATTGCAGCCTTCGATATTTATTATTGAATTTCAGCCATAATGCTGTCATGGACATTGATGAAGGACCATCTTGGATTGAACCCTATGATGCCTATGGTTTCTTAATATCCTCTGACGAGAGTATACAGTAATCCGATTGCGGGCCCATTCTCAAAGCGGACTTGGGCAGGGATCCTATTCAGATTGACGGGATCGAAACCTTCTCGGTCCGGCGTGAACGGGGGCCAGGCCAGGACCCCGAACCAAGACGGCTTTGAAGAGAGATACAGTGAATCAGGCAGGCCCCGCTCTTCTGATGACCATTGTACGGTGTTGGTCGCGCACTCCCAATTCCCTGTGCGGATGAGCGTATTGGCCACCTTTGGGTCCGTCGGGTATCCCGTTTCTGAGCAACAAGTGTAGCCGAGTTTCCATAGGAGGGGGTCGCTTTCCGTATAGGGAATCTGCTCCACCAGACCCGGACATCCGGGTGTTCCCAGGACGTTCGCCACGAAGGTGTTGTAGTAGTTCCACGAATCGACGATGACCGCTATGATGTCATAGATGACCGGCGTGCCCGGGTTAAGACGCGTGACGTGGTTTCTGAAAACCGTATTGTGACTGCTCGAGCCCCAGAAATTATCAAAGTGAACCTTGTTAACGATGTTCCCCTCGATCAAGTTCATGTAAGGATGCGCGCCGTGCATTGAGATGCCCACTTGAAACCACTTCGGTTCATTGCCGTGTTCGATTCGTTCGATATGGTTATAGGCAACGACATTCCCCGCCCCCCCGGCTTCAAATGCAACACCAAGATGGAGATGGTACATGATATTGTCCTCGACGAGGTTGTCGCTAGAAAAGCCGAACACGTGAATGCCGTAACCCCGGTCAGACTCATAGGATTGGGCCTCGTGGAAATAACTGTACCGGATTTCGTTTCCGTAGGTCCCCCATTTCAAGATAACGTGCTTCCCGGGAAAGTTGTAGCTCTCGACGCCCTTGACCCAGCAGTAGCGGGTATTGGACATGATGATCCCGTCACCGCTGGTATTCCCGACGGCGGATTCAATACGGAGGTCTTCGATACCCGCATTCTCAACGGGCGCGTGAGTGCGTAAAATAAGCTGCGGCATGTATGACGATTGAAAATCGTAATAAAGTGGACGATTGAATGTAACCGTGTTGCCTGATCGTGATTTGACGATCAGCGTCTCACCATAGGCCCGCGAACCGTCCAACCCATCCCTCCCACACCACGTGCAGAGGCCGCCGTTGCCATTTTGAGTCACGAGGCCAGCCTCGTTCAACTGGTCCATCACCACGATGTCCCCAGCTGTGAACGGCGTGCCGTTCGCGACCGTGATGGTGTCCGACCCCTTTTGAAATCCGGACAGCACATTGACAGGATTCTCGCTGTCCCCAGGGCCAAAAACCTCGAATACTGAACTGTCCGAGTAATTGACAATTCGCGTTTTATCCGGTCCCTCCCCCCGGACGACGATTCCAGCTCCGATCTCGAGGACGCCGCTGATCCGATAGGTTCCCTCCGGGATCAACACGACCTGGCCGGCGGGACAGGCGCTGACGGCCGCCATCAAAGCGGCCGTGTCGTCCTTGACTCCATCGCCGTGAGCCACCAGCGTGCTCCCCGGAATGCTCACTTTGACGTTGCAGAATATGGTGGTCCGGTTCGGAATCCCCTTGACCCCGCCCGACCATACCCCCGCCCGGCTCCAGTCCACCCTCCGATTAGAAGGGAGGATCCCGTCATCAGACATTACGGTGACGGCTTGGCTCTTGGTATCGTGACCTGAACTATCCCGGACGGTTAGAGAAACGGTCTTCGTCCCAGGCGTCGAATAGGAATGAACGGGGGACTGAAGATTGCTGGTCGATCCGTCTCCAAAACTCCACTCCCATGCCGTCGGATTACCGGTTGAAGTGTCCGTGAACTGCACCGCCTGGTCGGCGGTCGGTGAAGTCGGGCTGTAGCTGAACGAGGCCGTGAGCGCTGGCCTGATATCAGTTTTTTTCGTAGAACAGCTATTTCCAGATAGAGACAAAACGAGGACTAATAATCCTATTAGCCAGAGTATTCTGTTTCTCATAATATCCATATTGACCCTCTCCCCTTTCCTTGGCCAGTTTAGGGGCTTCCTAAAAGTGGTTCGGAAGCCTGCCTCTCGTGAGCGTATTATACTCATTTTCGACAGTTGTGTAACCATTAAAAAACCCGATCCCACATTATCAACAACTTACGTTGGAAAAAGGCGCCTGTTTCCCAATTCGATGTTGAGCGCATCGCCTTCGCTATGACCCTGCAGCGGTTGCGCGCTCCTGGCTCCGATCTTCAAGGCCCCGGGTGGCTGGAGACGGTCGAAGGCCTGTCGGAGATCGCCTTGCAGCATCTCTACCGGGCCAACGGTTTTCTGGCCGAGGTCCGGGAGGATCTGGAACAGGAGCTGTTCGCCCGGGACCGGGATCTTTTTTCCCAGGAACTGGACTTGGTCTTTGAGGCCGGGGAGAACCTGAAGGTCAAGGAAGTCCTCGTCGGGGACCGCCGCTATATCATCTGTCTGAACGAAGAGGAAGAGCGGAAAGACGAAACGGCGCGCGAGGCGATCCTCGACCATCTTCGGGAGAAGCTCTCGGGCGGAGCCAAGAGCCTGGTCGCCGACAAGGGCTATGCCCGGTATCTCCGGGTGACGAAAGGCGCGATGCGAATCGATGAAGACATGGTGGCCGCCGAGGCCCGCTACGACGGGAAGTATGTCTTGCGGACCAATACCGAGCTCCCCGCTGCGGATGTCGCCCAGACCTATAAAAGCCTGTGGCGGATGGAACGGGCGTTTCGGGAGACGAAAAGCACGCTGGAAGCGCGGCCGATCTTCCATTATCGCGACGACATGTCGATCGGTCACATCGTGGCCGGCTTCCTGGCCCTGCGCTTGGAGGTGGACCTGCAAAGAAGACTCGATGACCGTGGCGTCGATGTGTCCTGGCCGACGTTGATGAGAGATCTAGGCCGGGTTCAAGCGGTGCGGTTGGAAGCGGACGGGCAGTTCAATGTTTTGCGGACGGATCTTCAGGGCACGGCCCATCAGGCCTTCCTGGCCGCCGGCGTCCAGCCTCCCTCCCCGGTGACGATGACAGACTCAGATGAAAGACTGTAGTGCCAAAGTCCTTTTGCGCGCCCGTATTTTGTTCGTTTACAGGAAGTTCGAAAAATCAACTGTCGAAAATCAGTGAGAAGAGTAATTCGATTTTCATCCCGTTAGAAAGATCCGTCGGTAAAGTTTTTTTGCAGGTGTTTGCCTCATCGTCCGCCAGCTGAAGGCTATTTCCTTTCCTGATGATGATTCTTCTTGGGCCAATGCCGTCCATATCACCCCTAGAGGGGAGAAATTATGCGGATTTATCATCCCTGGGCTACTCCGACAAGAGTATTGATTGAGTTCAATAAAGTGGGAAAATAAGTAGCGTAATGAGTAAGAAAAATTGCCTGGTCACTATTGTTGGCGCGAGACCGCAGTTTATCAAGACGGCCATCTTGAGCAAGGCGATCCAGGTATACAACAAACGAAAGCCTGGCTGCCGAGTGGACGAAATTCTTGTCCACACCGGACAGCATTACGATTCGGAAATGAGTCAGGTGTTTTTCGAACAACTCGAGATTTCCCCACCCCATTATCACCTGGGTGTAGGTTCGGGTCGCCACGGCGAACAAACCGCAAGGATGCTGACTCATATCGAGAGCATCCTGCTAAAGGAGGGGCCGAACCTGGTGGTTGTATTCGGGGATACGAATTCGACTCTGGCGGGAGCCTTGGCCGCCGCAAAGTTGGGGATTCCTATCGCACATATTGAGGCTGGATTGAGGGGGCATAATCATCGCACGCCCGAAGAAATCAACCGGATGCTCACGGACAGGATTTCGGATTTGCTATTCTGCCCGACTGAATCGTCCATCCTCAATCTAAAGAAGGAGGGTATAACTCAGGGTATCCATTGGGTCGGGGATGTTATGCTGGATGTGTTTCTGCGCTCTAAGAGCCTAGCTATCAAGAAATCTGGAATTCTTCGCACCCTCGGGCTCACGAGCGGTTCCTATTGCCTTGCCACAGTCCACCGTCAAGAGAATACAGACGATCCGATTCGATTACAGAACATCTTTGCTTCGTTCTCTAGGCTAGCGACTAAGGACTGTCCCTTCATCGTTCCCCTCCATCCGAGGACTCGGAAAGCGCTAAATGATCTTGCCCCGCGCAACGCATGGAGCCCCAATATCCACTTCCTTCGACCTGTTGGCTACCTTGACATGGTCGCTCTGGAAGCCCAGGCGAAGATGATATTAACGGACTCCGGAGGTGTTCAACGGGAGGCCTTTTTCTGTCGAATTCCCTGTATTACCCTTCGCGATGAAACCGAATGGACGGAAACGGTCGAAAGCGGTTGGAACTTCATCGCGGGGACAGAAACGCCAGATGTTATCCGCGCGTTCGAGATAATGAGCACGGTTGACCTTTCTGCCCCTCCCGCCTATTTTGGGAATGGTCGGGCATCCGAGCAGATCGTCAATGTTATAGCCGGCTTCATCCATAAAAAGCGCAGATGACGTCGCGCGGCCCGAAATACTTTCTGGCTTTAAAGATGGGCTAAATATGGGGAGCAGATCAAATGCTTGAAAATCTCACTTCAGAGGTGGTACATTGAGCGGGGGTAGGTCACTACCATACTCGATTTTTGAAAAGGGGAGGGTCAATTGAACTTTTTTTAATTAATACGTAAAATGTGCAGAATATATATGAGGTGAATTATGAGTGTTATTTCCATACTCGGAACCGGATATGTCGGCCTCGTCACAGGGGCTTGTCTATCTGAATTCGGACTTCAAGTCATATGCATGGACACAGACACCAAGAAAATACGCGATCTTGAGCAAGGTAAGATTCCCATATATGAGCCCGGCCTCCCTTCGCTTATTACGAAAAATGTTTCCTCTGGACGCCTCCGGTTTACGACCGAAGTTGCGGAAGCCGTCACCGCTTCTTCTGTAATCTTCATCGCCGTCCCTACCCCGGCAAGTGAGGACGGATCAGCAGACCTCCAACACGTCCTCGCAGCAGCCGATTCCATAGCTCAGCATATGAATGAATACAAGGTCATCGTCAACAAGAGCACGGTTCCTATCGGTACCGGCCGCCTGGTGAAGAACGTCGTCCGTTCTACTCTCGAACGCCGCGATATCTCTCTTGAGTTTGATGTCGTTTCAAACCCTGAATTCCTTCGTGAGGGAACGGCCATACGCGATTTCATGCATCCCGACCGTGTTGTAATCGGCAGCGATAGCGAGAAGAGCCAGGAGATAATCCGTGATATCTACAACGTTCTCTACCTCATAGATACGCCTTTCATATTTACCTCGATTGAAACTGCAGAGCTTATTAAGTATGCTTCCAATGCCTTTTTGGCAACGAAGATTGCTTTCATCAATGAGATCGCCAACCTCTGTGACGCTGTCGGAGCCGATGTGCACGATATTGCCAGAGCAATGGGGTTGGACGGACGAATCGGCAAGTACTTCCTCCATCCTGGGCCAGGGTACGGCGGGAGCTGCCTTCCAAAGGATACGAAGGCCTTAGCGAAAATCGGCGACAAATATGGTGCTAGAATGAGCATTATCAAGTCCGTAGTCAAGGCCAATGACTTCCAGAGGCAACTCATGGTCAAGAAGATCATGGCACGAATGCCTGATCTCCCGGGCAAAGTCGTGGGCATCTTAGGGCTAGCCTTCAAGCAGGGAACTGACGACATTCGCGAAGGACCGGCCGTCCCAATCATCATGGAACTCCTCAAGAGTGGAAGCAGGATTAAAGTTTATGATCCGTTTGCGATGGAAAATGCGAAAAAACTCGCTTTCGTTGGCATTGCTAGCATCGACAGCGGTGTATACGATAGATCTGCGCAGGTCGAATTTGGCGCTGGCCAATACAAAATAATGTATTGCGTTGACGAATACGATGTAGCAAAAGGCGCTGACGCCCTTGTGCTCCTTACCGAGTGGAACCAATTCCGGCATTTGGACCTTCCTAGAATCGCCAAGCTAATGCGGGGAAAATATTTCTTTGACTTTCGTAATATCTATGAACCCAAGGACATGACAAAATATGGATTTATCTACGAGAGCGTTGGAAGACCGAGGGCATAAACCACTGTCATGAAGAGAAAGGGACAGTAACCAAGAGCGGTTGCACCCTGATCTGCTCTCCGGATCCTGGTTCAAAATGGATGCTAGATTTTTATGCTAGAATCGGCATCCGGGAAGGAGCAGAGGATGAAGAAGAGTCGTTTCACGGAGGCTCAGGTCGCCTTTGCCTTGCGGCAAGCGGCGAGCGGGACCCCGGTAGCTGAGATCATCCGAAAGCTGGGGATCTCGGAACAGACGTTTTAGCGCTGGAAAAAGAGGTATGCGGGGATGGGCGTGGCTGAGCTACGACGGTTGAAGCAGATCGAGGATGAGAACCGGCGTCTAAAACTTCTGGTGGCGGACCTGATGCTCGACAAGCAGATGCTCCAGGATGCGCTATCAAAAGAGTTCTAGCGCCCGCCGGGAAGCGGGATCTTGTGGATGTGATGAAAATGGCTTACAAGGTTTCGGAGCGGCGGGCTTGCATGGCCTAGGGGGTTTCCGTATAGACATCGTGAACAGGAAAACCGTAAGGACATCGTGAACACTTAGAGGAATCGCCTGCACTTCTTCCGAAATCGATCGGAAGGAGAAGGCGATCATGAAAGAGCGATGTGAATATGAAATCCGGCTCAAAGCCATTCGAATCTATGATGAAACCGGCCGGTTCGGCCACGCTGTGGAAAGTGTCCATCGAAGCCGTGGTTGGCTCTCCAAATGGTTTCGTCGATATCGAAAGTTCGGGCTCGAGGGACTTCGTGACCAAAGTCGGGTGCCGAGACATATCCCCAACCAAACGCCGGAGTCTTTGGTCCGGAAGATCTTGGCCCTGCGCGACGAGCTGGCCGCCTATCGAACCCGACGCGCCGCCTTCGCCGGTGTCGGCGCCAAAACGATCCATTTCGAGATTCATCGACAAGGAATACGTCGACTCCCCGCTATCTCGACCATCGAGAAGATCCTGGCCCGGGCCGGCAAGACAAAGAAGGTCAAATTTAAGCGTGCTCCCGGCGGACCTCCCTATCCCTATGTCCCGGCTCGTAAGATGGGCGACCTTCAGCAAACCGACCTGGTCGAGCCCCGTCATCTCCGAGGGCCCGGAGGAGTCACCCGCTTCTATTCCATCCACACCTTGCCAGGACCGGGACTGGGAAGCTCGGCCTCGGCCATCCTCGACCGGCTCAGCATGAACGGCCGCTTTATCATCTGCGAGGGGAGGTCCTATCGAAGCAAGAAGTGAGACCCGACGCCAACGAGAACCCTAAGACACGCCCGATGAACGAAAAAACGGGGAGTGCCTTGGACTTGGCTCCTTCCGCGCGACGCCACCCCCGCCGTTATTGGCTCCCTTCCGATTGCCGCCCACAAGCGCTGATTGTTGCGTCCATGATATGTCTTCTCGCGGGCCTCAAATCTAGTCGTTCTTAGCCGAGAAGTCAATCCTGTCAAGTCAGGTATACGAGAGTCGTTCTCACCGCGTGCCCACCCATGATCTTTTATGGCTTGGGTCGAGAAAAAATGTAAGGGACAAGCGACAGAATTTCACGAACGGAGATGAAGCTGCCCTGGAGGATCGCTACCGATACAACGTAAAGAACGGACGAAACCCCCGTGGCAACGAGGATCCGGAGGATCGGGCTCAATCCCGCTATCAGCTCTTTCATGGGAGGAACATATGCCAAAAGGAGCAACCAACCCGCGCCCACCGCGATGCCGGAAAAGAAATAAGGCCACAAGTTGCGCAACACGACCCTGAGATTCAACTGGACGGGACGCCCGGCATACCAGATGGAAGGCAACATGATGAGATACGTTCGCAGGCTGTAGGCGGTGGCCATGGCAACCGCCCCGATTGGCGCCGCAACAACAAAGGCGATCACCGTCACGATAGCCGCGAAGATATTCCATCGCAGCCAGCGATTCGGTGTGCCAAGAGAGAGGTAAAGCCAGGAGCTCGTCCCGTAGACTAGCAGGGCACCGATGCTTGGGCCAAAGGCCACGACGACCCGGCCTGCCTCCGTCCAATTCGGGCCCAGGAGAAGGGTAACCAGGTCCTGAGCGGATACGGTCAAGATTAGCGAGGCAAGTATCCCCGGGAAAGCGATCAAAGAAACAGCCTTCCCGTAGTAGTCAAAATACTTCGCTCGGTCATTCTTCAGCCTGCTCAGAGTTGCCAGTGCGACATTGTGCAAGGGAGTTAGAAGCTGTGCCGCCGGCATCGTGAATATGTAGTAAGCGCGGTCATAGTTGCCCAAGAGCTGGGCGCCGTGGTATTTCCCCAACAGCACCTTGTCGAGGCTATGCGTGAGGTATGCAAGCGAAATATTGGAATAGATCTGGACCGCATACTTTAGGCTCGGCCAGACTTTGGCGAAGCGCAGTGAGCCCTTTGGACGCCAAGGGCATAAAATTCGTGACGCGAGTACCAATACGGCGGGCCCCGTCAATTGGCGGATAACGACGGCCCAATAGCCCATCCCGCCAACGGCCGCCGCTATCGCGAAGACGATGCTGAGGATAACGCCGACCAACTCCGCGACGGCCACGGGCGCGAATCTCATCTCCCGTTTGAGAAGGGCGATATGGCTCGTTGAAAGAGCCTGAAAGACGATGGTGATCGAGAGTGCAGCGGCAATCCCGCTCAGTGCGGGTTCACCATTGAGATCCACGAGGACGAATCCAAAAAATACAAAACCAACGGCAAGAGTCGTTGCGATAAGCAGATGTGTCCAGTATATCGAGGTGACCTCTTCGCTACTGATCCCTTGCTTCTGAATGATATACTCGGTAAAGCCGTTTACACCGAAGTTCGAAAGCCAGACGCTGAATGCTGTGACCATGGCCACGAGCCCGAAATCGGCTGGTTTCAGCAGTCGCGCGAGTATCACGACGCCAATCGTCTGGCACAAAATTGACACGAACTGGGCAACGATATTAGCGCTGGCCCCTTTTACAGCCTTGGTTTTGAGATCGCCAGGCTTAATCTCGGAAAATGTTCCTTCCATTTTTTTCGACGAGTGAGTATAGCATACTTGACCTGCCCCCCTTAAATCGATCCAGGTATAATGAGAAAAAATACCTGAAAGGAAGGAGTCATCTTGGGCAGGGTACGGTTTACGCCGGAACAGATCATCGGAAAGATCCGAGAGGCCGAAGTGTTTATTGGGCAAGGCCCGGCGATTGGAGAGGTCTGTCGAAAAATAGCCATTTCGGAACAGACTTATTACGGTTGGCGAAAAGAATATGGCGGCATGAGAGTCGATCAAGCCCATCGGCTGAAGGAACTGGAAGCGGAAAACGCCAGGTTGAAGAAGATCGTGGCGCATCTGTCTTTGGATTACTCGATTCTGAAGGAGACCGTCCGGGAAAATTTCTAAGCCCGGCCAGAAAGAGCCGGGCTGTCCAATATGTTTGCGAAAGACTGGAGATATCACAAAGGCGAGCATGTCGAGCCTTACATCGGCCGCGTTCAACCCAACGGCACGTCCTCACAACTCCCGATGATGAGGAGCGGTTAGTGGATCGTATCGTGGAGCTGGCCAGCCAACTTTGAGAGGAGAATGGATATGTGGAGTCCTTCAATGGGAAGCTGAGGGACGAACTTCTCAATGGCGAGATTTTTTATACTTTACTCAAAGCCCGGGTGGTTATAGAGAATTGGAGACGGAAATATAATCAATTCCATCCCCACGGTTCCTTGGGATATCGGCCGACGGCTCCAGAAGTTTTGGAGCCTAAAACTTTCACTTCATAGGTGGTACATAAAGTGGAGGCAGGTCATCGGAACTCTTGAATATCGATGTGCTTCAAGGCTGGGAAGAGCCGTGTCGGACGTCAATCTGTTGGCTGCCTGTCCAGAGGAGAGTTACCGATATGGTCGATCAAGCAACACTTTAGAAATACACGTTGGTTGACCTCACAAATTCTTGCGTCTATCGGGACTCCGGAGCGACTTCCAGAGCCGATTGAAGCGAGATCAATCCAGCACCCTCTGAATATTTTGTAGGAAACCTCCAAACATGCCCTCAATCGAAGCGTTCTGGAGGATATCACGTTTTGCATTCTCCCCGAATCTTATCCGTTCCTGATCGTTATCAAGCAAGAACAACACCTTTTCTTTCAGGCCCTCCAGATCATCTTCCTCTACCAGAAAGCCGTTTCTCCCCGATATGAGATAATGAATTTCCGGCGGTTGGTTTCCTTTTTCAGTGATCACAGGCAAGTTCCAGAAGAAGGCCTGATTGATACCCAAGCCGACATGACCTGGGATGAGGAAAATATCCGCCATCTTGAAAACCTTGCAGATTGCGACGTTTTCAGGGTCGTATATTTCACCGAGATAAACCGTATTTTTCCCCTGGATTTCCTCTTTCAGCTGATCATTGAATCCCGAGCCTACCAGAACCAATCCATACACTGCATTTTCAATGGTATTGAATACCCGAATGGCATGATCGACCTTTTTTCTTCCTGCATCGATATCCATTCTCCCTACGAATAATGCGATTTTCTTGAATTCGATACCAAATTCTTTTTTGATCTCTTCCTTGCTCGATTCGATATGAGGGAAATCGAAATAGTTAATCGTATTGTTTGCATACGTCATCTTATAATGATTCTTTTTTTTGACGAACTGCTTTTCATGTTGCGAATATAGAATAAGCCCGTCCGACAGCGTTTGCATATGGTGAAAAATGGCCCTCCTAACCCGGTCGTTGGGAGCGTCAAGGTTGGCGCCCTTCGTCCAAGACAAAACAGGTATCCTACTCCTTCGCAGCCAATACAACAAAGGGAATAGAATCAGATCCTTGACATGAAGAAAAAGAATGACGGCATCGGGCTTGATGCCTTTGATTTCTTTTCGATAACGAGAAAACCGAAAAGGGATTTCTTTAAAATCGAACTTTAGGGGATGGGGATTATTTTTCTGCAGCCTGCTCGCGCGGACGATGAATTCGTATCCATGTTCTCTAAACCTAGCCGCGAAATAATTATAGACACTCACACGGTAATGCATGACTTCGTTTGAGATCAACAAGACTTTTTTCACGGCGATCACCAGCAGATGCCATGATACGCAGCCCTTATTTTTGAATAATTATCGACGATTCGCACGAGGTCAATCACCGTTTTGCTTCGATCTAACTTCTTGGCCACACTTGCGAATTCCGCGGAATGATTTCCGATAACGAGGACGTCAGAAAAGGCAATGAGTTCGCCGATTTCGTCCTCCATCAAATCGGAAATATGCGGGATCTCCTTTTCGATAAAGTGCTTGTTAGCGCCAATCAGCCTGGCGATGGATACATATTTATCATAAATTCGGATATCGAAGCCCTTGCCCAGCAAGATTTCAATGACCTCCACAATCGGGCTCTCCCTCAGATCATCGGTGCCACCCTTGAAACTGAGTCCCAAGAACCCGATCTTCTTCCCTTTGAAATTCATGATCATGTTGACGACCTTGGCGATATGCCCTTTGTTACTTATCAAGATGGAACTCAATATCGGGGATTCGAGATCCATCCTCTTTGTTTCATAGGTTAACGCCCTGACATCTTTTGGCAGACAGGAACCGCCAAAGGCGAATCCCGGTTTCAAATAAGCTGGTGAGATATTGAGTTTCGTATCCGCGCAGAAGATGTCCATGACCGCGTGGCTGTCGATCCCGTATGCCCGGCAGAGGCTACCGAGTTCATTAGCATAAGCAACCTTCAGGGCATGAAACGAATTATCGCAGTACTTGACCATCTCAGCGATCTTGATGGGGATTCTGAAAAGTCGAGCGTCCACGTGCTCGTATATCTTGAGTAACACATTGCCGCTTCTTCGATCGACCTCCCCGATCACATGCTTGGGCGGATTATAGAAATCTCGGACGCTGCTTCCTTCTCGCAGGAATTCGGGATTCATACAGATTCCGAAGTCCCGGCCGGCCTTCTTCCCCGATCGGCGCTCTAAGATGGGGATGACGACATTCTCCACGGTTCCCGGCAAAACCGTGCTACGAATGACGACGACGAAGTAACGACTGCGGTTTTTCAGAACATGACCTATTTGGCTGGATACCATTTTCACAGAATTCAGCTCGAGGCTTCCATTCGGCCGAGACGGAGTGCCCACACATACTAATGCCAAATCCGTTGACTGGATCGCCTCTGTGATGTTTTTCGTCGCTCTGAACTTGCCGTTCGTAACGACCTTTTCTATAATCTCATCGATTTCTTTTTCGACAATGGGGCTTTTCCCGTTGTTTATCAATCCAACCTTGAGGTCATTGATGTCAACGCCCATAACATCATGGCCTAGCTCAGCAAGACAGGCCCCAGTCACACAGCCAACATAACCCAAGCCAATTACGCTGATTTTCATGCTATGCTCCACGCCAAATTAGTTGGAATTATATACGAATTACGGAAAAATATCCTCGGATTTCACCTGTCCCGACTGGTAAGAGAGTGGAACGCGCCTGATTACGGGACAAAGCCGGCTGGAATATATTAAGACTCATTTTCGACAGTTGTGTAACCATTAAAAAACCCGATCCCACATTATCAACAACTTACATTGGAAAAAGGCGCCTGTTCCCCAATTCGATGTTGAGCGCGTCGCCTTCGCTATGACCCTGCAGCGGTTGCGCGCTCCTGGCTCCGATCTTCAAGGCCCCGGGTGGCTGGAGACGGTCGAAGGCCTGTCGGAGATCGCCTTGCAGCATCTCTACCGGGCCAACGGTTTTCTGGCCGAGGTCCGGGAGGATCTGGAACAGGAGCTGTTCGCCCGGGACCGGGATCTTTTTTCCCAGGAACTGGACTTGGTCTTTGAGGCCGGGGAGAACCTGAAGGTCAAGGAAGTCCTCGTCGGGGACCGCCGCTATATCATCTGTCTGAACGAAGAGGAAGAGCGGAAAGACGAAACGGCGCGCGAGGCGATCCTCGACCATCTTCGGGAGAAGCTCTCGGGCGGAGCCAAGAGCCTGGTCGCCGACAAGGGCTATGCCCGGTATCTCCGGGTGACGAAAGGCGCGATGCGAATCGATGAAGACATGGTGGCCGCCGAGGCCCGCTACGACGGGAAGTATGTCTTGCGGACCAATACCGAGCTCCCCGCTGCGGATGTCGCCCAGACCTATAAAAGCCTGTGGCGGATGGAACGGGCGTTTCGGGAGACGAAAAGCACGCTGGAAGCGCGGCCGATCTTCCATTATCGCGACGACATGTCGATCGGTCACATCGTGGCCGGCTTCCTGGCCCTGCGCTTGGAGGTGGACCTGCAAAGAAGACTCGATGACCGTGGCGTCGATGTGTCCTGGCCGACGTTGATGAGAGATCTAGGCCGGGTTCAAGCGGTGCGGTTGGAAGCGGACGGGCAGTTCAATGTTTTGCGGACGGATCTTCAGGGCACGGCCCATCAGGCCTTCCTGGCCGCCGGCGTCCAGCCTCCCTCCCCGGTGACGATGACAGACTCAGATGAAAGACTGTAGTGCCAAAGTCCTTTTGCGCGCCCGTATTTTGTTCGTTTACAGGAAGTTCGAAAAATCAACTGTCGAAAATCAGTATAACTTTACGCAAACTAAAGCTAAATAGGGTCTACTGAAAAAGTGGATAACTTTGCGTAAGCAATTGACAATAATATAATTGTATGAGATATTTCGGATCGATTCAAGGCCCGAAATGTACGATTTTCGCAGACACCCCCACGAAAAGCGTGCACTTTTCGACGGAGATCCGCGGCATGTACAAACCTAAAGACCGTAAAACGCAGGTTCTTTTCCTTGAGCTTTTCCCGTTCGGCGGCAGCCTCGACCAACGGAACCGCTGGCTGCGCATCCGAGAGCTCATCCCCTGGGAGGAGCTCGAGTATGAATATCTCAAGTACTTTTCCGACGTCGGCCGGCCGGGGAAGGACGCCCAGCTCATCCTGGGGCTGCTCTTGCTCAAGCACATGACCAAGCTCAGCGACCGCGAGATGATCGCTGCGGTCATGGAGAATCCCTACATGCAGGCGTTCTGCGGGTTCCACTCCATGGCCACGGCACGGATGATCGACGCGAGCACGCTGACGCAGGCGAGGAAGCGCTTGGGGCCGAAGTTTTTCCGGCAGCTGGAGAAAAAGACGTACGCCGTGCTGATCGAGCGGGGAATCATCAGAGCCCGAGGGCTTCTGGCCGACGCGACGGTGTTTCCGGAGGAGATCAAGTTCCCGACCGACGTCGGGCTTCTCAACGATGTCCGCCGCTGGCTGGTCAGGACGATCCGGTCTCTGGGCGGGAAGGTCCGGACGCGAAGACGGAAAGCGGACAAGGAGTATCTCCGGTTCAGCAAGACCAAGCGGAAGACCAAGAAGATTATCGACAGGGCCAAGAAGGCGATGTTGCAGTATGTGCGGCGGAACATCCGTCAACTGGAGAACGTCCTGCAGAAGACCTCCGGGGTGGAGACGAAAATCCTCGAGTGGCTGGTTGTTTCCAAGGAGATCTTCCGCCAGCAATGGGAGATGTATAAAAAGAGAATGAATCGGATCGCCGGCCGGATCGTCAGCCTCCATCGGCCGTATGTGCGGCCGATCAAGACGGGGAAACAAGTCAGAGACACGGAGTTCGGGGCGAAGGGCGCGTTGACGCACGTGGACGGGTTCCTCTTCCTGGACTACTGGAAGCACGAAGCGTTCAACGAGTCGGAGCATGTGGCCCGGCACCTCGCGACGTATGCGGAACGGTTCGGGAAGCTTCCGCCGTACTTCGTGGGCGACACGAAATACGGGACGCGGGTAAACCGGACGGACTTGGAAACGTTGGGCGTGCGGCCGTCGTTCAAACCGCTGGGGCGAAGGGCGAAGACGCCGGGGCCTGACCGCTGGTTCAAGAAAAAGCAAAAAGAACGGAACCGGATCGAAGGGGCGTTTGGGAACGGCAAAGAACATTACGGGCTGTCCCGCGTGCGCTACAAAGGGGAAGAGACGTCGGAAGTGTGGGTGCGGACGAGCCTGCTGGCGATAAGAGAGCGTGAGAAATGCGAAGCCCGAAGCCGAGAAGACGCCGCGGCGTCCGCTACCGGCCACGACCATTGTATGCGATCCACTCCAGTGTTCATTTTTCAGCAGACCCTAATTACTTGTTATATCCGTAACTTATTTGATATGAATCATATCGCTCCCGAGTGCCTCGCCTTCGACATCATTTTGTGTTTAATCGGAGGGACGGCTTACAATATAAGCTAGGCTTAGAAGCTGTTGTTCCTAAATCCGGACTGGGGGCCGAGGGATGCAAAAGGGATGTGTCATACATCAAAAGGCCCTCGATATGAATCTGATGACCACGGGTTAATCAAATGAGTTCATGACCTACCTGACCTTGACTTGGCTCGGGACCTGGTTTAGACTTCTTGGCCAGAGGGCCGTGGCTACTCAACGGCTATGAACTGGAGTAGAAAGCGTCCTTGATTTCGAAGTGGTTGACCTCCCTCATTCGTAAATCTCAAGTTTGTGGCGAGTGAGAAGACGTGAAGACATTTTCCGCGTACATCATTTTTATTGTTGTCCTGATCTTCTTTCTCAGGAAAGAAGGCCTCGGCAGGCTGCCCGCTGCGTTATATGTCCCTCTGTGTTGGATGGTCCTTATCTTATCCCGCAGTTTCTCCCAATGGCTCCAATTGCGGGGGGACCTTAGTGGAATGGAAGCTGAGATGGAAGGAAACCCCATCGACGCCGCTTTCCTCTTGGTGTTGATCATGTTGGGACTAGGAATCCTCTATCTAAAGAGAATCGATGTCTCGGGAATCATCAAGAACAACAAATCCTTGTTCATGTTATACGGTTTTGCCTTATTGAGCCTCTTGTGGGCAGATTTCCCGCTGATCGCATTCAAAAGATGGACGAAATGGTTTGGAAGCCTGATCATGGTCTTGGTGATATTATCGGAAGTGGACTATAAGGGCGCCATTAAATCCCTCATCAAGCGTTGTGCATACGCCCTCATCCCCTTGTCCATAGTTTTCATCAAGTTCGTGCCTAGCTTGGGGAGATCCTATACCCGCAGCGGAATAGCTGATTATCATGGAGTCGCAACGCAAAAAAATCAATACGGGATTCTTCTTCTGATTTGCGGAATTTATTTTGCATGGGAATTGATTGTCATGTGGAGGAAGAAGGACTTCGAGGCGTTAAAGAAGATTGGATATGTAAACCTACTTTTCCTTGTTGTGATACTTTGGCAACTTTTCTTTATCGATTCTAAAACTTCGATTATCTGCCTCATGCTCGGTATTGGCGTCATTTTCTTACTTGGACATCCTTTCTTTAAAAAATATCCGCACAAGGCACGCAACGCCATCATCGCGCTGGCGATTGTTGTCGCATTGTTACAACACTTCATTGATATTAAGGGCACGATAATATCATCAGCCGGGCGCGTTCCGACATTGACCGACAGGACCATATTGTGGACAGAAATTCTTAAAGTGCCAACCAATCCTTTGGTAGGAACCGGCTGGGATAATTTCTGGCTCGGCGATCGAATTATCCCGTTATGGGAAAAGTGGGCATGGCATCCTCGCAACGCGCATAACGGTTATTTAGAGATATACCTCTACTTGGGGTGGACTGGAATCGCACTGCTGTTTTTTGCCTTGTGGGCGGGCTTCAAAAAATCAGCGGCTTTATTAATCTCCGATTTTGAATATGGCTGCCTTTCCCTTTCATTTTTTATTATCGCCCTGTTTTTTAACTACTCGGAATCAGCGTTCCATCGAATGAGCCCAGTTTGGTTTTTTGGTCTGCTTTTTTACTTGGTGAAGATGCCCAGGGAACTAAAAGCACGCGAGCCCGGAATCACATTGTCTTTTTGATATTTGAATTTTTTAGGCTGGCATGAGGTGGCTCTGTTGTTATTTTGAACGCCCGTAATAGCATGAAGCTCATTTCCGCATGTATCTGTACCTTTAAGAGACTCGAAATGCTCGATCGCCTTATCGCTTCGCTGCAGCAGCAAGAATCAAGTGGGCTTTTTAGTCTCAGCATCACCGTGGTCGATAACGATCGACAAGGATCAGCACAAAGCTTGGTGGCCAGCCTTAAGCAAAAGGGGCCGCTGCCGATTTATTATCTTATCGAGCCCGAGCAAAACATCTCTTTAGCGAGAAATAGGGCTTTGACAAACACCGAGGCCGATTATTTTGCGTGCATCGATGACGACGAGTTCGCGGATAACCAATGGTTGTTCAACCTCTATAGAACTATGGTCAGATACCAGGCGGATGGCGTCCTTGGCCCAGTTCGGCCTTATTATAACAACCCCCCGCCTGCCTGGCTTATCAAAGGAAAAATCCAGGAGCGCGAGGAATTCCCAACGGGCACACTTTTAACAGATCCCAAATATTGCCGGACGGGGAACGTAATTTTTTCTAAAAAGATAGTCGAGGGTCAAAGGCTCCTATTTAATCCGAAATATGGCAGAACCGGGGGAGAAGACCTCGATTTTTTTGAGAGGATGCTTGACCGTGGCCATAGGTTCGTATGGTGCAACGAGGCCTTGGTATATGAAGTAACACCTCCGCCCAGGCAAAGAAGATCTTATTATCTCAGAAGGGCCTTGCTCAGAGGCGTTGTGCAATCCGATCGCTCACCTCTGATGAGCCTTGATACCCTAAAATCCCTATTCGCCAGCATAGCCTATACACTCGCACTTCCCTTGCTCTTTATCTTCCACAATCGATTGTTCATGCCCATCCTGATAAGAAATTTTGACCACATTGGAAAGATATTAGCTCGCTGTGGCATTAAACCGGTAAAATGGCGAGCTGATTGATGGATAAGCCATGATGGTTCGCCGATCTATCCGCCAAGTTATGAACCTACGTTTCCGATATCAATATCCTCCATTAGATAGCAGAAAAAGAAATTGACAGCCGCCTTATCATGAAAATGTGTTTATGGCTCATGCGCAAGTCCGCAGGGGACCTCTTTCGCCCAGAAGTCTGCGGTACACCATGAATACTGATCTCGAAAGGGGATCCGATATCCGGCTCTTGCCAGCTTCTATTGAAAGATATATCATCCTCTTTATGAGCGCACGGGGCAAGCGATAATGGCTGGCTATATCTTAGCCATTCTGTCGAAGGCGGAGTGTGCGATATCGCCTAAGATGGCTCCAATCATATGGCAAAGAGCACGTTGTCCACAACAGACCGGAAAGCACTACTTAGAAAGCATGTCGTTAAAACAGGAGGGTTGTGAGAATATTTGATTTTGCCATTGTGGGCTGCGGCAGGATCGCCCAGAGACATGCCGAACACATTGTGAAGGTCGGCCGACTAAAGGCCGTCTGTGACATTATCGAGCAGCGCGCCAGAGATCTCGCAACAAGGTACCAATGCGCTTTCTATCAACGATTAGAGGATATGTTGGCCGAGATCCAAGAGGGAACCGTCATCTCGATATGCACGCCGAATTACCTTCACGCAAATCAGACCATTGCGTCCTTGACCGCGGGGATGCACGTCATCTGCGAAAAGCCGATGGCTATTTGCTCATCTGACTGTGATCGAATGATCCTCAAGGCTAAGGACACGCAGAAAAACCTATTCATAGTCAAACAAAACAGGTTCAATCCGCCTGTTGTCGCTCTCAAAAGGGCTATTCAAGAGGGCCGTCTAGGAAGGATTCTTAACATCCAATTGAACTGTTTTTGGAACAGGAACATCGAGTATTATCGAACATCAGAGTGGAAGGGAAAGCTTCTATACGACGGCGGGACTCTCTACACCCAATTCAGTCATTTTATCGACCTGATAATCTGGCTAGTCGGAGATATCGCTCGGATCCACGCAATTACAAGGAATCTCCTGCATCAAAATGTCATCGAGTTCGAGGACACCGGAGTTGTCGCAATGGAGTTCAGGAGTGGAGCACTGGGTACGATCAATTATACTGTCAACAGCCATAAGAAGAACATGGAAGGTTCGATCACTGTATTTGGGGATCGGGGCACCGTTAAGGTCGGGGGACAATACCTGAACGTTCTGGAATACCAATCGATCGAAGGGTACGAAATCACGGACATTCCCGAATCGCGGCCGGCCAATGAGTACGGCTTCTATCAGGGCTCCATGTCAAACCATGACAAGGTCTATCAAAACGTGATTGACGTGCTCCACGGAAGGGCCGATATTGCTACGACCGCTGAGGAAGGCAAAAAGACCATAGATATCATTGAAAAAATCTACGAGGAAGCTCGTCGCGAGAGCTAGCTTTCATATTTATTCGAGCTTGGACTTCTGGTAAATCTCTCTAGTCCACCTGGGCGCAGATGTCACCCCCCTCCTCTCTAGGGGTGATGAAGGTCACAATATTATCACCCCTAAAATGGCCCCCACGGGTGATACGCGAGGGGGGATGTTGGTTTAAAATGCCCATAGATATGAGCACATCCGTATCTGGAACACGGGAAGAAAGGAGTCATCCATAGTCATGAACGTCCCCTTCGTCGACCTCAAAGCTCAATACCTCGCCCTCAAAACCGAGATCGACCCCGCCATTCAGTCCGTCATCAGCGAGACGGCCTTTATCGGGGGGAAGCATGTCGAAGGCTTCGAGAGAGCCTACGCCGAGAAGTACGGCATGAAGCATTGCATCAGTTGCGCCAACGGGACCGATGCCATCTATATCACGCTCAAGGCCCTCGGCATCGGCTTCGGAGACGAGGTCATCACCGTCGCCAATAGCTGGATCT
>Ga0315286_10000205_pt1 | contig 45666 bp, 46 predicted proteins | sample YL17G10_0_MG_FD_205038 | JGI IMG/M metagenome (GOLD analysis project Ga0315286, IMG submission 205038) | Sediment microbial communities from Yellowstone Lake, YNP, Wyoming, USA - YL17G10_0 | ecosystem: Environmental > Aquatic > Freshwater > Lake > Sediment | place: USA: Wyoming | collected...
GATGATCCCTGTGAAAATGCAGTGGGGGTGAAGATGCCCTCTACCTGCGGTAAGACGGAAAGACCCCGGGAGCTTTACTATAAGTTCTTATTGGCTTATCGTTTTGAATGCGTAGCATAGTGGGGAGACTTTGAAGCCCCGACTTCGGTTGGGGTGGAGTCGATCGTGAAATACCCATCTTTCAAAATGATAAATCTAACCTCTCTGACAAAAATCAGGGAGAGACAGTGAGTGCTGGGTAGTTTAAGTGGGGCGCTTGCCTCCTAAAAGGTAACGGAGGCGTTTATCAAGGTCAGCTAGCTCCGGATGGAAATCGGAGCGGTCGTGTAAAGGCATAAGCTGGCTTTACTGCAAGACGGGCATGTCGCGCAGTTGCGAAAGCAGAACTTAGTGAACCGACCCTAGATTATAGAATCGGGGAAGACATCGGACAAAAGCTACCCCGGGGATAACAGGCTGGTAGGTGCTGAGAGCCCATATCGACGCACCTGTTCGGCACCTCGATGTCGGCTCATCCTATCCTGGGGCTGGAGAAGGTCCCAAGGGTTTGGCTGTTCGCCAATTAAAAGGGTACGTGAGCTGGGTTTAAACCGTCGTGAGACAGGTTGGACCCTATCTACCGTAGGCGTGGATATTTGAGAGACCTCGTCCCTAGTACGAGAGGACCGGGATGAACGAACCTCTGGTGTACCAGTTGTCCTGCCAAGGGCATTGCTGGGTAGCTAAGTTCGGCAGAGATAAGCGCTGAAAGCATCTAAGCGCGAAGCTCTTCTCAAGATTAGATATCATAGATTGGTCGAAGACTACGACCTTGATAGGCTTCAGGTGGAAGTCCAGTAATGGATTAAGCCGAGAAGTACTAATAAATCATTTTGACCTGCTTATTGACTGACAGTTTTTAGATATTAATTGTATTATCATGACCATTATAAGGGGGCCACACCGAGGGTGCTCCACCTGATCCCATTCCGAACTCAGAAGTGAAAGCCCTCAAGGCCGATGGTAGTGCGTAAGCGCGAGAGTAGGTAGCCCTCTTATAATGTTCACGAGTTAAGAATGCCCCAGGTGGGGCATTTTTAATTTTTATAAAGATTTGATAGAATAGAAACATGACCCGTTATCTATGTAAGCAAATTGTTATCGTTGTTGTTTTTCTTTTAATTGTCGCAACGGTTGTTGCTGGCAGTTATTTTATTTTTCGTCCGAAATCAAAAGCAACGTGTATCGACGGAATAAAAAATCAAGGAGAAGAAAAAGTTGATTGCGGCGGTCTGTGTAATCCCTGTGAAAAACAAAGAGAGCCGTTGGAAATAATTTACCAAAAAGTAATTCCTATCACTGAAAATAATTTCGATTTAGTCATAGAGGTTAGAAATCCAAACAATAATTGGGGAGCTAAGTCTGTTGGTTATGCTTTAAATATTTATAGCGAACAGGATGAAAACATTGCTTCAAAGCAGGGATCTTTTTACATTATCCCCCAAGAAGATAAATATATTGTCGAGCCGAAAATTTCTTTAAGCGAGAAGCCGGGAAAAGTGGAATTTAAAATTATCAACACCTCCTGGGAAAGACTGAGTGGTTTTCGTGATTTGGCACTAAGGATAAAAGACAAAAAAATCCAAACAGGAGGAGAAGTTCAGACTAAGGTTTCCGGAGTAATCACCAATAACACCAATTACGATTTAAATAAAGTGGAATTGGTAGGCGTTATTTTCGGCGCTAACAATGAAATCATTGCGGCGGGGAAAACCGAAGTAAACACTCTTTTGAGAGGAGAAAACAGATATTTCGAAATCAATTGGCCCAATCAGATAAATGAAGAAGTTGTTTCTTACGAAATTAAAGCTTATACGGATGTTTTTTCGCCGGATAATTTTATTAATATTCAGAACCGGAGTATTCAGCAATAATCGATTAAAATGTTTTTTTACTTTCTTAAAAAACTTGACTGGGTATTGATGCTGAGTGTCGTGGCACTTTGTCTTGTTGGTCTTTTGTCGATTTATCCGACAACCTACGGCGACGAAGCAAGTATTTTTTATAAGCAGTTGGCATTTGTTGTTGGCGGCTTTTTTTTAATACTCGTTTTCGCTTTTCTTGATTACAGAGTTTTCAGAAACCATCCGTTTTTTTTATTGGTTCTTTATGTTTTCAGTATATTGCTTTTAATCGGCGTTTTGATTTTCGGTAGAGAAATACGTGGAGCAACGAGCTGGCTTCGTTTGGGAATATTAAGCTTCGAACCGGTGGAGTTCGCCAAGCTGGTGATAATTTTGATTTTGGCCGAGTATTATTCTTTGCGTCATATCGAGCTTTACAGGATTCGTCATATTGTCATTTCCGGACTTTACATGCTTATTCCTACGGCCTTGGTTTTTTTTCAGCCCGACTTGGGCTCGGCAATGGTACTATTATTTTTATGGCTGGGGATAATGATAATCGCCGGAATCAAATTAAGGCAGCTTTTAGTTTTGTTTTTAATTGGTGCGATTCTTTTCGGTATTGCCTGGTTTGCGGTTTTAAAACCATACCAACAAGAAAGAATCACTACGTTTATTAATCCATATCTGGACCCATTGGGTTCCGGCTACCATAGAATTCAATCGGTGATTGCAGTGGGTTCGGGAGGAGTCTGGGGCAGGGGATTGGGTCATGGTTCGCAAAGCCAATTGAAGTTCTTGCCCGACAGATATACCGATTTTATTTTTGCTTCGATTGCCGAAGAAATGGGTTTTGTTGGTTTGTCTTTGATTTTTATTTTTTATTTTCTGATGTTTTTCAGAATTATTAAAATCAGCATGATTGCTTCCAATAATTTTGCCCGGCTTTTTTGTGTCGGCACGGCAATTATTTTTATTTTTCATATTCTTGTTAATATCGGCATGAATCTTGGTGTTTTGCCGATTGCCGGAATTTCTTTACCCTTTGTCAGTTCCGGTGGAAGCAATCTTTTGTTGGGTTTTATAACCATCGGGATTATCCAGAGTATTGTGGTGAGAAGTAAATAAGGTAGAAGCTCGGAATTTATTTATAAAAAGACACACGTCGGCGCCCCAGCGAGGCGCCGCGTTCCGTCTCGCCCTCGCTCTTCGTCTGTGGCGAAGCCGTGCCCGCTCGGGCTGCGAATGGTCTTTTTATAAACAAATCCTCGCCAGGGGGGGGCGGAGGATTGACAAAAATTAGGCAAAGGGATATTCTAAGAATGGCTCTTAAATCAAGCGAAAGGAGGAAAAGTGAGAAACTTTAAGGATTTTAAAGCTCTTTTACGGAACATCCTTGTTTTTTCCGGAAAAATCGGCGAATCCGTTTCTTTCAATGTCGTTTTCTGCAGAGGAGTCGACAAGGGCGGCACATACATAATCGTAGTTGCACGCGGTACAAGTCTTGATTTAATACCCGAGATACTTAAATGTTTTTACGATTTAACTAAAATGATGCCGTGGGCAGATTCTTTTGCAATCAAGATGAGGTTAAATTATCCGAAAGTAGAATTTATTACTGGTTTTAATTTCAGGGTAGAAATGCCATTTCCCGAGGTTTTTACCAGGTGGAAGGAAAAACAGACAGATCGTCATTATCGTTATTCCCTGGTAAAGACCGGAGAATGGAATCCGCTCAGATTTATTTATTTTAAAAAATAAAAAAACAAAAAGGGTCGAGACCTGCTGGTCTCGACCCTGATTTTTTTATTTGTGATTGACAAAAATCGGGCAAAAGGATATTCTAATTACAGTTCTTAAATCAAGCGAAAGGAGAGGAAAATGATTAAAGGTTTGAGTCGCAACGATCCGCGTTGGAAGAGGCTAATAGGTTCTTTGTCTAAATTAAATAAACCAATAAAGCCGCCCTCAGAAGAAGAGATTAAAAGATTACGAAAAACCACGAAAAAAATAATTAAAAAATCCAAGAAAATAACCGAGGCCCAGCGAGGACTTTTCCGAAAATTAAATCCTTTATAGTATTACAGAAATCGAAAGGAGGAAAGAATGGCAGATACAGAGAGAGGTGATTTTCCTAATGAGATTTGCAGCGATTGCGGTGAAAAAGGTTGCATATTCAAACACTGGGGACCGTTGGTTCCCGAAGGAAAAATTGGTTCTTTTTGCGGTTATTGCTGGACAAGAAGAAATAAGTCGGAAAGTCATCGTATCCCGTTGGGATTTCAGCCTCCGGGAATTCCCGAAGAATTTATCAAGCGAAATCTCAAGGTAAAAACCAAAAGTGGAGCAATTTATCACTTACGGGTGACTGACAAAGACGACGAAAGAATCGTCACTAAAGAAGCCCACGATCTTGATTTTGCCAAAGCCAGGGTGATTTGCCTTCAGGTAGGCGAAAGTATGTGGCTTAAGCCGCGCGATGGTGAAGATCTTGATTTGTGGTATACTTCTCCCATACTGAGAATAGATCTTTACTGAAATTTAATTGTGAACCGAAGAGGGTCGAGACTTAGTCTCGACCCTGATTTTTACTCGCCCCGTACCTATCTTTTTGTTGACTGTAATGTTTCTATATTCGTAGCCGTTAGGCGGATTCGCTTTCGGACAATAAATTTTATTAAACCATAATTTGAGATAGGTGCGGGGTCCCGCCCTTAATATTGACATATTTTCGATTTGGGCGTAGAATATAAATAGACGAAAATCTTACAATTTAAGGAGGTTCGAGATGAGAATTTATGTTGCCGAGGTTCATTGGGAATGGGACAAGCCGCATATAGAATATGCGACGATGGCTATCGAAGAGCACGAACCTGGTGGTATTGTCGTTAAGGACATGGAAGATCCGGCCTGTTCCGAACAGGACAAGCAGTTTTACTTTGAGCGGTTCAAGAAAATCGCAGCAATTCAAAACGGAAACTATCAGGGTGGTGCCCGGCTCGCGGTCATCTATCGTGCACTGCTCAATCCACTAGAGGAGGAGCGTTCATACGGCAAGGATATCACGTTTCGCCTGAAAGCCGTTTTCCGCTTCGACGAGAACGGCGAAAACCCGATCCTCGTACCCTGATCATTTCGCATCTCAAGTCCAGCAAGGAGCTCGTTCGCGAGCTCCTTTTTTTATCCCGCCTCAGCGGGACAAGTTCCCAAAACCGCTTGATTTTTTAAGAATTTAGTTTGATAATAGAGGGGTTTTTAAATATGGTTTTCAATAAAAAACACTTGACACGGGAATTTCTGTGGTATATAATTACCACAGAGGATTAATAATTAATCTCGAAAAGAATTATGACAAAAAATTTAAAAAAATTTGGCGAGGCTCTAAAAAAGCTAAGGATAAACAAAGAATTAAGTCTCAGGGAGGTTTGTAAACTCGTTGACTACGATGCAAGTAATTGGAGTAAAATCGAAAGAGGAATTATTTCACCTCCTTCTGATGAAAAGATTTTATCAAGATGGGCAAAAGTGTTAGGCATAAAGAGCGAAACAGAAGAATTAAAAAATTTCATAGATAGTGCTCTGGTTGCTCAGGGAATTATCCCTGAAGATATTTTGTCTAGGGTCGATGCATTTAAGTATTTGCCGGCAGTTTTTCGGACACTACGTAATGAAAAGCCAACCAAAGAAGAAGTCGATAGATTAATAGAGCTGCTTAGAAATGCATAAACTATGGATTATTCAAAATTGAAAGCCCCATTCGTTCATAACGGAACAATAAAATTAAAAGCCGAAGAATTCCGTAAAGATTATTGGGATAAAAAACTGCCTGTCGATATTGAAAAAATTATTGACGTGAAGCTAAAAATTGATATTATTCCTATTCCGAGCTTGGAAGATATATGTAACGCGGATGCCCTTATAACCTCTGATTGGAAATCTTTATATATTGATGACGATTTATTTAATGATGAAAGACGACAAAATCGTTTGAGATTCTCTTTGGCTCACGAAATCGGGCATTATGTTTTACACCAAGAATTTTACTCTAGTCTGAGAATAAACTCTTTTGAAGATTTTTACAGTTTTATTGATTCTATTCAAGCAAATCAGTATGGTTATATTGAGGCACAGGCAAATAAGTTCGCCAGATACTTACTTGTGCCGCAAGACATATTTGAGGATAGATTTAAAAAGGAACTCGGAAAAGTTAGCAAATATAATTTTGATAAAGCATTGTTAAGGTCGTATATTGCAAATCCGTTATCGAGAGAATTTGGTATTTCTCAAGAAGCAATGGAAATCGCTTTAGGCGAATTAGATATTTTTAAAAATTAAAAAATAAATTTATGGAAAATCAAGAATTAATTAATGTAAAAAAGAATAACGATAACACGCCGATTTATAAGGCAGTACGAGCAGTAGGATTGGTTAAGCCAATATTTGATGAGATCAAACAAGGTTTTCGACCTCCCATGCTACAGGTAATTGGTACGGCTTTTTTGTTAAAGAATTATAGGGTCATGATAACGTGTGGGCACGTTGTAAGCGATTTTATAAACTTACCGACTGAAGTTTCCGGGATGTTGGTTATAGGCAGAGAGGGTAGATATGCTCCGGTAAAAATTGATATTTTAGACTTTGCTCATGATTTGGCAATCTTAAAACCAATAAAGACACCTAATTTGACTGACGAACAATTTAAGATGGTGCTCGATAGAGAATTTTCTTCTGGTTTGGAAATTGCAGATCAATATTATAGGGCGTCAACAAAAATTGCATATGCGGGCTATCCCCTGGGGACGAAATTATTAAATCAGAAACACGACCCAACCTATGCGACGGGAGTCGTTGGTGTTGAAATTTGTAATACGCACAATAGGAAAGAAGTCAGAATTACAGGACCAATTGTGGGAGGGTTTAGTGGCGCACCAATAGTATTAGAGGATGATCCTGCGAAAGTTTTGGGCATTATTTCAAATAGTCCAAACAAAGAAGCTGGTGATGCAAATATTTTTATGGCTATATCCTGGGAACATATAAGGGCGTTAGCGGAATTATCTAATTCATAAAACATCCTAATTGTATATGCCTAGACTCATTTTCAAACTTCAAAAAGCCAAGGAACACGGTAGGTCGCCGATTGAAATTATACTTAAAGACGGAAAGAAAATTTTTAAAACAATGACAGAAAATACCGATTTATTGTTGCCTGCGCTTGACAGGCTATTAAAAAAGAATAAAATAGATATAGAATCCCTAAAGGATATAAATGTAGAGATTGCTAATGGAGCGGGGCTTACATCAACAAGAATTGTTTTATCAATTTCAAAAGCCCTCTGCTTTGATCTCTCGTAACTTAATTGACCGCGAAGCGGGGAAAATGTGAATAGTAAAAAGCTCTAAAAAGCCTATTTTAGAGTATGTTTCTTTATCTGTCTAAGAAAATTAAGCACAAATTTTCATAAATGTCAAAAATTAAGTATTTTTCAAATTATCCCAAAAATTTACTCCCACTTCCGAATCTGGTCGAGATTCAAATCAACAGCTACAATCAGTTTTTAAAAAAGAGTTTGCGGGAATTATTCGATGAAATTTCTCCGATTCGCGATTACGGCGGAAAGGATTTATCCTTATATTTTGAGGATTATTATTTAGACGAACCGAAATGCAGTGAACTTAAGGCGAAGAAAAACGGGCTTTCTTATGAAGCACCGTTGAGGGTTAAATTAAAACTGGTTAATAAGAAAACCAACGATACAAAAGAACAAGAGGTCTTTTTGACCGACATGCCCCTAATTACTCCGCGCGGAACATTTATTTTAAACGGAGTGGAGCGTGTGGTTATATCCCAGCTGATAAGATCAGCGGGAGTTTTTTTTACTACAAACTATATTAAGGGGAAAAAACTCCATGGCGCGAAAATTATTCCTAATCGCGGTGCCTGGCTTGAATTCGAGACCGAGCACAATGGTTGTATTGTGGTAAGAATCGACCGCAAGAGAAAAATTCCCGCCTCTGCCTTGTTCAGAATTTTTGACTTGGATAAAAATGAGGATATTTTAAAGGAATTTAAAGATGTTGATAATGGAGAGGTTCAATATATTAAAGAGACAGTTGATAGAGATCCTTCAAAAACTCAAGATGATGCCTGGATAGAAATATACAAAAGAATAAGACCCGGAGACTTGGCGGCAGCGGACAATGCAAAACAGCTTTTGGAAAACATGTTCAAGAATTTCGAAAGATACGATTTGTCGGAAGTGGGAAGATATAAACTCAATCAGCGGGTTGGCATCAGCACTCCTTTAAATAAAGATTTTAGAATTTTAAGAAAAGAAGACCTGGTTTTGATTATCAAAGAAATAATCAAGCTGAATAACGATCCCGATACTCCGGGAGACGATATTGACCATTTGGGCAACAGAAGAGTCAGAGCACTGGGAGAATTATTGGAAAACAAAATTAGGGTTGGCTTGGCGCGCCTGGAAAGAATTGCCCGTGACAGAATGAGTACTTTAGATATTTATAATCTGCTTCCCGCTCAGTTGATTAATTCCCGGCCGCTAATGGCGACAGTGAAGGAATTTTTCACCTCTTCTCAGCTTTCGCAATTTATGAACCAGATTAATCCTTTATCCGAGTTGGAGCATAAACGAAGATTGTCGGCAATGGGCCCGGGAGGATTAACCAAGGAAAGGGCGGGTTTCGAGGTGCGTGATGTGCATCCGAGCCATTATGGAAGAATTTGCCCGATTGAAACTCCTGAAGGTCCGAATATCGGCTTGGTTGGTCATTTGGCTTCTTACGCCAGAATTAATCCTTATGGTTTTATTGAAACTCCCTATAGAAAAGTTAAACATGGAGTAGTTACCAATGAAGTTCTTTATCTTGATGCCTTTGAAGAAGAAAAATACAATATTGCGCATGCGGGCGTGACCCTGGATGAACACAAAAAAATAAAAGACAAAAGGGTTGAGGCGAGAATTCATGGAGAACCGGGTATTGCCGACAGGGACAAAGTCGATTTTATTGATGTTTCTCCATATCAATGCATTAGTATTGCCACAGCACTTATTCCTTTTGTCGAACACGACGACTCAAATAGGGCGTTGATGGGTTCGAATATGCAGCGCCAAGCCGTACCGCTGGTGATTCCCGAAGCTCCTTTAGTCGGAACGGGTATCGAGTCAAGAGCGGCCAAAGATTCGGGCCAGGTAATTATTTCTCCTCAAGACGGAACAATCAAAGAAGTCGATGCCACACACGTTGTTATTTCTTCCGGAGGAAAAACGCAGAATATTCTTTTACATAATTTTCTCAGGTCGAACGATTATACTTGCATTACGCAAAGGCCAATAGTCTTAAAGGGACAGAAAGTCAAAAAAGGAGACGTTCTGGCAGACAGTTCATCTACGGATAGCGGAGAATTGGCACTGGGTCAAAACATACTGGTTGCTTTTATGTCTTGGTCTGGTTGGAATTTCGAAGATGCAATCATTCTTTCCGAAAGACTGATAAAAAACGATTATTTTTCTTCTATTCATATTGAAGAATCCATTTGCGAGGTGCGTGATACTAAGCTTGGTCCGGAAACTACCACTGCCGATATTCCTAATGTTGGAGAAAATCGCCTAAAAGATTTGGATGAAGAGGGGATTGTCAGAATCGGCGCGGAAGTCAGTCAAGATGATATTCTTGTGGGTAAAATTTCACCAAAAGGAGAAACCGATTTGACTTCCGAAGAAAGATTATTAAGGGCAATTTTTGGCGATAAAGCCAGAGACATTAAAGATACTTCCTTAAGATTGCCTCACGGCAAGCGCGGTAGAGTGGTTGGAGTGAAAATATTTTCCCGTGAAAAAGGAGATAAACTTAATGCAGGAGTAATCAAGGCAATTCAGGTAGAGGTTGCACAATTTCGAAAAGTTGCGGTCGGAGATAAATTAGCCGGCCGACACGGAAATAAGGGGGTTATTTCAAGAGTTTTACCACAAGAAGATATGCCGCGCCTTGAAGACGGAACTCCGGTTGATATTATTTTAAATCCTCTGGGCGTTGCCTCGCGTATGAATATTGGCCAGATTCTGGAAACGCATCTGGGTTGGGCAGCGCACAAATTGGGTTATCGAACTTACAGTCCGCCGTTTTCGGGAGTAACGGAAAAAGAAATCAAGGAAGAATTGAAAAAAGCAGGACTACCGGAAAGCGGGAAAGTCGAACTTTTTGACGGTAGGACGGGAGAACAATTTATTCAGCCGGTAACCGTCGGTTATATTTATGTGATGAAGCTTAATCATTTGGTTGAGGATAAAATCCACATGCGTTCGATTGGTCCTTATTCTTTAATTACTCAACAGCCACTCGGCGGAAAAGCCCAATTCGGAGGTCAAAGATTTGGAGAAATGGAAGTTTGGGCGCTTGAGGGATACGGTGCGGCTTATACGCTTCAAGAAATGCTGACCATTAAATCCGACGACGTGGTGGGAAGAGCTAATGCCTACGATTCGATTATCAAGGGCAGGTCAATTCATAATCCCAATATTCCTTCGTCTTTTAATGTATTAGTCAGTGAAATAAAATCATTGGGTCTTTCAGTGATTCCGATTCAGTTAAATATAGCTAAAGTTAAAGAGGAAATTAAAGAAACGGAAAAAATAATTAAGGAGAAAACCAAACAAACGGAGAAAAATAAAACCAAAAAATAAAAAACATGTTTGATGAAGTAAAAAAACCGGAAGAATTCAACGCTCTGCAATTAAAAATTGCCAGTCCGGAAGAAATACTGTCCTGGTCGCACGGAGAAGTCACCAAGCCGGAAACAATCAATTATCGTACGCAGAGAGCGGAAAAAGACGGATTGTTTTCAGAGGCAATTTTCGGTCCGGAAAAAGACTGGGAATGTTATTGCGGGAAATATCGCCGAATTCGTTATAAGGGCGTGGTTTGCGACCGTTGCGGAGTAGAAGTAACGCGCTCGATTGTTAGGCGTGAAAGAATGGGACACATTAAATTAGCCGTTCCTGTTTCACATATTTGGTTTTTGCGCGGAGTTCCTTCGCGAATCGGATTAATGTTGAATGTTTCCATACAAAAATTGGAAAAAGTGGTTTATTTTGCCGCTTATATTGTTACTCATGTTGATGAGGTGGCCAAGCTTAAGGCATTTAACGAAATTGAAAAAGAATATAGGACAAAATTGAAAGTTATTAAAGGGGGAGTGCAGAAAAAAGAATTGAAAAGCGCCAGAGATAGGGCGAAAGACGAATTGTCCAAAATCAAAAAATTGGAAATTATTTCTGAGTTGACTTTTCAAACCTTATCACAGAAATACAGCGAAGTATTTTCTGCCGGAATTGGCGCTGAAGCAATTAGGGATATTTTAAAAACCATTAACTTGGAAAAATTAAGCAGCGAACTGGAAGAAGAGTTGAAAAAAACTCCGATTGGCCAAAGAAAGAAAGTAATGGGAAGATTGAGATTGGTTAAAGGATTTAAAAAAGCCGGAATCAGGCCCGAATGGATGCTTTTGACTGTTTTACCGATAATGCCTCCGGATTTAAGGCCAATGGTACAGCTAGATGGCGGAAGATATGCCACTTCTGACGTGAATGATTTATATAGAAGAGTAATCAATCGCAATAATCGTTTAAAAAGACTTTTGGAGCTGAATGCTCCGGAAGTGATTTGCCGTAATGAAAAAAGAATGCTTCAGGAGGCAATTGATGCTTTAATCGATAATACTGCCAGGAGGGGTCAAAAAGCGGTAATGGCAACCACTGGACAACGCCGTCAATTGAAATCGCTAGCAGACATGCTTAGGGGTAAGCAGGGTCGTTTCCGCCAAAATCTTCTTGGTAAAAGAGTGGATTATTCCGGTCGTTCCGTAATTGTTGTCGGTCCGGAATTAAAGATTTATCAGTGTGGTATTCCAAAAACTATGGCCTTAGAGCTTTTTAAACCCTTTATTATTAATAAATTGATTGAAAGAGAGCTGGTTTATAATATTCGCGGCGCAAGAAGATTGATCGAGGAAGGAGTTGATGAAGTTTGGGCGATTTTGGAAGAAGTCACGGGGAAATACAATGTTTTATTAAATCGAGCACCGACACTTCATCGTTTGGGTGTTCAGGCATTTGAACCGGTTTTAGTTGAGGGCATGGCAATTCGTATTCACCCGATGGTTTGTAAGGCTTTTAATGCCGATTTCGACGGCGATCAAATGGCTGTTCACTTACCTTTATCTGAAAAAGCACAAAAAGAAAGTCGGGAAATTATGCTTTCCTCGGTTAACTTATACAAGCCGGCAACAGGAGAAGCAATTATTATTCCTACGCAAGACATTGTTTTGGGTTGCTATTTTATGACCAGAACCCTGGATGGATTAAGGGGCGAGGGAAAAGCATTTGGTACTTCCGAGGAAACAATACTTGCTTATCAATCGAGAATTATCGATTTACAGGCTAAAATTAGGCTTTCTAAAAATAATGGTTTTATTGAAACATCCGCAGGAAGATTGATTTTTAACTCGGTTCTTCCCGAAGAAATAGATTTTGTGAATAGAGAAATGAACGGCAAGCAATTGAGAATTTTAACCGAAGAAATTATCCGTAAAGCCGGGACAGAAAGAGCTCAAGAATATCTGGATAAAATCAAGAAGCTCGGTTTTGACTACGCCACAAAATCGGGAATTAGTTGGGGCATGGATGATTTGAATATCCCTCAAGGCAAGGATGTGGTTATAGAAGAAGCATCAAAAGAAGTTGACAACGTCAGAAGGCAATACCAGGAAGGATTATTGACTAAAACCGAAAGAAGGGCGAAATCAATCGAGGTTTGGGCAAAAGCAAAAAATAAAATTTCTGATTTAGTTCCTTCGGCCTTGGCTTTTGATGGTCCGGTGAATATGATTTTTTCTTCAGGAGCAAGGGGTTCGTGGAGCCAGGCGACGCAATTAGTGGGTATGAAGGGCTTAGTGATTAATCCTGCGTCCGAAGTTATCGAATTACCCATAATCAGCAGCTTTAAGGAGGGATTTAATGTTTTGGAATACTTTATTTCTACTCATGGTGGAAGAAAGGGCTTGGCCGATACCGCGCTTAAAACCGCGAGTGCCGGTTATTTGACCAGACGTTTGGTTGATGTTGCCCAGGAATTGATTATTAAAGAAGATGATTGTCAGGATAAAGACGGAACAACCGTCTATAAAAGAGATCTTGATGAAATCGGAATTTCCCTTGCGGAAAGAATTACCGGACGCGTAAGCTTGGAAACCATTATTGATTCGAAAACAAAGAAGGTTATTTTGAAAAAGAATGAATTAATCGACAAACCAAAAGCCGAAGAAATTCAGGCCTTAGGCACAGAAAAATTATTGGTCAGGTCGCCAATTGCTTGTAAATCCAGATTTGGTATCTGTAAAATGTGTTATGGTTTTGATTTGGGGAAAAACAAATTAATCGAGAAAGGGGAGACCGTGGGTATAGTTGCTGCGCAGGCAATCGGTGAACCAGGTACTCAATTGACCCTAAGAACTTTCCATACAGGAGGTATTGCCGGTGGTGCGGACATTACCCAGGGCTTGCCCCGAGTTGAAGAAATATTCGAAGCGCGCATTCCACGCGGTAAGGCGGCAATTTCCGAGCTAAAGGGAGAGGTTGCAAGCATTAAGGATAATTCTGGTCAAAAAATAGTCAGAATTGAAGGTTGGATAGAAAATAAAGAGAAAAAAGGCAGTAAGAGAAAGGCAGCCAAAGAATATATAATTTCTCCACAAACCGGAGTCTGGGTCCAGAAAGGCGATTCCGTAGAAAAGGGACAGCAAATTTGTGAGGGTCCGGTTGATTTGAAGGAAATGTTTAAATTGGCTGGCCAGGAAGCTGTACAGCGTTATATTATTAAAGAAGTGCAGAAGATTTACAGCACACAAGGCGGAGGATTGAGCGACAAACACATCGAAGTGATTATTCGCCAGATGTTTTCTCGAGTAAGAATCAAAGACGGAGGAGATACCGAACTCTTGCCGGGGGCGATTATCGAGAGAGATATTTTTCTTGAAGAAGGCGAAAAAGCCAGAAAAGCAAATAAAAAACCGGCAACCGGCCAATTGATGATTTTGGGCATTACCAAGGTTGCTTTAAGCACGGAGAGCTTTCTGTCTGCTGCTTCTTTTCAGGAAACGGTGAGAATTTTAATTAAGGCCGCAAGCGAAGGGAGAATTGACAGATTAAGGGGCCTAAAAGAGAATGTTATTTTGGGCAAGTTGATTCCCGCCGGTACGGGTCTTAAGCAACAATACGGAGTAGACAAAGAATTTCCGAAAGAAGTCAATTAACCCCGATAATTGGTTTAATTTTTCAAAAACGAGGCCTTGTCCTCGTTTTTAAGTTATATTTTTGTTTTATTTTTAAATATGATAAAATAAGAATATATTGGCAATTTAATTGTCGAAATTTCAGTATAGATTATGTTGAAGAAAAAAGTAAAACAATTGAAAAAATTCAAAAAAGAAGACCCAAAAGAAAAAAAGAGACCCAGGCTTAATATACATCCTGAAACCAAACGCGGAGTAATTGCGATTATCCTTTTTACTCTGGCAATTATTTTTATTCTCAGTTTTCAAAATGCGGGAGGAGTTTTGGGTAATTGGCTTTTTAGTGCCTCAAAATTTGTTTTCGGCAATTGCCTTTGGATTTTTCCATTGGCGTTTTTTATTTGTGGCGTAATTATTTTGCGCGACATTCATAAAAATGTTTATCTTTCAACGCTTTTGGGAGTTTTTATTTTTCTTTTGAGTTTTTTGGCGATTGTCCAAATTGTTTTTCCGAGCAGTGAAGGCTATAAAGCCGGATGGCTTGGTTATATTATTAGCTGGCCGTTTTTAAAAATTATCGGCTTTTTGGCCAGTTTAGTTGTTTTTATTGCTGCGCTCTTGATTTCGGTTTTAATTGCTTTTAATATTTCTTTGAGAAAGATGAAAAAAGAAGAAGGAAAAGAAGCGGCGGGTGAAAAAATTTCTAAAGAAATTAAAGGAATCGGATTTGACTCTCCGGAAAATAAAGTTTCTAATTTTGTAAGAGGAATATTTACTAAACCTAAAATCGAAATGAAGGATTTATCCCGAGAAGAGGAAGAAGAAACGGGAAAAAAATCACCCAAGACGAAAAAAGAGAAAGAAGAAGAGGAATTAATTTCCACTTCGGGCACAACCATTAAAGACTACACCTTTCCCCCCGTGGAATTACTGGAAGCAGACAAGGGTCAGCCGTCGAGCGGCGACATAAAAACTAACATTGCGATTATCGAAAAAACATTGGAAAATTTTGGCATTCCCGTTGAAATGGGTGAGGTTAGTGTAGGGCCCACGGTTACCCAATATACTTTGCGTCCGGCAGGCGGAGTGAAGCTGGCAAAAATTACCTCTCTTCATCGTGATTTATCTTTGGCTTTGGCCGCTCATCCAATCAGGATCGAGGCGCCTATTCCCGGGCGTTCTCTGGTGGGCATTGAAATTCCCAATAAAACAAAAACCCTGGTGCGTTTAAGGGATTTATTGACGAGTTATGATTATAAAAAGAATGGCCATTATTTGAATATGGTTTTGGGCAGGGACGTTGCGGGAAATCCTGTTTGGGCAAATCTGGTGAAGATGCCGCACTTGCTTATCGCTGGAGCAACCGGAAGCGGTAAGAGCATCTGTATTCATAGCTTGATTACCAGTTTGCTTTATCAAAAATCTCCCTGGGAGTTAAAATTTATTTTAATTGATCCCAAGAGGGTGGAACTTCCTTTTTATAATGGCATTCCGCATTTACTTACTCCTGTGATTGTTGAATTGAATAAGGTGTTGAATGCCTTCAAATGGGCAATCAAAGAAATGGAAGACAGGTATAAAAAACTTGCCGAGGTTGGTGTGAAAGACTTGGCATCCTACAACGAAAAAATAGCCAAGAGTAACCCGCAGGAAATGATGCCTTATATTATTATTATGGTTGATGAATTGGCGGATATTATGGCCGCATACGGAAAAGAAGTTGAGTGGGCAATTGTGCGTTTGGCGCAAATGTCTCGGGCAATCGGAATTCATTTGGTTGTTTCCACACAAAGACCATCTGTAGAGGTTATCACCGGTTTAATTAAGGCGAATATTACCTCCAGAATTGCTCTACAAGTCGCTTCACAGGTTGATTCAAGAACCATTTTAGATATGACTGGAGCGGAAAGATTGCTGGGTAATGGTGATATGCTTTTTTTAGCCGGAGATGCGGGAAAGCCACGCAGAATTCAGGGAGTTTATACTTCCGATAAAGAAGTTTCCGATGTAGTAAAATTTATTCGAAAGCAGGCGGGGGACATAGAATACGAAGAAATTATACCTGAATCGCCGCCAGAGCAAACCGGTCTGGATGGACAAATTATGGCCCTGGATGACCCGCTATTGGAAGAAGCCAAGCAATTAGTGGTTAAGACCGGAAAAGCTTCGGCATCATTTTTTCAAAGACGATTCAGAATCGGTTATGCGCGAGCAGCAAGCTTACTTGATATGTTGGAGCAATTGGATCTTATCGGGCCTGCCGATGGTTCAAGGCCTAGGGAGGTTTTAACAAGAAGCGGGAAAATCGAAGGCCATGAGATTATCGAAGTTGATGAAAGTTTGGGGGAATTGGATGATGCGGTTAAAGATGATGTTGTTATTGACGATATTCCTATACCGCGCAAAAATAATGAAGAAGGGGAAGAAGAACCCGAAGAAACAGAAGACAAAAAAGAAGACGAAGAAGAGGAAGAGGAAGAGGAAGAAGATGAAGAAGAGGACGAAAAGGAAGAAGAAAAAGGAGGAAGCAAAGACAGCAAAGAAGAGGAGGTGGATTTTTAAAACATGCAGAAAATAAAATTAGAATTAAAAGATAAGCCATTGGGGCCATTAATGAAAAAGAGGTCATTGATGATTACCCCCAAAAAAATTGTTTTATTTTTATTTATCTCGTTTTTGCTTTTAGTGGCCTTGTTTTTTTGGAAAGAAATAAGCTTTTTAATTAAGCCGCCAGCGCTCGAGGTTTTTCAGCCTCCGGCGGACATAACGGTGAATCAAGAGAAGTTCGAAATAATCGGGAAAACTACTCCTTTTGCATATTTAACAATGGGAGACGAAGAAATATATATCGATAATGAAGGTAATTTTAAAAAAGAGATAAATCTTCAGGACGGATTAAACACGATAAAAATAGAGGCAAAAAATCGCTTTGGAAAGACAAATACGATAATCAGAAGAATAATTTTTAACTCTATGCCTTTGTCTGAATAATGAATTTTAGAATCATTTTATTTAAAATTAATATTTTATTCCTGCATCGGAAATTAATAACTTTCAAGGGATGTGGGGCAAGTAAAAAATATGGCAAAACAAACAAAGGAAAAAGTATTTGATAGGGAAAAAGCCCTGGAAGACACGGTTTCGGAATTAAAGGAGAAGTTTGGCGAAGGCTCGATTATAAAATTGGGCGAAGCCAAAAAAGTAGACGTGGACGTAATCCCTACTGGTTCAATTTCTTTGGATTTAGCCCTGGGAGTTGGTGGCATGCCTCGGGGTAGAATTGTGGAAATTTTTGGCGCAGAAAGTTCAGGCAAAACAACATTGGCTCTACATATTACTGCAGAGGCGCAGAAAAAAGGAGGAATTGCGGCTTATATCGATGTCGAACACGCCCTAGATCCGGAATACTCTAAAAAAATCGGAGTTAAAATTGATGACTTGTTGATTTCTCAGCCTGACAGCGGAGAAGAGGCATTACAAATTGTCGAAGCTTTGGTTAAATCAGGTACAGTAGATGTGATTGTAATTGATTCGGTAGCGGCGCTTACTCCGCGTGCGGAAATTGAGGGAGAAATCGGAGACCAATTTATTGGACTTCAGGCAAGATTGATGTCTCAGGCATTGAGAAAGTTAGGTTCACAAATCGCAAAAGCCAATTGTGCCGTTATTTTTATCAATCAAATCAGAATGAAAATTGGAATTATGTTTGGTAATCCGGAAACCACCCCAGGCGGGAAAGCATTGAAATTTTATTCTTCGGTAAGAATCGAACTTAAGCGAATCGCACAAATCAAGAAGGGGGAAGAGGCGATAGGTAATCGTATTAAAGCAAAGGTTGTGAAAAATAAAGTTGCCGCGCCGTTTCAAGCCACAGAATTTGATATTATGTTCAACGAAGGAATTTCTTACGAGGGCGATATTATTAATACGGGAATGAAATACGGAATTATAAAAAAATCCGCATCTACCTTGAGTTATGTTGATGAAAAACTTGGCGTTGGGTTGGAAAGGGCGAAAGAATTTTTGAGGCAAAACAAGCCAATTACCAAGCAGATTCTAAACGACATTTATAAAGCAGTAAAAGGAGAAAAATCTCTTTGATTTATTTTCGAATTCTCTTTGCCGATATTTTATAAAAATCTGTCATTTATTGACAGATTTTTATTTTGAAGTAAACAGTAAAAGCTATATATTTCTATTGAGGGGTAAACGGCAGCAGCCCCATAATGCGGGCTTTTTTTATTCTGCGCGCCAATTTTCTTTGGTGTTTTGCGCAGGTTCCGGAATATCGCGGCGCCTTTATCTTATATAGCGGGTCTAAAAATCGCGACAACAGTTCTGTGTCTTTATAATTGATTTCTTTAATGTTTCTTTTACAAAAATAGCATTCTCTTCTCATAGTAATTTTGATTTTTGATTTTTAAATTTTGATTTTAAAATGGTATATCTTCCGTCTTTACCTCGTCTCCGCCCGGCTCATCGTCGACCTGAATTTCTGCAACTTCTTCCTGAATTGGTTCATCCGAACCCGATTCTTTTTTGGTTGTTCCTTTTTGTCCTGATTGCCCGGATCTTGGTCCCATTTGTAGGTTTTCGACAACTACCTCGGTTCTGTATTTTGTTCCGCCGCCTTGGTCCTGCCAGCTTCGGGTTTGGATTCTTCCCTCAATCAGTACCAGGCTACCCTTGGTCAAGTATTGATTACAGATGTCAGCCCGTTTTCCGAAAGCCACAATATTGTGGAATTCCACTTGTTCTTGTTTTTCATGATTGTCCGGATTTACCCAAACTCTATTTGTTGCCAGTCCAAAATTAGAAATAGCTTGTCCGCTGGGAAGGGTTCTCGATTCGGGATCTCTTGTCAATCTCCCGATTAAAAAGGCCTTATTTAAATTCATTTTGGTTCGCTTATCGCTCGCGTCAGAAATGTTTGATGCCTGAAATGTTTGAAGTGTTTACGATTCAAACAAGCGGAGCGATCAAACAATTAAACAAGCGAAGCGATCAAGCAATTAAATATTAAATTTCTCCGATTATTTCGTCTAATTTTTTGTCGATTTCCTCCAGGGTTTCGCCCGAAGCTTTTTCCGGTTCGGGTTGTTCTTTTTTGGTAATTACCCTTTTTGGCCTTAAGGGCTTATTGATTGTTTTTGGTTTTCCTAATTCTTCTTCAAAAGATTCTATTTTACTGAATAAATGTCTTAGAATTTGCTTATTCGTTTTTAGCTCTTTGGAAAGTTCGATTAGCTTTTCGGGGAAAATAGAAATTTGACTAATAAGGAATATTCCCTGCCTTTCTTTGTTTATCGGGTATGCCAGAAATTTTTTATTTGACTCTTTAAAGCTTATTGTTCCTTCGAGCTTGGTTGTTGCTTCGGATATTTCGTCTTTTGTTTTGTCTAAATCAGCCCCCTCCAATTTTGGGGACAATATACACAAAAGTTCATATTCTTTTACTGTTTCTTCCATAATTTCCTTATATTAGCAAAATATATTATACTTGGCAAGTTTTTATATCTTAAATTCCAGAATATCTCCATCTTTTACGATATGAGTTTTTCCTTCGGTTTTGATATGTCCTTCGGCTTTTGCATTGTGCCATAATTCATGCTTGGTGAGATCTTTATAATTTATCACTTCAACTCTAATGAATTTTTGTTCAAAATCAGTATGCACGATTCCACCGGCTTTCGGAGCAAGCGTTCCTTGTTTAACTGTCCACGCCCGAGCTTCTTCTCCGCCTTTAATCGTATAAAAAGTAATCAAATCGAGTATTTTATAACAAGTTTTTATCAGCACATCGATACGCGGTTTCAGTTTCAATTCTTTCAACTCTTCGGGACTTAATTCTGATAGTTCCAGTTCCAACTTTAAATCAAGGGGGATTGTATTATCCGGTAGGGATTTTATTAATTCCAGTTCTTTGTCCGTCCCGCGGCTATTAATTACATAAATAACCGGCTTAATAGTCAAAAGACCAAGACGCTTAATCGTTTCTATTTCTTTGTAATCCAGATTTATTTGCGAAATCAATTTTTTTTCATTCAGAGCTTTTTTGATTTTTAGGATTATCTTCAGTTCTTTCTGCGCATCTTTGTTCGTGGCGTCTCGTGCTTCTTTGTGTAATTTTTCCAAATGCTTTTCCAGTGTTTCCAGGTCTTTCATCATCAGTTCCGTATTCACGATGCCGATGTCTCTTTCTACGTCTAAGCTGTTTTCGACGTGCTTAATATCTGCTGCCTCAAAAGAGCGGACAACGTGAGCAATGGCGTCAACTTCACGGATATGCGCCAGAAATTGATTTCCCAGCCCTTCTCCTTTGTGTGCGCCCCTAACCAGTCCGGCAATATCCACAAATTCAATGATTGTCGGAGTCACTTTTTGTGGTTTGATGATTTCCGCAATTTTATCCAGTCTTTCGTCCGGAACCTGCACAACCCCGACATTCGGATCAATGGTGCAAAAGGGATAATTGGAAATGTCAATCTCCTGCTCTGTTAAGGCCTTAAAAAGCGTTGATTTTCCCACATTAGGCAGTCCGATTATACCGACTGAAAAATTCATATTTTAATTATATCATATTGTGCTATAATAATAGCTATGGACGCCTTGGACAAAATTTTTAAGGCTTATGATATTCGCGGCATTTATCCGAACGAGATAAATGAGGATATCGCTTATAAAATCGGCAGGGGAGTGGCGAAATTTTTGAAAGCCGGAAAAATTGTTATTGGCAGGGATAACCGCCTTTCTTCGGACAGTTTATTTCAGGCGCTTTGCGACGGAGTCCGGGACGAAGGAACGGATATTTTAGATATTGGCATTACCACCACGCCGATTTTTTATTTAGTGGTGACAAAATACGAATATGGGGGAGGGGTAATGATTTCTGCTTCGCATAATCCTAAAGAATATAATGGTTTTAAAATCGTCAAGTCGGGCTCAATGCCGGTTGGTGAAGAATCGGGGCTGCAAGAAATAAAAAAAATAGTCAAAAAACTTATTCCGATTCATTCCAAGCACGAAATCAAGCGCGGAAAACTGGAACAAAGAGACGTTCTCCAGCATTATCTGAAAAATATTTTGAGATTTGTGGATATCGAATCTATCAAGCCATTAAAAGTAATTGTCGATACCGCAAATGGAGCTGCCGGGCCAATAGTCAAAGAACTGGACAAAAGATTGCCGATTACGATGATTCATCTGTTTTCCGAATTGGACGGCCGTTTTCCCAATCATCAACCGAATCCTATGCATCCCGCGGCAACAGCCGTGCTTCAGGAAAAAGTTTTAAAACAAAAAGCGGACCTAGGCGTTGCTTTTGATGGAGACGGAGATAGGATTCTTTTTATTGACGAAAAAGGCGAAAGAATAAATCCGAATTATATCGCCGCTCTGATTGTCAATCGATTTTTTAAAGGGGCAGGAGAAAGAATTTCTTTTGATACTCCCACTAGCTGGGTGTTGCGGGAAGAAATCAGGAAAACCGGAAATATCCCGATTTGTACAAAAGTCGGTCATGTTTATCTGAAAGAAAGAATCTTGCGCCAAAAAGCGATTTTCGGCGCCGAGTCTTCGGGACATTATTATTTGCTTGATGATTATTCTGTGGAATCTCCATTTTTCGTTTTCTTCAAGATTCTTGAATTGCTTTCGAAAGAGAAAAAGCCGCTATCAGTAATGATTAAGCCGTTCGAAAAATACTATATTGATGGCGCAATATTTAAAGCGGAAAATGCGGAGAAAAAAATCAAGCAAGTAGAAAAATTTTATAAAGATGCTCCACGCTTATCGTTATATGATGGATTAAGCGTGGATTATCCCAATTGGCATTTTGTTTTAAGATTGTCGCACACCGAGCCGGTGATGCGCCTGGTAGTAGAGGCGAAAACACAAAAACTTCTGGATACTAAAATGAAACAAATCAAGTCAATATTAGAGAAAAAATAAATTTTACGTATTTTAAAACCCCGCAGCTGCGGGGTTTTTATTTTACGTAATATTTTATAGTCCCATCTTATTTTTTCCGCCCGAAGCGGACCAGCTCCCGGCTGGTTCGTTATATTATAGCAGACCCATTTTTGTTTTTATTTCTTTCATATTCTGTTCTGCGATTTTCTGGGCTTTTTTCGCTCCATCAGCCAAAATCTTTTCGACTTGCTTGGGATTCTAATACTAATTATGTCCTAATAAATTAGGAGAATCTTTATTGATATCAAGTTTGATATTGACAATTATATATTTATAATGTAGATTATGACAATAAAGAGGTAAGCCAAATAATGTTTTTGCACATTTACAATTAAATATACCAGACCCTTTAATTGGTATGTGTTGATATAGATTCTAAATTATTGTAAAATTAATATAAGTAATAATCTAAAAAGGAGAAAGCATGAAAAGGATTTCTGTTAAATCTGAAAAACACGTTATTCTCACTGGTGATCGACCCAGTGGTCCTTTGCATTTGGGTCATTATGTCGGTTCATTACGCCAACGAGTGGAGCTTCAACACAAAAATAAACAGTTTATTATTATTGCCGATGCACAGGCGCTTACGGACAATGCGGAAAATCCAGAAAAAGTTCGCAAAAATATTTTTGAAGTAGCGTTGGACTATCTTGCTGTAGGTATTGATCCTGCCGTTACGACTATTTTTATTCAATCTCTTGTTCCTGAGCTTGCCGAGCTTACGATGTATTACCTCAACCTTGTAACAATTCCGAGACTACAGCGTAATCCGACCGTTAAGGACGAAATTAAGCAGCGAGGATTTGGTACTGGTATCCCTGTTGGGTTCTTTGCGTATCCCGTTAGTCAGGCTGCGGATATCACGGCCTTCAAGGCAGATATTGTGCCAGTGGGCGAGGATCAGTTGCCCATGATTGAGCAAACAAAAGAGATCGTGCGCAGTTTTAATCGTATCTATAACTGTTTTGTTCTTATTGAACCGAAAGCGCTTCTTTCGAGCGTTCCTCGGCTTCCAGGAACAGACGGTAAGGGTAAAATGAGCAAGTCGCTCGGGAATGTCATTTCTCTCTGCGATAGTGCTGACGAGATATGTCGGAAGGTGAAAAATATGTACACCGACCCCAAACATTTACGTGTGGAAGATCCAGGTACAGTGGAGGGTAATCCGGTATTTGCCTATCTAGATGCGTTTGATCCGGATAAGAATAGCCTTCAAGAGATGAAAGATCAATACCGACATGGTGGACTTGGGGACGTGGTTGTCAAACATCGGCTCCTTGAAGTTCTTTTAGCGGAACTCGATCCTATTCGCGCTCGGCGTAAAGAATTCACTCAAGACCCGGCCCATATAATGCGTATCCTTAAGGAGGGAACCGAGGCGGCTCGAGAAGTTGCTTCGCGGACATTGGCCGAGGTACGTGAAGCGATGCACATCGACTATTTCGTAAACAAATAAAGGAGGTCGTCATGTCTGAGATTGTTCGCGTCGCGACGAAAGCGATAAGAATGATGCTCAGAGAGCAAGATGACCCTGAACTCATCCTTATTTCTTTTCCTGGTAGTTCTGGTGCGAGGGTGTCAATTTTTCGGCACTCTCGCACCAATTTTCTTTATGCGGTGAAATGCGTTAAAAATTCACGTGTTTCGCTTGTAGACGAGATTGCTAGGAAAGAAATTCTGATACCATATCTACGGGATCATCTCCCAAAAGTGTTGTGGTGTCAGATAGTGGATGGTTTTGAGGTCATGATCTCTGAGTGTACGGGCGTACACACGTTGCATCGTCTTATCACCGACTCTAATATGCCGCAAGTTTATTTGCTAGCTGTCTGGAAAGACGTTGTAGAAACGCTTGTGCACATGTGGAAGATTTCGCAACACAAGTTTCAAGAAGCACTTTGTCCGCGATTCTTTCCGGCTCGCATTCAGAGAATCAAGGAAGGGCTTCAATCCGTAGTGTTCGGTGGTGTGCGACTTTCCGAATGCTGGGATCTGCCGGTCATAATCAACGGTAACGAGTACTTTTCTGTTTCAGAATCACTGGAGAAGATTACTCAAGTCGGGAAGCCAATGATGGGTGTAGTATGCCATGGAGACCCACAACCAAGTAATATCGTTGTTGGAGGCAGCCATACGTGGTATTGCGTAGACTGGGAGTGGGCTGGTCCGCATCAAGACTGGCGAATGATGCTTGCTCATCTTTATGGTTGGTGGTCAACTCGTTGTCTTGTGTTAACTTCGAAACCCGTAGTGCGCGTGTATGGAAAACGGCTTGAGATAGAATATGAAGCGATTATTCCCGTCCACTTGCAACCATATCGGGATATCGCAATGTTAGCGGTCCCAATAATGTCTAACGGATTTTCGAACAAGGAAACCGTTTGTGATATCAATAGGTTTTTGTCGGCTCTCTATTTTGGAGAGTTGCGATTTCTTGGTTTGTGGGGGCGAGAGGTATTCGCATCTTCAATGCTTGCGCAAGCTGTTATCACCGCTAATCAGCAAGGGCAGGGTGAAAGCCTTCAACCATTTCAATTTCCACAACAAAAGGAGCAGGTCAATGTATAGAACATTTATGAGCCAAAAAAATTCTGATTTCGTCATACGGGCACTCACGTACCTTACTGGAGAAATCGGAGTAAGAGCTGACGATGGAAGTTTCTGGGTTTGCTATGGTAGTTTTGTGTTAAATCAACAGACCCCAGAAAGCGATCTTGATCTTCTTTGTATTCATAATCAGACGAGAGTTATCCAAAGAATTCAGTCGTCATTTGAGGGTCATTCTGTTACCATTTACTTGCTAAACAAAAATGATTTTATAAGCGATGGAAGACAACAGCTTTTGGGAGGGTATTTCAGTGGAAAAGTGCTTAATCCCTACGTTACATTTTTGGCCCCACAAAGAGATAAAGACATAGTTGTGGGGGTGGGCGGAGCCTTCATTGGACCATTTGCAGCAGCAATAGCGAAGAAACAAGGGCGAGAAATTGCTACACGAACAAATCTCGTGGCAGATTCTGTACTTGCACGTTTCTATCTTTGTCCGTGGTATCGGAGTTACTTTCTGCGTTACTATATCGCTCCTATCTTTCCGCGACTTTGGGAGAAAATGAAGGAAACGATAACCTTGTCGTTTTTAGAATCAGGAACGGTAAGGCGAGATAGTGGGGGTTTCAGATATTGCCATACACCTTCTAATGAGGAGTTGCATGAGAAAACCATAGCGGCGGTGGCCCGTTTTTGGGCGCTGGGAAGTAGTCTTCATGGCGGTATGCCGAACTTTCCTGTATTCTACATACAAAAAGCGGAGCAATTCGTTATTGACAAGAATCTAGAAAATCGCTGCGCAAAGATGATGCAATTTCTTCACAAGCAGTCAATTTACCAAGATGAAGGAGGTTTCTATGGCACTTGAGAAATGGCTTATTGAAAGAATAAACCTAGCAGTTAATGAGGCGATTGACAAAGTGAAGCAATTTGCACTTGAGGCGGTCGTAGGTACATCCAGTGACGAATTAACTGAAATACGAGAAGAATTCGCACGAGTTGGGGTCTGGGCCCTACAAAATCCACTACCTATTCTTAAGGCAATGTACTACGGGAAACCCTTTACCGTCCTGATTGGAATGCGTCCTTTGTCAACCTTTCATCTCGGCCATCTTACATTAATGAGAGAGTTAAATTGGCTCATTAAGCGTGGTGGATACCCGATATTCTTATTCGCAAGTTATGAGGCGGATAAATTCATATCGGCTCAAGACGCCGAACTTGAAATGGTACGTTTCGGAAAAGTATTTTTAAAGTTCACAGGAACTTTATTACCTAAAACCGTAATGAGCTTTTCTGATAGAGATTCCCTAAAACTTCAAGCCCTAGAAGATCGTAGCGCGAAACATTTGACAGTAAGAAAAATTTTGCAATTGTACGGGTGGGACAAAAACGCATCAATCGCCTTATTGCGTATTCCCGTTATTACTGTTGCAGCTATTCTTTTTCCAACAGTTCTTTTTCCGGAATATCCGACACTTGTACTTTCAGACATCCATCAGATCACGCACGCGGAAGTTGTCAAAATTGTTGCTCGGCAACTTAAATTTCCATCTCCGAGCTACTCGTATCGTATACTTCTTCCAAGCCTAGAAGGACCCACAGAGAGAATGAGCATGAAGAATTCTAGATCTGTTATTTTTATTAATGAAGCTCATGAACAAATTGTTAATAAACTACGGCGAAGTTTTTCTGGTGGCTGTTTGACATCAAAAGAACAAAGAATACAAGGAGGTAATCCACATATTTGTTCATTCTTTAGAATCGGGGAGATTCTTCGATCTTATGCGGAAACAGCACAGGTATATCAAGAATGTGTTTCTGGTGCATTGCTTTGTAGCGAATGTAAGCAGAAATATGTATCAATGCTTGCAAAGAGAATTTGTAAATTATTCGAATCGTAGATCTTAAAAGCCCAACTATTTAGTTGGGCTTTATTTTCTTGTGTTTTATTTAAAATAAATTTTTATCTTACTTTTGTGCCGCTTGGAACTTTTTTTGCGGGTTTTAAAATTATCGCTTTCTCTTCAACAACCGCAGCCAAAATCATGCCCTGGCTTTCAACACCGCGTATTGTACGCGGCTCAAGATTGGTTAAAATTACAAGCTGTTTTCCGATAAGCGTTTGCGGCTTATAATCTTTGGCGATTCCCGCAACAATTGTTCGGATGTCCACCCTTGAAGAATTTGAGGAACTTGCCCCAGGCGAAGTCGAGGGACCCAAATCAACCTTCAATTTTAAAAGTTTATCAGCGCCTTCGATTTTTTCCGCTTCAAGAATTGTCCCGATGCGGATATCCAGTTTTTGGAATTCATCATAATTAATCATGATTTAAGTATATAATATATTTTAAAAATGATAAATCCCTTGCCTTGTAAAAGCGAGAAGAATAAAAAAACGACCCCTAGAGGCCAAAAGAGAAAAAAGAGTAGAAGTGATTGGTATTTGGTGACTAGGGGACGTAAGAGAGGAGAGAGATTGCGAAAGAGCAATAAAGAGCGGATAAAAAATAGATGATTAAGTTGATATATCAGTTTATTTTAAAAATAATCGCGTGTCAAGTGCCGAAGGAGAGATTTGAACTCTCATGAGCTTGCGCTCACAGCGCCCTGAACGCTGCGCGTCTGCCAATTTCGCCACTTCGGCAAAATTTATTTATCTCGAGTAGCATTAAGGGACCATTCGTGATTTTGCGGATATTCCAGAAATTCCAGCTTAGCCATATTATTTATCAGGTCGTAAATCGGTTTATTTTCTTCAATTTTAAAATCATATAAATTATTCGGTTGTTCAAATCTCAATTCCGGAACTGAAGTATAATTTTCGTTTTTTATCCACTTTACCCCGAGTGAAATCGAGGGGTCGATTGTCGCGTAATAACAAAATCCGTGCCTAAGCTTAAATGGTTTGTAAATATTTGAGCCGAAAGTGCGGCAAATCCAATTACAAGTTTTTAATTCTTTGTCCGAAGCATTAATCATTAAATGTTCGTAATTGGGCGGGATTACAACCTTATCTTCGGCTTTTGCTTTTATTGCGAAAACATCTTTTATTTTTTCGTCCGCGGAATCCTGTAAAAGAAAAATCGCTTCGCCCTCCAAAACTTCATACAATTCGGGATAGGTGATAGACGTTCCCGGAACTATCGGATGGTCATGCCCAAAGGTTTTATTGAATTCATTGCCGAGCATTTTGGGAAAAATTACCGTAATATCGTAGCGTAGATTATTCGCGAATATTCTGTCGTGTTCTTCTTCGCTTTCCGATAAGTCACGATACATATAATATAATTCAAAACTTTTGGCTGTTTTTAGCCATTCCTTATCGAAAACAACGTCTTCAATGTCTTTTAGTTCTCGTACATCGGGCCTTAATTTTTCCAGATTCATAATATTTATCATAACCCAGATTTTTAATCCTTTTTTATTCTTTGGGTTTTAATATACCACTTTTGGATATCGGCAAAACGTTTTGATGGTAAAACAATATTTTCTACCCCGACACCCTTTATTTTCTTTGCCGTAAAATACAGTTGGTACGAACTATAAAGGAAAACAACCGGCGCATCATCGATAACGTATTGCTGGAATTGTTCATATTCCTTGGCCCTTAGTTCGTCATTATTGATTACTTGTCGGGCATCTTTAAGTAAAACGTCGACTTTTTGGTTGTCGTATAGGGCCAAATTGAGTCCGGGGTCTTTTTTCTGCGAGGAGTGCCAGAAACTATAGGGGTCGGGATCCAGGCCCAGAACTTCGCCGAAAATGATCGTCTGATATTCCCTGGGCCGGATATATTTTTGTTGGATTTCTCCGATATTGGAAATTACGATATTCACCCTTGCGCCTATTTTTGCCCATTGTTCTTTAATGATGTCCGCACTTTGACGTAGCTGATTCAAATCAGTGGTAATTAATTCAATTTCCAGTTTATCTTCTTTTTTCTCTCTTGTGCCGTCGTTATCCGCATCTTTCCACCCCGCCTGTTCAAGAATTTCTATCGCTTTCTGCGGATTGAATTCGTATATTTTTATTTTTTCGTTTTGTCCGAAAACCCCAAAAGGAATAGGGGAGTCTACTTGCGTTCCTTCTCCATTTAGAGTTTTTTCGATTATTTCTTTTTTATCGGTTGCATAATTCAGGGCCAGCCTTACATTTTTGTCGGACAAAGCCTTGCTTTTGCTCTGGTTGAAAAAAATCGCGAAATATCTCGGTAAATTCAATCGGTAGGTATTTGATTTTACGTTAACTCCCCTCAAAAGATTCTTATTTTGATTTGAAATAAGCGTGAGGCTGTCCAAATTTCCCCGATTATATGCTTTTATCAGTTCTTCTTCGCTGGGATAAAAATAAATTTGAATTTTTTCAATAAATGGTCTTGTTCCTGCGTTGTATTCTCCGAAAGCATCCAATTCAATGGAGCCTATAAATCCCTCTTTATCTTTTTTCAGTTTTTTCAATTGGTATGGCCCGGTGCCGATCGGGGTCAAGTTTTCCGGAGCCAGGGGGAATTTTTCCGGCAGAATACTTTTCCAAATATGACCGGGTGCGATGCCTACGGTAGTATTGGATAAAAACGGAGCGTAAGGGATTTTTAGTTTGAAACGGACAGTCCAGTCATCGACTTTTTCTACTTCAACACCCGACCAATTTATTCTTAGGGGGCTTCGGTAGTCGGGATTTTGAATTGCGCCAATAGTGAAAATAACATCGTCGGCAGTAAGGGGCGCTCCATCGTGCCATTTTATATTTTTTTTCAAAAAGAATTCGTAAACCTTTCCATTGCTATCAATATTATATTTTTCCGCTAAGTCGGTAACGAGATTTCCCTTACTGTCATGTTTCATCAGGCCGGAGAAAATTAACTCGCTTAAATCCCTGTCCGCATCGTTGGTTTGGCTTAAAATCGGATTGATATATTGCGGGTTTCCGACAATTCCCTCATTAAAACTTCCCCCGTAATTTGGTACCAATATTGTATGTTTGAGATTATAGGAAATCATCCATCCAAAAAGAGAAACTATTGTCAAAATTAAAAATCCGAGTACAAAATAGCGTTCTTTTTTGTTAAGAACACTTGGAACTTTTTGCCACTGATGCCATGAAGGGAACTTATTAATAAACTCCCTTATGAATTGTTTGACTCTTCCCATTAAGAGATTGCCATTCTAACAATGGCGCTTAATATAAAAAGCCCAGCTAAAATAATTGTGGCGACAAAAAGAATTTTTTCCATTCCGCGCTTCTTGAAGTATACTCCGCCTTCTCCGCCAAAAGTACTCGAAAGTCCGGCACCTCTTTGTTGAAATAAGATCGAGCCAATAAGCAGAACAGAAACGACAACTTGAATTATGTCTATAATTTTTCCCATTTTTTTTATTTAATTAATCGTTTTCGTGTTTGGTTTTTTTGTAAGCCCCGACAATAATCGCATTGACAACAGAAATTATCAGCGACCCCCAAACGTATCCCATAAGAGCATTGATAATCAGCGCATCAACAAACCAATCTACTGCGAAAAGTATCGCTGCATTGATTACCAGAGCAAATAAGCCCATGGTGATAAAAATAATCGGAGCGGAAACAATTTTCAGAATCGGCCTGATAATCAGATTGGCTACCGTGAGTATGGCGCCGACAATCAGGTAATCAATTAAATCACCCTTAAAATCTATTTGTTCGAGAAAGTGTGCGGCAATAAATATTGCCAGGGCATTTGCAGCAACGTGTAGAATAAGCTTGAAAATGAATCTCATATTTTTCTTTTTTTGATTTCTTTTAATTGGAAAACTCTTTTTCCCGAAACCCTCATTTTCGGTTTTTTCTTCTTTTCACGTTTGTCTATTTTCGATTTTGTGTTTTCGGGCAGGTTAAGATAATCGATTTCGACTTTTGTCATATTTTACTATAATAACCCTATTTTAATGATTTTACAATATTGATGTTATAATATGATTATCAACATGAATACCCCGAACTTTCTCGAAAAATCAATTTTGGCGACAATCATTTATTACGATATTTTCGATTACCCCTTAACCGGATTCGAAATTTTTAAATACTTGATTAATCCATTACACGTTATCGGGCAACTTGAAGACATCAATAAAACCGAATTCGAGCCGATGAGCAATATTTCACTTTCCGGAGTTTTAAGGTCTCTGGAGGATGAAAATATTCAGAAATTTATTTCCCAAAAGAACGGCTTTTATTTTCTTAAAGAAAAAAAGTGGCTTTATCGGGAAAGAATAGAGCGTCAGAAAATTGCCGCAGAAAGATGGAAAAAGGTTAAAAGGGTTTTGAAATTTATTCAATTTGTCCCTTTCGTAAAAATGGTAGCCGTGTGTAATAGTTTGGCAATCGATAATTCTAAAAAAGACGCGGATATTGATTTTTTCATTATTGCAAGAAAAAAAAGAATTTGGCTGACCAGGTTTATGGTGACTTTTATGGTTTGGTTGATTGGTCAGTGGCGTCACAAAAACAAGATTTTCGGGAAAATTTGCTTAAGCTTCTATATTACCGATGAGTTTCTGAATTTAAATTCTTTAGCCATAGGGCCTTACGATATTTATTTGGCGAATTGGATTCATCAGTTGCGTCCGGTTTACGGCGAAGAAAAAATTTACGAGGAATTTATTTTTGAAAATCAGTGGGTAAAAGACTACTTGTTGAATTTCGGTAAAATCGGAAATTCTTATTATCCCGGATTTAAGCAGAATAAAACCCTTATTTTAATCAGGAAGATTTTAGAAAAAATATTGGGTGGGTGGGTGGGAAATTTAAAGGAAGCAATATTCCGTTTTTTTCAGAAAAAGAAAATTTCCCGCAAAACCGTTCCGCACGATATTTCGACTGCGGTGGTTGTTTCCGATAAAGTATTAAAGTTTCACGAAAATGACAAAAGAGAATATTTTCAGGAGGAATTTATCAAAAGACTAAAAAATGCCCTAACTATTGACAATAATTATAATAAGTGTTAATCTTATAGTCTTGTTCTTTACATCTCAATAAGGAGGTGAAAAATGCCGAAACTCGATTTTCGCTTTATTGGCAGAAGACATTCTAAAAAGCATCGTCAAAAATATCGGTCAGGCAAGCTTTATTCAGCGGCTGCAGAAAGAATTCATAATATTTATGGCGAATCTATCGGTAGACCAAACGAACAAAGGGTTTTAGAGATCGCCAACAGTCAGACAAGGGACATTTTAAGAGAAGACGTAGAGCGGGGAAGAATCGAAGAAGTGGATTTTGAAGCAAGAATTTCTGAACCATGGAGCGAAGAGGACATGAGAAAGAAAGATCTCATAATTACTTTCTCTTTGCCAGAAAGATTAAGGGGGAAGTCGATTTTTGCTCAAATAAGAAGCTCTGAAGAGGGGGCGCGAGAGTTTCGTAGGAAATGTGGCGACACGACTCCCGTGATTACGGTCAATAAAATTAAAAACTCGAACAGAAATAAGTTAAGGATCGCGAGATCAATTGCCGAAATTATTCGGCAAGAAATCAATAAAACAAGAAATCAAGTAGAGGCCTCCACCTAGGGGGCCTCCTTTTTTATTTCTCAAGAAATAAAAATGATATTGACACGCATAGAACTTTTAGCTTAAAATGAATAGTACCGAAATTAATAATTATTATTTTAAGTTTATGAATATCAAGCCATTGGACGATAGGGTTCTTATTGAGCCGAATTCTCAAGAAGAGAAAACAAAATCGGGAATAGTCATTCCCGATACTTCAGACAAAGAAAAGCCCGAGCAGGGCAAAGTTATTGCCGTTGGTCCGGGAAGAATCGATTCAAACGGAAAACGCATTCCCATGACCGTGAAAGAAGGGGATGTGGTTTTATTTACCAAATACGGTCCAAGCGAAGTTAAGGTCGACAAGAAAGAATATTTAATCGCCAAAGAAGAAGACATACTAGCAATTTTGAGTTAATTATTATCCGAATGCTACGAATCTTTTATCCGAATCAACGAATTATTTGTAGATTGGGATAGTCATTTGTAGATTAGTATATTTTATGGCTAAACAATTTAAATTTAACGAGGATGCCCGTCAATCATTAAAGAGAGGGGTTGATAAACTCGCCAATGCGGTACGCGTCACTCTGGGACCAAAAGGGAGAAATGTTGTTTTGGATAAGGGGTTTGGCACCCCAACAATAACTAACGACGGCGTAACTATTGCCAAGGAAGTTGAGTTGGAAGATAAATTCGAGAATATTGGCGCAGAATTGATTAAAGAAGTTGCGGAAAAAACCAATGATTTTGCCGGCGACGGGACAACCACAGCTGTGGTTTTGGCGCAAGCAATGGTTGAGGAAGGCCTGAAAAACGTTACTGCGGGAAGCGACCCCTTGGGAATCAAAAAAGGAATCGATAAAGCGGTAAAAGCAACCATCGAAATTTTAAATAAAATCAAAAAACCGATTAAGACCAAAAATGAAAAAGTGCAAGTAGCCACTATTTCCAGCGAAGATAAAGAAGTAGGTGAAATGATTGCCGATGTTATGGAAGAGGTCGGCAAGGACGGAGTGGTTACGGTGGAGGAATCGCAGACTTTCGGATTATCCAAAGAATTGGTTGAAGGCATGCAATTCGATAACGGCTATATTTCTCCCTACATGGTTACCAATGCTGAAAGAATGGAAGCGGAACACAAAGAACCGTACATTTTAATTGCTGATCAGAAAATTTCCGCAATTAATGATATTTTGCCGATTCTGGAAAAACTAAGCCAAACCGGGAAAAAATCTTTGGTGATTATTGCCGACGATATCGAAGGCGAAGCGCTGACAACTCTGATATTGAATAAACTTCGCGGCACATTTAGTTCTTTGGCAATTAAGGCGCCGGGATTCGGCGACAGGAAAAAAGAAATGCTTCAGGATATTGCCGTTGTAACCGGCGGTAAGGTTATTTCTGAAGAAATCGGATTGAAATTGGAAAACGTAGAAATTGAAATGCTCGGCCAGGCCGCAAAAATTATTTCTACAAAAGAGAATACAACTATTGTTGGTGGAAAGGGCGATAAGGGCGACATTGAGAAAAGAATTAAGCAAATCAAAGCACAATTGGAAAAAACCGATTCGGAATTCGATAAAGAAAAACTACAGGAAAGATTGGCAAAATTAGCAGGCGGAGTTGCGGTGATTAAGGTTGGCGCGGCAACTGAAGCGGAAATGAAATACAAGAAATTTAAAATCGAGGATGCTCTAAATGCAACACGCGCGGCAATCGAAGAGGGGATTGTTCCCGGCGGAGGCGCGGCCTTGATTAGGGCGGCGTATTCGCTAAATGAACACATTAAGGACGATTTAGATGAGGAGGAAAAAATCGGCGTGAAAATAGTGATGAAAGCACTGGAGTCTCCGTTAAGGCAAATTGCCGAAAATTCCGGTATCAAGGATATTTCGATTATGGTTGAAGATATCCGTAAGGAAGAAAATATCGGTTATGATTTCAGTAAAATTGACCCGCGTGATATTAAAAAATCGCGCGTGAATATGATTGAAGCGGGTATAATCGACCCGTTGAAAGTGACTAGAGGTGCATTACAGAATGCCGCTTCCATGGCCTCGATATTTTTGACAACAGAGGCGGTAATTACCGACAAGCCGGAAGAGAAGAAAGAAACTCCCGGAATGCCGCCAATGGATTACTAAAAAGAAAAGTAGTATAATTGATATATAATTATTAAATCAGAAATTATGAAATCTTTGCTATCTATTGTTCTCGGCATCATTGTAGTTATCGTGCTTTGGGTAATCGGAGTTTTCAACGGCTTAATCAAGTTGAAAAACAGAACCGATGAAGCTTGGTCGGATATCGACGTACAATTAAAGAGAAGGCACGATTTGATTCCGAATTTAATCGAAACAGTTAAAGGTTACGCTGCGCACGAAAAATCCGCATTTGAAAGCGTGACCAATGCCCGCGCAAAGGCAATTAGCGCTCAAGGAATAGAAGAAAAAGGAAAGGCGGAAAATATGCTTTCAGGAACCCTTAAAACGCTTTTTGCGGTTGCCGAAGCATATCCGGAATTAAAAGCAAATACGAATTTTTTGCAATTACAGACCGAACTTTCCGATACGGAAAATAAGATTCAGGCAGCGCGCAGATTCTACAATGGTAATGTCCGCGACTTAAATATCAAGATTGAGACATTTCCTTCAAGAATTATTGCCGGAATGCTCGGATTCAAGAAACGTGAATTTTTTGAAGTCGAGAACGCAGCAGAAAAAGAAGTCCCGCAAGTTAAATTCTAGAAACATTTGATAATACGAAATTCAAAGCCCCGCTTTTGCGGGGCTTTAAATTTCTGAAATTTTCTGCTACGATTGAGGTATAATAATTCTATGACACTCTATACTCATATTGATTCAAATATCCGTAAAACCTGGATGCTTTTCGGGGTGTTTTTTTTGATTGTTATCGGCCTGGGATGGTTTTTGAGTTATTATTTCGACGATCAAGCGATTTTATTCATTGCGGTTTTCATCAGTATTTTTATGAGTTTTATCAGTTATTGGTTTTCGGATAAAATTGTTCTGGCAATGTCGCGTGCTAATTTACTTACCCACGAACAGGCACCGGAACTTTATCATGTTGTCGAGAACTTGACGATTACCGCCGGCTTGCCGATGCCGAGAATTTATCTTATCGATGATCCCTCTCCAAACGCTTTTGCAACCGGCCGGGACGCTAAACACGCGGTTGTAGCCGTAACGCGAGGATTATTGGAAATTTTAGACAAAACAGAGTTAGAGGGAGTAATCGCACACGAATTGAGCCATATTGGAAACAAGGATATGCTTTTACAAACCGCGGTTGTAGTTTTGGTTGGCGTAATCACTATGATTGCCGATATTTTCATTAGGGGAAGATTTTTCGGCAGAAAAAGCAATGACAGAGGAGGCGGACAGGTTGGGGCAATATTAATGATAGTCGGCTTGGTTTTTATAATTCTTTCTCCGGTATTTGCCAAGTTAATTCAGTTCGCTATTTCGCGAAAAAGAGAATATTTGGCTGATGCTTCTGGCGCGCTTTTGACCCGTTATCCCGAAGGTTTGGCCAGGGCATTGGAGAAAATTTCCCAAAACCCCATACCTCTACAGATTGTCAATAAGGCTACCGCGCATTTATTTATTGCCAGTCCCTTTGGAGGCAAGAAGATTTCCAATCTTTTTTCCACGCATCCGCCGGCAGAAGAGCGGGTAAAAAGATTAAGAGAAATGTCTTTTTAAATTAAAAAGTTAAAATTAAAAATTAAAAATTACAACTAAGAACTAAAAACTTTGTTTTTACTTTTTCATTTTTAGATTTTAGTTTAAATGTATGGGAATTATTGAAGCAATTTTTGGTCTTGACGAAAGCAGAAAAATTTATCACAAAGAATTCGAAACAGCAATAAAAAATCTGTCGCATATTGATGAGCATGAAAGAGAGTATTTGCGAGGAGTCTTTAGTAAGGAATTAAAAGATGGAATAACCCAAAGAGAATTGATAGGAAAAATAAAATTATTAGAACATAGCGCCGGCGATATTTTAGATGTGCACGAAGTTGAATCCGTAAAAAGAAAATTATTCGGAGAGCTGGAAGATAAAGACAACAGATAAAATTTGGAGAAAGTAAGATTTGGAGAGGTCGCATAGTGGCCTAGTGCGCACGCTTGGAAAGCGTGTATACCGCAAGGTATCGCGGGTTCAAATCCCGCCCTCTCCGCCATTATTTGTTAAAGCCACAGAATGGTTGTGGTCTTAAAGAAGAGATTGAGAGTGAAAGGGGTAATTCGAAACATTTATAAATTAATAATTAAATTAATAATAAAAATAATTTTATGAAAAATATGCTTATAAAAATTATTGCGGGTATGGCATATATTGCCATGGTGGTGGTAAATTTTTTGGCCAATGGCCTGCCGATAAATAATCGCTCCACTGGTGCGATATCGGACGCCTATCCCAATCTTTTCGCGCCGGCCGGTCCAGCCTTTTCCGTTTGGGGCTTGATTTATCTTTTGCTTGGTGGGTATGTGCTGTATCAGTTTGTGAAAAAAGATCAAAAGATAGAAGATCTTTTGAAGAAAATCAATCCGCTTTTTATTGCCACCTCGCTTGCCAATATCTCGTGGATATTTGCTTGGCACTATGACTATATCGGTCTCTCGGTGCTAATTATGGCGGCGCTGCTTGTTCTTCTGATTAAGATTACTGACATCCTCCGCGTAGAGCGGTTTACAGCACTCGAAAAAATTTCAATTCGGGCACCTTTTAGCGTGTACTTCGGCTGGATTACAGTGGCGGCGATTGCTAATATTACGGTATTTATGGTGAGTATCGGCTGGAACAGATTCGGCATAGCCGATTTTGTGTGGACAAGCATTATTCTTTTGGTAGGGGCAATGATTGGAATCTTGCGGATGCGCAAAGACAAAAATATCGCCTATGGCATGGTGCTGATTTGGGCATATTTATGGATATTTTTTAAACACTTGTCTGCCGGCGGTTTTGATGGAAAATATCCGAGCGTCGTTGCTACGGTAATTGTATGTTTGGCATTATTTATATTCTTTGTCGGAAGAATATTTTATAAAAAATAAATTAATACTATGTTCATAAAACTTTATCTCATTGCATTGCCCGTTTTTTTTGCCATCGATATGGTCTGGCTTGGATTGGTGGCCAAGAATTTTTATCGCGCACAGATTGGCACGCTTATGAAGTTGGATGTAAATTGGACCGCTGCAATTATCTTTTATCTGATTTTTATCGTAGGTCTTGTTGTGTTTGTCATCGCTCCCGCCATGGAAAAGAGCTCGTGGACGCATGCTCTTCTCTTTGGCGCATTATTCGGCTTAGTTTGTTATGCCACTTATGACCTAACGAATTTGGCGGTTGCTAAAGATTGGCCGCTTTTGGTTACGATTGTTGATTTAATATGGGGCGCAGTATTGGCCCTTTCTGTTTCTGTGGTGACATACTTTATCGCACATAAAATTGGTTTATGAGTTATTACCTGACTCTCGTCATAATATTGTTTGTATACATGAGTTCGTGGTTCGTAGTTTCTTTGATTAAAAAGAGAAATGATGTGGCTGATGCGGCCTGGGGCCTGGGCTTTATATTAATGACGTGGGTGTCTTATTTCTTTTCCGGTGATTCCGGAGCAAGGGGGTTGCTAGTCGGAGTGTTGGTGAGTATTTGGGGCTTGCGTTTGGCACGGCATATTTATTCTCGTAATAAAGGCAAGGCAGAGGATTATCGTTATCTCGCGTGGCGTAAAGAATGGGGCAAGTGGTTTTATCTCCGTTCATACGCGCAAGTTTATTTATTACAGGGCATGCTTTTATTTCTTATTGTTCTGCCCGTTTTGCTTATTAATAAGAGCGCGGGAATAGCGCTCGGCTTACTTGATCTTTTGGGTGTAGGGGCTTGGCTCCTTGGTTTCTATTTTGAGGCTGTTGGTGATGCACAACTGGCACGTTTTATTAAAAATCCGGCAAATAAGGGCAAGTTGATGCAGAGTGGGTTATGGGCATATACCCGGCACCCAAACTATTTTGGCGAAGTCGTCCAGTGGTGGGGAATTTGGCTTGTTGCTCTATCTGTTACGGATGGAATATTTGGTATTATTGGGCCGATAACCATAACGTTTTTAATTTTAAAAGTTTCCGGTATCCCTATGCTCGAAAAGAAGATGGCAGAAAATATTGAATTTGAAAATTATAAAAAAAGAGTAAGTATGTTTATTCCATTACCACCGAGAAATAGATTTTACTTTTAAATAAAGTTTTGCTATTGTTGAAATTAAATAAATCAGAAAGGAGGGAAAATTGAGAAGAAGAGTTAGTCTGCGATACTTTTTCAAGCAGACTATCGATTCGGGTTGTGCTGTTTGTGCGGCCAATGTCTTGTTCAAAAAATACGGACTACAGGGAGCAATTTTTCCCTTCTCAAAGAAGAAGGGAACCAGCTCCTGGAAGCTTATTCGCGAATTGCGCAAAATGGGACTTGAAGCCAGGTCTAAAACTATCAGCATCAGAAGTCTTAAGGAGTGGTCAATTTTATGGTATCCGCCCAAAGGCAGGGGCAAAGGCGATCATTACGTGGTCGTCGGAAAAATTAGGAACAACAGGTTCCTTATTTATGACAGCGAGAGAGAAGGGCCCTATTGGGAGGGCGCGGAAAACCTTAAAAAGAATTGGTACAGGTGGTACCGGAACAGATGGTGTGGATGGGTCATCGAAGTCAGAAAACCGAACGGCAGGGGCTAACCCTTGCCGTTTTTTTAATTGAAAAATTTAATAGATTAAATTATAATTAAATCAATCAAATGAAAAATATGAACATAGGTTTTATTTTTGCGATAGGCGCGGCAATGATTTGGGGCCTGGCTTATGCCATTGATCAGAAAATTCTTTCCAATATTTCACCTATTACGCTTTTATTTATCAGTTCGCTTTTAGCGGCAATAATTACATTACCCTTTGTAATTTCCAGTAGTAATAATTTGAAAGGCCTGATGGGTTCCGGAAAAACAATCTTGTTGTTGATTATTGTCTCGGGAGTTTTGGCAACATTAGCGAATTTTCTGATTTTTTCCAGCATCAAAAATTTGAACGCTTCGCTCGCTTCAATTATCGAAATCGCATATCCGTTTTTTGTAGTGTTGTTCAGTTTTATATTTTTCCGTTCCTCTTTAAATATTTATTTTTTCATCGGCGGAATGCTTATTTTTATCGGTTCGATTGTTATTATTAAATTCGCATAGAGATAATATGCGGAACATTCTTTACTGGATGCTTATTGTCTCCGGTTTTTATTTTTATTGACAATGTTTAGTGTTTTGTGCTACTTTAAATAAGTTCAGTATGTACTGAATAAAAATCTATTTTTAAAGGAGGATAAAATGCTTTTTAAGATGGTTCCGATTCCGGACGCAGTACCGGACGACAGGCGCTGGAATGTTTTCATCGATGGCGTGGAGCACAGATCGTCCATTATCGAGATCGAGAACTTGAAGTACGGTGTGGTCACTTACGGCCAGCGGCCCGAGGGTTACCCCAGTTGGGTTTTCGCTCAGCAAGGCGGTGGCGGGGTAATCACCCTGCCGTACGTCATTCCTGTGGATGGGGAGATTCTCGTCGGCCTGATCAAGGAGAAACGGGCCAATATGGGCGAAGAGCCGGTTTGGTGCGTTATCGGCGGTTTCGTCGATCCTAACGAGACGCATCGTGAAGCGCAAGCTCGAGAGCTCGCCGAAGAAGCTGGTTTTCTCGAAGTTATGCGATCTGTCGAGATGCCTGGCCTTCCTATCAACGCCAACCGCGCGTTCTTCGTGGCCGATTCCGCAAAAGGGGAGGGCGATCATGCTTTCATGTATCGTATTTCCGAAGGCGAACTGGAGGCGGATGGCGACAGCTTCAAACTGAAGGATGCCGCGCTTTTCCCCGGCTTCAAGAAGGCCAGCGAACTGCGTTTCTTTCCTTGGAGGAAGGCGGTTCAGATCACGGCCGATGGGTTGGCGCTTGCTGCTTTAGCCAAGCTCAAAGTGGCCGTAGGATAATTTCAAAAATTCGAGACAGGCGATTTAATCGCCTGTCTTTTCTATTTTTACTTGAAAAATTATATAATTTCTGCTATTATAGATTTTCAATAAAATGTTCCTTCTAAGGGAGGTGCAAAGTGGACGAAAAGAAGATTCCGAGAGACAGGAACGGGACCGAGTTGTCGCCTGGTGATTTTGTGTGGGTTTTTTGGGAAGAGAAAAGCACGAATTTCATGGCTAAGGTGCTTTTTCCGGGAGTTGAAAAATCAACTCTCGCAACCGTAGGAGGGAGAACCATTAATGAACCAGTTGACAACAAAAATCTCGAAGCCGTGTAGGGTCTTCTGACAGAGCTCGTTAGGTTAAAACCGAAACGAGCTCTTTTTATTTACAAAAATAAATATTCATGATATGTTATTAATAACAAATCAATTAAGGAGGGAGAAATGGATTTTTTGGACTTGATTATCGGCAAAGACGGAAGAGTCAGAAAGGCTTCTCTTGATTCAAGACTGAGGTCGGATGAGATCAGAATCGAAAGATACGATGATGGCTCGGTCGTAATCGGAGTTCACAAAGACGCCTGTCTTGTCGGAGACAAGAAAAAAGTCATTCGGTTTCATCTGAGTGAAAATAAATTAAAGAGCCTGGTAGAGATCATTTCAAGGTAAAGAACCTATAAGCCGAAGGCAAAAATCGCCTTCGGCTTTACTATTTTAAAAATTTCTACTAAAATAAATTCATGACTCCAGTTGACGAAATTAAAAACAGGCTGGATGTTGTTGAGGTTGTCGGAGGATACATCAAGCTGAAAAAAGCAGGGAAGGATTATAAGGCCCATTGTCCTTTTCATAAGGAAAAAAATCCTTCTTTTTTTGTATCTCCGTCAAAACAGATTTGGCATTGTTTCAGTTGCCAGGCAGGCGGGGATATTTTCAGTTTTGTAGAGAAAATTGAAGGCGTGGAATTTGCTGATGCTTTGCGTATTCTGGCACAAAAAGCCGGGGTTCCCTTAAAAAGAGAAGACCCGCAATTACGCAGCCAGAGAACAGCCTTATATGAGGTTTGTAATGAGGCGGGTGAATTTTTTCAGAAAGAACTGGGAAAAAATAAAACAGTTTTGGATTATCTTACAAAAAGAGGATTAAAGCCGGAAACAATCAAGAATTTTAAAATCGGATATGCGCCGGATTCCTGGGATGCGCTTTTAAAAGCTTTAACAGAATTGGGTTATAAGACAGAAGATATTGAAAAAGCCGGATTCATTATTAAAAAAGAAAACGAGTCTCGAACCTCAAACACCGAACATCGCGCCTATTATGATAGATTCAGAAGCAGAATCATGTTCCCGATATTTGATTTAAGCGGACAAATCGCGGGTTTTTCCGGAAGAATATTCGGAAGCGAAGATGAAAAAACAGCGAAATATGTAAATACTCCGGATACGCTAATTTACAACAAGAGTAAAATTATTTACGGACTGGACAAGGCGAAAACCGAAATAAGAAAGAAAAATGAGTGTATTATAGTTGAGGGGCAATTTGACTTAGTTATGGCACATCAGGCAGGGTCACAAAACACTATTGCGACCTCGGGAAGTGCTTTGACTATCGATCATCTGCAAGTTCTGAAGAGATATGCGGAAAATCTCGTTTTTTCTTTTGACGCGGATACCGGCGGGGAAGGTGCAACAAAAAGAGCAATCGCTCCGGCGCAACAATTAGAATTTAATGTAAAAGTTGCGATTTTACCTGAAGAAGACAAGGATCCTGCGGAAATTATTAAAAAAGACGTACAAAAATGGCAAAAAATTATCGAAAACCCCAAGCCGATAATGGAATTTTATTTCGATAATGCATTTTTTAAATATCCGAGTTTAAGCGTTGAAGATAAGAGAGAAATAGCCAAAGAGCTTTTGTACCCCATAAAAAATCTTTCTAATGTTGTCGAACAGGCGCATTGGCTTCAGTTGTTGGCTTCGAAGTTGAAAATAGACGAAAAAAAATTAGTTGAGGCACTGCAGAAAATCAAGGCGCGTGAAAACGGAGAAACAGAAACAGAAATGCCGCCGGAAGTACGGCAAATATCGAGAATCAAAAGCCTGGAAGAGCATTTATTGGGTTTGGTTTTGAAATATCCCCAGTACCAAAATTATATAAAAGAAGAGTTTAATCCAAACATTTTAAATATTCAAGAAATTAAAGATATTTTTCTTAAGCTTAAATTACTTAAAGAAGAATTCGATTTAAAAAACTTTCAAAAAGAACTCGTTAAAGAAGAAGTTTATCTGACCAATTATTTGGTTTTTAAAGCGGAATATTGCGAACTGGAAGGGGAAGAAGACGTACTTAACGAAATAAAGTGTGCAATCAGGGAAATAAAAATTTACGACCTGAGGCAAAAAATGCTTCAGTTGAATTTGGACATTAGGGAAACGGAAGAAAAAAAAGACAAGGAAAAAACAAAAGACTTGAAAAATAAATTTTTAAAATTAACTCAAGAATTAAGTGAAATAGGGGACTAGCGACTAGCGACTGGAAGCTAGTGACTGGCGACCGATAAACAATATGAAGAAGAAAAATAAACCCCGCCTTCGGACGGGATCCCGCCAGACGGCGGGAAAATCGAAATTTGCAAAAAAGACGGTTAAAAATTCAAAAAAAACGAAAACCGGAAAAATGAAAACAGGGAAAACAAAAAAAATAGGAAAAATCACAAAAGGAAAAAAATTCGGAGGGAAAAAAATAAAAACCCGGAAGTCGAAACAGGCAAAGCATCACAGAAAAAGAGGAAAAGTTACGGACGAGATAATTCAGAATTTAATCAGCAGAACCAAGGGCAGGGGATTTTTAACCGAGCAAGAAATAATCAATGCAATACCGAGAATTGAAGAAGACATTGAAGGACTTGAGGAATTGTATGAGCGGTTAAAAACCGCTCATGTTAAAGTTTTGGAAAAAAGGGATTATATCGATTCTCTTGATGAAGAAAAAGAGGAAAAACCAAAAAAGAAACTGAAAAAACTCCTTTCCGATTTGGATGACGTAGACTCCGTACAGATGTATCTTAAGGAAATCGGAAAAACTAATCTTTTATCTTCACTGGAAGAGGTGGAGCTTGCAAAAAGAATTGAAAAAGGAGACGAAGAAGCGAGAGAAAGACTGATAAAATCAAATTTAAGGTTAGTGGTAAGCATTGCCAAACGCTATGTGGGCAGAAGCCCGAACTTGACGCTTCTGGACTTAATTCAGGAGGGAAATATCGGGTTATTCAGGGCCGCGGATAAATTTGATTATCATCGTGGTTATAAATTTTCCACCTATGCAACGTGGTGGATAAGACAAGCAATTACCAGAGCCTTGGCGGATCAGTCGCGTACAATCAGAATCCCTGTGCATATGGTGGAAACGATTTCTAAATATACTCAAGTAAAAAGAAGGCTATTACAAGACTTGGGACGCGAGCCCATGCCTGAAGAGATTGCTGCGGAAATGGGCGTGGAAGTGGAAAAAGTGCGCTATATTCAAAAAATTTCTCAGGATACGGTTTCCCTGGAATCTCCGGTCGGAGAAGACGAAGAAGACAGCACACTGGGAGAATTTATCGAAGACGAAAAAACGATTACCCCCAGTCAATCCGCCGCACGCAGACTATTGAGAGATTGGCTTGTGGAAATTTTGGATGATTTAAGCCCTCGCGAAAGAAAAATTCTGGATATGCGTTTTGGTCTGGGCGACGGAATCACACACACACTTGAAGAGGTGGGAAAAGAATTCCGCGTTACCAGAGAAAGAATCCGCCAGATTGAAGCCAAGGCATTACAAAAAATCCGCGAGCATCACAAATTAGGCAAATTAAGGGAATACTAACATGATTAACGTTTTGGAAAGCACCAAATACGTAGTGGACAATAGTCGATTCGTTAAAATTAATAGAGACAAAATAAAAGAATTGGCAGGGGAGTGGAATAGTTCAAAATTGGTTATTCCGGGATGGGACGTGAAATATCATTTTTTTGATGATTCTGAAAAAACCTGCGAATATTTGTTTGTTTTGGATTCTATTAATTTTTGTTTTTGGGCAAAGAACGAAAACGATAAATGGAAAATCGATTATAACGGGAAGAAAATCGGCGGCTATAATGCGCTTGCTTTTCTGTTGAAGAAACTTTTTGGAAACAGGAATTTTTCTTCATTTAGTGAATTTACGTATTCCGAGTTCAGAAAATTATTTTACGGAGAAAAGGAAATACCATTGATAAAAGAGAGATTTGATATTTTACAAGAAAATTATAAGATTCTTAAGAACAAGCATAGTGGTAAATTTTCCATCTTAATTGAAGCATGTGATTACGATGTTTTAAGAATTTTACCGGAACTGGTGGATAATTTTTCTTCTTTTAGGGACGAGGTGGAATACAAAAGAAAAAAGATTGCTTTTTACAAGCGCGCACAGATTTTAATTGGAGATTTGTATTGTGCTTTTGGCGGAAAAAAGTGGGGGAATCTGAAAAATTTGGAAAAGCTTACCATGTTTGCCGATTATAAGATTCCGCAAATTTTAAGAGGATACGGGATTTTAGAATATGCCGATAGCTTGGGAAACAAAATCAATAACAGAGAATTAATACTTCCTGATTCCGAAGAAGAGGTGGAAATTCGGGCAAATACTATTTGGGCCGGCGAATTTATAAAAGAAGAATTAAGGAAAAACGGAATTAATATGCGAAGTTTTAAGATTGATTGGGTTTTATGGAATCAGGCCCAAGAAAAAGGTGTTGATTTAAAGCCACATCATTTTACGGAAACAATTTTTTATTAAGATGAAAAATTTTTCTTTCAAAATAATCAAAAAAGATAAAAATTCGTCCGCGCGCTTGGGTGAAATTAAAACACCTCACGGTAAAATTTCTACTCCTGCATTTGTTGCTGTCGGGACGCAAGCGACGGTAAAAAGTCTTTCTCCGGAGGAATTGAAAATAATCGGCGCCGAAGTTATTTTGGCGAATACTTACCATTTATTATTGCGGCCAGGAGACAAAATAATCAAAAAGTTGGGAGGGTTGCATAAGTTTATGCATTGGAATGGTCCGATAATTACTGATAGTGGAGGATTTCAGGTTTTTAGTTTGGGCCTTGGATTAGTTCACGGTGTCGGAAAAATTGCTAATATTTTTCCCGAAGAAGCCAAATTCAGATTGCCAATAAAAAATAAGTTAAATTTCGTGAAAATAGACAATAATGGCGTAGTGTTTAAATCGCACCTGGACGGTAAAACTCATCATTTAACGCCGGAGAAATCAATCGAAATACAGGAGAATTTAGGGGCGGATATTATTTTCGCCTTTGACGAATGTACGTCTCCGCTTTCAAGTAAAGAATATACTCAACTGGCGATGAA
>Ga0315286_10000207_pt1 | contig 45435 bp, 46 predicted proteins | sample YL17G10_0_MG_FD_205038 | JGI IMG/M metagenome (GOLD analysis project Ga0315286, IMG submission 205038) | Sediment microbial communities from Yellowstone Lake, YNP, Wyoming, USA - YL17G10_0 | ecosystem: Environmental > Aquatic > Freshwater > Lake > Sediment | place: USA: Wyoming | collected...
ACATCGAGCGCCGATTCAGGAGTGAACATATGCGAACGACCGCCATGATCAAAATCGCCGGGTGGATCCTTCTCGGCTGGGGTATTCTCGTCCCCGCCGCCGTCGAAGGCTCCCAGGCCGGGGCTTTGACTTTGAACTCGCTTTTGCCTCGAGTCGCGGGTTGGACGCGGGCCGAGGAAATCCAGCAGTATCGGGCCGAAACACTTTATGAATATATCGACGGAGCCGCCGAGGCTTACATCGGCTATGATTTCAAGGAGCTCGTCGTCGGCCAGTTCCGGGCCGACGGATCCAAAGCCCAGGTCACGGCGGAAATTTATGACATGGGAACGCCTTTGAACGCGTTCGGGATTTACAGCGTCGAACGTTTTCCCGAAAGCCTCTTTCTCGATATCGGAGTCCAGGGCTATATCGAAGAAGGCTCGCTCAACTTCCTGGCCGGCCGCTATTACGTTAAAATGTTGTGCTACGAAGGCGGGGGCAAGACCGATTCGATCCTGAAATCCTTCGCCGCCGACATCACCGGAAAACTCAAGGAGATAGGGTCCCTGCCGGCCCTTCTCCGGATCTTCCCCAAGGACGGCCGGATCGTCAACAGCGAAAAATTCATCCTGCGCAATTTCCTCGGGTTCAAATTTCTTGGCGGCGGCTATATGGCCGGCTTCAACCAGGCCGGACAGGACTTCGAGGCGTTTCTCATCGAAGCGAAATCCGAGGCGGACGCCGGGTCGATGTTTGCCCGGTACGTCGATAATTTCGCCAAAAGCGGCCGGGCCGCAGAAAAAAAGCCCTACGGGATCCATCTCAAGGATTCCTACCTCAAGAATGTCTTCGCCGCGCATTCAGGCCGGTATGTCTGCGGTATCATCAAAATCAAGGACGGGGGCGAAACTCTGGGCGAAAAATATCTGGAGCTGATGGTTACGGCTCTTAAAGCCCGGGGAAAAATCTAATCCGGAAGCGCGAAGATAATCGGCGCCGGGACCCGCACTGAGCCCGGAATTCTGTCCGCTTTCTAGCGTCATATTTGGATTGCCCCGCCCTAGTTGCCTTCTTAAAATTTCTCTGGTATATTAGCCCAGTATTTTTTTATGATTGCAGAGTCATGACGAAAGTCGCATGCGGGCATCATTGGGAAATGACGAATATCCGCGGCGGATATCTCGTGATCGAAGGCTGCTTTCACTGTCGCCACCGGGTTTCGTTTTTTTCCGAAGAGCCGGTTCCGCCCGTCGACGATTATCAGGAAGGGGATCATTTCTGGAGCTATCTCGGGAGCTATCAGGCCTCCAAATTCGACCTCAAGTGCCGGAAGTGTTCGAAGGAGGTCCGGCTCGAGGAGGTCATGGCCATCATGCTCTGCATGAGCTGTGACCCGGAATGCGGCGTTCAGAAGAAAAGCGTTTCGGATGAAAGGCAAATAACCTGGGTCTATGCGGCACTCTGCGCAAACACATCCCATACGCCCGGCGGCTGTGTCGGCGAAGAGGGGATCGCGGCCTTGAACGCCTACTTCAACCAGGGGATTCGTGATCCCAAAAAGAAAATCGTCGTGGTTCCCTGTGACCTGCGTCGATCGGTCGATACCTGTCAGGGCGTTGTGCTCGCGGATGTCGGTTTAACCGAACTCTATTGAAAAAGGACGGGCCATCACCGCGGCCGATCGCCGCCGTCTTCGTCCCGCGCCGCCGGGGGCGTCGGTGAGGACGGCTCGCCGACGATTATTGAGAATGTTGACCGAAATAAAGGAAGGGCAAACATGAACGTCTCCGAACTCCTCGACAAGGCCGGACTCAAGGCTTTTAATGCGCCGGGCGATAAGGAGATCCGCGGCGTCTACATCTCCGATATGGTCAGCGATATCATCAATATCACGGAGGGGAATCTCCTTCTCACCCTGCAAACGCACAAGAACATGATCGCGGCGGCGAACCTCGTCGATGTCGCGGCCATCGTCTTTTCCCGGGGCAAAGTGCCGGCGGACGATGTCGTCGCCTTGGCCGCCAAAGCCGGGATCGGGCTCCTGGGATTCGACGGCGATACCTGGACGCTGGCCAAAAAGCTCTACGAGATCGGACTCAGGTAACGATTGATCCCGACGTCATCCCCGGTCGCTTTTTTCAAACGACGCGACGGATTTCATCGTCGGATAGGTTAACCCATGGCCCGAAAAGAACCGCGAACCCTGTCCATGACCATCGACCGGCGCAAGGTCTATTTTCCCGAAGGCGTCACCGTCCTCAGGGCGGCGGAGCTCAACGGAATCGAGATCCCGTCGCTCTGTTCTCACAAGGATCTCTCTCCCTATGGCGGCTGCCGGTTGTGCCTGGTCGAAATCCAGGGGATGCGCGGTAACCCCCTGGCCTGCAACACGACCGCCCAAGAGGGGATGATCGTCGCAGCGGACACGGAGGTCCTTCGGGATCTCCGCCGGGAAATCCTGAAGCTCATCCTCAGCGAGCATCCTTCGAGCTGCCTGATCTGCGGCGAAAAGGATGCCTGCCGTGATTTTCAGGGGACGATTCGAAAAACCGGAGTGACGACGGGCTGCCGATTCTGTCCGAACGACGGTGAGTGCGAACTCCAGAATGTCGTCGAAAAAATCGGGGTCACGGACATCGACCATCCCATTCTCTACCACGGTTACGAGCCCGAGCACGACGATCCTTTCTACGACCGGGATTACAACATCTGCATTCTCTGCGGCCGATGTGTCCGGATGTGCCAGGAGGTCCGCGGGTCTTCGGTCCTGGCCTTCACTGACCGCGGGCCCCGGGTGAAAATCGGCCCGGCGTTCGGCCGGACGCACAGGGACGCGGGCTGCGAATTCTGCGGGGCTTGCGTGGACGTCTGCCCGACGGGGGCCCTGGCCGACAAAGCTTCGAAATGGGACGGCAGGCCCGACGGATTCCGCGTTTCGACCTGCCCGTTCTGCCCCCTCGGATGCCAGATCGAGCTCTATCATAAAAACGGCCGGCTTTCCAAAGCCAAGGCCGATCTCGACCCCGAAGTCAACGACGGACAGCTCTGTTTGAAAGGCCGTTTTTGCCAGCCGGAAGTGACCCATCATTTCGCCCGGGCCAAGAAACCGGCGCTCCGCAAGGGCGATTTTTTCCGCGAAGTTTCCTGGCCTGAAGCGCTGGAGAAAGTCGCCGCCGAATTGAAGAAGGTTCGTCCGGAGGAGTTCCTCATGCTGGTCTCTCCGGACCTGACGAACGAAAGCCTGTTCGCCGCCCAAAAATTCGTCAGGGACGGCCTGGAAAGCCTGAACATCGATTCCACCGCGCGCCTCGAATTGGGCGGAGGCTTGAACCTGTGGTCCAGCCTTTTCTCCCTGCCCATCTCGATAAAGAATATCGCCCGGTCCGACGTCATTCTGGCCGTCGGAATCGACACCCGGTTCAATTTTTCGGTGGTCGGAACCAAAGTCCGGCGGGCGCTCGACCTCGGGGCTAAATTGGTCACCATCGACCCCCGCGACAGCAATCTCGCCCGTTACACGGACGATTGGCTGCGCCCCGTGCCGGGCGGGGAAGGCCGGCTGCTGAAATTCTTCGCCGAGCGCCTGGCCGGCCGACAGGCCGACGCTCAAACCGCGGCCGTCGAGTCCGCCGTCGCTCCCGAGGTCTTGGCAAGGGCGCTGGACGTTCTCTCTTCGGGCAGCGAACTGACCGTTATCGTCGGGCCGCGGGTCTTTAGCTATGAAGAAAACGAAGATCTCATCGACGGCCTGCTGGCCATGGCCGCCCGTCCGAATACAAATTTCATTCCCCTCTACTTCGGGACAAACGCGCGCGGCGCGCTGGAGATGGGAGTATTTCCTGAAATCGGCCCGGGCGTAACGCCGCTTGCCACGGCCGGCGCCGGTCTGATTGATCTTGCCGCGGGCTCAAAGCGGTTCAAGGTCATCTACCTGGTCGGCGACGTTCCATTTCTTGAGAGGCCGGATTGCGACTTTCTGATTGTCCAGGACATCTACCGGCCGCCTTTCGATGTCGACGCCTTCCTCCCGGCGTCGTCGTTCGCCGAAAGAGAGGGGACGCTGATCAATATGGAGGGACGGGTTCAGGAAATCGTTCAAGTCGAGGATCCGCCCGAGGGCAGCGTGACCGGATTCATGCGCCCCGACTGGCTGATCCTATCCGACCTGGCCGATGCTCTCGATATGCCTCGGCTGAACTACAAAACGGCGAATGATGTCCTGAAAGACATCCGGACGGCGATCCCGGGCTTTCCGGAGAGAATCCATAGGAAGCCGCGGCGGATGACATTCGCCGCCGATGGGAATATCCCAAGATCGTCCCGGAGAGCGATAGAGGAAGGGACATTCTGGCTGGTGGCCGATCCCGGAGGTTACCGCCATCGCGGGATCGATATTTCCTCTAAAGTCGGGGGACTGGATGAGCTGGCTCTGGAAGAAGGCTTCCGGATGCACCCCGATGATATCGCCGCCCTCGGCCTGAAGAGCGGCGACCGGATCATGGTGACGGCGGGCCTTGATAAGCTTTCCGTCAGCGGCGCGGTCAAGTCCGACATCGAATGCCCGGCGGGCGCGGTCTTTTACTCCCGGCCGGTCATTTTCGGCGGGCTCTCTCACCGGCGCGAATTTTTGCCCTTGATTCGTCTGGTTTCGAACCCGACGCGCGTCGACGTTGGACCCGCGGAAATGCGGCCACAGGAGAAACGGTAAACATGCGCCCCGCGGCTATCGGAGTCACCCGGATGAGGAGAAGGACGGATGTATAAAATCGTTGAACGGCGGATGATCGTCCCGAATTTGCACGAATTCACCGTGGAAGCCCCGGCTGTCGCCGAGTCCGTCCAGCCCGGGAATTTCATCATCGTCCGCGCCGACGCCACCGGCGAGCGGATTCCCTTATCGGTCGCGGATTGGGAGCGGAACGCCGGAACGGTGACGTCCATCTTTATGCAGGTCGGCGCTTCGACGGCCAAGCTCGCCCGGCTCAAACCCGGGGACGCGATCCCCACGTTTGCCGGTCCGCTGGGCAGGGATACGGTCGTCGAAAATGTCGGGACCGTTCTGTGCGTCGGCGGCTGCTACGGAATCGGGTCGATTTACCCCGTCGCCCGGGCTCTCAAAGAGGCCGGAAACAAAGTCGCCGTCATCCTCGAAGCCCGGAGTTCCTATCTTCTGTATTGGCAGGACAAGTTCGCCAAGGTCGCGGACAGGATCCTCGTCATCACCCGCGACGGAACGTCGGGCCGCAAGGGACATGTCGGGATGATCCCGGAATTGACGGCGGAAGCGGGCATCGTTCCCCAACTGGTGATCGTCAACGGCTGCACGTTTCTGATGAAGAGGGTCTCCGAGGTGACGAAGCCGCTGGGCTGGAAAACCATCGTCAACATGAACCCGATCATGATCGACGGCACGGGCATGTGCGGCGTCTGCCGCCTTTCGGTCGGGGGGAAAATGAAATTCGCCTGCGTCGACGGCCCGGACTTCGACGGCCATCAGATCGACTGGCCGGAATTCCTGGCCCGGCGCAAGAGCTATAATCCGGAGGAAGTCGATCCGCTCCGGCGCTCGAGCTGCAGGTCGCATTTTTAATCCGCCGGAGACGGCGGTGGCAAGGAGATCATGAGGCGTGGCTGAGGAAAAGCAGGAAAAGAAAAAAGTCGACCTGAACCGGCGGGCCATGCCTAAGCAGGACCATCTGGAGCGGGTCAGGAATTTCGACGAGGTCGCCCTGGGCTACACCGTCGAGCTCGCCGTCGGCGAGGCCTCGCGCTGCCTGCAGTGCAAGAAACCGTTCTGCAATCAAGGCTGTCCCGTCGGGATCGATATCAAGAGTTTCATCAAGAATATCGTCGACGGCGACTTCGCCTCCGGGGTCAAGAAAATCAAGGAAACCAACGCCCTGCCGGCGATCTGCGGCCGGGTCTGTCCCCAGGAAGAGCAGTGCGAAAAGGTCTGCGTCCTGGCCAATAAAAAGTCGCCGGTCGCCATCGGCCGGCTGGAGCGGTTTCTGGCCGACAGGGAAGCGGCGCAGGGAAAGATCGAAGTCCCCGACATGGCCCCCAAGACCGGCAAAAAAGTCGCCATCGTCGGAGCGGGGCCGGCGGGCATCACCGTGGCCAACGACCTCATCATTCTCGGGCACGAGGTGACCATCTTCGAAGCCCTCCACGAGTGCGGGGGAGTCCTGATTTACGGCATCCCCGAATTCCGCCTGCCCAAGGCCATCGTCAACCGCGAAGTGGAGTACGTCAAGAGCTTGGGCGTCAAGATCTATACGGATTTCATCGTCGGCAAGACCCGCACGGTCGACAAGCTCCTCACGGAGTTCGACGCCGTCTTCGTCGGGTCGGGGGCCGGGCTTCCCTGGTTCATGGAGATACCGGGGGAGAATCTCAACGGAGTCTTCTCGGCCAACGAATATTTGACCCGCGTTAATCTCATGAAAGGCTTCCGCTTTCCGGAATTTGAGACGCCGGTGAAACGGCCGTCCCGGGTGGCGGTCGTCGGCGGCGGTAACGTGGCTATGGATTCGGCCCGAACGGCCGTCCGGCTGGGCGCCGACGAGGTCCATCTCGTCTACCGCCGGAGCAAAACCGAGCTGCCGGCCCGCGCCGAGGAAGTGGAAAACGCGGAAGAAGAAGGCGTGATTTTCGACCTCCTCACCCTGCCCATCAAGCTTATCGGAGACGAGAACGGCTGGATCAAGGAAATGGAATGCCTCCGCATGGAACTCGGCGAGCCCGACGCTTCGGGGCGGAGGAGGCCGGTTCCGGTCGAGGGCTCCAATTTCATCATGCCTTTCGACGCGGTCGTCATCGCCATCGGCAACAGCCCCAACCCGCTGATCCCCATGACAACTCCCGGCCTCGAGATCAATAAGAAAGGCGGCATATCGACGAAAGCGGAGACGGCCGAGTCGTCGCGCCCGCGTGTCTGGGCGGGCGGAGATATCGTCCGCGGCGCGGCCACGGTCATCAGCGCCATGGGCGACGGCAGAATCGCCGCCGCCTCCATCCATAAATATCTCATGAATCAGGACGGTCCCAAGTGAAGCATATTCCCGGCCTCTGTTTGCGGCGGCCGGCCGCGCTCGAGGAGAGGCCATGACACTCAAGGAGATCAAAGAGATTCTCGGATGCGACGTCCTCGTCGGAGAGGAAGACCTGTCCCTGGACATCCAGCAGGTCGTGGCCTCGGACGGGATGAGCGAAGTCCTCGCTTTCGCCAGGTCGAAAGAGCTGATGGTCACCGGGTTGACGAACATTCAATCGATCCGGACCGCGGACATCGCCGGGGTGAGCGCGGTGATTTACTGCCGGGGAAAACGCCCCGAGAAGAATGTCGTGGAATACGCCGGGAAGAAACGGATCCCGATTCTCGTGACCAAGTTGGGCATGTTCGATATTTGCGGGATTCTCCATGCCCGCGGTCTCAAGGGCGTTTCTTGATGGCCAATGAACTGCTCCGCGAAGCGTATGAAATCCAGGGCGGGAATTTCGACAAGGCCGGCGAGATCTCGAGCGAAATCAAGGTGATCCTCAAGGACCTGGGGATATCCGCCTCGAATGTCCGCCGCTCCGTCATCGTCTCCTTCGAGGCCGAAATGAACGTCGTCATGTACGCCGAGCGGGGAACGCTGACCTTGATTTTGACCGACGAGGACGTCTGCCTTGAGGTCGTGGACCAGGGTCCGGGAATCCCGGACATCGAACTGGCCCTTAAGCCGGGCTATTCGACGGCCTCGGACGAAATGCGCTTGATGGGCTTCGGCTTCGGGATGGGCCTCCCCAACATGAAAAAAAACTCCGATGAATTCCTGATCGAGTCCCAAGTCGGGAAAGGAACGTCGGTCTTCGCCAGGATCAGGCTGAACTCCAATGGTTGAACTGACCCATGGTTTCAAGATCGACGGCGACAAATGTCGCGGCCGGATGCGCTGCCTGCGAAGCTGTCCGACGCGCGCCATTCGGGTCGTCGACGGCAAGGCGAGCCTGAACCCGGACCTCTGCATCGATTGCGGATCGTGCCTTCAACTCTGCCCGAGCGGGGCGATCTCGGCGACCACGATCACCTTCGCCGAATTGGACAAATTCAAGTTCAAAGTCGCCGTGGCCTCGCCGGCTCTCTTCACCCAGTTCGGCCCCAATGACACCCCCGCCCAGGTGGCCCAGGCGCTCCTCGAGCTTGGTTTCGACGCGGTTTGGGAATACGCGGTCGATATCGCCCTGATCGAGCGGGCGATCACGGACCGGGTCAAATCCTGGCCCGGGCCGTTTCCCTTGATTTCGAGCTCTTGCCCCGTCGTCGTTCGCCTGATCCAGGTCTCGTATCCGAGCATGGTCGAGCAGCTTATCCCGATCGACGCCCCGCGCGAGATTGCCGGCCGCGAATTGAAGCGGAAGTACTCCCAAGAATTGGGTTTGAAACCGGACGAGATCGCCGCGATTTATATCGCCCCCTGCCAGGCCAAGACGATTTCGATCCTGCAGCCGGCCGAGGGCGTGGACAGCCATCTCGACGGGTCCGTCGGTATTTCCCAGATTTATAACGATATTCTGTCCAAACTGCGAAAAGGCTCGATCAAAGTGGAATCCCTGAAAGGCTTCCTGGGCTCGGGGGAGCTTTTTCATTGGGGCGTTCCCGAAGGCGAATTCCCCAACCTTTCCCAGGAACATTACCTTCCTCTGACCGGGCTGACCGACATCATCAAGGTCTTCGACGATATCGAAAAGGGCAAGTTCGGGAACATCGAGTTCCTGGAATGCCACGCCTGCCAGGGAGGATGCACCGGCGGGAACCTCACGGTCGCGAACCTTTACGCCGCGCGCGCCACGAACCTTCATTTGATCGCCAAGATTCCCAAATCGGACCCGGTTTTCGAGAAGGAAGTCGAGCGGCGCTATGCGATGGAGGATTTTTCCTTGCGGCGGCCGATCCGGCCCCGGATCATCAAGGAGGAAGGGTTGGAGCTCCGGGACCGGGTCACCCGGCGCAAACGCGCCGATGAATTTTTGAAAGCCCTTCCGCTCCTGGACTGCGGTTTGTGCGGCGCTCCGACCTGCCGGTCCCATGCCGAGGACGTTTCCGCCAATCGTGCTGAATTGAGGGACTGCGTTTTTCTGGACCGGGAACGCATCGAGAGCCTCCGGATCATTTACAGGAAATAAATGCATTGTGAAGGAGAATGACGGCATGTCGGCCAAATTATCGGACGCGGCCCCGGAAACCACCCGGGAACGGCGCAAAAGCCTGATCCCTCTTTTACAGAAAATTCAGGCGGCGGAGGGCTTCCTTTCCCCCGACGCGGTAAAGCGCATTTCGCGGAAGCTTAAGATTACCGAGAACGAGGTTTACGGCGTGGCCACGTTCTACTCCCAATTCCGCTTTAAGCCGCCCGGGCAATTTAACGTCAAGGTCTGCTTGGGAACGGCCTGCCACGTCGGAGGCGCTCATAATTTTCTGGAGGTCATGGAATTGGATAAGAAGCTCGGCCACGGCGAGACGACGCCCGACGGAAAGTTCAGCCTGGAGCGGGTGGCTTGTTTAGGCTGCTGCGCCCTGGCCCCCGTGGTCGTCGTCAACAGCGAAGTCCACGGAAGAATGAACAGGGTATCCTTCATGAAACTCCTCGAATCCCTGGATCCGCCGTCCCCGGCCGAACAAACCCCGGGCCCACCGGACTCGACGAAATAAAGGGGACCGGCCGGGCAGAGAGAGAAGGGCCACCTAAGGAGCGGAGATGAGCCAAGAGGAATCGAAAATCGAAACGGGCTTTTCCGGCGGCAACGGGAAGGCGGCCGCGGGTCAAAGGACGCGGGTCCTGGTCTGCGAAGGCACGGGCTGCGTGTCCTCGAAATCGCCCGAGATCCGGGCCGCCCTGGAGAAGTCCATCGCTCAATTCCGCCTTGCCGAAGATGTCGAAGTCGGTTTCACCGGCTGCCACGGTTTCTGCCAGATAGGCCCGATCGTGGTCGTCGAGCCCGAAGGAATATTCTACTGCCGGGTCAACCCCAAGGACGCGGACGAGATCGTCGAGCGACACCTGGCCGGAGGGGAACCGGTCAAGCGCCTGTTCTATCGCCATCCCGTCACCCGCGAAGTCGTGCCTTACTACAAGGACATCATGTTCTATAAAAAGCAGCAGCGGGTCATCCTTCGCAATTGCGGCAAGATCAATCCCGAAAAAATTTCGGATTACGAGGACCGGGGCGGCTATCAAGCCCTATCCAGGGTCGTTTTGACAATGATGCCCGAACAGGTCATCGAGGAAGTCCGGCGTTCGGGCCTGCGCGGCCGCGGAGGGGCCGGTTTTCCGACCGCGGTCAAATGGGAGTATTGCCGCAAACAGCCGGGGGACATTAAATACGTGATTTGCAATGCCGACGAAGGAGACCCGGGCGCGTTCATGGACCGCAGCATCCTCGAAGCCGATCCGCACACGGTCATCGAAGGACTCGCCATTCTCGGTTTCACGGTCGGCGCCCGGAGGGGCTTTATCTATTGCCGGGCCGAGTATCCGCTGGCCATCCGCCGGATCACCATCGCCCTCGAACAGGCCCGTCAAAAATCGTATCTGGGGAAAAATATCGTCGGCTCGGGCTTCGATTTCGACGTCGAAATTTTCGAGGGAGCCGGGGCCTTTGTCTGCGGGGAAGAGACGGCGCTTATCGGCTCGATCGAGGGCTCCCGCGGCATGCCGCGCAGCCGGCCGCCTTATCCGGCGGAAAAGGGGCTCTGGGGAAAACCCACGGTCATCAACAATGTCAAGACGCTGGCGTCCATTCCGGTGATCATCACCCAGGGAGCGGATTGGTACGCCTCGATCGGAACCGAGACCAGCAAGGGAACCGCGGTCTTCGCCCTCACCGGGAAAATCGCGAATTCCGGGCTGGTCGAGGTCCCGATGGGCGTTCCCTTATCCCATATCATCTACGATGTCGGCGGCGGAATTCCGAATAAAAAAACGTTCAAGGCCGTTCAGACAGGCGGCCCGTCGGGCGGGTGCCTGCCCGCGACCCAGCTCGAGCTGCCGATCGATTTCGATTCCCTGCAGGCGGCGGGCTCGATGATGGGCTCCGGCGGCCTGGTCGTGATGGACGACGATACATGCATCGTCGATGTGGCCCGTTTTTTCCTGTCGTTCACCCAAAGCGAATCCTGCGGGAAATGCGTCCCGTGCCGCGTCGGGACCCGCCTGATGGTCGACCTCCTGGAAAAAATCACCCAGGGTAAGGGGACCGAACAGGACTTGGTGAAGCTGGAGAAGCTGGCCCTCCTGGTCAAACACGGCTCCCTTTGCGGCCTTGGGCAGACCGCGCCCAACCCCGTCTTGACCGCGCTTCGATACTTCCGCGGCGAATTCCTCTCCCACATCGTCGATAAACGCTGCCCCGCGGCCGTGTGCCGCGCCCTGGTCACATTCCGCGTCATTCCCGACCGTTGCACCGGATGCCGGCAATGCGTCAAGGTCTGCCCGACGGAAGCGATCACCGGCCCGCGCTCGCAGCCCCACAACCTCGACCAGTCGAAGTGCATCAAGTGCCGCGCCTGCTACGAAATTTGCCGGTTTGACGCAATCGCCGGAGACGCCATCGTCATCGTCTCCTGAGGCGGGTATCTCTCTATTTGGCAAAAAGCTGGCGGATAGACTTTCGCTCGCGACTCATCTAGAATAGGGTCCGTGGCCGAGAACAGGACTTTAACCATCACGAGCGGTATCGTCGCCGTTTTCATCATCGGCCTCGTCCTCCGCCTGGCGAAAGCCGTGTTCTTCCCCTTCTTTCTGGCACTTTTCATCTATTTCATCCTCTCGCCCGTCCTCGATTTCTTAGGGATCAAGCTGAAGATTTCAAAGCCGGTCGTCGTCGTCGTCCTCATCGTCCTGACGTTTTCCTGGGTCTACCTCACCGGCGCCATCTTTTATTCGAGCGGCAAAACTTTCGCCCTCGATCTTCCCAACTACGAACACAAGCTGAGCGGCGTTTTGGATTCCCTGCGCAGCAGCCTGGGCTTGTCCAAATCGCAATGGGATCCCCTTGCTTGGGCCAAGAACCTCGAAATCGAAAAGATCGGGGCTTTCTTTCTGACCTCGCTCGGAACATTCGTGAACTTCATCTCCAACCTCTTCTTGGTCTTCATTTTTCTCGTCTTCATGCTCGCCGGGCGCGGCCGGCTGACGGTCAAGATCAAGAATGAGTTTCCGGCGCACCAGGCCTCCCATTTGAACAGGATCCTCGAGAAGATCGACCGCCAGATCCAGAGGTATCTGGCGATCAAGACGGTCATCAGCCTTCTTTCGGGCATCCTAGCGACGATCATCCTCGTCATTTTCGGGATCCATTACGCCGTCCTGTTCGGCATCATCACCTTTGTCCTGAATTACATCCCGAACATCGGTTCGCTGATATCCAAGGTTTTTCCATTTCTCCTTGCCCTACTCCAATTCGACAGCGTCTGGCCGGCCGTCTGGTTATTGGTGGTTTTGACCGTCGTCGACGCCGTGGTGGGCATGATTCTCGAGCCGAAGCTGTTGGGGACGGGCCTTGGACTCAGCCCCCTCGCGATCCTCTTTGCGCTGTTCTTCTGGGGCTGGCTGTGGGGCATTCCGGGCATGATCCTGGCCGTCCCGCTCATGGCCATCCTCAAGATTATCAGCGTCAATTTCCCGGCGATGAAATTCGTCGATGTTCTGTTGAGCAAATAGAAATCCCCGGCCTCGTCCGATTCCTCTTATCGATGCCAGCCGGCTTCCATTCGGCGCAAAAAATCCGAAATTTATCGGGCAGGGATCTCGGTCGGGTGATTCTCAGCGCGGGGTGACGATTCTGGTCTGGCGGGCGGTTTCGTTAATTTGGGCGAATCGGGCCGCGATGTAGTCGAGATAAGCCCGGCCTTCGAAGTTCTCAAAAATCCGGCTTTTGGCCGCGAGGATGAGTCTCTCCAGGGCTTCGGTCTTTTCCTCAATCATGTAGGATTGCGCGGCGCCGGCCAGGATGACGCTCGGCTCGTAGCGGCAGCCGTCCATGCTTCGATAGACCGCCTCGCCGGCCGCGTTCCCGGATTTCCGCTCCTCGCCCGGCACCACGAGAATGCCGCGGCCGCGGGCGAGCTTGCTTTTAGCGTATTCCAGGGCAAGGATTGCCTCTCCGTCCTTGAACTCCGGATTTTGTTCGGCCAGATCGCGGAGCGGCGCTTCGATGTGCAAGGCCAGCCAGGCCATCCGGTCGTCCTTGAAAAAATCATCCTGCGTTTCGCTCTTTTTCGTGGAATGCCCGACCTTTTTGCGGAGCGTCTTTTGATCCTGGTAGGGCTTATGCTCGGCCAGGAAACGGCAGTTCGGAGGGCAGGCGATGTCCCGGTCGCGCAGACTCCCGCAGCACAGGGGACAGAGGTTGTCCCTGAGGGCCGGGCAGCGGCGCTTCGCTTTTCTCTGACGGCAGCGGGAGCATTTGGCCATGGAGGGTCGGATTCGATTATTTCTTGAAAATGAACGTTTCCTGGGTCAGCGCCTTGATCTTTTTTCCGAAGAAGCTCTTGAGCGCGATCTCGGCGGCCTTCAGCTCGGCGCTTTTCCGCGACGCGCCCCGGGCCTTGGCCAGAACGGTCTTGTTGACATAAACCTCGACGACGAATTCCTTCTTGTGGTCGGGCCCTTTCGCCGAGATCGTTTTATAAGTGGGGGCGGGCAAGTCCTCTTTATGGAGGAACTCCTGCAGGGCCGATTTATAATTATTGATCTGCATCTCGTCGTCTTTGATCTTCGTGAACGAGCCTTTCAACAGGGACTGGAAGAAATTCCGCGCAGGCTCATAGCCGCCGTCGAGGTAGATCGCGGCGACGACGGCTTCGAACATCCCGGCGAGAATGCTGTCTTTTTTCCGCCCGCCGCTCTTATCCTCGCCCCGTCCGAGATGGATGAATGCGTCGAGGTCGATTTTGCGGGCGAATACGGCGAGGGCGATCGTGCTCGAGGCCGACGACTTGAGCTTCGACAGGTCGCCTTCGGTCGCTTCCGGGTAGGCTTTGTAGAAGTGGTCGGCGGCGATCAGCCCGATGACCGAGTCTCCCAGGAACTCCATCATCTCGTTATCTTTGGCCGTCTCCGGATTCTCGTAGGCGAATGAACTGTGGGTCAAGGCGCGGAGGATGAGGTCCTTGTTCCGGAAGCGGTGGAGGAGCTTCTTTTCGAGATGATGAATCTCATTGCTGACGTTCTTTTTTTTCAAGAATGGGTTCTTCATGATCCGAATGGATAAACGATTTTTCCGCCGACGACGGTCATCGCCGGCGCGCCGCGGAGCTTCCAGCCGTCGTAAGGGCTGATCCGGCATTTAGACTCGAAGGCTCCGGCATCCACGACGAAGTCCTGGTGAAGATTCAGGATCGTCAAGTCCGCGTCCGCTCCCACGGCGATCCGGCCTTTCGAGGCAAGGCCGAGAAGCGCGGCGGGCCGGGTCGAACACATCTCGATAAAACGGGCGAGAGAGATCACATTTTTCCCGACGATCCGGTCATAGAGTAGGGACACGGCGGTCTCGAGGCCGGTCATTCCGAACGGGGCTTTTTCGAGGGAGAGGGCTTTTTCTTTGGCGGCATGGGGAGCGTGATCCGTGGCGAAGACGTCGATCGTGCCGTCCTTGACCGCCTCGATCATCGCCCGGAGATCTTCCGCGCCCCGAAGAGGCGGATTGACTTTGTATGCCGTTTCGCGATTTTCGAGACGATCGTCGGTCAGAAGGAGATGGTGAGGCGTCGCCTCGGCCGTTACGTGGATGCCCCTTTTTTTAGCTTCGCGCACGAGCCGGGCCGATCCGCGGGTGCTCAGGTGGGCGATGTGGATTCGCGTCTCCAGGCTTTCGGCGAGAATGATGTCCCGCGCGACCATGATCTCTTCGCAGGCGGAGGGAATTCCTCCGACTTTGAGTCGCTTCGCAAGCGGGCCGTCATGGATGACGCCGCCCTCGAATAAAAACCTGTCTTCACAGTGGTCGATGATAAGCGCCTTAAGCGCTTTCGCCCGTTCCATTGCGGAGCGCATGAGCCGCGTGTTTTGGACGCAGTTGCCGTCATCCGAGAAGGCGATGGCCCCGGCCGCTGTCAGGCCGGCCATATCCGTCAGCTCGGCGCCCTGAAGCCCCGTTGTGATGGCGGCAATGGGGAAGACGTTGACCAGGGCATTTTTTGCCGCCCGGGACTTGATGAGCCTGGTCACTTTCCGAGAGTCGTTCACGGGCAAGGTATTGGGCATGCAGCAGATCGAGGTGAATCCGCCTTTGGCCGCGGCCCGCGTGCCTGTTTCTATCGTCTCCTTGTGTTCCTGGCCCGGCTCCCGGAGATGAACATGCATGTCGATGAAACCAGGGGCGACAACGAGCCGGGAGGCATCGATCAGGCGGGCGTCCCGCGCTTCGATCTTATCCTTGATTTCGACGATTAATTCGCCGTCGATCAGGATGTCGAGGGTGTCGTCGGTGCCGGATGCCGGATCGACGACTCTGCCGTTTTTGAGGAGAAGTCTCATTTCCGCGTCCTGCTCCTGCCCGGCGCATTTCGTTTGAATTCGACAGGTTCCGTGATCAGAACCTCGTCCTTGTTATCCAATTCCTTGAGCTTGACCTGGACATGTTCACGGTGGGACGTGGGGAGGACTTTACCGGCATAGTCCGCCGTGATCGGAAGCTCGCGGTGGCCGCGATCGACGAGGACGAGAAGCTGGACGGACTTGGCCCGGCCGAGGTCGAAGAGCGAGTCCATGGCCGCCCGGATCGTCCGGCCGGTGAACAGGACATCGTCCACGAGGATGATGTCTTTTTTTTCGACGGGAAACGGGATCTCGGTCTTCTTGACCATGTTTTTCAACTCGTGCTCGGAGAAGTCGTCGCGATAAAGGGTGATGTCCATTTCGCCCACGGGGACTTCCACGCCTTCCATCTCCTTGATAAGGCGGGCGATGCGCTTGGCGATATGGACGCCGCGGGTCCGGACACCGATGATGACCAGGTTCTTCAGGTTGCGGTTTCTCTCCAGGATTTCAGTGGCCATCCGGTCGAGAACGCGCCGGATTCTAATCGCGTCCATGACCCCGGCCTTGATCTTCTCATGCATAGGACTTTCCTCTCCGTCTTTATATCATAAATGCTTTGAAAAATAGAGCCTGGCCGCCTTTTCATCGTTCCTGATTTGGCGGACAAGCTCGGCCGCGCTTCTGAAGATTTTTTCATCGCGGATTTTCCTTAAGAAATGGATCCGGACCGACCGGCCCCGAATGTTTTTACGAAAATCGAGGACGTGTGTTTCGATAGAGAGGGGAGAACGTGTTTGCGCGAGGGCAGAAGGGGGACATGTTCCAAATTTCTTAATTTGGTACGTGTCCTCGGAATCGCGGCATGTGTCCTCGGACTTAAACGTCGGCCTGACTCCGACATTCGTAATCGACGGCCATAAATGCGCGGGGGGAGAGGGCGGACATGTTCCGAATTTCTTAATCTGGTCCGTGTCTCGGCAATCGGCCCGCGAGGGGGGACATGTTCCGAATTTCCGAATTTGGTACGTGTCCCCCGAATCGGTGTCCCCGGAATCAATAAATTCCAACAGCGTTATAAACACCCCCGGCGGAATAATTTCGTTTGGCGTCTCGATATTGGCCGTCGGAAATCCTAGCTGCGCGCCTCGGTTTTCGCCTTTGATGACATCTCCTTCGACGGCATACGGACGACCGAGCAATTCGTTCGCCCGCCCGATCCGGCCCTGCGCTATGAGTGTGCGAATCAAGCTAGAGCTAACCACCGCTCCGCGCCTCCTGACGGGAGGAACAGGGCATGCCTGGTAGCCGTATTTTGCCCTAAACCGGCGAAGAAGGTGGATATCTCCTTCGCGATTTTTTCCGAACCGAAAATCGGTACCGATGACAACAACTTTAGCCCGAAAGGCATTCGCGAGTATTTTTTTAATAAATATTTCCGGCGAAATGGCCGCGAATTCCCTGGTGAAGGGCGCGACAAGCGTCAGGTCCACCCCAAAACGGGAAATGTATTCCAGTCTTTGCTCGAGTGTTTGAAGCATGAGGATTTTTTTCGGGCCGAAAGCTCTTTCCGGATGGGGGGAGAAGGTGAGGACGGAGGAGGGGAGGCGCCTTTTTTCGGCCTCCCGGACGAGCGATTTCAGGATTTTTTGATGGCCAAGATGAAGGCCGTCGAAGTTGCCGATGGCCAGGGCCGTTCCCTGCGAGGGGGAGTGAAGGGCTTCGAACGAGCGGATGATATTCATTAGACTTTCATCGCAGGAGGGGAAAAAAACGGACGGTCGCGCATTCGGATTACGGCCTCGAACGGAACGAAATATTCATGATCGGTTCTAAAGATTGATGATGTTCGCTTTTTCGAGGTATCTCGATTTGAGCTGGAGGAGGATCGACTCGAGGAATTTTTCCTCATCCGCCTCGAGGTTGCCCTTCGTTCTGTCCTTGAGGAGATCGAGAAGGTCGATCAGCCGCTTGGCCAGGTCCAAATTTTCCTGAGGTTTTCCGCTGATGGGGTCCTCGACCAGCCCGAGTTTTATCAAGGCCTGCATATAAAAAGGGGAGAGGATCGAGCTGAAATCGAGCGGCGGGATGAATTCCCGCTCTTTGTCATCTTTTGTTTTTTGTTCGTCTGCGTCTGTCTTTTTTTCGGGCATAGCGCTTTCCTTTGTCTTTCGAAGCTAATTTCTTTATTTTAAAGAACATCCGAGACTAAAGTAACGATACATTATCTTATCTGGAATACGCGGAAAATTCAAGAAAATCGAGAACGTCGAGAAAGCGATGAAATTCACGGCCAAATTATCGCCGGAAGTGGCTTCATATCTCAATCATCTTGATTTTCTTAACGCAGAAGAAAATAATGGGGTTCTTTTCGGCCATTCGAAGAACGAGGTCAATGTGAAAAAAACCAATCTGGCGGGGTCGAAGTTTCAGGAACTGATCGGGATTTTAGCGTCTCTTCGCGGGCCCGAGGGCTGTCCGTGGGACAAGGAGCAAGACGAGCGCTCGATCGCCAATTATTTCCTCGAGGAAGTCTACGAAGCCGTGGACGCGATTTTGCGAAAGGACGCACAGGCTGTCGCCGAGGAACTGGGCGATGTCCTTATGGAGGTCGTGTTTCTTTCGCTCATCTATGAAGAAAAAGGAAAATTCTCGGTTTCCGATTCCCTGGACGCCATCATAAAAAAAATGATCCGGCGCCATCCCCATGTCTTCGGCCGGAAAAAGTTCAAGACCTCGGCCCGCGTGCTCGACGCCTGGATCAAGCAGAAAAAGTCGGAGAAGAAGCGGACGTCTTATTTCGGGAGCATCCTGCCGGCGACTCCCGCGCTTCAATCGGCGCTCCAGATCGGAGAGCGCGTCTCGCATTTCGGGTTCGACTGGCCGTCGGCCGGCGAGGCCATGAAAAAGGTGAGAGAGGAAATCGGCGAACTCGAGGAAGCTATGGCCGCGGGCAAGGCGCGCCGGGTCGAGGAGGAAATCGGAGATTGTTTCTTTGCCCTGGCCAACGTCGCCCGGCTCTTGAAAATGAATCCGGAAATCGCCCTGCGCCAGGCGAACGAAAAATTCGTCCGAAGATTCAGAAAGCTCGAGTCAAAGTTTGCCTCCAAGGGCCGGGAGCTCGGAAAAGCGACCTTGGCCGAGATGGACGCGGTTTGGGAAGAAGTGAAGAAAAAGAGGGGGACACGCGGGAAGCGTAAGCGCAATTAGCTCTTTTGCGTTACCGGGTGAGATGGTCTTGCGGCATGGCGTTGGATTGAACGTCGTCGCGGAAATATTCATCAGTCATTGCGGGCCTCTTGGCGTGGCAATCACACCGGCATGAGTGATCGCCACGTCGCTTCCCGCCACGTTTCACTTGCGGCTTCGGCCCGCGATGACATTGCAGAAAAAGGGGAGAAAAAGGGGACGCTAACCTTAATTCGAGAGAATTAGGGTTAGTGTCCCCCGAATTACGCGCAAAGCGACGCGAATTAAGTGATTGAGTTATCTGTCACCGAATTAAACGCGCGTTTTGCGGGCGCGGAGGCTGGCTTTGATGAACATGTCCAGGTCGCCGTCCAAAACCCGGTCGGTATCTCCGGTCTCGACCCGCGTCCTGAGATCCTTGATCATCCGGTAAGGGTGGAGGACATAAGACCGGATCTGGTTTCCCCAGGCGATGTCGGTCTTGGCGTCCTCGAGCTCCTCGATCTTTTCCATCTTCTTCTTCCGCTCGCGCTCGTAGAGGCGGGCTTTGAGGACCTTCATCGCCGCCGCCTTGTTTTTATGCTGGGAGCGTTCGTTCTGGCACTGGACGACGATCCCCGTCGGAATATGGGTGATGCGGACGGCCGAATCGGTGACATTGACGTGCTGGCCGCCCTTGCCGCCTGACCGGTAGGTGTCGATGCGCAGATCGTCCGGGTTGACGGCGATTTCGATATCGTCGTCCACTTCGGGAAAGACGAAGATCGAGGCGAACGAGGTGTGGCGACGCTTGTTGGCGTCGAACGGAGAGATGCGGACCAGCCGGTGGACGCCGGTCTCCATGCTGAGGTTGCCGAAGGCGTAGTCGCCTTCGATCCGGATGGTCGCGCTCTTCAGGCCGGCCTCTTCGCCGGGTTGCATATCGAGGACTTCGGTTTTGAAGCCTTTCCGCTCGGCATAGCGGAGATACATCCGGAAAAGGATCGAGGCCCAGTCCTGCGATTCCGTCCCTCCCGCGCCGGGATGGATGGCCATGATTGCGTTCCGGGCATCGTCCGGTTCAAAGAAGAGGGCTTGGAGCTCCGCCTCTTCCAGGCGCTTGCCGAACGCCTCGAGGCTTGCCTCGAATTCCTTGTCCACATTTTCGCCTTCCCGGGCCAGCTCGAGGAGGACGTCGATCTCTTCCTTCTTCTCGAACAGGCCGGTCAGGAATTGGATTTCCCGCTCAAGCCTTTTCTTGTTTTGCTGAACGGGCTGGAATTTTTTCTGGTCCTGCCAGGCGCCGGGAGCGGAGAGCTCCTCGTTCAGGGCCTGGATCCGGGCTTTCTTCTGATCAAAGTCAAAGAAAACCTCGGAGCTCTTCGAATTTGGCGAAGCGTTCGCGGGCCTTGGCTTCGAGTTCGCTGAAGTGATCGTTGGGTTGAGGGGTCATGTTCGTCTCTTGAAAAACGCCAGGATAAACGCTCCGCCGGCCGCTGTCAAGCAGATTAATGAGAAGAGATCGCCGAACCGGGCGTAAAAGGTCAGGTCTGTGCGGGGCGTGACCTTCCCGGTGAGAAAGGTTTTGGTCATGATCTCGGTTTGAGCGACGACCCGGCCATAAGGGTCGATGATGCCGCTGATGCCCGTGGTCGCCGCCCTGAGAAGGAACCGCCTGTTCTCGACGGCACGCAAGACGGCCTGGGCGAAATGCTGATAGGGGGCCGATGTTTTCCCGTACCATCCGTCGTTGGTGATGGTCACCAGGAAATTCGCCCCCTTCTTCGTGAAACGGCGGACGAGGTCGGGGAAGATGACTTCGTAGCAGATCGGAGAGCCGAATTTCCGGCTGTCATAAGCATGAAGGACATATTCGGTTCCGGGCGTGACTTCGCCGATGGCGTGGGTCATTTTCTGGATAAAGCCGAAGATGGCCTTATAGGGGGTGTATTCGCCGAACGGAACGAGATGCATCTTGGCATACTTCGTCATCTTGAGGTCGGGAGTAAGGCCGACGGCTGTGTTGAAAAACATCTCTTCGCCCGGCGAGCCGCTCGTTTCATTCGTGCCCAGGAGGAGCATGGCCTGGCTGTCTTGGACGAATTGATAGAGAATCCTCGAAAAATTCCGGTACAGCGCCTCTTCACAGGAGAAGCAGAGGGGGACCGTGAATTCCGGCCAGATGATGAGCTTGGCCCCCTTGTCATAGGCGTCTCTTGTCAAGGCGATATGGTCCTTGAAGAGTTCCAGGATGCGGTCGGTCTGGACTTCGTTCCAATAGATGTCCGAGGAGACGTTTCCCTGAATGACGGCCGCTTCAAAGGATTGTGGCGTCGCCGCGATCTGGCGCAGGCTTAGAAAACCGGCGAGGTGGATCACGGACATCAGGATGATGGCCAGGGCGAAGGGCAGCCTTCGGGCGGAGCGGATGGAATAGACGAACATGCTCTGGAAGAGGACCAGGACAAAGGACACGCCGTAGACGCCGGTTATAGTCGAGATCTGGATGAAGGAGAGGTTCTTGAATTGGCTTGTCCCGAGGATGCCCCAGGGAAAACCGGTCAGCAGATGGGTCATGATGTATTCGAATGACACCCAGAGAAACGGGGCGAGATAAAACGCCGCCGTTCCGAACTTCCCCCGAATGACCGAGAACGTAAGGCCGAAGAGAGCCCAGCTCAGGGCCAGAAGAACGGCCAAGAAAACGTAGATCAAGATGCTGAACCCCGTGGACAGGTTGCCGTAGTGAGCGGGAACGGCCGGTATCCAGTAGAGGAGAAGCATGTAAAAAACCGTGCCGGCGATCCATGAAATGAGGAGCGCTTGCCGCGGCATCATCCGTGATACGAGGAAGAGGAGAGGGATGAGCGAAATCCAAAGGAAGAATTGGAGCCCGAATTTCGGGAAGGCGAGGGCGGTGACGAAACCGCTCAACAGGGCAAAGATAAAGTCCGGAAATTTGAGTCTCATGCGACGGACCCGCTCAACCTTTGACCAGGAAAAAGTCTGTCTTCTTCTTTTTGAGAGCCGTGGCGAGCTCGGTCAGCTTCTTCTCGGCGGCTTCTTTCGTTTCCCATGGCCCGACCCGGATTTTGTAGAACGGCTTTTTGTCTTTGGCCGGGGGATCCAAGACCATGGCCGGGTATCCGAGCGCGGAGACCCTTTTGGCGAAAGCTTCAGCCGCGGCTTTCTCGGCCACGGCTCCGATCTGGACATAATACGGGGCGTTGCCGTAGGCCGGAATCTGGGAGGCGGGTTTCTTCTCGCTTTTCGCTGCGCTGTCCGGCGTTGCTTTGGCGCCCGCCGTGTCCGGGGCTTTTTTCTCCGGGCCGACCGCGTTCTTGCTTTCCGCTGCCTTCATTTGGGTCTGAGGCGCAACCTCCGCTTGCCGGGATTGAGGCTGGACCGGCGCGGTCGTCGTCGCGACTTCTACGGGCAGCGGCGCTTGAGTGACGATGCGTTCTGTCTTGAGCGGTCCGGACGACTCGGCCCCGGCCGCGAGCCGCGGCTTCGATTTGCCGACCGAAACCCCCAGCAAAAAAACGAAGAGGCCGAGGATGAGAATGGCGAGAAAGACGATGGCCAACTGGGGCGGCGAAAACTTGAGCTCGCGAAAGGCGCTGTCCTTATCCATGAGGGTTATTTGCTTTCCGCCTTCTTTTCATAAGTGAAGGCTTTTAAAAGCTCGATGGGCAGGGGAAAGACGATTGTCGAATTCTTTTCGGTGGCGATCTCGGCCAGCGTGCTCAGGAAGCGGAGCATGAGGGCCTGGGGATTGGTCGAGATGATGTCCGCCGCTTTGGTCAGCTTGTCCGCCGCTTGAAATTCGCCCTCGGCGTGGATGACCTTCGCCCGGCGCTCGCGCTCGGCTTCGGCCTGCTTGGCGATAGCGCGGACCATGTTCTCCGGAAGGTCAACCTGTTTCATCTCCACGAGCTGGACCTTGATGCCCCAGGGGTCGGTGTGCTGCTCGATGATTGCCTGGAGGCGGGCGTTCAGTTTCTCCCGCTCCGAGAGGAGGTCGTCGAGCGGAACCTGGCCGAGGACGCTACGCAGGGTCGTCTGGGCCAGCTGGGAGGTGGCGTAGAGATAATCCTGGACGTCGATCACGCACTTGATCGGGTCTATGACCCTGAAATAGAGGACGGCGTTGACCTTCACCGTGACGTTGTCCTTCGTGATGACATCCTGGGGAGGGATATCCATGGTGATGAGTCGAAGGCTGATTTTCACCATGCGGTCGATCGGAGAGAAGACCAGGATGAGGCCTGGCCCTTTGGGTTTGGGCAGCAACCGTCCGAGGCGGAAGATGACTCCGCGCTCGTATTCGCGGAGAATTTTGATCGAATTCAAAAGATAAAGAACGAAAAAACCGACGACGATAAGCGGATACGTAATCACTTTAGCCTCCTTGGGATGGACGCTCGTCCGAGCTCCGATCCCTTTTTATGTTTTACGGAATCGCTTGCCTTACTTTCAGGCGAAGATGGTCCAGAACCTGGACGACCACGACCGCCGAGCCCTTCGGGACGAAACCCTCCGCCTCGGCCTGCCACAGCTCGCCGTGGACGAAGACATTTCCCAGGGGGTTGAGGTCGGTCACCGCCGTTCCCATTTCCCCGACCATTCCCTCGATGCCCGTCGCGACTTTCCGGCGGTGGGCGCGGACGACGAGGAACACGAGGAAGATGAAAATGAGCGAGATCCCCGTGGTCACGGGAATGACGATCCTCAAGCTCGGGCGCAGCTCGGGGATCGGAGCTTTGACCAGCATGAGGGAGCCGATGAGCATCGAGACGATGCCGCCGATGGCCAGGACGCCGAAGCTGTGCACTTTGACCTCCGCGATAAACAGGCCGATCGCGAGGAGAATGAAGATCAGCCCGACATAGTTGATCGGCAGGATTTGGAAGGAAAAGATCGCGAGCAGGAGCGAAATCCCGCCCAAGACCCCCGGAAGGATCGCCCCGGGATGGGCGAACTCGAAATAGAGGCCGAGGAGTCCGATCATGAGCAGGAGGTAGGCGAGGTTGGGATTAGAGATGGTCAGGAGAAATTTCTGCCGCGACGACATAGGCACATCGGTGATGGGCCGGTCCTTGAGCCGGAGGATCTGTTCCTCGCCCTGGAAACGGCGGATGGCTTTACCATCGAAGGCGTTGACGATCTCGTCCTCGTCCTTGGCGACGAGGTCGATCAATCCGCCTTTCAGGGCTTCCTTCTCGGTGTAGGACAGGCTGTTCCTCACCGCGTCTTCAGCCATCTTGACGTTCCGTCCGCGCTTTTCGGCGAGGCTTTTGATGTAGGACGCGGCGTCGTGGGTGACTTTGTCTTCCATGGTCTTGTCCATGGACTGCCCCGTGAGCGAAATGCCCACGGGGTGGGCGGCGCCGGTGTTCGTCCCGGGGGCCATGACGAAGAGGTCGCAGGCGATGCCGATGAAAAATCCGGCGGAGGCGGAGCGGGCGCCGCTCGGGGCGACAAACGCGGCCACCGGGGTCTTGGCCGCAAGGATCTTTTCGATGATTTCGCGCATCGAGGAGTCGAGGCCGCCGGGCGTGTTGATCTTCATGATGAGCAGCTCCGCACCCTCGCGGTCGGCGCGGTCGATCGCCTGCCGGATGTATTCGGAGGTCACGGGATGGATCGGCGCGTCGACCGTGATTTTGAGGATGGCCGCATCGGCCAAGAGCGGAAAAACGGCCACGGCGAGGAGGGCCCGGATAAGCTTTTTCATGTTGATTTCATTATAGAAAGGACCTCCGCGGATGTCAATAAAATGTCTTGACAAACGTCGCCCAAAAATTTAAATTGAGGAAGCGTTCAGGAGATTCCGATGATCAAGAATGATATAGCGCTGGCCATTGAGAAGAAGTCCGAATTCAACGGCGCGAAGTCATTGTTGATCGTCGAAACGATCCTCGAAGCCCTCAAGAACGCCCTTGCCCGGAAGGAAAAAGTCGAGATCCGCGGCTTCGGAAGCTTTAAAGTCGTGGCCAAGAAGACAGGCTACGGCCGGGACATCCGGCGGAAGAAGCAGATCCACATCACCCAGGGCAAGCGGATCAAATTCCGCTGCGGCCAGGAATTGAAAAACGTCACGCCCAAGTCAACGGCTTGAGTCATTCCTTTTCGCTGTTCCCGAGATGCATGAAGAAGGGGGTTCGCCGTGCCGCATAACACCAAACCCGTAAAACCCATGTCCGGCGAAGGACTGAAGACCTATCCGCTCCGCGCCCGCCGGAGCAAGGTCGGCGTCGGAAATTTCGCCGGGATCGCGCGGAGCGGCGACCCCGTGCGGCGTTTCGTCCGGAACCTGCCCGATGTCCTCGCCGCCCGGGATTTTAAAGACCTCGTGGCGCGGATGACGAACGCCCGGAAAAAGGGAAAAACCTTGCTTTGGGCGGCGGGAGCCCACGTCATCAAGGTCGGGCTGACTCCCGTGTTCATCGATTTGATGAAACGCGGCTGGGTTTCGGGCCTGGCTCTCAACGGAGCGGGGATCGTTCACGATTTCGAGCTGGCCTATTGCGGGGAAACCTCCGAGGACGTCGAAGCCCAGATCCGCTCCGGCCGGTTCGGGATGGCCGAAGAGACGGGTCGCCTGTTGAACGCGGCCATCAATAAAGGAGCCGAACGAGGCCTAGGTCTCGGCGAAGCGGTCGGGAAGATGATTGCCGGCTCGGATTTCAAGTTCAAGAAGCTGAGCCTGTTGGGCGCGGCAACCAAGCTGGGAATTCCGGTCACGGTCCACGTGGCCGTCGGAACGGACATCATTCATGTCCATCCCGGCGCGAGCGGCGCCGCGATCGGAGCCACGTCTCTCCGGGATTTCTTCGTCTTCAGCGCGCTGGTGCGCAGGCTCGAAGGGGGCGTCTTTCTCAATCTCGGCTCGGCCGTCGTCCTGCCCGAGATTTTTTTAAAAGCGGTTTCGCTCGTCCGGAACAAGGGGACGAAGCTCGACGGCTTCACCACGGCCGTCTTTGATTTCAACCGCCACTACCGGCCCTCCGAAAATGTCGTCCGCCGGCCTCTTGGAAAAAAAGGGAAGGGATTCTATTTCGTCGGGCATCTCGAAATCATGATTCCGCTCCTGTCCGCGGCGCTTGGCTGAAGGACGGGCGCGGACTACGCCCGCCTTTTTTTGTTTTCGTAATCCTCAAGCAGAAAAGCATAGGTCCGTTCGGCCCGGGCGAGAGTTTCTTCGATTGCTCCCGAAGTGTCGATGACGTAATCGGCGCAGGCTTTTTTCTCTTCGGCCGGCATTTGCGCCCGGATTTTATTGACGGCCGCCTCGCGGCCGATGCCGTCGCGGAGCGCGAGCCGTTCGACCTGGATTTCTTCAGGGCAGGACGTCACCACAATCTTGTCGAAGAATTTCCCGTACCCGGCTTCAATGGTCAGCGCCGCCTCGGAGATATAGATTTTCACCCGCCCCTCTTTTTCCAGGCGGGCCAAGGTCTCCCGCCTTTTTTCGAAGACCAGGGGATGGATGAGGTCGTTCAGAAAGCGACGCTGGCCGGAGTCGGAGAAAATAATCCCGGCCAGCGCTTTGCGGTCGATCGTCCGGTCGGGATTCAGGATCTCCCGGCCGAAACGCGCGACGATTTTTTCCCAGGCGGGTTCGCCCGGCCGCATCAATCCGCGGGCGGCGTCGTCGGCCGAATCAACATAGCCGCCCCGCCGGCGAAAAACGTCGGCGACGATGGATTTTCCGGTCGCGATTCCGCCGGTGAGAGCGACGGTGAGCATGGGGGATGCCCGGAGCTTTACTTTTCGGAGACGAATTTATGGGTTTTTCCGAAGCGGACGGCGACACCCTGCTTTTTGACTTTGACGTCGGATCGTTCAAGGCGAACCGCCGTGCCGCCGAGCTGGAGCTTGACCTTCCGGCCTTCGGTCGCCTCCGCGGGAAGCTCGATGATCAGCTTGAGCTGGGTTCCGACCACCACCCCGGAATTCAGGCAGAAGTAAGCCCCGCCCGAGCTGACGTTCCTGATGATCGCCGTTTCCTTGAAGGCCTTCCCTTCGGGGAGCTTTCCCTCGACCGTGGCCGCCAGGGGAAGCTCGAAACGCCATTCCCTGCGGCGGTTGACTACTGAGGGAAGGCCGGCTTTCTTGCGCGTCTTGCGGGGCTTTGCTTTTGCGGCTGTGGCGTTCATGGCGTTCTCACCCTTTCCCTGTGACCTTAGAATAGGGCCGAATTGATGGCATAAAGCGCCAACTGGAGGCGGCTATGGGTGTCGAGCTTGGCGTAAATGCTCTTGATATGGGAGCGGACGGTATTCTTGCTGATGAAGAGAATATGGGCGATTTCGTCGTTGGATTTTCCCTGTCCGATGAGCTTCAGGACCTGGAATTCGGTCGGGGTGAGCTGGTCGAGGGTTTTTTCCTTGAGGTCGCGGCCGACGACCGAGATGATCCGGTCCATGATGCTGCTCATCTTGTCGCGGGGGAGCCAGATCTCGCCCTTGTGGATGACCCGGACCGCTTCGGCCAGCTGTCCCGACGGGTCGTTTAAGTCGAAATAGCCCCGCGCTCCGACATTGATCAGGCTGACGATCTCCTCATGCGAAGGGATGTTGCCCAAGAGAAGCATCTGGGACTTGATCTGGTCCTTTGAAATATCCCGGATCGCCTTGCAGATTTCCCTCATGTTGGGCAGGGTTTCGGTGCTGGCGAAGAGAATGACGTGGGGCAGCAGCTTTCGGATCGAGTCCATGAGCGGCTCGAGCCGGCTTTTCTCGATATTGACGACATCGATCTCGGGATCCGTTTCAAGCGCCCGGAGGATGCCGGAGAGGATCAAATCCGACGGGCAGAATATCAGAACCTTGATTTTCGGAGCGGACGATGCCTGTAATTTTTTTTGGCTCATGCGTTTCCCGGTCCCTTATTCGGCGCGACGTTCATGGTCCGCTTTGATTTTATGTTAGAGGACCGGGGTTGTCAATAACAAAGGGGCAAAGGGGGCAGGGCGAGGATCGAGAGTCGCACGATCGTATCGAAGTGCCGGAATCACCCCCGGCTCCCCGGAGTACCGGTCAGGCGTTCGGTTTGATGATATATTTGCTGTCGAATTTGATCGTGACCCTCTGCCCCGAGCCGCCGTCATGAAGAAGCTCCACTCTGGCGACTTCTCCCTTGATGATCAATTTCAAGTCCTTATCGGCCGAAAGCTTCTCCGGCAGGTCGATCGCGAGCCGCAGTCGCAACCCGATATGGACCGGATTCCTGAGGCAGAATGACGACCATTGGTGGCTGATATAGGTGAGCACCGTGTCTTCGCTGAACTCCCTTCCCTTGGCGTTCAGGCCCTGGACCTGAGTCGGAAGGGGAAAGGTGAATCCGTGATCCTCGGCGCCCAGGAGGTGCGGGCTGCTTTCAGAAATCTGTCTGACCATGATCGCTTCCTTTTTTCTAGCCTCGCGTATAAAATGCCATGTCCATTTTGAACGGTCAATCACCCCTCCGGATGAAGGAAGGGGTGAAATTCCCTTTTCATCCCGTCACCTTCCGCTTCCATTTGAATCCCCGTTCCTTGACAAGTCTCGGGGCGGAGGCTAGAATGACCGCGATAATTCGACGCGGGAGCGCTGAGTGAGCAAAGACGAGCGATTGGTCAAACAGATTACGCCGAAAACCGACGATTTTTCGCGCTGGTATATCGAGATCATTCAGAAAGCGGAGTTGGCCGATTATGCCCCGATGAAGGGCATGATGGTCATCCGGCCCTACGGCTATGCCATCTGGGAGAACATCCAGGGGGGCCTCGACCGGCGGATCAAGGCCACCGGTCACGTCAATGCCTATTTTCCCCTGTTCATCCCCGAGAGCTTCCTTCAAAAGGAGGCCGAACATGTTGCCGGATTCTCTCCCGAAGTGGCTTGGGTCACGGTCGGGGGGAAGGAAGTGCTCGACGAGCGTCTTGCCGTCCGGCCCACGTCGGAAGCGATCATCGGCCCGATGTATGCCAAGTGGATCAAGTCCTGGCGCGACCTGCCCATTCTGATCAACCAGTGGGCCAACATCGTTCGCTGGGAAAAAGTGACCCGGCCGTTTCTCCGGACGACCGAATTTCTTTGGCAGGAGGGCCACACCTGCCATGAAACGGGCGAGGAGGCCGAGGAGGAGACGCTCAAGGTCCTTGCGATGTACAAGGAGTTCGTCGAGACGGAGCTGGCCATTCCCGTCATCGCCGGGCAAAAGACCCTCAGCGAGAAGTTCGCCGGCGCCCAGATGACCTATGCCATCGAAGCCCTGATGACCGACGGCAAGGCCCTCCAGATGGGGACCTCGCACAACCTCGGCCAGCATTTCTCGAAGGCCTTTGACATCAAGTTCGAGGACCGCAATCAGAAGCTTCAATATGTCTGGCAGACATCGTGGGGCATGACGACGAGGCTTGTCGGCGCCGTGATCATGTCTCACGGCGACAACTCGGGGTTGAAGCTGCCGCCGCGGATCGCGCCCGTTCAGGCGGTGATCGTTCCGATTTCCATCGGAAATTGGAGGGAAACCGTTTTGCCGGCCGCCCGGAAAGCCGCCGAAATCCTGACTAAAGCCGGAATTCGGACCTCTCTCGATGCCCGCGAGGAATTCACCCCTGGCTGGAAATTCTCGGAGCACGAAATGCGGGGCGTTCCTCTCCGCGTCGAGATCGGCCCCAGGGACGTCAAGGCCGGCCAGGCCGTTGTTGTCCGCCGGGACACGATGACCAAGGAAGCGATGGCTCTGGACGCGTTGGCCGGACGCCTGCCGGGTCTGCTCGATGAAATTCAACGGTCGTTGTTCGAGGAAGCGCTGAGATTCCAAAGGGAAAACACCAGGGAAGCGGGCTCCTACGAAGAATTCAAGTCGATCATCGAAACCAAACGGGGTTTCATCAAGAGTCCCTGGTGCGGCGACGGCGGCTGCGAGGATCGGATCAAAAATGAGACCATGGCCACGATACGGGTGATCCCCCTCGAGACCGTCGGACAAATCCCGGACGGGCCATGCGTCTGTTGCGGCCGGGGAGCGAAGGCGTTGGCATATTTCGCCCGGGCTTACTGACGGTAGAATGGCGAAAGATTTTTTCTCCCAGCGGGAACGGATGGTCGAGTCCCAGATCGCGGCCCGGGGCGTCGCCGGCCCGAAAGTCCTCCAGGCGATGGGGAAAGTCCCGCGGCACCTCTTTGTTCCGGAAGACGTCAGGTCTTATGCTTACATGGACGAGCCTCTTCCGATCGGAGAAGGGCAAACGATTTCCCAGCCTTATATCGTCGCCTATATGACCGAAGCCCTCGAGCTTTCGGGCGGAGAGAAGGTCCTCGAAGTGGGAACCGGGTCGGGCTACCAAGCCGCGGTCCTGGCCGAAATCGCCGCCGAGGTTTATTCCGTCGAAATGATCGAGCCGCTCTCGCTTCGGGCCCAGGCCGCTCTCCGGGAGCTGGGCTATGATTCGATTCACTTCAAGGTCGGCGACGGGTCGCTGGGTTGGAGGGAATTCGAGCCCTACGACGCGATTATGGTGACCGCCGCGCCTAAAACCGTTCCGAAGGCTCTCCGCGAGCAACTCCGGGAAGGAGGCCGGATGATCATTCCGGTCGGCGAGGATTGGCAGGAGCTTGTTCTTGTCCGCAGGCGGGGAGAGACGTTCCCGGAGACGAGGCTTCTTTCGGTCCGCTTTGTCCCGCTCGTTTCTCTCCATTGATCCGAATCCTGCGAGGGGAATCGCCCCTCCTGTGAAAGAGAAGAACGGCATGAAGAAAAAAACGGTGATTTTAGCCTCGATGTTTCTGTTGACCGGAAGCCTGATTTTTTGCCAGGCCCTTCGCCAGGACAAATTTATCAAAATTTATCTCCCCGACGGCGTATCGATCACGGCCGAGCTCGCCCGGACGGATGCGGAGCGGCAGAAAGGATTGATGTTCCGGGACAAGCTTTTGCCGGACCAGGGAATGCTTTTCGTCTTTGAAACGGAGTATCCCTATTCCTTTTGGATGAAGAGCACGCTCATCCCCCTGGACATGATCTGGCTGGACAAAGACCGGACCATCGTCCACATCGCCAAGAACGTGCCTCCGTGCAAAGAAGACCCGTGCCCATCGTATTCCCCGGACCGTCCGGCTCTCTATGTTCTCGAGCTTGCCGCCGGTTCGGCCGATCGTCTCGGTCTCAAGCTTTTCGATCGGCTGGTTTTCAAACTCTGAATATGCGATCGTGCCGAACCGGCCCTTGAGCCTGGAGAGGGGAGCCGCCGTCAGGGGCCGGCGTCCGTATCCGTCACATCGTGGAATCGCCCGTAAACCGTCGAGACACGGAGAGAAAGCAGGGCCGGTGCATGATTCTTGCCGGATTGACGAATCAAGCGCTTTCGATTACGATAAAATTCCGATTTCAGCGGAGGTTTATGCATGCAAGCCGTTATCCTGGCCGCCGGTATGGGTAAGAGACTGGGCGAGCTGACCCGTCATTCGACGAAATGCATGGTCAAGGTCAACGACAAGCGCCTGATCGAACACACCCTGGACGCTCTTCTGGCGGCCGGGGTCGGCCGTATCGTCCTGGTCGTCGGTCACGGCTCGGAGGAGCTGAAGTCCCTGCTCGGCTCGCGCTATCGGACCATCTCGATCGAATACATCCTGAATCCGATTTACGCCAAAAGCAATAATATCTACTCGCTCTTCCTGGCCCGGGAGGCCATGGAGCGTGACGATTCGATTCTGCTCGAAAGCGACATCATCTTCGAGCAGGCCGTCCTGGACGACTGCCTGAAGCATCCCTCGCCCAACGTCGCGGTCGTGGCCAAGTTTCAATCGTGGATGGACGGCACAGTCACGATGCTCGACGAGGAGAATTTCATTTCCTGCTTTCTCTCGAAAAAGGAAATCGACTGGACCGACCTCGACCAGTATTACAAAACGGTCAACATCTACAAGCTCTCCCGGGAGTTCAGCGCCAAGACGTTCTTTCCTTTTCTCGATGTCTATATCTCGACAAAAGGCCTCAATGAATACTACGAAGAGGTTCTCAAGGTCCTGACCTTCATCGACAAGGGGACGATGAAGGCCCTCGACATCAGCGACAAGCTCTGGTATGAGATCGATGACCTTCAAGACCTGGATATCGCCGCCGCCCTTTTTTCCAAGAGCCCGGACAAGCTCAAGGCCTTTCAGCAGCGCTATGGAGGCTATTGGCGATTCCCGGCCCTCAAAGACTTTTGCTATCTGGTCAATCCTTATTTTCCGCCGCCGCGGCTCGCCAATGAAATGATCCGCGGGTTTTCCCTGCTTCTGACGAGCTATCCCTCGGGACTCAAGGTCCAGAATTTGCTGGCGGCAAAGATGTTCGGCTGCTCTCCGCAGGAGGTTCTTGTCGGTAACGGCGCCTCCGAGCTGATCAAAGGTCTGATTCCCGAATGCGGAAACCCGGTTGCTTTTCCGGTCCCGACGTTCGATGAGTACCGGGCCTGCGCGCCGAAAGACCAATGGAAGGCTTTTTACCCCTCGTCCGAGGATTTCGCGTATACTGCGGACGACTTGGCGGCGTTCTGCGCCGGGGAGAAAATCGCGACCCTGATTCTGATCAATCCCGATAATCCGAGCGGCCATTTCCTGCCGAAAGCCGAGGTCCTCCGTCTCCTCGAAAAATGCCGGGCCATGGGCATCCGCCTGATCTACGACGAATCCTTCGCCGATTTCGTCGACGGGAGCGCGGACCAGAGCCTGATGGATCCCGACCTCCTGGCGACGTTCAAAAACCTCGTCGCGGTCAAGAGCATCAGTAAATCATACGGCGTCCCGGGCCTCCGCCTGGGCGTCTTGGCCTCGGGCGACGTCGAGCTTCTGGATCGGGTCAAAAAGCGCCTCGCGATCTGGAACATCAATTCCTTTGCCGAACAATTCCTCCAAATCATCGAGAAATACGGGCATGACTTCCGTAATGCCTGCCGGAATATCGGCGAGGAGCGGGAACGCCTGTTTGCCGGATTGAGCGAGATTTCCTATCTTCGTCCGATCCCGTCCAAAGCCAATTACATCCTCTGCGAAGTCCGGAAGCCGTGGACGCCGACCGGGCTGGCCGAGACGCTCTTGAGTCAATCCTGGATCTTCATCAAGGACTGCACGGGCAAGATCGGGTTCGAAAAATACCCTTGCGTCCGGCTGACGGTTCGCGACAGAAAAGACAACGACGTCCTTCTCTCGGCCCTGAGGGCGCTCGAGACCGGCCGGGCCTGATTTCTCCGCCCGCCGAGCGGGGGCGAGTTGCAAACTCAGGGCAGCGAACGTATAATAAAAGCGGTATGGTTAAGCTCTACGCGGACTACCGGAGATCTCTGAAACGGCCCGAAGCGGAGGAATTGGCCGACCTCTATATCTACCGTCCGCTCGGATTCATCGTCGTCAAAGCTCTCTACCGGACGCCCATCACGCCCAACCAGCTCTCCCTCTTTTCCATGTTTCTCGGCATCATGGCCGGCGTCTTTTTCGGTCACGGCGACGAGCGGGCGCTCGTCACCGGGGCGTGCTTCCTTTTCTTTTCGATCGTGATCGATTGCAGCGACGGACAGCTCGCCCGGCTCAAGAAAAACGGGACGCCCCTCGGCCGGTTGATCGACGGGTTATCCGACTATGTCGTCGGTGTCGCGGTCTATGTCGGCCTCGGGATCGGGTTCGCCCAAGAAGCCGGATCTCCGAGTTACTGGTGGTTTCTCATCGCCGCGGCAGCGCTCAGCCATGGCTTGCATTCGCTGGCCTTCGATTATTACCGGAACCGGTTCCTGGACAGCATTCGGGACGGGCCGAGCCCTTCGTCGATCGATGACGACATCCGGAAATTTCAGAACGAGAATGATCAATTGCGCGGCCGGAAGCGAACGCTCCTCCGGCGGGCGTTCATCTGGACTTATCTCCGCTATAGTCTCCTTCAAAAAAAATTGAATCCTGGCCCGGATATGTCCCGCGAAGCCAAGGCCGTGGACACGGAAGAGTTTTACCGTCGGAATAAAGTGACCATCCGGCTGTGGTCATTCCTGGGTTCTTCGACGCAGGGCTCGATATTGATTGCCGCCGCCCTTCTCCGCCATCTCGATTTTTACTTTTGGGGAATCATCGTCGTCAGGAATGTCTGGGCAGCCGCGACCTATATCGTCCAACACCGGATGACCGCCCGTCTGGAAGAGGAGGCGGAGGAAAAGCCCTCCTGACTCTCTTAAATCAGCCCGGCCAGCTCTTCAGCCACATTCCGCGAAGCGTGTCCGCTTCCGAGGCTCGTCCGGATTAAGCGGAACCGGCTTTTCATCTTCTCCCCCCCGTCTTCAGACTCCAAAATGGCCTTGGCCTCGCGGAAGACGTTGTCCGCGGTGAAATCGCGCTGAATGAGCTCGGGGACGATTTTCTTGCCGGCCAGGATATTGACGATGCTGTAGCTCGAAGTTTTGACGAGCCTGATGAACGCCCAATAGGTCAGGGGAAGAACCCGGTAAAAAGCGATAAAGGGCGTTCCGAGCAGGGCCGCTTCGAGGTTGGCCGTGCCGCAAGCCGAGAGAACGAGGTCGGCCGCGGCCATGGCCTCGTAGGCGTCTTCTTTCAGGATCCTGACGGGCGGAAAATCAGAAGGCAAGGCGGCGTTAAGGACGGCGGGATTGAGATCCTCGGCCAGGACCAGGACGAATTGGGAGGGAATCCCGGCCTGGATTTTTTTTATGGCTTCGGCGAGGACCGGAAGGTGGAATCGGATTTCGCCGCGCCGGCTCCCGGGAAGGACGGCGATCAGTTTTCGGTCCGGGGCAAGCTCGTATTTCGCAAAAAATTCTTCGCGGCTGAGACTCGTCCGGACTCTCTCCAAGAGGGGGTGGCCGACGAACCTGGCCGGGACGCCTTCCTTGCGGTAGAAGTCGTCTTCGAACGGAAAAATGAGGCACATCTTGCGGACGTGTTTTTTTATTGTCTTTAAGCGGCCTTTCCTCCAGGCCCAGACCGTCGGGCCGATGTAGTAGAGGACCGGAACTCCCCGTCGATTCAGTTTTTTCGCCAAGCGGAGGTTGAAGTCGGGGGAATCGATGAGCACCGCCGCGGCCGGCCGGCGATCCTCGATCTCCCGGATAAGCCGGTTGAAAAGTTTCCTGACCCGGGGAAGCTCGGTCAGGATTTCGAAGACGCCGACGAGCGAGAGCTCGTTCATCGGAAAAATGATATCCACGCCCTCGGCCGCCATTTTCGACCCGCCGACGCCGAAGACGCTCCATCCGGGGCGGAGTTCCCGGAACTGGCGGACGACGGCCGCGCCGTAGGTTTCTCCCGATTTTTCCCCGGCCACGATAAGCAGCGATCGGTTCATGGGCGCTCGGATTCGCCGTAGACCTTGATATCCGCTTTCCCCTTCGGGTCGCGGCCGTAGTAGAAATACCATCTGTTGTAGGTTTCCTCGTCGTTATAGAGGCGAAGCGAGGTCCGGCTCGAGGAGCTGACCACGCCGAGAATGCGGGGACTGCTGAAGGCCTCGATACTCGCCTGGGGGACGACGAGAAGTTGCATACCCGCGCCTGACGCCCCGGACGGCGGTTTCCCGCCCGGAGAAAGCCTCACGTCCTGAATGATGATGTCCCAGCGTCCGTGTTTCGTCATCGGATCGGGAAAGAGGCGGCGCAGGAACCGCTTTTTATAGAGCTCTTCGAGCGTTTTTGGAAATTGACCCGGATTTTTCGTCTGATAGCGGCGGATGGCCTCGACATACTGATTCCCCCGGAAGATCAGCTCATCTTCGCTTTCCCGTTGAATCTGGGTCTGCCAGACCGGGACGGCGACGAGAAGCCCGACGGCCAGGACCGAGGCCGCGACGAGCAGCATGAGGATCGTAAAGCCCTCGTTTCTTCGCATCACCAGGTGTTGTAGAGCGTGCCGTCGATGCCTTTCGCTTCCGACCCGGAATGGATGTCTGTGATCCCGAGCTCTTTGGTCGGGTCGAGCTCTTCGGGAGTCGGCTGCTCCTGGACGACGACCCAGGTGTCCGTTTTGCCCGTGATCGGGTCTTCGGGGACGCTCCGCAAATAATGTTCGTCGACGAGGGCTTGGAGCGAGGCCGGGTATTTTCCCTTGTCCGAATAATATTGGTCGATGAGCTTCCTGATTTGGAAGAGGCTTTCTTTGAGGACGGATTCCTTGGCTTTGCGGACGGCGTTCTGATATTGGGGGAGAGCGAGTCCGACGAGGATGCCGATCAGGGTGAAGACGATGATCATTTCGATGAGGGTGAACCCCGGCCGGCCTGTCCGCATCATCGTCGTCTCCTTACCAGTCTCGATACTTGCTTCCGTCGAGGGCTTTGCCCCGGCTTTTGGTGTAGACGTCGAAAACGTTCTGTTCGCCCCACGCCATGGCCTCGGGGGCGTCCTGGCTCGAGAGCAATCCCCAGTCGAAAGTACTGGTCATCGGGTCCTTGGGAACGCGACGAAGGAACTTGATGATTTTTTCCCCGCTTCCCTTAGCCTTATCCTTGTCTCCGGAGGCAAGTTTCACGCCCTTGACCAGGGTTTCCAAGTCGGGCGGATAGCCGTCGGTGTCCGACTCGAACTCGATTTTCTTCTCGTCGGCCATTTTTTTATAGGCATCGACGGCCTCGCGCATGAGCCGGAGATCCCGGCGAAGCTCGATTTCCTTTTCCCTCTTGACGGCGATTTTGGACAGCGGAATAGCGGCCGCGGCCAGAATGGCGAGAATCGCGGCGGCCACCAGGATTTCGGTCAGAGTGAAGCCTTTGCGCAGCCGGAAAAAGGATGCCATCTGACCGGGGGCGAGCTCCTTTCGCCAGGATTTTCTCAGTACTTGTTCCTGTTGTCGCGGCGGCCGAACGACGAGTGGGGCTTTTGCCGGTAACCCGAACCGCGGTCCCTGTCGCTGTCCGGCCGGCCTTCGGAGGCGGGCCGGGCACCGTCGGGATTCGGATTCTCTTCAAGCGCCTTCATACTCAGTTTTATCTTGCCATCGTCCTCGACGTTAAGGACTTTGACGCTGACCGTCTGGCCGATCTTGAGGACGTCCCTGACGCTCGAGACCCGGTAATGGGCGATCTCGGAGACATGCATCAGCCCGACGAGGTTGGGCATGATCTCGACGAACGCGCCGTATTCCTCGATCCGGACGACCTTGCCGGTATAAGTCCTGCCGACCTCGGCTTCGGCCGTGATCTCGCTGATCATCTGCTTGGCCTTTTCCGCCGCTTCCATGTCGGTCGAAGCGATGGTGATCTTCCCCGTTTCGTCGACGTCGATCTTGGCTTTGGTCAGGGCCACGATCCGTTTGATCACTTTGCCACCGGGGCCGATGACGTCCCCCACTTTCTCGGGATTGATCATCAGGGTGTAGATGTGCGGGGCGAAGGGGGAGATGTCCGGCCGCGGCGCGGGAAGGGCTTCTCTCATTTTTTCCAGGACCAGGAGCCGCGCCCGTTTGGCTTTTTCCAGGGCTTGGCGGATGATCTCGAGCGAGATCGCGTGGATCTTGAGGTCGAGCTGGATCGCGGTGATGCCTTTCTCGGAGCCGCTGACCTTGAAGTCCATGTCGCCGAAGTGGTCCTCGAGACCGGCGATATCGGTGAGGATAACGGTCCGCTCGCCTTCTTTGACCAGGCCGATGGCGATCCCGGCGATGATCATCTTCAACGGGACCCCGGCATCCATGAGCGCCAGCATGCCGCCGCAGACGGAAGCCATCGAGGATGAACCGTTGGATTCGAGGATGTCCGAAACGATGCGGACGGTGTAGGGGAACTTTTCCTCGTCCGGCATGGCCGGAAGGACGGATTTTTCGGCGAGGGCGCCGTGTCCGATTTCGCGGCGTCCGGGCGCCCTCATGAACGACACTTCGCCGACCGAGAACGGCGGGAAGTTATAGTGGAGCATGAACCGCTTTTCGGTTTCTTCGCCCAGGCCGTCTAGCCGCTGGACGTCATCGGGCGTGCCGAGGGTGACCGTGGCCAGGCATTGCGTCTCGCCGCGGGTGAACAGGGCGGAGCCATGGGTCCGGGGCAGCATTCCGACTTCGATCGAGATCGGGCGGATATCGTCGAATCCGCGTCCGTCCACGCGGATCTTCTTGTCGAGAATCAGGCTCCGGGAGAACCGCTCCTCGAGCCTGTAGAAAAGGTCCTTCGCCTCGAGGCGCTCGCCCAATTTGTCCTCGGGGACGGCTGCGAGGAGCTCCTTGAGGATGACGGAGACGGCGTCTTCGCTGGCTTTTTTACCCGCGACCTGGATCGCGGCGAGCAGCGCCGGGCCGATCTTCCCTTCGATCTCGTCCATTTTGGCCTGGTTGACGACCTTCGGGATGAAGGCCCGTTTCTTGATGTCGAGCTTTTGAAGATGTTCCTTCTGGAGGTCGATGATCCGGCGGATGGGTTCCATGGCCGCGGAGATGGCTCCGAGCACGGTCTCCTCGTCAACTTCCTTGGCCCCGGCTTCAAGCATGCAAATGCCGTCCTCGGTTCCGACGACGAGCAGATTCAGCGGACTCGTTTCGAGCTCTTTTCCGGTGGGGTTGATGACAAAGCGGCCGTCGATGAGGCCGACTTTGGCCGCGCCGATCGGCTTGGTGAAGGGGATATCGGAAAAACAGAGCGCGGCGGAAGCGCCGATGATGCCGAGCATATCAGGCTCGTTCTCGAGATCGGCTGAGAGGAGGAGGGCCACGATTTGGGTGTCGTTATAGTAGCCGTCTGGAAAAAGCGGCCGGATGGGGCGGTCGATGAACCGGCTGACAAGGATTTCCCGCTCCGAAGGGCGGCCTTCCCGTTTGAAGAAACCGCCGGGGATCTTGCCGGCGGCATAGGTGTTCTCCCGGTAATCGACGATAAGCGGTAGAAAGGGCTTGTCTTCCTTGGCTTCTTTCCTGGAGGTCGCGGAGACGAACATGATCGTGTCTCCGTAGCGGACCATGGCGGAGCCGTCCGCCTGTTTGCCGACCTTGCCGATTTCGATCGACAAGACGCGATTGTTGATTTCAAGGCTGAGTGTTTCGGACATTTTCGTTAAAAGGGGGGCTGTTACTTGCGCAGCCCGAGCTTCTGGATCAGCTTTTCGTAGCGGGAAGTGTCTGTTTTCTTGAGATAGGCGAGGAGCCTTTTTCTCTGACTGACGAGTCTCATAAGACCGGTTCGGGAGTGATGATCCTTCTTGGCCGAGGTCATATGATGGCTGAGCTGATTGAGTCGCGCGCTGAGAAGGGCGATCTGGACTTCAGCCGAGCCCGTATCTTTGGGATGGGCTCTGTTCTCGTTGATTGTTTTGTCTTTGTGTTCTTTCGTCAACATGTGATTTATTTTATCTCCTTTAAATCGTTGATATTCTAGCAAAAAAGGAAAAGTTTTGTAAGACCGAGATTTCAAGGTCGGGAAAGACCGGACTAGGAGCCCAGGATTTTCTTGCGCTGGAGGAGTTGTTTGGCGTAGCGGGACTTCAATCCGCCCTGGGAGCCGCGGATGTCGTTGAGTTTGGCCTCAACCTCGGCCAGGGTCATTTTGTTGATTTTCTTGTTAGGCTTGGCTTTTTCCGGTTCGGCGCTTTCGGTTTTGGGCGCGGGGCTCGGCTTGGCCGGAGCTTTTTTGTCTGCCATGGTCGTTAGTCTTTTCCTCTTTTTATTTTTTTTCATTGGTATTTTATCAGAATTCTAGGGTCTGAGCAAGGAGTTTGTTGGGGAGGACGGGAGGCGCCGGAATCGCCTTCCGCCCCCGTGGGAACCAGTCCCGTCGGTTCCCCCCGTCGAAAAACCGACGGGGCCCCCTTCCGCTATGAGGGCTTGAAGGCGATTCCGGCACCTCCCGATTTGGGTGATTTAATGTCGGTGTCGGAATCTCCCTCCGGCCTCGTGGAAACCAGACCCGTCCGTTCCCGTCATCGGATTGGTTGTGTCCCTGGGAATTTTTTAGTATAGTCCCCGGCGCCGTGTACCTCATCTATTCGTTCATGCTCTGCTTCGCTTTCCTGATCGTCATTCCGGCTTACTTCGTCAAACTCAGGGTTTTAAAGAAAGAAAGCCTTCATCTGGCGGAAAGGCTCGGATTTAAGGTTCCGGAGAGACCGACCTCCGGACTTTTCCTCTGGATCCACGCCGTTTCGGTCGGCGAGGTCCTCTCTCTGCAAAATCTCATAGGTGAGATCAAGGGCGCCCACCCGGACTGGGAAATCGGATTTTCGACCCTGACCAACACGGGATATAAGGTCGCCGCGGCGAAGCTCAAGGATGTGGACCGGCTCTTTTTCGTCCCTTTGGATTTCGGCTGGCCCGTGCGGAGGTACTTCAAGCGCCTCCGGCCGGATCTGCTTGTGCTCGCCGAGTCGGAATTCTGGCCCCGCCTCCTCCGCGAAGCGCGCCGCTTTCGCTGTCCCGTGTTCCTCGTCAATGGAAGGGTCTCCGGACGATCGTTTCGGCGCCTCCGCCGCTGCAAATGGGGGGCCAGGCTGTTGCTGAAAAACATCGACCGGTTCCTCGTTCAGACGGCTCAGGACAAGGAGAGGCTGGAGGCGGTGGGCGTAGATTCCGGACGCGTCGCCGTTTCGGGCAATCTGAAATGCGAGACCCGGCTGCCCGAGCTCGGGGAATCGGAAATCCGGAGGCTCAGGGCCGAACTTTCGATCGAAGGCGGCAAAAAAGTCCTGGTCGCCGGGAGCATCCACAGGGGCGAGGAGGAGAAGCTTTTGGCCGCTTTTCGGGAGGCGCGTCGCCGGAAGAACGATATTCTTCTTGTTCTGGCTCCCCGCCATCCGGATAAGTTCGGAGATATCGAGAAATCGTTCAATGGAAACGGCCTCGTTGTCTGTCGGAAAACCCGCTATGAGCCCGGACGGACCTGGGATGTTCTTGTCCTGGACACGATCGGCGAGCTCGCCCGGTTTTACGCCCTCTCGGATGCCGCTTTCATCGGCGGGAGCCTGATTCCGCGGGGTGGACAGAATTTGCTCGAGCCCGCGTATTATGGAAAACCCGTCTATTTCGGACCGCATATGGATAATTTCGCCGCGCTGGCCCAATTATTCGTGAACGGCGGCGGGGCCAGGATCGTGGAGAAACCGGAAGAGCTGACGGATATGTTCCTCTGGCGCGATCCCCTGGCGCTCGAGGAAATGGGACGAAAAGCCAAGGATCTTTTAAATTCGCTGCAGGGGGCGACCGGGAGAACGCTGGCCGCGCTCGAAAAATTCATGGCCCATGAAAAATCATGATGCTCTAAATACAATGTCATCGCGAGGAGCAAAGCGACGTGGCGATCACACCAGCATGAGTCGGATAAGACGGTTCTTCGGGATTGGTGTTCTGGCCGCGTTCTGTCTTTGTATTCCGCTCCAGGCGGAGGACCTTCCCCAAAATTCTCAACCGTCCCGGGAGACGAGCCGGCTGAATGCCGAATATCTAAGAAATTTCGGCCGCGATTTTGGAGCGGTCGTCGCCTCGCCGGCGCATTGGAGCGGATCCGACTGGGCCAAGTTCGCGGCTCTCGCCGGGACCACGGCCGCCGTTTTCGCTTTCGACCAAAGCCTCTATGACGCCGTCCAGCGGAACAGGACCGAATTTTCGGAAGGTGCCTCCCCTTACGCCAGCAAGTGCGGCAACGGAGCCTATCTTGCGGGTTTCATGACCGCGATGTATCTGACGGGGGAAGCTTTCGACAGCCCCGGCCTCCGGACGACCGCTCTCCAAAGCCTGGAGAGTTTTTTGACCACGTCAGCGGTGGTCCTCGGACTGAAATTCGTCGTCGGCCGGGCGCGGCCCTATGCTCATGAATCGGACAGCAGCTTTCATCCTTTTTCCTTTTCGTCGAGACATGTGTCGTTTCCCTCGGGAGACGCGGCCGGGGCCTTCGCCGTAGCGACGGCGATTGCCGAAAGATCGGAAGCGGTCGTCGTCGATGTCCTGGCCTACAGCCTGGCCGGGCTTGTTGCTTTCTATCGCATCCATGACCGGAAACACTGGCCTTCGGATGTTCTCGCCGGGTCGGCCCTGGGTTTCTTCGTTGCCAGGAAAGTCGCGCGCTTGAATCGGGACCGCTCTTCGAGCCGGCTTCATGTCTCGTTTCAGTGGGGGAGGGAGAGGCAGGCCGTCACCCTCGTCCTGTCATTTTGAGCACTGAAAATCCCTGGCGCGCCTTCAAGTCAGTGATCTCAAAGAGGCGCCGGATTCACCCCCGGCCCGGGAACCAGTCCCGGCGGTTCCCTGCTTCGGCCCCCCTATGGGCCCCGGGATGAATCCGGTGCCTCTTTGAAACCGTACAAATCGGGCTGCTTGGCGAAGGATGGAATCTCCGGGCCGCGATTCGAAGTCTGGAGATTTCGTTCCTGTCCCGAAATTCCGCCCCTTCTCTGCTGGCAATTTCGGGTGAGGAGCGGCGTGCTTTTAATTTTCTCAGCTTTTGGCTAATATGAATCAATGGGAGCGAACTCTTTTCATGGAGGCGACGATATGGCTCGACGTTTGACCCGCCGGGAATTTCTTAAGGACAGCGGCCGGGTTGCCGTCGCGGCTTCGGTCGTCGGTTCGGGATTGGTGCTCAAGGGATGTTCCTCGGGCCGCGATTTCGACCTCGTGATCAAGGATGGTTTTATCCTGGACGGCTTGGGAAATCCGGGCCGGAATGGCGACATCGGCATTTCCGGAGGAGTCATCAAAGATATCGGCAAAATTCCGGCTTCCCGGGGCGCGTCGGTCATCGAGGCGCGCGGTTTGGCTGTCTCCCCGGGTTTCATCGACGCCCACGACCACACGTCCGTCGAACTCCTCGTCAATCCGAAGGGGGAGAGCGCCGTCCGGCAGGGCGTGACGACCCTCGTCAGCGGCAATTGCGGCTCTTCGGTGTTTCCGGTCGCCGAAGCGACATACCAGGAAGCGAAAGAGGCGATGACAAAGGAATTCGGCATCGACCTCGATTGGCGGGATATCGCCGGATTTTTCGGCCGTCTCGAAAAAAACGGAATGGCCCTGAACTACGCCACCTTCGTCGGACACGGCGACATCCGCGGAGCGGCCATGGGTCTGTCCGACCGGCCGCCCGCGGAGCAGGAACTCGAACGGATGAAAGCCCTGGTCAAGGAGAATATGGTGAAGGGAGCGCTCGGCCTTTCGAGCGGATTGGAGTATACGCCGGGAAGCTTCGCCGGTCCGGACGAGCTTGTCGCGCTCTGCAAAGTCGTGGCCGCGAACGGCGGGGTCTATGCCACGCATATGCGGGACGAGGGAGACAAGCTCCTGGAATCGCTCGACGAGGCTATCGGGACCGCGAAAAAATCGAGGGTCAGCCTTCAGATCTCGCATTTCAAGGTGGCCTATCCGCGAAACTGGGACAAGATCGATGCCGCCATCGCCAGAGTGGAAGAAGCCAAAGCCGCCGGCGTGGATATCCTTTGCGACCGCTACCCTTATATTGCCGGAGCGACCGGGCTGAGCTTGAATTTCCCGGCATGGGCTCGAGAGGGAACGGCCAGGGATTTCGTCGCCCGGCTCAAAGATCGCGCCCTGGACTCAAAGCTCAGGGCCTATATCGCCGAGCGTGAGGCTAAGCTCGGGTCATGGGACAAAGTCCTCATTGCTTCCGTCCTGACCGAAAAAAACAAAAGATACGAAGGACAGAACGTCCTTGAAGCGTCAAAGCTGGCGGGAAAAGCGCCCTATGAGTTCATGCGTAACATTCTTATCGAGGAAGACGGCGCGGTCGGGATGGTCATCTTCATGATGAAAGAAGACAATCTCAGGCGGATCCTGGCCCACCCCCGGGTCGTCATCGGCGCCGACAGCGAGACCCATGCGCCTTACGGCCTCCTCGGACAAGGGAAGCCTCATCCCAGGGCTTACGGCGCATTCGCCCGGGCTTTGGGGAAATACGTCCGCGAAGAGAAGTTGCTTAAACTCGAGGAGATGGTCAAAAAAATGACCTCGATGGCGGCCGCAAAATTCGGCCTCGAGCGGCGCGGGACGCTGGGGCCCGGCTTTTTCGCCGACATCGTCGTTTTTGCTCCGGACCGGATCATCGACAATGCGACATGGAAAGAACCCCATCAATTTCCGGCCGGGGTCGAATATGTCCTGGTCAACGGCGAAATCGTCGTCGAGCGCGGAAACCATACCGGAAAATTGCCGGGAAAAATATTGAGGAAGAAATCCGTATCGTGAAAAGAATCTCCGCCTGCGCTTTCGTCCTTGCGGCCGTCGTCTCGATGGCGGGCTCGATGCCCGATGCGACGCAAACCCTTGCCGTCCAGGGAATTCCGCTGGAGTTCGTTTTCAGGACGCTTCAGCCGGGGGAGGCCGTGCTGGCTTTGTTCAGAAACGGCGAGTCCCAGGTCAAACGCGTCACCCTCGAAATTGGCGGCCGGAATTACGAGCTTTCTTCAAGTGCCGGCGGAGATAGGGCCTTCGCCCTCATCGGCCTCGACGTGAATCTCAAACCCGAGATTCTTGCCGTCAACATCAAGGCCGATCTCGCCGACGGGAGCCACGAGACTATCCGTCAGGAGTTCGCGATCGAGCCCAAGGAGTTCCAGAAGCGCAGATTTCGCGTCGATCAAACCATGCTGATCCCGCCCTTCCAAGAACAGGAAAGGGTGAAGCGCGAGCAGGATCTCGTGGGCTGGGTTTACGGCGTCATCTCGCCGGAATGGTTGGGTACGGGCAACTTCATATCGCCTGTCAATCATGAGGCCTATCAGAATTTCGGACAACAGAGGATCTATAACAAGAATTCCACGTCCATTCACACCGGTGTGGACATCGCCGTTCCGTGGGGCACGTCGGTCAGAGCCTCGAACGCGGGCCATGTCGTCCTCGCCAGCCATCTCTACTTGAGCGGCAAGACGGTCATCATCGACCACGGGCAGGGCGTCTTCAGCCTCTATGGCCACCTTTCGAAGATATCGGTCAAGCGCGGAGACATCATCAAAAAGGGCGCCGTGCTCGGCCGCGTCGGGAACACCGGCCGGTCCACCGGCCCCCATCTCCATTGGAGCGTCCGCATCCGCGACAGTCGGGTCGATCCCTTGTCGCTCGTCGCCCTCCCGCTCGAATAATTGAATTCGGTGACAGACAACCCATTACCTTAATTCCGGGCATTTAAGCCGAGGAGATTTCTTTCGTCCAGTGCGAAGTTGCAGGACGATGGCCTTCTGCCCTGATATCCAGGGCGATCATATTGCTGATAGAGACCGAAAAGGGGGGTGCAGGACGTGGCTGGGGTGAATTAAGTGATTGAGTTATCTGTCACCGAATTTGTTATTTCAAACGGACGTTATCGATGTAAAGAGTGAACGGCCCCGGATCCTGGGCCGCCCCGATAAAAATGCCCATCACGCCTGACCCGTCGATCTTGAGGCCGGCAAATGAGAATTGATATTCCTTCCATTCCGGACCGATGGTGAAGGTCGCAATGACCGGGCGAAAACCCAGGCTTTGAACGAAAAAGTCTACGGAGCAAGTCTTGGCATCCCCCTTGGCCCAGAAGCTCAAGGCCTTTTTCGACGACAGATTCACCGGTTGAAACATCCCCGGTCCGGGCGAAAATAGGGCGCCGGCATACAAGGCCGATCCGCCCGGGACGATCTCGCCGGAGAGTTTCATCGTTCCTATGCTTCCTTCCGCACCGCCCGCCGTCCATTCCATGATCGCTTTGGATTTGCCGCCCGCATACGTATCCGTCGAGACGACCCACCCCGCGCCGAATGAGGCCGCAACTTGGCCGGCTTCGAAGTCGCTGATCAGTCCCGCGTTCCCGTATTCCGGAGGAGGGGCGTTCTTCAGCTCGGCGG
>Ga0315286_10000208_pt1 | contig 45301 bp, 56 predicted proteins | sample YL17G10_0_MG_FD_205038 | JGI IMG/M metagenome (GOLD analysis project Ga0315286, IMG submission 205038) | Sediment microbial communities from Yellowstone Lake, YNP, Wyoming, USA - YL17G10_0 | ecosystem: Environmental > Aquatic > Freshwater > Lake > Sediment | place: USA: Wyoming | collected...
ACATTCTGATGTGTTTGTAAAATTTCAGTGAGCTGTTTAGCTCACTCTTCATAATCATATAAGAAATAAATAATTACTGCAATTCATCCGCCCCTTAAAAGGGTCGGATTTCTTGCGAAATCTTTAATCCCTGTATTGCCGGTACGCTTTCTAAATCATCTAAAGATTCTGGCATCATATCCTAATCAAAAGACAATTTAAAAAGATTATTATGCTATAATACTATAAAGAATATTTTAACAACTGATTTAAAGAAAATCAAAAAGGGATATCGTCTACATTATTATCTATTCTATCTTCTAGACTTTGGGCAAGTAATTTGAAGAAATCTATCTGAACTGGAAAAAATTCCTTAAATTCAGATAAAGCATCTCTCATCCCAATAATCCCATCATACTGATTTTGATTTACTGCTTTAATAGACTTTCCAGCATACTGGTCTCTCATATCTATTTCTCTTCTTGCAAGTCTTATTATCTTCTCTACTTCTTCAAAAGTATAATCTCTTGCCATAAATCTTGGTTAAGAGGTAGTTATTTAAGCATTTATGTTGGAGAAAGCATATTTTTAAAGATTAAAATTATCTTAATTTATGAAACGCGCGCTTGAAAAAGACAAATTCCAGTTTATAGGGAAAAGCTTGTATTTTCCTGAAAGGAAAATGCTTGCCCTTGCAGACCTGCATATTGGTTATGAAGAGTATTTGAATAAATTAGGTATTTTTCTTCCGAGAATGCAGTTTAAAGAGATTATGAAAGAGTTAGAGGAGATATTTGAGGGGGTTGGAGAGATAAACAAAGAAAAAGAAAATAAAGAGATTAACAAAATAAAGAAAATAGATAAAGATAGAGAAAGAGAAGATAAGAAAATAGAGAAAATAAATAAAGAGAATAAAAGAAAAAATGAGAAAATTGAAAAAATAGTTGTTGCGGGGGATTTAAAGCATGAGTTTGGGCAAATTTCTTCGCAAGAGTGGAGAGAGACAAAAGAGGTTTTAGAATTTTTTAAGAAAAAAGCCAAGAAAGTTATTCTTGTTAAAGGGAATCATGATAATATTTTAGCACCAATTGCTTCTAGAAAAGAGCTTAAGATTAAAGAGTTTTATGTTGATGGGGAGATTTGTTTTTTGCATGGCAACAAAATGTTTAACGAATGTTTAGACAAAAAAATAAAATTGCTGGTTATTGGGCACAGGCATCCTGCCGTGGTGTTGAGTGATAAATACAAAAGAGAGAAGTACAAATGCTTTCTTGTTGGAAATTGGAAAGGGAAAAAGGTGATAATTCTGCCTTCGTTTTTCCCGTTTATTGAAGGAAGTGATATTGTGGAAGACAGATACAACAAGCTTTTTGTTGATGAAAAAAGCTTAAAGAATTTTGACGTGTGGATTGTTGGAGATAAAGTGTATAGGTTTGGGAAGCTGAGGGGGATAATTTGAAAAACGCCAGCGCTAGGATTCGAACCTAGAAGTCCTTGCGGACAATGGTTGACTTGTTTTTAAATTCGAGACCATCCCATTAACCATTCTGGCACGCTGGCACAACATAAAGACAGAAAAGAGATTAATAAAGTTTTGTTTGGCTATAACTGATTAATAACTTAATTTTATTAATCGATAAGAATTTTTATGTATTATTGTGGTGATGAGACTTTCTTTGGTTGGATAAAGCTAATAATTCCTTTGTATGATTGAGGTATAGATGTTTTACCTAACAGAATAATAATTATACTTGGACTAGCCAGTATAATTGGCTTTGTCTTGCTGCTGGGCTGGTTTTGTTAATCTTGGGAGGGGAATATGGGAAGGAAGGCCAAACTCTTCCTCAAACTGAAGGGCTTTTAGATTGCATTTGCTAATTATAAAATTATAAATCAATAATCTTAAGTCCTCTGAAATCTTCTTTTTTTTCCATTCTTTGATTACAATCTTTATGTCTTCTGGTTTGTCTGGAACAACCAAGACAGACCCTTCAAAAACAATTTCTGAAAAATCTGGTTCGTGCTTTATAGAGTATTTATAATGAAACTTTAAGATATCACCAGCAATTTCTACGCTGTCTTTTTCTATATCTGTTATTTCTAAGCTTGTTTTTATGTCTATTTTCCCTTTAAGGGGTTTTTTTCGTTCTGCGCTTATTTTTTTGAAACTAAATCCTATTATTCTCATTTTAGTATAGATTAAAAAAGTGAATAGTTTAAAAAGATTGTTGTGCTTTGTTAAATCAAATCTTCTTCACTCACCACAACAAAATCACCTATTGCGACTATTGAATTGTGGGGAATTAAACATTCTTTTTGTTTTGTTCTTTCGATGTTTAGGTTGTTGGTGTAGGGTGTTGCGTCTTTTATAACTACTTGGATTAATTCGCCCGTACGAGTTTCAAAAGTTATGTCTTTTACTAAACCTAACCTTTTTCCTTCTTTTGTAACAACAAGTTTTCCAAGCAACTCTTTTAATGGTTTTTTTTCTATAGCCATGATTAAAGGTGATGTAAGGAATTTATAAACTTTTCTATAACTCGATATAATAAAAAAACTAGGATTTATTGAGAGAAAGTAGTTAAATTATGCAAAAAGGGGGGTTGGTGGTTGTGGGGGTGTGGATTGGTTGAGGGTTTTACCCTGACCCGTTGGTTTCTTATGGGTTGTTAGGGAAAGATTTATAAAGAAAAATTTGGTTTTTTTATTTTTTATTTTTATTTAAAAGCTTTATTATATTATATTATATATATTATAATAATGTATATTCTATTATTATACTTAGTAACGAATATTTAGGATTATACATCTTAGATTATATTTTTTTTAGTTTATAGTTTTTTAGATTTTGTGTCTATAGGAAATAAAGGTGTATTAATTGTGGTGTGATTACAAGGTTTTTTATATCTGCATTTTGATTTTTCGAGGTGTTGTCAAGAAACAAACAAAAACTGTATAGGAAATAGAGCTGTGAGTGTATATAATGAAGAACGAGAAAATTTATAAAATCAAAACAATTTAAAATCTTACTTTAAACTTAAAAAAGAAGGAAAATGGTGGTTAAGCTAGACAAAATTTTTAATTCAACTTCAAATAGTGTATTTAAAGACAAGTTTGCGTTGCAACCAAATTATACTCCAGAAACAATACCCCATAGAGATAAAGAAATAGAGCAAGTAGCTTCAATCCTTGCTCCTTGCCTCAGGGGGGATAAAACAAGCAATTTATTTGTTTATGGCAAAACCGGAACTGGAAAAACTCTTTCTATCCAATATGTTAAAAACGAGCTTTTGAAAAGAGTGAAAGATACAGGCACCAAACTTAGGATAGAGTATCTAAACTGCAAGCTAAGAAAAGTTGCAGATACAGAATATAGGATTTTGGCAGAGTTAATTAAGAAATTGGGGGGGGACATACCGGCTACGGGGCTACCAACAGAATCAGTTTATAATAAGTTTGTTGATATGATAGATGGAGAAAAACAGCTTTTAATTTTGATTTTAGATGAAGTTGACCAGGCAGTTAAAAAAATTTCTGATAATTTTTTGTACAACCTTACTAGATTAAATTCTGAGCTGGCAAACACACAAATAAGCATTGTTGGGATAAGTAATGACTTGAGATTTTTAGACAATCTTGATCCAAGAGTCAGAAGCAGCCTGTCAGAAGAAGAACTTGTTTTTCCTCCCTATAATGCGTTACAATTACAAGATATCTTAAGAAACAGATCAGAACAAGCATTTCACAAAAATACAATTAACCCAGGGGTTATTGAAAAATGCGCGGCTTTTGCAGCCAGAGAACACGGAGACGCGAGAAGGGCTTTGGATTTATTGAGAGTGGCGGGGGAGCTCGCAGAAAGAGAGGGAGCTTCAAAAATAAAACTAAACCACATTGATATGGCCAATAACAAGATAGAAAGAGATAAGATTTTGGATGTTATAGAGTCTGAGCCGAAACAATTTCAGCTAGTTTTATTAGCTATAATAAATTTAACAGACAAGAAAGAAAAAATTTTTACGGGGGAAGTTTATAGGGTTTATCAAGATTTATGCAAAAAAGTTAATACTGAGATTTTGACACAGCGCAGAGTGAGCAGCATAATAAGTGAATTTGATATGCTTGGTTTAATAAACGCCAGAAATGTTTCTCGGGGAACTTATGGCAAGACTAGGGAAATAAAATCAGCCATACCCAAAGCAATAGAAGAAAACGTGAGAGCGATTCTTAATGAAGCATTATCTCTTTAAAGTGCCTCTTCAGAATGGAAAATTAGAATGGAAAGCGAAACTTTAAAATTTTTTATGAAAAAAGGATTTTTGTTAGACAAAGAAATGCTTAATTTCTTTAACCAATTGAGTGACGAGGAGATAACAAGCCAGATTTTATCGCAAATTGAAAAAACAGGGGAGAGAATAATAACAAAATCTGTAATTGATAAAAACCTGCCAAAGATTGGAGAAGTTTTTTCTTCTTTGGAAGATGAAAAAAAGAAGCTTGTTGAGAAATTTTTTGTCAATTTTAGCATTAATATTGAAATAAAAAAAGAGAAGTATGTTGAGCAAGAAATTAACGAGAAAAAAGAAGAGCGGGACATCGCAACCAGCTTAAAAATTATTTCTCCAAGCATTATCCCCCCAAAGAAACTTGAAGTAGGGGATTTTGTCAGGCATTTTAGAAGCAGGTATATGGATATAAAACAGATTTTGCAGGAGAGAAAAGAGCTGCAAAATTTAACTCCACTAGATAGAATAAACGGGCAGAAGCAGAGTTTATCAGTAATTGTTTTGATTTCTGGCAAAAGGGTAACGAAAAACAAAAATCTTCTGCTGGAAATAGAAGATTTAACAGGCGAAGGAATTGCCTTGGTGAACCAGAATAAACCAGAGCTCTATGAAAAGGCACGGGGGATTTTAATGGATGAGGTTATTGGGCTTAGATGTTCTGGGAACAGAGAAATGCTGTTTGTTAATGATATAATCTATCCTGATGCTGCCATATTTGAAAAGAAAAAAGCAGAGCATGAAGTTTATGCTTTATTCACTTCAGACATGCATGTCGGAAGCAATAAATTTTTAGAGGAGAATTTTTTGAAATTTGTTGATTGGGTTAACGGCAAGATAAACAACAAACAAGAAATAAACAAAATAAAATACTTGTTTCTAACAGGGGATAATGTTGATGGGGTGGGGATTTACCCTGGGCAGGAAGACTCTCTGAAAATTAGAGATATGAGGGAGCAGTATGAAAAATTAGCTGAGCTTCTTGGAATGATAAGAAAAGATATAAGGATTATAATGTGCCCCGGACAGCACGACGCAGTCAGAGTTGCAGAGCCTCAACCAATTATTGGAGAAGATTATGCTGCCCCCCTATACAAACTTAAAAATCTTACTCTTGTAACAAACCCCTGTTATGTTTCTTTAGCAGAGGGTTTTGAAGTTTTGATGTATCATGGAGCAGGATTTCACGGGGTTATTAATGAGATAGATAGCTTAAGAATTATAAATGCGCATCACAAGCCGAGTTTGGTTGTTAAAGAACTTTTAAAAAGAAGGCATCTGGCACCCTCGCACTCCTCTGTTGTTTATATTCCTGGAGAAAAAGATGCATTGTTTATAAGAAGAATCCCAGATATTGTCACAACAGGCGAGATGCATAAAGCAGATATAGATTCTTACAATAATATTTTAATTATTGCGAACTCGTGCTGGCAGTCTATCACTCCTTTTGAAGAAAAAGTAGGAAATCTGCCAGATCCATGCAAGGTACCAATGCTGAATTTAAAGACGCGGGAAATTAAAATCATGGATTTTTCGTAAGAAGAAAAAATAAATTTGGGGAAAAATGAAAAATTAAAATGAATATTGGAATTGATTTAGATGAAGTGATTGTAGAGTTTATAAGGGGTTTTTTAGATTTTTATAATAAGAAATTTGGCGCGGATTATAAATATGAGCAATGGCACTCTTATAATTTTTGGGAGGTTTTTGGCGGAACGAGAGAAGAAGCTATACGGGAAGTTGATGAGTTTTTTAATTCTGAAAAATTTGAAAAATTGAAATTAGTAAAAGGGGCAAAATTGATTAATAACCTCGCTAAAGACAATAAACTATTTATTATAACCACAAGAAAATTTGAGCATAAAGATAAAACAGAAAAATTTTTGCAGAAACATTTTAAGGGCATTCCATTAGAATTGGTTTTTTCGGGGGACTTTCATAATCAAGGAAAAACAAAAGCAGATTTTTGTAATGAACTAGGTGTCTCCCTTCTTGTTGAAGATAATAAAGAGTATGCTTTAGAGTGCGCTAAAAAAGGAATTAAGGTTTTTTTATTAGACAAGCCTTGGAATAAAAATTATAAAAATCATCAAAATTTGGTTAAAGTTCAAAATTGGAATGAAATTTTAGAAAAAATTAATGGATTGAGGGGGGAGAATTAAAATGAACATCCCAAATTATTTTAAGGAATTAGAAGATAGGGTTAAGGTGTGTTACAGTGTTGCTGAAAATGCTAGGGAAAAGGGGTTAGATCCTTTGTCCAAGGTAGAGGTTCCGCTTGCAACAAGCTTGGCTGAAAAAGCAGTGAGCTTGATCGGAACTGTTTATCCCCAATTAAATGATAAGAGAGTTGTGAATAGGATTTTAGATTTAGAAAAAGAATATGGACAGTTGGATCAAGCAGTCTCTTTTAAAATTGCAGAAGAAGTTGCAAAAGAAAAATTCTGCAAATTTGAGTCTCTTCTTCAGGCAATTGAGGCAGGTATAAGACTGGGTTTTGCGTACAACACCCTGGCAGTTGTTTCTTCTCCTATCGAAGGTTTCACAGACTTAAAACTGAGCAAGACAAGAAAAGGGGAGGATTATTTTGTTGCTTCTTTTTCCGGGCCTATAAGAAGCGCAGGAACTACTGCGAGTTGCATGGTTTTAATTTTAATTGATTATTTAAGAGAAATGTTTGGTTTTGCAAAATATGATCCTGATGAAAAAGAAGTTAAAAGGTACATCACAGAAAATTTGGATTATCATGAAAGAATAACTAATCTGCAGTATTTACCAACAGAAGAAGAAATGGAGTTTTTAGCGAGAAATTTGCCAATACAAATATCCGGCGAGCCGAGTGAAACCAGAGAAGTTTCAAACTATAAAGATTTAGACAGGATAGGAACAAACTTTATTCGAGGAGGAATGTGTTTAATATTTTCAGAGGGGTTAGCTCAAAAAGCTCAAAAAGGTTTTAGGCTGTTAAAAGGAATAAAAGAAAAAGGTTTTAAATCAACTGGCTGGGATTTTTTAGAAGAGTATATTGTCCTGCATAAAAAAAGAGAAACAGGAACAAAAGACACAACCGCAACTTATATCAAGGATTTGGTTGCAGGACGCCCTGTTTTTGGTCATCCCTCTATGCCGGGAGGGTTTAGGTTTAGATATGGCAGGAGCAGAGTTAATGGTTTTTCAGCAACCTCTGTCCATCCTGCGACAATGGCAATATCTAATTGTTTTTTATCAACAGGAACGCAACTGAAAGTTGAAAAACCAACAAAAGGGTGTGTTATAACCTCTTGCGATAGTATTGATGGGCCGATTGTTAAACTTAAAAATGGTTCAGTTAAAAAATTAAATAATTTTGAAAAAGCCAAGGAGATTTATAAAGAGGTTATTGAGATTTTATATTTAGGAGATATTCTATTTCCGCTAAGTGATGTTGTTAACAGAAATTATGAACTAATAAAACCAGGATATGTTGAAGAGTGGTACGCTGCCGAGCTTGAAAAATTATCCAAAGAAAAAACGATAGAAGGCGGGCTAAAAGATTTAGTTGATAAGATAATTGAAGATTGGGGAGCAAAAGTTTCTGTGGAAGAGGCAGTCAAACTAAGCGAGAAGTTTGGAATTGCTTTATATCCTAAATATATTTTTTATTGGGATCAGATTTCAAAAGAAGATTTTTTTGCTTTGTTAGACTGGATTTCTCACTCGCAAGTCAGAGAAAATAAGCTTGTTCTGCCTTTTAATAAAACAGAGCAGGAAAGATTTTCCAAAGGGAAAAGAGCCTTGGAGTTAATCGGAGTGGAGCATGAAGTTGCAATAGAAAATGTTGTGCTGAACGAAGATGAAACAAAAGCGCTGTTTTTGAATTTGGGTTTGAGTGGGGAAAATTTGGAAAAAGAAATAGAAGAGCAGGCTAAAAAAATTAAGGCAGAGCAGGTTTTGGAAATTGTTAATCAGTTAAGCAAATATAAAATTAAAGACAAATCAGGGAGTTGGATTGGGGCAAGGATGGGAAGGCCCGAAAAAGCAAAATTAAGGAAATTGGTTGGGAGTCCTAATGTCCTTTTTCCAGTAGGACAGGAGGGGGGAAGGTTGAGAAGTGTTTTAGAAGCAGTTAGTGTTGGGAATGTAAAAGGGGATTTTCCAATTTATTATTGCAAGAAATGCCAACAAGAAACTATTTATTATGTCTGCGAGAATTGCGGAGAGAAAACAGAAAAGTTGCACTACTGTCCAGAATGCCAGCAGAAATTTACAAGAGAAAAATGTCCGCAGCATAGTCTTGGTTTAGAGTACAGCAACAGGAGAATAGATATAAAACACTTTTTTGATTCTGCTGTCAAAAAAATAGGGTTTGAGAAAAGCGAAATTCCAGCCATGATTAAGGGAGTCAGGGGAACAAGCAATAAAGAGCATACTTCTGAAAATCTGGCGAAAGGAATATTAAGGGCGAAATATAATCTTAATGTCAATAAAGACGGAACAATAAGATATGATGCGACAGAGCTTCCGATTACACATTTTAAACCAAAAGAAATTTCGGTCAGCGTAGAAAAATTAAAAGAGCTCGGTTATAATAAAGATATGAATGACAAAGAGTTAGAAAATGAAGAGCAGATTTTAGAACTAATGCCTCATGATATTATACTTCCTTCTTGCCCTGAAACCAAAGATGAGAAAGCCGATGTAGTTTTTGTTAATATAGCTAAGTTTATAGATTCCCTTCTGGAAAAATTTTACAGTTTAAAACCTTTTTATAATATAAAAAATAAAGAAGAACTTGTCGGGCAATTGGCTGTCTGCATGGCTCCCCATAATTGTGCGGGGGTAATTTCGAGAATTATTGGTTTTTCTAAAGTACAAGGTTTAATGGCTTCGCCATACCTGCATGCTGCTGTTAGAAGAGACTGCGATGGCGACGAAGTTGCAGTTATGCTGCTGTTGGATGTTTTATTAAATTTTTCAGTTCAATATCTTCCTGCGCACAGAGGAGGAACACAAGATGCTCCTCTTGTTTTAAATGCAAGAATAAGAGCAGGGGAGGTTGATGAGCAGATACTTGATTTTGAAGTTGGCAAGTATCCATTAGAGCTGTATGAGCTGGCTGAAAAAGGGAAACATTCTTCTGAAGTAAAATTTGAAACAGTTAGAGAGCGGTTGAAAAAAGGAGAAGAGACTTTTAAAAATACAAAATTCACCCATAATTGCTCTGACTTTAATTTAGGAGTTGTAAATTCTTCTTATAAATCTATTCCTACAATGCAGGAGAAAGTGGAAAAAGAAATGGAGTTGGTTACAAAAATCAGGGCGGTTGATGCGGGGGATGTTGCGAGACTCGTAATAGATAAGCATTTTATAAGAGATATCAAGGGAAATTTAAGAAAATTTTCACAGCAAGAATTTAGATGCGTGAAGTGCAATGAGAAATTCAGAAGGCCGCCCTTGGTCGGCAAATGTACAAAATGCGGAGGAAAAATAATTTTCACAATCTCAGAAGGAGGAATTATAAAATATCTAGAGCCTGCTTTGTCTCTTGCGAATAATTATAATGTGCCCGCTTATGTAAAGCAGAATTTAGAACTGACAAAAAGCTATATTGAGAGTATATTCGGAAAAGAAACAGAAAAGCAAGAAGCTTTGAAGAAGTGGTTTTAACATATCTATAAATTTTTATATTCAACTTGGTGGCTTAAGAGATGTTGTCTGCCTGCATAATTGTGAAAAATAATGAAGCCACTCTTGATAATTGTTTAAACAGTATAAAGGGGCTTGTTGATGAGTTAATTGTAGTTGATACCGGCTCTTCAGACAAGACAAAAGAAATAGCTGAAAAATTCGGGGCAAAGATATACGATTTTGAGTGGAAAGATAATTTCAGCGAAGCAAAAAATTATGCAATAAGCAAAGCGAGCAACCCTTGGATTTTAGAGATAGATGCAGATGAAGTGATTTCTAAGCTAGATCATCTAAAGATAAAGGAGCTTCTTCAGGAAAATAAACACCTTGGATATTTTTTAATTCAAAGAAATTATACCAATGAATTTGGGGCTTTTGGATGGACTTCTTGTGTAGATGATATTTATGAAGAGAGCAAGGTGGCAAGCGGATTTGTTCCGAGAAAAATGCTGCGTTTATTTAAAAATGACCCGAGAATAAGAAACGAAGGAGCTGTTCACAATAGTGTAATTAAATCTGTGGGAAAACTGGGGACGACGGGAGATACTGAGATACCAATTCATCATTTCGGTTCTCTTAATCAAACACTAGAAAGGGTGAGGTGGTATGTTGATATTGAAAAGAAAAATCTGAAAAATGATTTTTTTCAGGAGTATCAAATAGCAATTCAACTGCACAGGCTTGGGGAATTAGATGAAGCTTTAAAACATTTAATAAGATCCTTGGAACTGAATAAAGAATTTTATTTAACTCTTTTAGAAATTGCGATTATCAGCATAAAAAAAGGGAAAATAAGCGAAGTGAGACCTCTTTTACTGAGATCTCTTCAATTAAAAGATTATGGAATGACGTGGAGCCAGCTGGGAATTGTGGAAGCCTATGAAAAAAATTTTGAGGAAGCAGTTAAATGTTTTGAAAAAGCTGTTCTTTCTAATGACAAAAACGCAGATTTTCATTTTAATTTAGGATTATCATTATTTCAATCTGGCAATAAAGAGAGAGCTAAAAAAGAGCTCGATAAAGCTGCTTATTTAAATCCATATTATAAAGATAAAATTTCTTTTAGCTCTTAAAAAGTGGTTTTAAAATATGTTTTTGATTGCAGATTAATTTAAAAAGTGCACTTGATTTTTTTATTTGAGGGAGCGAAAAAGATGAGTGGGATTTTTGGAATTGTTGGAGAAAATTGTGCTTGAATTTTAAAATAGATTTAGATGATTTGTTTGAATCTTATCTTAATTCAATGGGTCCTTGAAGATTTGTTAGCTTTTGCAAGGCGTTCTAAAATACCAACTACTGCAGATCCTGTATAGAAAGGGGTTTGTTTATCTATGTTTATTCCTCCTTTATCGGAGTATTTTCTTAATTCAGTTTCTTCTAGTCTATAAAGAGCACAGGTTTTTGGTTCATGAGGGTTAACAACTCCAAGAACTTCCATTGTTGGAGGAACTGTTTCAGTTTCGCTTTCTCTTAGATATATAATTTCAAATTTATCAGACATTACAGAGCCCATTAGATGTTTGCATTGACTCCCTAGGCTATGGAGGTTATCAAATCCGGCATTTAGTGCCAATTGTGAAAGATTCGTAATTTTTTGTTGTCTCATATTCTAAGTTTTATTTTTGGTTTTATATAGATTATTGTGATGGATTATAATAAATAAATCAATATCGTTGGCAAGAGAAGACAGCCCATTAGATTAATTCTTTTTATGCTTAGATAGATGCAAGTTAATCCTAAAAATGTTGAGACCACGAAGACAAGAAAACCTAGAATGCCGGAGAAAAATAAAACTACTGTGCTTAAAAAAACTAAAATTACTAAAGAGAGTTTGTTATAGCTGAATTTTGAAATGTTTTTAGAGAAAATTTTTGCAAGGAAAATTGTAAGGAAAAAAGCAAAAATTCCTGCAAAGAAAATTGTTGCAATTATAACTATGAGATTTGAGGTTGTTAATTCTGGAATGAGCTCGCCAACTGCGACTGCTGCGCCTGTGCGTGCTTTTTGAATCGCGTAGAGAGTTACAAAAGACAAACCCATTACAATTGTGTTTATTGAGCCAAGAAGAATTAAAAATTCTTTTCTGTCTAAATCTCCTGTAACCTCGCTTCCTAAAACAGCTGCTTGTCCTGAGCCGAGAGCAGGAAGAAAAGAACAAAGAGGAGAGGCAATTAAAGATGCAAATAAAGAACGAAAAATAGAACTTTTCTTTATTTTTATGTTTCTAAATTTGGATATTTTTTGTTTTGGTATTTTTTGTTTTTTGAGAATAGAAGTGATTAAACTTGAAGAACCAAATAATCCAGTCAGCATCGGAAGAAGAGGCTCTTTAAGGTTTAGGTTGAAAACCGCGATTCCTAAAAACCCCGCGAGCAGGAAAATAATTATTGCCCAGAGCTTTTTTTGTTTTTCAGAAAAAAATAAAAAGCAAGAAGAGAGAATAAGGATAAAAGGAATTATGGGTTGTATTCTTGGGTAAAGGTAGGGGAGAGTGTAAATAAAAATTGGAGTAAGAAAAAACAGAAGAATAATTGCAGATACGCTTCCATATAAAGTTAGAATAACGGCTTCATACGCTCTTCCTTTATTTAACATCTCATGCCCCGGCAAAACAGATAAAACAGAGTCTTCATCTGGGGCCCCGAGAAAAATTGATGGAATAAAGTCAATAAAAGTGTGGCAGATTGACATGGAAACAATAAAAACTACCAACACAAGAGGAGAAAAATGTGAAAGGAAAAAAGAAAAGCTTAACAGGATAACAGATACCAGATTTATGTGGATGCCGGGAAGAAGGCCTGTTATGACTCCACACAGGATTCCGACGATGAGTGCGACAATTAATTCAAGTATCATCTGATATTTAGCTTACCTTTTGGGTTTGAATATCTTGGTTGTTTTCTGTTTATATAATTATATTGGAATTTGGAAGTTTAAAAAGATTGTAATGATTTGGTTATCGCAAATAAAAAGGTTTTTAAAGATTGTTTGAGTTGCAATAATATGAAATGGGGATTAACTTTTTTGGTAAGAATTTTAGGAGCAGTCATAACTTCCATAGGTGTGATGATGACTCAACAAGCACCACTGCAGAAGTCATGGATATTTGGATTATTTTTAGTTGGGTTGTCTTTGCTTGCTATTCCTAATATAGAAAAATAATTTGTAATAGTTTTGTAATTATTTTCTAAGAAATTGGCGGTTTTTTGTAATCTGGCTTTTTGAAGACCAGAAATGCAGCCTGCTATAATTCCTGCGATAAATGCGAGCACAATAAACCATAGCATATTTTTTAAAAATAAATAAGATTTAAAAGGTTATATGGCTCAAGCTATATATGGAAAAAAAGAGAATACGGTTGGAAGTTTATAGGCCGAAGAGAAAACTCGAAGTTGGAAAAGAAACATTTCCATTGTTTGTCAGGCTTGGAAATTTTTTTATGATTGCCGGCGGGTTTATTTCTTTGGGAATTTCAAGCATAGTTATGGGAATAAAATCTTTTTTTCATGTTAAAAAGAGAATGGAGAATGTTAATATACTAAATAAAAATAAGAGGTATGTTGAGGTGATAGTAAAAAAGAGGCAAGATGGTAAATAGAGTTGTTGTGGATTATTTAAGGAATTATGGGGGCAAGTATAGGATCGAGGATTTGACAAAAAAGATTCTTGCTGCGGGGTACTCTGAAGAAGATGTAGAAGAGGCGTTGATTGCATTGAATTTGAAAAAGCCTTCTGAAATAGGAAGAACACCTCTTGCAAGTTCTGAAAAAACTTTTTCTTTTAAACCTTCTGCAACCCCCCCTGAGGGTTTTTTTAGAAGAATCTCTAAAAGAGATGTATTAGTTGAAAAAAAACAACAGGAAAAATCTAGTGTTAAGAAACTGCCGCCAACTTCTTTTTCCAGGAGACTAAAAATCGGCGCAAGTTTTGGGATTTTTTTAATATTTTTGATGATTCTACTTTTATTTTTTTGTGGCGGCGTATTTTGGGAGGTTTATTTATGGAGCCCTTTAGTTCTTATTCTTTTATTTTTAATCTTAATCTCGTTTATTTTATTTTTTTATGGGTTTTTTACTTTGGGCGAGAGATATGATTCGGGATTGATGAAAGTAGCGAGTCTTGGATTCGTTGCCTTTTTGCTTTTGTTGATGGTATTTGGCTTTCTTTTGATGATTTTTCCAGAAGTTATCGGAGATTTTTTGTTTGGTTCTTTGAGAGAGTCTTCAACTTCTCAGATTCCTTCTCTTAAAGAGATTTATAATGGGTTAACTACTGATTATTTTAGTTTGTTTATTGTGATGTTTATATGCACCCTGATTTCTAGTTTTTTAAATATATTATTGGGTGTTGCTTTGTTCAGGTTAAAAAAACAGGTTGAATACGCAAAAATAACTTCAATTTTGATGATTATTGGGGGGGCATTGCTTATTTTGGGGGTTGGAGCGCTTGCTCTAATTGTTGCTCTAATCTTAGGAATTATCTTATTGTTTAAAGCTAGCAAGAATTTGTAAGAACTCAAAAAGCTAGGATACTTTTTCTATTATTTTATCTGCTTGTATCTGCAAATTTCCGTTATATTCTTGAATTCCACCTATAACTTCGATGCTTTGATTGGTTGATATGTTCTTGCATTCGCATAAAACTTCTATGTTTGAAGAATCATCTTTGAGCGAGAGGATTTTAAAAGTTTCTTTGTCTTGTACTTTTGTAATAATTCCCGCAATTTTTACTTTTTCCTCCAGCATTTTTTGGGTAATATCTTTTATTTTTGTAAGTTTCGGCTCTAAAATGTTGGAAAGAAGCAAGAGCAAGAAAATTCCGGCTATTGATATTGCTAAAGATAATTTGAATAAAGTTTCTTGTTTCATGGGTGTATCTTAGAGTATAGTAATGTTTATTAAATCTTTCTCAGTAAGTTTTTAATGACAAGAATAGCAATTGAAGCCACCGGATGTGATAAAGGCTTTCCAGCAGTTTTAGAAGGGACAAGAATAGCTATGCGGGAAGATCCGGGTTTAGAGCCAGTATTAGTTGCTGGAAAAAATAAGCTTCCTGAAAAATATCGTAATCTTAAAAAGATAGAAACAAATTATACCAACAGAGAGATTTGTTTAGAATTAACAGAAAACACTTTTAATCCAGAGGTAGAAGAGTTTCAAAAAAATACTTCTATACAAAGAGCAATAGAAATGCACAGCAGCCGAGAGGTCGAGGCAGTTGTAGTCCCGGGGGGTACGAAGCCGGCGGTTATTTATTCTGTTAGATTGTTAAGAAAATTGCCGGGTGTTGAAAGACCGGCACTTGCTGTTCCTTTTTTGTTTGACAATGTTTTAGTTGATGCGGGGGTGAATGAGGATTGTACATCCAAATACCTTCTTCAGTTTGCTGTGATGGGGCAGGTTTTTTCAAAACACTATCTAAAAGTGGAATCGCCCTTAATTGGGCTTTTGTCCAATGGAACAGAAAGTCCAAAAGGAAATGATTTAGTTAAAGCAAGCAGACCATTAATTGAGCGATTAGGCGAGAAAGAATATAATATCTCGAGTAGATATTTTGAGCCTTATGATATGAAAGACCGGGCAGGCGGGAAAGTTTTTGTGGTAGATGGATTTACAGGAAATGAGGTTTTAAAAACTGGAGAGACTTTTTCTGAACTAGGTGCTGAGCTTTTAAAAGAAGAAATAGCTAAAGAGCTGTGGCTTAATCGGGTTTTAATAAAGCTTTTATTGCGAAAACCTTATGGGAGATTAAAGGAAAAGATAGACTATCAAAACTATGCGGCATTTCCCCTTTTGGGAATTAATGGAAAAGTGATGATAGCTCATGGTAGATCTGATGAGCGAGCAATAGGAAACGCCATAATTGCGACAGGAAAATATTTGAAAAGGGATATAAACACCTTTCTTGCAAGGGCAATTGAAGATACTTATGATCTTGTTGCTTAATAAGTTTTATAAATACAGCTCTCTTTAGAAAAGAGACTTGGGAGAGAAAGACTGAAAATGGACACGGAAAAAAGATTCGAGATGATAAAAAGTGTAGGAGAAGGTGGGGAGATCATTACAGATGAAGAGCTGAAAAATCTTCTTGAAACTAATGATCATCCTGTTGCGTATGATGGGTTTGAACCGTCTGGTTTGGCGCATATTCCTTTCGGGATTTTGAGGGCAGAAAATTTAAAAACAATGTTGCAAGCAGGAGTGAGATTTAAACTTTGGCTGGCGGATTATTTTGCATTTATCAACAATAAACTTGAAGGCAACTTAGACAGAATACAGAAGTGCGGAAAATATTTTGTGGAGGTTTGGAAAGCTTGTGGGATAGACACAAAAAAAGTGGAGGTGATTTGGGCTTCTGATAGGATGAATGGTTTGCCTTATTGGGACAGGGTTTTAACTGTGGCTAAAGAGATAACTCTCAAGAGAAGCTTGAGGGCTACAACAATAATGGGAAGAAAAGAAGGAGAGCTTCAGTCTACTGCGCAATTATTCTATCCTAGCATGCAAGTTTCAGATATTTTTGAGTTAGATGTTAATATTTGCCAGCTAGGACTTGATCAGCGAAGAGCAAATGTCTTAGCTAGGGAGCTTGCTGAAAAGAAGAATTGGAAAAAGCCAGTTGTTGTTTCTCACCATATGATTTTAGGTTTGCAAGGAATTCAAAAAGGCGCGGACCAAGACGAGGTATTAATGGCCAGTAAAATGAGCAAAAGCAAGCCAGATACATGCATTTACATGCATGATGGTGAGGAAGAAATAAAAAGAAAAATTGGCAAAGCTTACTGCCCTGAAAAGATTATTGAAGGGAATCCTATTTTTGATTATCTTAAATATCTTATCTTTAAGAGATATCCTGAAATTAAAATCGAAAGGCCTGCGAAATTTGGAGGAGATTTAAATCTAAGTTATGGAGAGTTTGTTAAACTTTACTCTGAAGGAGAAGTACACCCCTTGGATGCAAAAAACGCAACTGCATTTTATCTTAATGAGATGATATCTCCTGTAAGAAGATATTTTGAGAAAAATAAAAAAGCAAGAGAGATGTACGAGGAAATTAAAGAATTTTCTTTTACAAGATGAACGATAAATTTATAAACTATATATTCAAATATATATTATGGACTTAGCTAAACTTTTTGTGGCAATAGGAATAGCGTTTCTTTTATCCTTATTAGTTAATTCTGCGCTTTCTGTTTTTTACAAAGCTCCAACAGTTAATTATAGCGCGTGTTATACTAGTGAAGATGTAACTGGGTGTATTGAAGAGCAATCAGGCGGTTTAGAAACGCACCAGCTTGTCAATCAGTTAATTATTGGTTTCTTAAGTGTTTTGGCAATAGCTATTGGTTTTTTGCTTATAGATAAAGTCAGCATTGGCAGTGGGGTTATTGGGGCTGGGGTTTTGGGATTATTATTCGGAAGTCTTGTTTCTAGTTTGAGTAGCATGCTCTCTGCTTTTTCAAGTATTTCATCATTGGCAGGGGGAGCAACTTCATTAAGCACACTTCAAAAAGCCATGCCTTATATTAATCTAACATTCTTGCTTATCGGAACAATTGCATTAATCTCATTTGCTTATTTTAAGCTTGAGAAGAAATCTAAATAAGAATAAATCTTTATTTAATGTGAAACTCTACAACATCTTTATCTTTTAAAATATGTTTTAGCGAGACTTTTTGATTTGGAAACTTTGATGAGGGGCCGGTGATTCGTGTTTCTTTTATCTGCTTTGAGAAGCCGTGGAAAATTTTTTCAGCTGCGTCTTTGATACTAGAGCTTCGGGGGAGAATTAAAGGGTCTTCTTTATCTGCAGGTTTACCCGGCTCTTTTGTGTAAACGCGGATTTTATTGAAACTCTGGAAAATTTTTTCTTTTAAGGATGGTAGGTTGTCTCCCGTAAGACAAGAGACTATTTGAAAATTATATTTTTTTGATTTTAATGTTGCTTCTATTTTTCTTTTTTCATTTTCATCCAACAAATCAATCTTATTAAAAATTATAATGCGGTTTTTTGTTGAGTTTTCAAGAAATGGAAAAATTTCTTGAAGCTGTTCTGTTTTTTCTACAACAATCAAGAGGGTGTCTGCGGTGTTTATCATGCTTAAATCACAAAGCTCGTTTTCTATTGCCGGCGTGTCTATAATCTGGATTTTGCATCCTTCGTAATCTAGTGTTCCGATTATCGGCTGTTTGGTTGTGTATTCATAACCTGCTATTTCTGGAGAGGCATTTGTAAGACATGCAAGCAAAGACGATTTGCCGGAATTTGTCAAGCCGATGATAACTGCCTGCATTTCCTGTTTTTTTATGCCTGCTTTTCTTGCTGTCACTTTTTTCTTTTTTTTGTTTGTTTCTATCTGCTCTTTTAGTTTTTTGTATCGCGTTCGGATATTTTTTCTCAATGCCTCTGCACTCTTATGTTTGGGCATTGTTTTCATCATTTCTTCTAAAGCAACGAGCTTCTCGCTGTCGGTTTTTGCAGATAAGAATTGCTTTTCTGCGTTTGCATATTCATAATTTGCATTTATTGGCATGAATAATATAAGAAATATGAATTTAAGAAAGTTTTGTTACCGGTGAATTGGAAATGGTGAGTCCCAAATAGAACTGCTTTTTGCAGTGGCAGGATGATAAGAGTAACGTGTCTTGGTTCTTCGAAGCTGCTTTCTTTTTCTTTGGCCAGCTCTTTTTTTATCATGAAGAACCTCATTTATTCTTTGGTTAGTCTCATATCCCTCTATAGTGTTAGCCCACCAATTTGCTAAATTGCTTACTTTTTTTGTTGCTTTGCTTATTCCTTTTCCCCTCAGAGTTATTGGAATTTCTGCTATTTTTCCTGCTAATTCTCCTCCTGATTTTCCGCCATAAAAATCACGGGATTTTCTATAAAAGGTTATGGTCCCTTTTCCAAAACTATCTGTTTCAGCCCTTACATATACATCTCTTTTAGAATTTGTTCCAGAAGAGCCGATTGTAATAAAAAATTCAAAATTATAAGCATAAGAAGGCTGTTCTGCATCTCTTGAAGGTTGTTCAACATATTTTGTAGGTTGTTCAACATTTATTCTTTTCATTCTATTTTTTGATTAAGATTATTTAAAAAGATAATTGTTGTTAATTATATGCTTTGGTTGATTAGATTTAGATATAAGCTAATTTTTTAAGTATTATTTAGATTTTGATAGCAAATTATAAATTTTTAAACCTGTTTTTCTATTTTTATTGATGGATAAATCCTTTTTTTCACAGGATGCTGAGCAAGTTGCTCGCGAGTTGCTTGGAAAAACTTTAGTTAGGAATATTAATGGAAAAGAGATGAGAGCGAGAATTGTTGAGACAGAGGCATATTATGATGATAAAGACCCGGCTTCTCGCGCTTGTAAAAATGGGGATTTAAAAGAGACAATGAAAATGGATGCAGGAACTATACTAGTTTATGGAGTGCATAATAACTGGCTTATTAATTTTGTTACAGGCAAAGAAGGTAAGGCAGAAGCTGTGCTGTTAAGGGCATTAGAGCCATTAAATTTTTCTGTAAAATGCAGTGGGCCGGGATTATTGACTAAAGCATTGCAAATTAATAAAGAGTTTCATAAACAAAGCATAATTGGTAATTCAGATTTAAAATTGATTAATGGAGGAAATGAGAGCTTTGAGATTGTTGAAAGCAATAGAATTGGCGTGAAAAAAGATTTGAAAAAGAAGCTGAGATTTTTTGTTAAGGACAATGAGCATGTGAGCAGGAAGTAGAAAAGGTATATTACAATAAATAAATCTTTAAATAGCTCTTGGGTGTTTGTTTTTTTATGTTTGAATCAAAAAAAGGACTGACAGAGAAAATAATAACCTTTGGAATTTTGAGTGCATTAAGTTTAAGCTCTGTTGGGTGTGGATGTAAGATGCAGGTTGGATGCCCAATACCTAAGCTTCTTTCTAGAGATAATCCTTCTTATAGCATTGTTAAGGCACAATATGATTCTGCGATGGACAAGGCGAGATTTTTGAGAGCAGAGGGTTACAGAATAGATAGATTAGCTTCTCCAAGCAATGAGTAAAGTTATAAACTCTTTTTTCTATTCTGTTTTATTAAAGATGTTATTCAGAATTTTATGCTAGGCGAAAGATTTAAATACTATAGCAACTATATAATCTACTATGGAAACAACAATACAGGTAAGCAAAGAACTTTTAGAGAAATTGTTAATAATGAAAATGAGTGAGAAAGAAAGCTATGAAAATGTTATTTGGGATTTGATAGAGGATAGACTGGAATTTTCAGAACAAACAAAAAGGAATCTAGAACAATCTGAAAAAGAAATAAAAGAGGGAAAAACAGCTTCTCTTAAAAAAATAAAAGAGAAATTGAAAGCATAAGATGTATTCTGTTGAATTTTCGCAGACAGCTGAAAAACAGCTTTATAACTTAGGAAAAAACATCCAGCAAAGAGTAATAAGTGTTCTTGAAAGAATTACAATAAGGCCTTTTCATTTTGTCAAAAGAAAACAAGGAACACCTTATTTTATTCTGAGGGTAGGAGAGCATAGAGTAATTTTAGACATAAAGCAAGAAAAAGAGATTATTTTTGTTGTCGAATTAGGGCATAGAAAAAATATTTATGAATGATTTCAGCTGAATTTTGGCATAAATAATAACTTTTTAAACTTGTTTTTCTATTTGTTTTTATGAAGGTAGCGGTCTTGTTTTCAGGAGGGAAAGATTCGTGTTTAGCTTTGCATCTCGCAAGGAAAGAGGGGCATGAGATTAAATATCTGCTGTCGATTTTGCCCTCGAATTTTGATAGCTTTATGTTTCATAAGCCTTATTTAAGGCTGTTGAAAAAGCAGACTGAGATGTTGGGAATTGAGTTAATTGTTATGAAAAGTGAAGGAGTTGAGAATAAAGAGATAGAAGATTTAAGGAAGTTGATGAAAAAAGTGAAAAATAAAGTTGATGCAATAATTGTTGGGGGAATTGCTTCGAATTATCAGGGTAGCAGGATAAAAAAGATATGCGATGAAGTGGGTTTGAAATTTTATGCTCCTTTGTGGAATTATAATGCAGATAAAATATGGAAAGAGCTTTTGAATAACAAGTTTAAGGTAATTCTTACTAAAATAAGTTGCGAGGGCTTAGATGAGAGATGGTTGGGAAATATTATTGATAAGGAAAAATTTGAAGAATTGAAGAAGTTAAGTGAGAGATATGGATTTAGGCTCGATTTTGAAGGCGGAGAGGCGGAGAGTGCGGTTTTATTTATGCCCGGATTTAAGAAAGATATAAAAATTAAGTTTGCTATAAAAAGTGAAGGAAAATATAGACACTGGATTGATAAATTGAAAATACAAAATGGGTGTTGAATTTTATAGGAAAAAGCTGGATAATGGGCTGACAATTTTATTTGAAAAAAGAAATCTGCCTCTGATAACAAGCAGCGTGAGCATGAAGTATGGTTCTGAGTTTGAAATCGAGAATTTGAAAGGGGTTTCGCATTTTATTGAGCATTTGGTGTTTAAAGGAACTAAAAACAGGTGCCAGAAAGAAATAAGCGAAGAGATTGAGAAAAAAGGTGGGATAATAAATGCGTTTACATCAGAAGAAGTAACTTGTTTTTGGAATAAACTGCCAAGCAAACATTTAGAAGTTGGAATAGACATTGCTTCGGATCTTGCTCTAAATCCTGTATTTGATAAAGAAGAATTAGAAAAAGAGAGAAAAGTTATACTGGAGGAAATAAAAATGTATCATGATAATCCGCAGATTTATGTTATCGAGAAAATAAAAGAACTTCTGTACGAGAAGCCATTTGGGATGTTTACAGCCGGAACAGTAGAGACGATGTCTAAAATAAAAAGAGAAGAGGTTTTGAAAGTTTATAATAATTATTCTACCAATAACATGATACTAACTCTAATTGGCAAAGCAGATTTTCAGGAGATATGCGAAATTGCAAGGAAAATTTTTCCCAAAACCCAGAAAAAAGTAGAAGAAAGAAAAATAGCCGTGCGAAATTGCAAGCTGATTGAAAAAAGAAAAGGGCTGGAGCAGGCAAATTTGGTTTTAGGGCATCATGCCCCGAATTTAAAAGACAAGAATAGATATGCTGCTGAGATTCTTGATGCGATTTTAACAAGAGGAATGTCTTCTCGGCTATTTCAAGAGATAAGGGAGAAAAGAGGACTGGCATACGCTGTCAGAGGAATTTTAGAGCAAAATAAAAATTATGGGCATGAAATGATTTATATAGGAACAGTAAAAGAAAAAGTAAAAGAGGTGAAAGAGCTTATTTTAAAAGAGATTAAAAAATTGCGACAATTAGATAAAAGAGGATTAGAAGAAGCTAAAGAGCAGCTGATTGGGGCGAGAGAGGTGGAAAGTGAGAGCGGGGAAGATGTTATGCTAAATCTTATAACAGAAGAAAATGCAGGGAACTCAGAAGAGTACTATAGATATGAAGACAGAATAAATCAAGTCGGGTTGGAAGAGGTTAGAAAGCTCGCTAAACTGAAAGGATATTCTTTTATTGCGTTGGTTCCTGAATAAAAATAAAATAAGAATTAGGAAAAAATAAAAACAATAAAAATTACATTATTGTTGCGTCAAGTATGGCTTTTACAGTAACTATGATTCCTGTTCCTGCTAACAATGTCGCTAAATTGCTCACAATTCCGAGGAGTTCTAGTTTTCCCAACGAGTCGTTTAGTGCAGTTATGATAAAAGCGCCAGCCCCTAAAGCACTGCCAAACAAAATAATTGCTATCATTAGTTTTACTGCATTCTTTTCTTCAACAACAAGCAAACCTACAATTGCCCCGAGAATCAAGAGAATTATAGGAATGTATTTCATCACTGAGTTGTCAGCTGCTAAAAATGCTGTTATTATTGCAATTAATGCGCCTATTATAAGAGCCCACTTGCCTATAGCTTTATTATCCATTTTACCTCCTTTTTGATATATATTTAGAGGAAAAAGCTATTTAAATATGTTTTTGTTTTGAATATCATGGAAAAAGAAAATACAAGATGCTTTATTGCCTTGGATTTGCCGAGAGAGGCAATAAATTATATTGGAGAGTTACAAAAGCAAATTGAAAAGAAAAATTTGTTTACAGGGAAATTTACTGAGACAGAGAACCTGCATTTGACTTTGAAATTTTTAGGTGAGATAGAAGAAGAGAAAGTGGAAGAGGTTAAAAAGAGGCTGAGAGAAATAAAAATTCAGAGTTTTGAAGCCCGACTGGGAGAAGTTGGAGTTTTCTCAAGTAAATACAGCAGTTATGTAAGAGTTATTTGGCTTAAGTTAGATGGAAAAGGGGTTTTTGGGTTACAGAAACTTATAGAAGAGAAATTAAAAGGAATTTTTCAGCCAGAAGAAAGGTTTATGTCGCATATCACAATTGCGAGAGTCAAGCATGTTGCAAATAGAAAGGAGATTATTGATTATATTAAAAATTTAAAGACAAAAGATATTAAATTTAAAGTGGATAAATTTTTCTTGAAGAAATCTACGCTGGAAGCAGCGGGGCCGGTTTATGAAGACATAGAAGAGTATGGATTATAGTGAAAGACATAAATTTTTTACCAAGTTTTATGTCTTTCCCTTGATACCAAAGGCATAACTGTTAAATTATCAATGTCCTTTGATTATAGTATAAGAAAAAATAAACACCCAATTATGAAGCTAAAGGTATATTAAATACTTTTCTATGGTGTATATTTTACATTATAATTTTGTTTTTAAACAGGAAATGTGTAATTATATTTTAATGGAGAAAGTATTAAGAGAGACAGACACTTTAAAAGAATTTCTTGGAGAAATAGCGAGCATCTATAACTCTCCTCACGGATTTCCAAAACTAGAAGATTTCGCAAAACAATATAGAGAGGAATATAAGAAAGAACTTTCAGAAATTATGAAACATATTTATTCTGTTAATACTGGAGGAAGCTCGAGGATTCTTGGATTAGATGTCTCTGATTTAGAGCAAATTTTAAAAAAAGCTATCCATAAACAATCATGAAAGACCGATTAAAACAACTTCTTGAAGAGCTTGTTGAAAAGCATGTTAAAGAGTTAGAGCAAGATTGTTTAGAAGTTAAAAGAATTGTTCTTTTTAGTTCTTGGAAGCGTGCAGACTCTATGAGAGAAGCTTTAAATTATACTGAAAATCGTTTGTTAACAACTCAATTTAAAATAGATCATAGCAAGATTAAAGCAGAGGTTACTCTTTGGTATCCTCGCAGTATAGAAGGAGATTATAAGATTGATGTGGGGGAGTATTTGAAAACTAATTTTCCAGAATTCTCTTGAAATATTCTGTCCTGCTTTTTAAGACTTCTTTTAATTCTTCTTCGCTTGCGTTGAAGACAGAAGAAATGGTTTTGAACTTATTCAGAAGTTTTTTTGCGGTTGTTGGGCCGATGTTTGGAAAAGATTCAAGAATGTATTGTTTTTGCTCTTGAAAAGAAAGATTTTTCTTTTTTGCATGCAAGGAAATTGGGGTTTTGTCTTTTTCCTGCCTTTTTGCAATAAGATAGAAAAATTTTGCCGTGTCCTGATAGTCTTTTGTGAAGATTATCGGGCAAGAAGCTTCGAGGCTTATACACAATAGCATGCCGCGTATCGCATTCCCATGAATTCCTTTTTCGTTGTCGTCGTTATAGAGCTCTTGTTCTTCTATTCCTTCAATAATTAAAAGTCGTTTTTCATACTGCTTTATTTCTTCTAATTGTGTTAAAAGGCGCTTGTTCAGCATGCTTGAAATAAAGTCGCTGACTGTTTTTCTTTCAATTGCTACATTTCCGATTAAATAATCTGCGACTTTAAGATGCTGGAATTCCACATCTACACCTAAGCCAACTAGTTCTGATGCAACTAAAGAACTTTTTTCGTGAATGTCTGCGATTAATTTTAGCTTTGGCTTTTCTTTTGTTGTTTCTGTTTTTTCGAAAATGTTTTGGAAGGGCATATTAAATTTTCACATCTAAACTTTTGCTTTTTAAATATTTTTCAACAAGCTTGGGGTTCCAAATCCATGTGATTGTTCCGTCTTTATTTATGACTATTTTATGTATGCTTTCAAGATAGTAAAGAATTATTTTGAATGTTCTCCACATCATCTTTTTTGGCAGGTTTTTGAATAATCCTATTTGAGTATACTCCCCGCTGTGTTCCTCAATAAATTCTTCTACCATTAAGACAGTGTCCAGCCGTGGCGCGCTTGCTTCAAATAATTTTTTGTTTTTTAATGTTAGTATCATGATGTATTAATTAATACATCAGGGTTTTTAAGTGTTTCGGTTTTGAAAATTAAATAATCTTAGCTAATCTTTAAATATTATCCTGTTTAATGTTTTTTATGAGAATTGCAGTTTATAATCAGATGTTTGGGTTAAATGGAAGGAGTTTTTTAGTAGTATGGTGGGTCATTATTTTGTTCATTTTCAAAAAGATCCTAAAAAAGTTGAAAAGTTTGTTAATTTAAATGAAACTTTAGAAATTGTTGGGAAATCTAAAGCAGATATCTTAGGGATTTGTGAAATCTCTGAGGGACAGGAAAAAGATATTTGCAAGGGTTTGAGAAAGTTAGGATATAAATATTTTTATTTTGGAAGGGGTCATAAATTTAAGTATAGTAATAAACATGTTATTGAATTACTTGCTTCTAAGTTTAAAGGTAAGCAATTAAATTATAAGATTTGGCCTCTCGTAAATAGATTGGGAGGAGGTGGAGGGTTTGTTGTTTGTAAGTTTAAAGAGATGAATGTTTTTCATGTTCATTTAGCCCTTCCAAGAAGAGGTTTTTTTGAAAAACAAATAGAATATATGCAGAAAATATTAAAAAAATTAAATGGAAGAACAATTGTTATGGGAGATTTTAATTACAGTTGGAAAGATTTAAAGAAATATTTTCCTGGATTTAAATTAGTTACTGAAGAATACAAAACTTGCAGCCTTACACCTGTTATGAAATGGTTTTATAATAAAGATGTTGACCACATTTTTGTTAAGGGTTTTGGAGTAGAGAGTATAGGAACATTAGAAGGAAGATCAGACCATAAGTTGATTTATGCTGATTTGAAACGGCTAAAATAACTTTTTTGTCAAGTAATAATGCAAAGTAGGAATAGAGTTTTCATGTTTTTCAATTATTGTATAGCCTTCTCCCCCCAGAGAGGTCGGCCTTTCAACAACATTAACTCTTGGCCTATAATGGTCAATCATATCTAAATTAGCTGCTGTAAAATTTTTTATCTCATAACCCAGATTTCGTGCCATTGTAAAAGCTTTTAAGAAAACTTCTGGCAAAATTACAGCTGAGCCTAAATTAATAATAACCCCCCCTTGGAGTTTTGATATGCTCTCTATAAGAATTTTAAAATCTTCATATGAGGATTTTCCCAAAGCTGCTCCATCACATTCTGGATGCTGGTATATTATCTCGGTTCCTATAGCTGTATGAATTGTAATAGGAATATTATTTTTATAGGCAGTATAAATTATACTGAAATCTTTGTATTTGCAATTTAAATTTTCAATTAGCTCTCCAACTTCTCTTCCCAAACCAGAATTTTTTCGCGCGGCTGTTTTTGCAGCTTTATTAAGATAATGCCCTGTTTCCTCAGCCATACCAAAACTTCCGTCTTTTATGCTAACTGAAACATCTTCTGATGTTGCTCCGATTAATGCCAACTCAAAATCATGAATCATTCCAGCTCCGTTCATAGCTATATGATTGATGAATTTCTTTTTTATTAAATCTATAATAAATAAAGAGAGTCCTACTTTTATTAGATGAGCTCCCATCATTAAAATAATTTTTTTGTTATTTTGCCTAGCTTTTTTAATTTTTTCAGCAAGTTTTTCGATATCAGGATTTTTTGCAACAATAGAAGATTTTTCTAAAGGAATTATATCTTCAATATGAAATCTATTCTTTCTATTTTTTATAGGATAGGTTTTTATTTTACTGAGTTTTATCATTTTCAAATAAGGTTTTTTGTTCGGCTTGTTTATTTTTATTTTCTTCTATGGTATTCTCTTTTATTTTATTATCCTTTTCATCCATTTCTTCTTTTAAGCCATCAAGAGATTTATACATCTTTTTTTCTTTGTTAAATGCACTCCAGTAGTAAGCTTCGTCAAGTGTTTTTTTAATCATCAAAACTATTAATTTTCCTGGCTTTAATCTGGCGGTTCTTCCTCTTCGCTGTATCTGGCGAATTGCAGAGGGAATTGGCTCATAGAAAATAACAGCGGAAACTTCTGGTATGTCCAAACCTTCTTCGCCAATCGAGGAAGCGCATAAAATATTTATTTTTCCCAGAGTAAAATCACGAATCATTTCTTGCTGTTCTTTTTGGCTTAGGCCGGTTATTTCTGTTCCTTGTTTTTTAGCCTGCCCGACAAAAACTCGCGCATTTACTCCTAAAAGTTCATTTAATGTCTTGCATATTTTTACAAGAGTTTCGCGATATTGCGCGAAAACAATAATTCTTTTTATCTTTGCTGTTTTGAACTCTTTTTCCACAATCTCTTTAAGTTTCTGGAGCTTTGGATTTTCAATTTTCCTTGCAAGAAGTTCGTTTAGCTTAATGTAAGACTGATTAAACTTGGGCTGCTTGATAAGCTGCTGGACAGCTTTGCTTTTTCCCTGCCTTGCCTGTTCAAAAATGTCTTGAAAATACCTTTGTAATGAAGCGAGAGTCTGGGTTTCAAGAAGTTCAAGCATATACTGGAGTTTTATTGCCTGGGCGCATGCGCTCGCGGCTGCGAGAATATTAAAGTTGCGGTTGCCGGTAGAAATCATTCGCATTATTCTTTTCTGCAGTTCAAGAATATTTTTTTTTGTTGTAGGGCCAAAAAGAAGCTTTCGGTTTTTCAATTCTTCAACTTTTTTGAGATATAGCTCTTTAAGCGGATTTTTTATTTCTTCAAACTCTTCTGGGAAATCTAATTTTGCTATACTGAATTTTAATTTCTGTATGTATGGAGAAACATCTTCGCTTTCGCGTGTCCGCGTTTCAATTGTTTCTATACCTAGGTTTTTTGCTATTTCTTTAATTTTTGATTTCTCTACGCCTGGGGAAGCTGTCAAGCCCAAAACTCGCGGGGATTTTGCAGATTCTTTATATCTTTGCGATACGAAAGTATAAGCATAGTTTTTTAAGCAACGATGGCACTCATCAATAATTAATAAGCTTGTGCCGGTTAAATCATACAAATTATTTTTTAAATCATTTTCAACACACTGCGGTGTAGAAAAGATAATGTCTGCGTTCTGCCACTCTTTTTTTCTTGTTTCTGCTTTCACTTTTCCTGTAAACAGAACAAGCTGGGCAAAAAGTTCTGGGAGGTACTTTTTAAAATAAGCAAAATGCTGTTCTGCCAACGGGCGGGTTGGAGCTAGAAAAAGTGTTTTTGAAGCTGGGAAATCCTCCTGCCTTTTTATAGACAGCATTAAAGCAATCAGTGTTTTGCCTATTCCTGTCGGCAAAACTACAAGGCAGTTTTTATCCTTGCAGGTTTCGTAAATCTTTTGCTGATAGTCTCTGGGTTCTATCCCTATTAAAAATTTATGAGGCATATTCTAACAACTTTTAAAGAATTTATATGATTATGAAGAAGATGAGGGACTCTATTAGAGATATAATTGTTAAAAATATCCAGAAAATCTTGCTTCCAAAAAATATTTTGCAGCCGTCTATCTGGCTTATCGGCAGAAGATTCCAAATAGAATAATACGCGCTGAATCCCGCAAGAAGAGGGAGATTGAAAAGATAGGCAAGTATTCCCAAAATCGCGGTTGCTAAAATTCCCATCCCAGCTATCAAGGACAAGTGCCATTCTGTCATTGCAGAATATCTCTGTCTTATTGAGCCGCGCCTTCTAGTAACTCTTAAAGGGGTTGGTTTAATATCTGACTGGATGAAGGTTAATACTTTTAAAAATCCAATTGGATAAGAAATCCAGACTAATAAAAAAGGAAGGATAATTCCAAGGGGGATTGGTTTTTTGAAATAGCTTCTTTCATAATAACCCCACCTTTGAAGATGCCATATTTTGTGTGTTACTTCTGAATCCAGCCTAAATGCCATTAGTTTTTTTGCAGCAACATTCACGGCAATTATGATAAAAGCAGCTATCAATGCCGGAAGAAAATTGCCTTCCAGGAAGTTTATGACAAATGCAAATAATAAAATTGCAATTATTAAATGGATTACCTCTGTTAATTTAAGCATAATATTGATATGGATTGAATTCTTATAAATCTATCGTATGTTTTCATTTATAGAAAAGTATATAAAGGAATTCTTTGTTCATTGAGTATGCTAAAGATAAAGAGGATTTCAGAGGCAGTAGGGAAGAGAGTCTATACAGATTCTGGAGACTATTTTGGAGAAATCGAAGAAGTAAACCTGGTTGAAAATAAGGTGGATAGCTGGAGAATTAAGGTTGCCGGGGGTGTCGGGGGTTTTTTAGGGGGCGCAAGAGGGGTGGTAATCCCGCATCAATTTGTTAAGGCAATAGGAGATGTTTTTATTGTAAGTAGGGCAAGTTTACCAATTGACGAAGGACAAGGAGTAGAAGAATCTGCAGAAGAGATTGAGGTTTAATCAATATAGAGCATAAAAAAAGAGAAAAATGGTGAGTACTATATTTTCAGAACCTATATTTATTGAGTATATTCTTCCTTTTTTGCTAGTTTTCACTTTGGTTTTTGCTATTCTTGATAAAACTAAATTATTAGGAGAAGGCAAGAGGCAGATTAATGCGATTGTCAGTTTAGTTATAGGATTAATTCTAATTGGATTTCCTTATGCCCAGGGAGTTATTGTTAAATTAATCCCTTTTTTAGCAGTATCTTTGGTAGTTTTATTTATTTTCATGCTAATGTTTGGATTTATTTCTGGGAAAAAAGAAGGAGATGTTTTAAATAAAGGATTGAAAATAGCTCTGAGCATCATATTGGGTTTGGCAGTCATCGTTGCTGTTTTGTGGGCAACTGGTTCATGGGATTATGTTTACAACCTATTTGTTGAAGGGGAATATTCTGGAAAGATTTTTTTTAATATTCTGCTATTGGCGATAATTGGCGGGGCAATAGCTATTGTTTTAGCTACTAGCGAAAAGAACAAATCGTAGAACTATTTTAAAAGGCGATAAAACCGAGTTTTGTTGGAATACTGTTATCTCAACACCTAATCCCGATAATTATCGAGCCCAAATTTAGAAGCTTCTCAATTAAACAGGAAGCTACCAACAAATTCTAATTAATATCAGCAGTTAAAGCTAATTTTTATAATGGTTTCACCAGAGCATAAAACCGAATAATTTTTATACTCTTTGATACTGTTTCTTTTATGGACTATAAAAGAAATCTGGCTATTATCTTGGTCGTTGTAGGGCTCTTTATATTAATTATTCAGCCGCTCTCCCCAACAGGAGCTGTGATTGATTTGTCTACCTCTTCTGCCAAAGCGAGTTTTGTGGTTGGATTGATTATGATTATTGTGGGGGCTGTATTGATGCTGGCTGAAAGAGCTGGTAAAAAAGAGATTATTTTCTAGCTGTTTCTCCTCACAAGTTCACTCACAATATTGTTTTAAGTTACTTTCGTGAACTTGTTCGCCACATCAGTTCAAAATACTTTTTATAAGAATCTGCGATTTCCTGTTCCCTTATTACTATGGCTAGAGGGGGTTTTTTCCACAAGATTATGGCTACTTTATCTCCATAAATGTTTATAGCAAGAGGATTTGAGTATTTTTCAGGCAAATAGCGAATTTCAGAAAGAGGAATTTTCGGAAGCTTGTTGCTTGCTATAATTCTGACTTTTATTTTCTTTTTTACTCTGTCTTTATCATACCATTTAAAATAAAATGGGAGAACTTCAAATGCAGAAGATGAGGCTCCTAGAATTAAAATTTCCTTGCTGTCAAGCTGATCTTGAAAAATTGTTTTTAAGCCTTCAATTCCTTTATAGAAATTTGTTTCTTGTTTTTCTTTTGTTTTTTGATACAAAAGAGTTAAATTGGGCATAGACTCTTCTAGCTCTTGCTGTTTTTCTCTTAAAACTTCTTTTAATCTCTGTGGAGAAGCAGCTTCAAATAATCTTCTGTTGTTTTTAAGGATATATCCAATAAGCCCTTTTTTTATGAGCCTTTCTGTAATATCATAGATATTTCTTCTGTGAACCCCGGTTTTTCTTGAAATCTGCCCGGCTAAGCTTGGGCCGAGCTCAAGCAAGGCAAGATAAACCTCTGCTTCTTTGTCTGTTAATCCTAATTTTTGCAGAACTTCTTTGTTTTCCATATTATGTTTTTTAATTTTGTTAATAATTTACTAAACTATTTTAAGCTTTGCAGATGAGCTAAATAAGTCTTGATTGAGTAGCTTCTCTTTGTTGCTCTTGTATAACTTTTTTGTCTTATTGATTAATAGCATTAAACATTCTGCTATTTTTAAACTTTACTATTAGGGTGATAAATATCACCACATTAATTTATTTACGAGTTTTTGCTTGGTTTTTCAGGAGGTTAAAACAAAATGGAAATAAAACTACACTATCAACCTTTGAGATTGATTGGAGGAAATGTAAGTGAAAGAGACTTTGATCTGTATATTTCACAACCCAGATGGGCTTCTGTTGCTAAAAAAATGGCTATAGAGCCATTAGAAACTGCAATGAAAGATTCTGATAAAGAAGAATTTACTGCAGGAGATTTAAAAGTTACAAGAAAAATGCAGAAAAGAGCTTCAACAAGCTGGCAGGGAGTTTACGATTCTGTTTTAAATTTTTTAAGTTTAAGGGCGCAAGATGGAAGAGAGTTTAATATGGATGGGCTGCAGCAGTTTGATGGACTTGGCTACTGTATTCTTTCAAGTGATTTAAATGATTTTATTAACAGAGAAATAAACAGAAATACTTCAAGAAGCGAGTTTCCACAATTATACTGGCCTAGAAAAAAGAAAACAGAAGAGTACCCTACAGAAGTTGCAATCCCTGACAAAGATTACAGAAAAATAACCTCTGATAACATGAGAATTGTTCAGACAGCTAAAGGATTCTGCAGCGGATTAGATAAAGAGGTTACAGAAGCATTTAAACAAGCAAATCAAAATTGGTTTGAGGAAGAGACAGGATATAGCATGAAAAATCTTCCAACAGATGATTCTCCGGTTAAAAGAATAAGAATGATTGCAGGCGGAAAACCAGTTTTTATACAGCTAGTCCGAGAAGAAGTTCCAGAGTATCAGCAAGTCGTGGATATGTTAAAAGCAGAAATCATGGATTTAGAGCAAGGAGTGGCATTAGAGGGATATAAAATAAAGACAACTAAAGAAGGAACTTACATTAATATGAAGAACTTGCAAGATAGGCTTGAATCTAACAGCTTAAAAGAAAGAAAGCTGGTGAAAACAGAAGGAAGATACGAGATTGTACCTTAATTTATTTTTTTATTCTTCTTCTAATTCTTCTTTCATTTCATCTAGCTCTTCAAGCTCTTCTTTAGAAACCATCCACTTCCACTTTCTGCTTTCGCCAGGAAAAATTACATCTAAATCAGGCATTTTTTAATATAAATTATGCAGAAGCAAGGTTAATAAACTATTTAAAATTAAAGTATATATTCGAAAAGAGGCGAGAATGAACAGCACATTATTAATAATTGTGGTTATCTCGGTTTTAGGGCCGGTGGTAGGCTCTTTAATTGGGGTGATAAGAAAACCATCTGAGATTTTTATGTATAATATGCTTGCATTTGCAGGAGGAGTGATGTTAGCGATTTCTTTTCTACAGTTAATCCCTGAAAGCATAAAGTTTTCATCAATATGGGTTGCAGTTTTTGGAGTCTTGATTGGCTCATTATTCATGTTTGGTGTTGATAAAATAATCCCGCATATACACCCAGAGTTATGCAGTCAAGAACAAGGACGCAATCTAAAAAGAACTGCAACACATCTGATAATAGGGATATTTTTGCATAATTTTCCAGAAGGAATGGCTATCGCTATTGGTGTAGTTGCAGATATAAAAATTAGCATAGTAATTGCTTTGGCTATTGCGATACATGATATCCCCGAGGCAATTTGTACTAGTGCTCCTTATTATTATTGCACGAAAAAAAGGCTTAAATCTTTTTTAATTTCTTCTTCAACAGCAATACCCACTATTGTTGGTTTTCTTTTAGCCAGCTGGTTTTACAATTATACCCCCCTATCTTTAGTTGGATTTATTATAGGAGCGACAGCAGGATTAATGATATATATAACAAGCGATGAGATTATACCTGCCTCATGTGGCAGATTATCAAATCATACAACTATCTTCTCATTAATCGCGGGGATATTACTTGTGATATTGCTGGGGTTGTTGTAAAAAGAGGCTGAGATGCCAACCGAAAAATTTAAAAGACTAGGTTTTTTAAATAAGACATGGCGCACAAAACTACTTTATGGACAGCGGATAACAGTGCTAACTTCATTCAAAGTGTTGCCCTGGTTTCTAATTAATTCCTGCGGAATTAATTGCTTTTCGTTTCACTCATGCTAACTATAACTAATCCATGCCAAATAAATTATAAATAAAAATTAGACAAAAAATGCCTGAAAAAAAACTAAAAAATAAGAAAAAGTTCAAGGAAAAAATAGACTTTAAGTATAATCTTAGTGTATACTGGAGTTTTTTGAGGAAGTATAAATGGATTTTTGTTTTCTTGATATTTTTGACTTTAATTGCATCTGCAACTTATGTTGTAGACAAGTTTTTGTTCAAAGTTATAATAGACAAAGGAACTGAATTTTCAAGTGGCTTGATTAGCAGAAGTGAGCTTGTTTCTATTTTAATAACCTTATTAATTATATATTTAGTTGCTTTAGCAGTCAGAACTATTCTCAGGTTTGTTAATCTTCATTTGTTAATCAGGCTTACAGGAAAAATGGTTGTTGATCTAAAAAGAAAATTCTTTAATCATGTTATCTCCCTGTCACATGGGTTTCATACAACACACAAAACAGGCAGTTTAATTTCAAGAATAATCCGAGGAGGGCATGCTATTGACAGCATGAATGATTTGATTATATTTGAGTTTACCCCTTTAATAACCTCTCTTATTGTTGTAGTTGGCTCTTTAATTTACTTCGACTTGGCATCAGTTGCTATCTTATTTTTAATTGTAGTTGTGTTTATTGGGTTTAGCATTATTGTCCAGAATAAATCAAAGCCATACGGGCAGATAAGCAACAAAACAGAAGACATAGAAAAAGCGAATATTTCAGACTTTTTAACTAATATAGACTCTATAAAGTATTTTGGAAAAGAAGATCTGATTAAAAGCAGGTTTAAGAAGTTGAGTGAAAATACAAAGAACACAGCGATTAAATTTTGGAATTTTTTTAGATGGTTAGAAGCAGGGCAGGGGTTAATATTGGGATTAGGAATCTTCTTTTTAATTTATTTTCCAATTTTGAAATTTTTAGATGGGCAGCTAACTTTAGGAAGCTTGGTTTTCATTTATACAATATACGGCAATGTAGTCGCACCTTTGTTTGGTTTTGTTCAGGGGATAAGAGAGTATTACAGGGCGATGATTGATTTTGATGCTTTATTCCAATATAATAAAATAGAGAACGAGATTAAAGACAAGCATGATGCAAAAGAACTGCAAATAAAAGACGGAGAAGTTGAATTTAAAAATGTTAATTTTAATTATGGAAAAAGAAAAATTTTCAAAAATTTTAGCTTAAAAATACCTAAAGACAAGAAAATCGCATTAGTTGGGCATTCTGGAAGCGGAAAAACCACGCTGGTTAAATTGCTTTATAGATTGCATGATGTTGATTCTGGAAAGATTTTGATAGATGGAAAAGATATAAGAGAATTTAAACAAGAGTCATTAAGGAGCGAGATGTCAATGGTGCCTCAGGAATGTGTATTATTTGATGATACAGTTTACAATAATGTTGCGTTTTCAAACCCAAAAGCAACAAGAGAAGAAGTTACGAAAGCAATGAAATTTGCGCAGCTTGATAGAGTTGTAAAAGATTTTCCGAAAAAAGAAAAAACAATTGTCGGAGAGAGAGGAGTCAAGCTTTCAGGAGGAGAAAAGCAGAGAGTAAGCATAGCAAGAGCAATACTTGCGAATAAAAAAATACTGGTTTTAGATGAAGCTACAAGCTCTTTGGATAGCAAGACAGAGTATGAAATTCAGGAGTCTTTGAAAGAGCTGATGAAAGGAAGAACAAGCATAATTATTGCGCATAGGCTTTCAACAATAATGCACGCAGACAAGATTGTTGTTTTGAAGAAAGGGCAGATTGTGCAGATGGGAACGCATGAACAGCTGATAAGGCAGGCAGGAGAATATAAAAGCTTGTGGGAATTGCAGAAAGGAGGGTATATAAAATGAACGCAAAAAAACCACAACTAGGGGTGATGGGCCAATTATCTTCAGATATATTTGATGATTTAGACTTTGTTGTAAAAAATGGTTTTGATTGGTTTGAAATAGCTTTAGACTGGAAACAAAATTATAATCTGGATTCTAGAATAAATAAAATAAAAAAAATCTCTAAAGACAATAATCTAAATTTAATAGTTCATACTGCATTTTATCTTCCAACTAGCACTATGATTCCTGAAATTAGAAAAGCAGTTATAGATTATTCGCAAAAATCCATAATTTTAGCTAAAAAACTCGGTGCGGATAGGTTAACAATCCATCCAGGATATAGAGAAATGCCTGGCCCAGCAATAAATCTAGCTTATGAATCTCTAATTAATAATTTGAGAAAGATAGTTGATATTGGAAATAAATATGAAGTTAATATTTGTTTGGAAAATCTTGATAGGATGTTTAATTTATTATGCTGGGATGTTAAAGACTATTTGAATGTTTTAAAGTCTGTTAGGGGAATTAAAGCAACTTTGGATATTGGTCATGCACATACTGCTGGATTGACTCCAGATAAGTATCTTATGAAAGTAAAAGATTATGTAATGGATATGCATATCCATGATAATTCTGGAGAACATGATGAGCATAAAGGTATCGGCCAAGGAAACATTAATTTTGAGAAATTTCTTTATACATGCAAAAGAATTGGATATTATGGACCATTTACCTTTGAACTTTTTCCTTATGAGAACATATTAGATAGTAAACAAAAATTTCTTGAACTTTGGGAGAAAGCGAGATGAACCCCCCAACAAAAAGATTGGCTTTAAGTTAAAATGAACACAAAAAAACTTTATGCAATTCTTGAAAAGGATTTTATTTTTCCTAATTTAAGAGATGATTGGGCAAGATATATGCAAGAAGTTGAAGATTTTTTATCTGATAATTTTAAGCAAAGGAGTATGGGGCTTGTATGCGATAATTCAGATAGCATTAATGAAGTCTACACTGCTGTTTTTCCAACCAGAGAAGTTATGCAGTTTGTTTTAGACAAAGGAGTTAGAGATGCTTTATTGTTTGTTCATCATCCTTCTATCTGGGATTTGTCTCAAGATGGGAGACCATGGAAACAAATAGATATAGAGCTTCTAAAGAGGTTTAAAGAGAGAAAAATATCAATATATAATTTACATGTTCCATTAGATAATTTTGGAGAGGATTCTACTAGTAAAACTTTAGCTGATGCTATAGGAATTAAAGTAGAGAAACCATTTGCAGAGTACTTTGGAGGATTAGCAGGAGTTATCGGAAAAACAGATTGCAAAACATTAGATGAGCTAAAATCAAGATTTGAAAAAGCAGTAGGGCATGAAATTAAATTATATGCTTATGGCTCTTTTAAAATTAAAAACCAACTGGTTGCAGTAGTTGCGGGGGGAGGCAATAGTGTTGATTTTTTAAAGGAGGTAACTCAAAATAAAGTAAACACATTTATTACAGGAATTTCTGTTTTGAATGAACATTCAAAACCTGCGCATGATTATGCAAAACAGAACAAAATAAACATTCTTGGAGGAACTCATTATTCAACAGAAAGATTTGCGTGCCAGGCAATGTGCAAATATTTTGAAAAATTAGGCTTAAAGTGTGAATTTATCCCAGGAAAACCAGGATTAGAAGATATGTAAAATGAAACTCACAACAAAACGCCTGATTTTAAGGCAAATAACAATGAAAGATGTAAAAGATTTAGTTGAAAATATAAATAATATTAAAGTTTCTAGAAATATGCTTCCAGTTCCTTATCCTTTTACAATGAAAGATGCAAAATGGTGGGTGGCTCATTGTAAAGAAAAAGCAAAAGAAAAACCAAGAACAAGTTATGAATTTGCTATAGAGTTGAAATCAGAGAAAAGATTAATTGGGGGTTTTGGATTGATAGATGTCAATAGATTTCGGGGCACAGCAGAATTAGGCTATTGGCTTGGAGAAAAATACTGGAGAAAAGGTTATGGAATAGAAGCTGCAACTAAAGTTCTGGATTTTGCTTTTAATAAATTAAGGTTAAGAAAAATAAAAATTCCTGCATTCAAAGAAAATAAAGCTTCAAATGCTTTAGTCAGGAAACTAGGATTTAAACTTGAAGGTAGATTAAGAAAACACGCCATTTCAAAAGCAACAGGCAAAATTCATGACGAAAATATTTATGGGTTGTTAAAAGAAGAGTGGAGAAAAGCAAAGAAGGGATAACGCAAGGGAAACTTAACCAAAACATATTTAAACCTAGCTTCTTTTTTACTGATAGAAAAAATGGGCGTGACAAGCATAATGCTGGCGAGCTGGGCATATTCAATAGACGAAGTTATTCTTGAATGGGAGAATATGGGAGTGTTTGAATGGGTGCTGCCATTTTTAATTGTTTTTTCATTAGTTTTCGGTATTTTGACTAAATCTAAAGTTTTAGGGGATGAAGCCAAGGGTGTAAATACGGTTTTAGCATTGGCTTCTGGGCTTTTAGCTATTCAATCAGGCTATCTGCGTTCTTTTTTTCAGATGGGATTCGGGTATGCAGGGGTTGGGATTGCTATTTTATTAATTGTATTAATTTTAACAGGATTATTTAAACCTGAGGGGAAAGGGGGTAATTGGTGGACTTATACTTTTTTTGGAATAGGCATGTTTATAGCTGTTGTAGTTGTTTTAATTTCATTGTCTACTCATGATTGGTCTGGGAGCTGGTGGTGGTATGAGAATTATCCAGGAATTATAACTCTGCTCATTATAGTTGGGTTAATACTCTTGGTTATATTGGCTACTAAAGTTAAGAGAGATACAACAACATAATAAATAGAAGAGAATATAACAAATAAGTTTATTTCTTTGTTATTACAAAACCTATAATCAAGGCAATTACTGCCAGCAAAAATCCGTTTTTGAATTTTGCTGAAAGCAGAAAGTATTTTATTGACAATAGGAAATCATTTGCTCCTTCTTCGCTTCCTCCTGGAAGATAAGCTTGGGTTGATGGGAAACTTTTGAAAATTACCCCTATCAACACAATTGCAAATAAAATTATGAAAACTATTGTTAAAGGTTTTGTCAGCTTTATTAAATTGTCTTTTATTACAAATGCAATCATCACAAAAAAGAAAAATAACAAGCTTATCATTACTGCAAAAGTTGCAGCTGAATTAGCTACAAAACTTCCAACACCAGAAAAACACATAAGAATCACACCGAGAATAAAACTAATTACTCCATTAATTCCCTTGCTTTCTCCAAGAACTTTTGTTTTAGCGAGTATGGCATAAATTAGAACAAACACTAAAACAAAGCCGAATATCGGCATTCCTTCGCTTAACCATGAAAAATCCAGTGTCATTTTTCTTTAGTCTTTATTTTTATAGTGATATTAGAAAAATGGGCTTTATAAATCTTTCGTTTATTGTAACTGGCAAGTGGTATCTAAAGTAAATGCGTTAAATTACTTGTAAGCATTTCCTATCTGATAAAAAACTCAAAAAAACGCTCTGCGTTTTAACACAGAGTTTTTTACATGTCAAAATTGAATTTGTGCAAACTCGTTACTTAAGTGGTGAGTAAGCAAATTCAATTTTGAGCATGCTCAAGAACCACAAACACGCCACGGAATTTATTCCGTGGTTCTTGACATAAAAGATTTATATACTCCAAATGACGGAAGTTATTGATGGATGTTGAGGAGTTTGAGGATTTAGAGAGGATTTTATTAGAGCCAGTTGAAGAAGAGGTGGAATCTGTTTGTAATCCTGCTGTTTTTCAAGATTCTCCAAAAGGGCCATGGCCATTTTTATACAGGTGCATAAAACATGGAGGGATTTCTGTTATTAATTTAAGGCAGCTTGTAAATCCCGCTACATTAAGCAGAGAATATAAGACAGTGATTTCGCCAACTGAAGATTATGAATCAGAAGGATGTGAAGATCCCGGATTAGCTAAAGTAGATGATGTATGGTATATTCCATATGTTGGGTGGGATAAAAAAAGTGCAAGAATTTGTTTAGCAACAACAACAAATTTTAAAGAGGTAAGAAAATGGGGAGTTATTGGCCCCCAAATCCTTGTAGAAGAAGGAATTGAATTAGTTCCTGAAAGGTATAAGAAAACATTAAGAGGGTATTTACAAAGAGCTAAGGAATTAAAATTAGATTTTAAAAAAGTTTTTGTTTGGGACAAAGATCCTGTAATGGAGTATAATCCTTTGATTAAGAAATGGGTTTTGATCCATAGAATTGATCCTCATGCGCATATTGCTGTTGTTGATAGTTTAGATGAATTAATCGGAGAAAAAGGAAAAGAGTATTGGAGAGAGCATTTTAAAAATTTAAATGAACATATTTTAATGAAGAATCAAGAGCCCTGGGAAAGTGAAAAAGTAGGCTTTGCTTGTTTTGCCTGGTTAGGAGATAAGAAAGTAGGAATTTATCATGGGGTTAATAGGCAGCTTGATTATTATGCCGGAATTTGTGAAGTAGACCCCCAGTCTTATGTTGTTGTGAGTAAACTGCGAGACCCTGTATTAATGCCTGATCGTGATATTTTTGTTTTTAGATATAAAGATGAAGGAGGGAAAGAAAAACAAAAAAGAGTTATTTTTCCAAAAGGTTCAATAGTAGATGAAAGAACAAGAAGATTGTATATTTATTCTGGTATAGCAGATACATGCGTAGGGGTGAGGTCTGTAAATATTGATTGGGTATATGGAGAATTGAATAAGCCGCATAATAGGTTCCCCGAAGGGAAACTTGCGAGGGCTTTATCTTCTTAGATAATGCGCAAGAGCATCTGATTTTTTGTGATGCTTGGCTTCTTTATGTGTTGGCTTGTGAACTGGGTGTTCTATTGTTTTTTGTTTTTCAGGCAAGGGTTCGAGAACTTTAGAAAAAGATTCCTGAGTTGTTTCAAGCTCTTGTTTCAAGTTGGAAATATCTTTTTCATAGCCCCCTATTTTTCCTAAAATAGAGGATTGCAGACTGTCAATAATCAGCTCTATTCTTCTTACTCTTTCGTTTAAGCTGGCAAGCCTTCCGTCTGTTTCTATTTTAAATCTTAAAATATCTGAGACTTCTTTTTCAATTTTCTGGAGTTTTTCGTCAACAATTTGTTCAGCAATATCTGAGATTGCTCCCGTATCTTGATAATCATAACCCTGTCTGCCTTGTCCATAGTCTTGGGATTGCTCTGCTCCTGGCTGTTCTGGATAATATTGCTGTTCTGCATATTGTTCAGCAGGCTGTTGTGCTGGATAAGGTTGTTCTTGGTAAGCTTGTTCTTCTGGATAATATTCTTCTTGAGGCTCTTCTTCTGGGGCTTGGGGAGTTGGAGGGACAGCTTGTTTTTGAGGGGGTTGTGATTCTTGTGCAGGTTTTTCTGGGGGGGCAAGGCTTGGACCTGGGGACATCAGGCTTGGAGACATGCCTTCAAGAACATTTTTCGGGCTTTCGACAGCTGACTTTACTTGGAATTGGTCAACAGCTTCACTAATCTCCCGGGGGGAAATGCCTTCGTCTCGGAGATATTTAACTATCTGTTCATCAGTCATACCCATTTTTTGCATTTGGCTTATTTTTTCAACTAGCGACATTTTCTCTTTTTTTAAATTAGTTTTTTGATGTTTTAATAGTTTTCTAAACCCTCTTTTTTGCCAGGGGCTGGAACATTTTAAACTGCCTTTGCAGAATTTCAAGTTCAGACTTTCTAGCTAAGTTTTGAATTTCTTCTATTAAACTTGAAAGTGTATCTTTAATTCTTTCAATCTCTTTTTCAATATGTTCTGTTCTGATTTTTAGAGAGGAAATTTCTTGAACTGATTCTTCTTTAGCATTGACTAAATTCTCTCCAATTAAAAGCACCCGGTCTTTAATCAACCGCTGTTTTTCTTCTATGTCTCGGAGTTTTGTGCTGAAATCTGACAACAAATAGTTTATATCCATTTCTGGTTGGGATTCTTCTGCCATCTTAATTTCTCTTTTTTATTAATATGGAAATAAGGGAAAAAGGGTTTAAAATTCTTTGTATGATAACATTTTAATACTACTCTCTCTTTTTTGTTTTAGAAAAACGAGGCAAAGATGTTATTTAAAGAAGACAGCTCTCTTTGGAAACCGCAGAAATCAAAGATTTATGGGGCCCCAAAAAGCAGGAGCTTTTTGCGGAGAGACTTGGGAGAGAAAAATGTTATTTAAACAGGGAACTTCGCTTTATGCATTTGAGGTTCAGAGAGAAAGCGGAGAAGATGTTATGTATGTTAATTATCTTGGCTCGCCTTATGTTCCTAGTCTGGCAGACAGCAGAGAGGTTATGGAGAAAACCATTGAATTGCTGACTGAAAATCCAAGAGTATCAAGAATTGTTTTTGTTCAGCAGAGAAATTACAGCTACGATTTAGCAAAAATTTCGTTTCTACTGGAAATAGCCCAGCTTTATGTTTACTTAACAAAGCAGGAAAGAATTATGGCACCGGAAAAATTGTCTTTTTCCAGCCAAGATGTAGGCAGAAGATATGATATTATAAGTTATCTGCTGGCGTTATTAAAATCAGATCCGATTGCGTGTTATTTTGAAATCCGGAGAATTTTGCGAGATGAGAGAATTGCTTTTGACAAACTTCCTTTAGATGCTAAAGCAAACCAGATGAATTTTATTAGAGCGCTGGAAAAGCTTTTATCTTTTGTTGATGCCTTGCAATTGATCAAACAAGCCACCCCTTATTTTAAAGATTATAGGTTTGGGGACAGAGAAATTTATAACCAGTTTTTTAGAGCAGATGTTATTCCTAATTTCACTTTTACAAGATTAGTTGCGTCGTTGCCAGAAGATGCTGAAATGATTTCTCAATATCAGATTGCTTCGGGTTATGATAGAAGCCAGGTTACAATATTAAAGCGAGAAAACGAGGCAAAATATATTTATCATTTAATGCCTCCAGAATATACTTTAAGCGAGGATTATCATTTGCTCTTGAATCTTGCCAGGAATGTTTTGATGGAGCACCAGCCAAAATCAGAAGAGTTTACAGATCCTGAAAGAACCAGGCAGGTTTTTTTTAATGTTTCAAGAGATTTGCTTCAGGAACTTTCAAGAAATAAAGGGATTAAATTATCTTACTCTGAACTTAATAAATTAGCTACTGTGCTTGTCAGGCACACTATTGGTTTTGGTTTAATAGAAGTTCTGCTTCAAGATACTAACTTGCAGGATATTACAATTAATTCTCCTATTGCTTTAAATCCAATTTTTATCAGGCATCAAGAATTTGATGAATGTTCAACTAATATTATTCCGAGCCAGGAAGATGCGGATTCTTGGGCGGCCAAATTCAGAATGATTTCAGGAAGGCCGTTAGATGAAGCCAACCCGGTTTTAGATACTGACTTGGTTTTAGGGGATATTAGAGCGAGAATTGCGGTTATCCAACAGCCTTTGTCTCCGACTGGTTTAGCTTATGCAATCAGGAGGCACAGAGAAAATCCGTGGACCCTGCCATTATTTATTAAAAATAGAATGATTAACAGTTTCTCTGCTGGTTTGTTGAGTTTTCTGATTGATGGAAGCAGGACTTTCATTGTGGCTGGAACTAGAAGTTCTGGTAAAACTTCAATGCTTGGAGCATTAATGTTAGAGATTCTTCCGAAATATAGAATCTGCGTGCTGGAAGATACTCTTGAACTTCCTGTAGATGCTTTGAGAAAACTGAACTATGATATTTTAAGGATGAAAGTCAGATCTGCTTTATTGAAAACAACAACAGAAATTCCTGCTGATGAAGGAATCAGGGTGAGTTTAAGATTAGGAGACAGCTGTTTAATTTTGGGGGAAATCAGGTCATTAGAAGCTCGAGCGTTATATGAAGCTATGAGAGTTGGGGCTTTGGCGAATGTGGTTGCTGGTACGGTTCATGGGGCTTCTCCGTATGCGGTTTTTGACAGAATTGTTAATGATTTAAGAGTTCCTGTAACGAGCTTTAAAGCTACAGATATTGTTTTGGTTGTTAACCCGGTTAAAACACCAGATGGTATGCATTCGGTGAAAAGAGTAGTTCAATTATCAGAAGTAAGAAAACATTGGACTAAAGATCCGTTAGTTGAAAAAGGGTTTGTGGATTTGTTGAAATATAATGTTGAGACAGATGAACTAGAACCTTCTGCTGAATTAATTAATGGAGATTCTGAAATTATAAAAGATATAGCTTCGGGGGTTAAGGGGTGGGCGGGCAATTGGGATGCGGTTTATGATAATATACTTTTAAGAGCGAAAATAAAAAAAGAAATTGTAGAGCAGGCTGAAAAACTAAAATTGCCAATCTTGCTTGAAGCAAAGTTCAATTGTATGGCGAATAATGCGTTTCATGAAATTTCAGATAAAATCAGACAAGAGATTGGATTGCCTCTCGGCGAGAGAGTTTTTCCTGCTTGGCAGGAATGGCTGAAAAAAGAGATAAAAAAGATATGAGGGGTGAAAAAACTCTGGGAGAATATAATGGCAAGTTTAACTTTATCTGTATCTGACGATTTCAAAGAGCAATTAAAAACTTTGGTGATTAGTACAATTCCGCACTAAACTACCCTCCTTACAATACATATATCAATTAGCAATTTAAATACATTATTGTTTCTATTATTAAATCGAAATTCCATTTCTTTTACATAAAAAGGATAATTAGTTTTGCTAATTCCATGATACTTATGGAATCTTTCTTTAGCAAAACTCCAGAATCCTTCAATACCATTAATATGATTGTGCTTATTTACTAATTCTTTGTCATGGTCAATAATATTATGCTTTCCATACTGGTGCAAGCTTGCATAACTTTTCCATCCATCTGTGTAAAACACAGAACCTTTTTTTGTTTTATTCTCAATCTCTTTCATTAAAGTGTTTGCTGAAACATCCTGAACAATAACTGCATGAACCTTGCCTTTTCTCTCGAGAATTCCAAAAACTATCGCTTTATTCTTAGCTCCTCTTCCCCTATTGCCCTTTCTCTTTCCACCAAAATAACTTTCATCTAATTCTAATTCTCCATTTAATTTTCTTGCTTCATTATTGCAATAATTTGCTATGCATCTTCTAAACTGCATAAATTTTCTATGAACAACATTATAGTTAAGATTTAATTCATTTGCTGCTCTTCTAGCAGAGATTTCTAAATAAAAATAATAAAGTAATTGTAAATCTCTTCTAAGTTTGTTTAGAGAATAATATTTCTTACAGTGCTTGCATTTAACTCTCTTATCAGCGAGTTTGTATAGCCCATATTTGCCACAAAAAACACAGGTTTTGCCTTCAAAATACTTGCGTGCATACCCCTTTATCATTACTATCGTCGTAGTTTAGCTATTATTTAAGCTTTTTTGGTGCTGAAATAGGGTAATCACCAAAACTTTTTTGTGGGTAAATTGGAGTGAGATAGCAAGAGAAGAAGCTCTAAAGAAAATTATATTTGAAAACTACATGAAAACCGGTAAAATAACTGACGAAGAATGGGAATTTTGTGAAAAAATTGACTGGCACCCCGTTGATGAATTGCCTTTGAAAGAGGAGTTTAAGAAAGAATTAGAGAGAAAGAAAAAAGAAAAGTCTATAAAGTTGAAATCTATTTCTGATATATTTAAGAATATTAAGTAAAGAGGCCAAATGTATAATATAGAGATAAAGCCTTCCTGTCAGAGAGATATAGAAAAATTGTGCAAGAAAAATCCGATTTTAAGAGAAGCTTTAGAGAAAAAGATGCAGGAAATTATTGAAAATCCTTATCATTACAAGCCTCTAAAATATGATTTGGCGGGCCAGAGGAGAGTTCACATTATGGAAAGTTTTGTTTTAAAATTTGAAATTGATGAGCAAAACAAAGTTGTTAGATTTGTTTTCTTCGGGCGCCACGATGAAGCTTACAGGAGGTAAAGAAACTCTAAAAATGAATAACAGAATATTTA
>Ga0315286_10000209_pt1 | contig 45284 bp, 30 predicted proteins | sample YL17G10_0_MG_FD_205038 | JGI IMG/M metagenome (GOLD analysis project Ga0315286, IMG submission 205038) | Sediment microbial communities from Yellowstone Lake, YNP, Wyoming, USA - YL17G10_0 | ecosystem: Environmental > Aquatic > Freshwater > Lake > Sediment | place: USA: Wyoming | collected...
ATCGACCTACCGCGACCCCTTCGCCTACTGTGCGGCAGTGGGTACCGTCGATGCGCCGGATGCGCAATACGTCGGGGCGGCCATGCCCGGTGCCATCGTCGAGGGCATGGTCCGGCAGGGGATCATCACGGCAGACGCGCCGGCCGCCTTTCAGCAGAACGCCGTGTGGAGGTGCTTTGAAGGCCGGGTGTGGGTCTGCCACTTCGGGGCCAATCTGCCCTGCCAGGAAAAGGCCGACATTTCCCAGGTGCCCAGTGCTGCCATGCAGGAATTCTGCACCGCCCACCGCGAGTCGGAAAGCATCCCGGCCGCCGTGACGGGGCGGGCCACCGTGCACGAATGGAAGTGCGCCGGCGGCCAGCCCCAGGTTGTCAGCCAGGTCTTCCAAGTCGATCCCCAGGGCTATCTGGCCGACTTCTGGTATCAGCTGCCTCAAGTAGCAGGTTGAGCGCCTGCGCTTCACTCTTTGAGGCGTTTTCATGTGGCCGCCTGGCATATGTGGGCCGGCCAACAGGGGTCGGGCACAGCCCTGGAGCTCGACCCCTTCGATTGTGCATTCCGCTTGCAGTGGGCCGAAGAGCGTGCTATAATCCCAAACAGGAGTTGGGAATGAACCCGGGCTCTCTGACCACCATCTGGCCGTACCTGGCTGCCATAGCTTTGCTGGCAGCCCTGGCCTTGCATAGCGGGCGGCGGGGCAGCGTGCCTGGCGCCCGCTACTTCGCCGTCGCCTGCCTCTTCGCGGTGCTGTGGGTGGCAGGCGCAGCCGCCGAGTCGTCGGCGGCCGATGTCTTGGTCATGCTCACCTGGTTCAAGTTCGAGGCGGTATGGCAGCTACCTACGGCCACCGCCATGACCTGCTTTGTCCTGGAGTACGTCTATCCCGGCCGCTGGCTGACCCGCCGCACCCTGCTCCTGCTGTCCGTCCCTGTGCTCGTGGCGCTGGTCCTGGTCCTCACCAACGATCTCAATCACTGGATGTGGCGCGGCTTCTCGTCCGATGGCTCCATCGTGCCGGTGTACGGGACTGGCCACTGGATCCTGCTCGGCTATAGCTTGTGCCTGCTCCTGGTCAATGTCACCGCCTTTGTCTGGCTGTTCATCCGCTCGCCCCTGCGCCGCTGGCCGGTAGCCTTGATGCTGGTCGGGCACATTGCGTCCCGGGCTCTGCACACGCTTGAAAGCGTCGCCCCGCGCTCCATAGCCCAGCCCGATCTCTCCATCCTTGTGGTCGTGATTCCCTTCGGGATCTACGCCATCGCGGTGTTTGGCTTCCGCATCCTCGACCCGCTGCCGGCCGCGGGCCCGACCGCCATCGAGCAGATGCGGGAGGGGATGGCCGTGTTCGACACCGGCTGGCAGGTCCTCAGCCTGAACCCCGCAGCGGAGCGCCTCCTCGCCACCCCGATGGCGCGCGCCCGCGGGAAAACCTGGCAGGAGCTCCTGCCCTCCTGCCCCGACCCCGGTCGCTATCTGGAGTCAAGAGCAAGCCCCATCGAGATCAGCCTGGGGACGCCCGCCGAGGCCCGGCACTGCGCCCTAACCCTCTCCCCGCTCCGGGACCACCGCGGGCTGACCATCGGCTACCTGCTCCTGCTGCACGACGTGACGGAGCAGCGCCGGGCGCAGGAGCTGCTCCTGCAACAGCAGTGGGCCCAGGCCGCCCTGCAAGAACGCGAGCTGCTGGCTCAGGAGCTGCACGACGGGCTTGCCCAGAACCTGGCGTTCCTCAACCTGCAGGCCCAGGCTGCCCATCTTTACCTGCGGTCGGGACAGGTCGAAGCGGCGCAAGGCAGCCTGGACCGGCTGGCGCAAGTTGCCTTGGAGATGCAGGGCGACACGCGAGAGCTGATGGGCAACCTGCTCACCGTCAGCCTGCCGTCCGAGGGCCTCTGCAGCGCCTTGCGCCGGGCCGTGGCCCGCTTTGAAGAGCAGACTGGGCTGCCCGTGAGCCTGGACATCGCCGACGATCTAGATGCGATCTGCAGATCCAGCGCCTTGCCCCCGGCGGCCGGGGTGCAGGTCCTGCGCATCCTGCAGGAGTCGCTCGCCAACGTGCGCAAACATGCCGGAGGCCCCTGCCAGGTTAGCGTGCGGCTGAAGGCCGATGCCGGGCAGTTTCAGATGACGATCGTTGACGACGGCCCTGGGTTTGACCTGGCCTTGGCAGACCCCGGCGGCAAGCACCTTGGTTTGCAGGTCATGGGCAAGCGCGCCGAGCGCATCGGCGGACAACTGGCCGTGCATTCGGCGCCCGGCCGAGGCACGCGGGTGGAAGTATGCGTTCCGCTGGCTATTGGCGGTACGGGGAGGGGAATATGAAGATCCTGCTGGCGGACGACCACGGCCTGTTCCTCGAGGGCCTGCACAACCTGCTGCGTGCTGGCGGCTACCAGGTGGTCGGTGCCGCGCACGATGGGCTAGAAGCCCTGCAGCTGGCGCGTGCCCTGCACCCGGATGTCATCCTGATGGACGTCCGCATGCCGGTCTGCGACGGACTGAGCGCCACGCGCTTGATCCAGGCCGAGATGCCGGAGATCAAGATCGTCATGCTGACCACCTCGGCCGAAGACGCGGACCTATTCGAAGCGCTCAAGAGTGGAGCCAGCGGCTACCTGCTCAAGAACCTGGAGCCCAACCAGCTGTTCGACTACCTCGCCGGGCTGGAGCGGGGAGAAGCGCCCCTCTCCCGCCAGCTTTCCGCCCGGCTGCTGCGCGAGTTTGCCCACCAGGCGGCCGAGCTCGACGAGCGCGCGTCCGCCGGCCTTCCCGGCGGGTCCCGCGCCGCCGAGCTCACCCCTCGCCAGCGGGAGATCCTCGTCCTCGTGGCCGACGGATTGACCTACAAGCAGGTCGGGTCCACGCTGAACCTGAGCGAGAACACGGTCAAATACCACATGGGCGAGGTGTTGCAGCGCCTTCACCTGAGGAACCGCGAACAGGTGGTGGCCTACGCCCGGCGCAGCGGGCTGGCCCGGGAGCCCTAGCCGGGGAGATGCAGAGATAGGGAGACCTTCTCCGCGTCCCCGCGTCTTCCCCTCCCCGCCCTATCCTATCCTTGGGGGCAGTCTCGCCGCCGGCGAGACTATCCTTTTTCTATGCCTGGGGAGAGGTTACAGGTGGGCCGACGTCTGATATACTGGGCTCGCGAGCTTACACTCGACACAAAAAGTACGGAGATAGAAAGGAACAAAAGGAAATGAACCGGAATGCCACGTCGATCTGCCTTGTGTTGTGCCTCTTTGCGCTGGGGATGCTGTGCACGGCCTGTGGGGCGGCACCCAGCGGCCTCGTCTTTGACTCAGACCGGGAGGGAGGCTACCGGAACCTCTACGCCATGGATTCCCACGGCGGCAGCGTCGTACGCCTGACGACAGACGAAACCAATGACTTTGCCGGGCCGTGGTCACCTGACGGCAAGCGCATCGCGTACACCTGGTTCGACCTCACCACCAGCGACGTGTGGGTCATGAACGCGGACGGCACCGGCCAGACCAACCTGACCAACTCGCCCCAGATCGACGAAGGCTTCCCGGCCTGGTCGCCCGACGGCCAACGGATCGCCTTCACCCTGCGCGACGGCAACAATGAGATCTATGTGATGGGCGCCGATGGGAGCAGTCTCGTGCGGCTGACCGACAATCCGGCCGACGACTTTGCGCCGGGCTGGTCCCCGGACGGCTCACGGATTGCCTTCGTCAGCGACCGCGACCAGTCGGCGGGCGTCTATGACATCTACCTCATGAAGAGCGATGGCTCCGAGGTGACCCGGCTCACCGCCGATACGGCCATCGACTACTCGCCGGCCTGGTCGCCCGACGGGACCGAGATCGCCTTTCGCTCACATCACGACGGTCCGGCGGATATTTATGTGATCCACGTTGACGGGAGTGGGCTGCGCAACCTGACCAATAGCACAGCGGACGAGTGGGCCCCGGCCTGGTCGCCGGACGGGAAGCGGATTGCGTTTCAGACGAATCGCGACGGCAACTGGGAGGTATACGTGATGAATGCCGACGGAACAGGGGCAGAGAACTTGACCCAGAACCCGGCTGACGATCAGCTTCCCTACTGGCGACCGTAGGCCGGCACCGGCCGGGCAAGGAGCCGGACCCGCAGTCCTGGCGTAAGGCTTGGCCAGCCCTCGCTATTCGGCCTGATTGCCGGACGCTTCCAGCCAGACCTGACGGGTTTCCGAGAATCCGTCAGGTCTGCTTTTGTCCCAGCCGTCCATGCCGAATGCCCTCATTCGCCTGTATTCTGGTCAAACAGAGGGACAAAAAGGCGTCGCGCATGCCAGATCGGCTTGACCGACCTGCTAGAAATGTCAGGTGCTCCCCTGTCAGAACTACCAGGTACCGGGGGGGTACACCGTAAAGCACCGCACAATCGGCTACAGATCGGCTGCAGAATAGGCCGCTTTGAGGTCCGAGAGATGCGGAGACGCAGTGACGCGGAGAGGGTCTCCCCTCCCCGCGTCATCCTATCCCTGCGTCTACTTGGTGTGGATCACGATGCTCCCGCCGCCGATCGGTTGGTCGACCCCGTTGTCGTAGACGACGTTCTCGCCGCCGCCGGCTTCCCACCAGATGCGGATGCGGAAGGTGTCCGCGCCGTTCGGGCCGGAGCCGTCGCCGGCCCAGATCATGAACTTGAAGGGGTTCCCGTTGGGATCCAGCCCGCCGTTCACCGTGCCGCTGCCCTTGAATTGGGCGTTCTTCCCTCCCTGGTTGACCACCAGCCATTCGTACGTCTCGGCGTGGAAGTTGAAGCCGCCGGCCTGGAACTGGAACTCGGTATTGCCGCTGGGGACATTCTGGCCCTTCTTGTACTTGGAGACAAAGCCGAAGGTGGCCTTGCCGGTCAGGTTCGGATCCAGCTTGTAGGCTCCTGCCGGCGAGTTGATCCAGCCGCCGCCGGTGACATAGCCGCCGTTCGGGTCATAGACCACCGCCAGGGTGCAGGCCGGGCTGGAACCGGCCTGGCCGTCGTGGACTGTCAGGCACACGTCATAGATCCCGGTCGCGCCGTAGCTGTGGGCCGGCATGGCACCTGTCGCGCTGCCGCCGTCGCCAAAGGTCCAGGAATAGGTCAGGGGCTCGCCGTCCGGGTCGGTGGAGCCGCTGCCGTCGAAGGGGATGGCGGTGTTCATGGCGCCCAGGTAGGGCCCGCCGGCCTGGGCGACCGGTGGATTGTTGGCCGGGGCGCTGATGATCAGGGTACCGGTCGCGCTGCCCTCGTAGTTGGCGTCATTGACCGCGGCCAGGACGTCGTAGCTCCCCACCTCGGTCGGCGCCGCATCGGACCCGTTGTAGGTGACATCCACGCCCAGCCCCTCCGGATCGGTCGTGACCGTCACGGACTTGGGCTGGCCGTCGTAGGACTGCTCCAGGGTTGAGAGCGTGACGCTCGCCGCGCGTTTGCCGACCGTGAGGCTGACCGCGCTCGATTCGCTGCCCTCCCAGTCCTCATCGCCGCCGTAGGCCGCGGTGACGCTGTGCGAGCCGACCGCCAAGTCGCTCGTGCTGAACTGTGCCTGGCCGTCCACCAGCGGCACGTTCTCTGCCAGGACGGTCTCCCCTTCCCGGAAGGTCACCGCGCCGGCCGGTGCGCCGTTCGCCGGGGGCACCGGTGCGACAACGGCGCTGAAGGTGACCACGTCGCCAACGTAGGCGCTGCCCGGCGTGACGCTGAGGGCCGTGGCGGTGTACTGGTCCAGGGCGCCGGCGAAGAAGGTGCCCTGGAGCTGGCTCAGCGAGGGCGAGCTGCCGGCATCCACTACGAGGGTGACGCAGCCGGTGTCATGGTCGTAGGTCTGGGGGCCGGCCTTGACCCATCTGCCCTGTGCGGAATCCCACCAGTACAGCTTGGTGCCGCCGCTCAGGTTGCAGGCCACGATGCTCACCTGGCTGAAGCTGTTGCCCGGGGCGGCATAGACGTCAAAGTAGGTGCCGCCGGCCGTAAAGCTGGGCGTCCCGCCCGGGTTGGCGTCGTACTCTGCGACGGCCAGCAGGCCATCCCCCGTGGCAGCCGCCGACGCCGGCCCGGTTGCGGCGCTGGGGTCTGTGCCGCTCGAGACATTCTGATCGACAACCTCGGCTGCAGCCTCGGTGACGAAGAAGGCCAGCACCGAGGAGGTCCCGCCGCCTGGCTCTGGCGTATAGACGGTCACCTGGGCGGTCTGCACCGCTGCCAGGCTGCTCGCGAGGACCGTGGCGGAAAGCTGTGTGCCACCGGAGTAGGTGGTCACCAGATCGGCTCCGTTCCACCGCACCACTGAGCCGGCGACAAAGCCGTTGCCGGTGACCGCCAGGCTCAGGTCGCCCGATCCGGCCACAGCCGAAGCCGGGCCGATGGCGTCCAGGACGGGCTGCGGATACGTGTTCGTCAGGGCAAAGGCGGCGTCTGCCGCGCCGCGGGTGCTGGCCGTGACGGTGTAGCTGCCGGCGGTGCCGTTGGCCGTGGCCGTCACGCTCGCCGTGCCGTCCGCGCCGATGGTCGCCGGACTGCCGGCGATGGCCGCGCTCGCGCCACTGCCCGGGGCGGTAAAGGTCACCAGCCCGCCGTTCACCGGCTCGACCGGGTTGTTGGCCGCTACCGTCAGCCCCAGCGGGTCGGCGAAGGCCGTGTTGATGTCGGCGCTCTGCGGCGCGCCGGTCGGGCTGCCCAGGGTGAATCCCTGCGACTCGAACGCGCCGATGTCACACGTGCCCACCCGCGCCGCGCCGCGCTGGTCGCCGGCGGGGCAGTACGGGGAGTCGCCCGCGTCGATCGCCGGGCTGCCCGACAGCAGCGGGTAGGTCTGCGTGCTCCCGCCGTAGCTGCCCAGCGCCCCGAGCAGCAGGTTGGAGGAGTAGATTCTGCCTGGGAGATAGTACGAGCTGAAACTGGTGCCGCTGCACGAGCTGTCGCTCGTCAGGTTGTTGCTCCCGCCGATGGTCGGATGCTGAAAGGTGACAAGATAGCAACTGGAACCTGTACCCCGGGCGATGACGTTGTTGTGGAGGGTCAGGCTGCCGCCGCTGAGATAGTAGACACCGCCGGATGAAGCGCTATTCCCCACGAAGGTGTTGTTGGTGAGCGTCGCTGTGTCGTCCAAGGCGTACAGAACGCCGCCACTGGACGTGGCGCTGTTGCCGGAGAAGGTGCTGCCCGTCACCGTCAGCGTGCCTAGGTTGAAGAAGGTGCCTCCATCGCCCCCGCTGTTGCCGGAGAAGGTGCTGCCCGTCACCGTCAGCGTGCCCCAGTTGCCAATGGCGCCACCATCACCACTGTTGCCGGTGAAGAGGCTGTTCGCCACCGTCCCCGTGCTACCGTTGAAGATGGCCCCGCCAGAGTAGTCGGCGCTGTTGTTGGAGAAGGTGCTGCCCGTCACCGCCAACGCGCCCTGGGCTTCAATGGCGCCGCCATAGTTCGCGTGACACCCGGAAATGGTGCTGTCGATCAGGCTCAGCCCGGCGCCGGACCTGACACAGATCGCGCCTCCAAAGGGGGAGCCGTACTCGTCAGGTGTCCCGCTCCCCTTCTCCAGGAGCAGGTTTCGCAGGGTCGCGGTGCCCCCTACGATGTCAAAGATGCCTGTGTTCGCCGTGCCGTCGTTGCCCGTGTCACCGCTGACCGTCACGCTGTACCCCGTGCCGTCGATCGTCATGTTGTGGGCGATCGTCAGCGTGCTCTCCAGGTAGACGGTCATGTTGGCGGCAAAGCTGATCGTCCCGCCGGTGGCGATGTCGGCGATGGCCTGCCGCAGCGTTCCCGGCCCGCTGTCCGCGTCGCTCGTCACCACGATGCTTGTCGGCGGCGTGTTCGTCAGCGCATAGTCCACGCTCTCTGCCCCGCGGGCACTGGCGGTGACGTTGTAGCCGCCCGTGGTACCGTTGGCCACAGCCGTCACGCTCGCCGTGCCGTCCGCGGCGATGGTCGCCGGGCTGCCGGTGATGGCCGCGCTCGCGCCGCTGCCCGGGGGGGTGAAGGTCACCAGGCCGCCGTCCACCGGCTCGCCGGCGTTGTTGGCCGCCACCGTCAGCCCCAGCGGGTCGGCGAAGGCGGTGTTGATGTCGGCGCTCTGCGGCGTGCCGGTCAGGCTGCCCAGGGTGAACCCCTGCGACTCGAAGGCGCCGATGTCGCAGGTGCCCACCCGCGCCATCCCGCGCTGGTCGCCGGCGGGGCAGTACGGGGAGTCGCCGGCGTCGATCGCCGGGCTGCCCGGCAGCAGCGGGTAGGTCTGCGTGCCCCCGCCGTAGCTGCCCAGCGCCCCGAGCAGCAGGTTGGAGGAGTAGATTCTGCCTGGGAGATAGTACACGCTGAAAGAGCTGCCGTTGCACGAGCTGTCGCTCTGCAGGTTGTTGCTCCCGCCGATGGTCGGATGCGCAGGGACTTGAACATAGCAGCCGCGACCTGAACCCGGGGCGAAGATGTTGTTGTGCAGGGTCAGGCTGCCGCCGAGGAGAAAGTAGACACCGCCGTATGAAGCGCTATTCCCCACGAAGGTGTTGTTGGTGAGCGTCGCTGTGTCGTCGAAGGCGTACAGAACGCCGCCCCCGTCGGCCGCACTATTGCCGGTGAAGGTGCTGCCCGTCACCGTCAGCGTGCCTATGTTGTAGAAGGTGCCTCCATTGCTCCCGCTGTTGCCGGTGAAGGTGCTGCCCGTCACCGTCAGCGTGCCCCAGTTGGCAATGGCGCCACCTTCACCGCTGTTGCCGGTGAAGAGGCTGTTTGCCACCGTCCCCATCCTACTGCTGTTGCAGATGGCCCCGCCATTGGAGTCGGCGGCGTTGTTGGAAAAGGTGCTGCCCGTCACCGCCAACGCTCCGTCGGCTACAATGGCGCCGCCGTAGTTCGCGTGACACCCGGATATGGTGCTGTCGATCAGGCTCAGCCCGGCGTCGAACCCGACATAGATCGCGCCGCCGTCAGGTTGCCTGCTCCCCTTCTCCAGGAGCAGGTTTCGCAGGGTCGCGGTGCCCCCTCCGATGTCAAAGATGCCGGTGTTCGCCGTGCCGTCGTTGCCCGTGTCGCCGCTGACCGTCACGCTGTACCCCGTGCCGTCGATCGTCATGTTGTGGCCGATCGTCAGCGTGCTCGCCAGGTAGACGGTCATGTCGCCGGCAAAGGTGATTGTCCCGCCGGTGGCGATGTCGGCAATGGCTTGCCGCAGCGTCGCCGGGCCGCTGTCCGCATCGCTCGTCACCACGATGCTTGTCGGGGGCTCCTGGGCCCGCACGACGCCGGGCCAGGCCTGGAAGAGCCCCATCAGGGCCAAAACCACGGCCAATCCTTTCAGAACGTTCGCCAACTGATGCGTGTGTTTCATTTTCGGCTCCTCTCTGCCTCGTCGATAAGGTGAATCAGATCGGCCGCGACGGCGGCCGCTTCTTCTCTGCCAGACCACACCACCGCCTGGTGCGTCTCTGGATCGATGCCGACCAGCCGCAGGCCAGGCTGCAGCAGGAGTGAACCCTGGAAATCGGGCCCGACGGCGCCCAGGTCGAAAATGAGGGTCGCCGGGCAGCAGGCCCGCACGGCGTCGAGGGGATTGTCGAGGGATGGATCCAGAGAGAGAAGCTGCAGGTCGGGGCACTGCGCCAGTCCGGCTCTCACGCCCGCCAGGATAAGGGAATCTCCGTACAATACGACTCGCCGCCGGTTCTCGTTCATGGAACCAGCATAGCAGATCGGGAGGGGCCTTACAATATCAAAAGCGATAACAAAACGATAGTCTGCGCGTTGGGCACAGACTATCGTTTGTGATAGTCATCAAGCGGTGAACGGTGAGCGGTGCACCGCTCACTGTTTACTGTTTACTGTTTACTGCTCACTGCGCCAGCCCGTGCTGCGCTGCATACGCGATCACCTGGCTGCGGTTCTCCAGGTGCAGCAGGTGCATGATCTCGCTCATGTGATAGCGGATGGTGACCTCGCTCAGGCAGAGCTTGGCTCCGACCTCTTTGTAGGTCAGCCCTTCCGATATTAACCTCAACACCTGCACCTGCCGCTCCGTCAGCCGCCCCTTCTCCGCGTCTCCGTGTCCCCGCGTCTCCGCGTCTCCCTGTCCCCGTGTCTCCGCGTCTTCCCGCAGGTGGGCAAACTCGCGCAGCAGCCGGTCCGCCAGCCCGGGAGAGAACGGCGGGATGCCCTGCTCGAGGCCATGCAGCGCCTCGATAAAGGCCGGCCCGCGGGTGCTCTTGAGCAGGTAGCCGCACGCCCCGCTCTTGACGGCCTCGAACAGATCCTGGTCTTCGGCAGAGGTGGTGATCATCACGATCCGCATATCGGGCCGCTGGGCCTTGATCAGACGGGTGGCGGCCAGCCCGTCGCAGACCGGCATGCGGATGTCCATCAGCACCAGGTCGGGCTCCAGGCGCAGCGCCTCGGCCACCGCGGCCTGCCCATCCCCTACGGTCCCGGCCACCTCCACGCCATGCGCCTCCAGCAGGCTGCACAGCCCGTCTACGAGGAGGGGGTGATCATCGGCGATCAGTACTCTCATGTTTGCTCCTGTCAGCCGTAAACGGTGAACAGTGGACGGTGAACGGTCAGCGGTGAACGGTAAACGGTAAACGGAAAACGGTGGACGGAAAACTGTTCACTGTTCACTGCTCACTGTTCACTGTTCACTGCTCACTGCTCACTGTCTGGACCAGGTACTCACTGCACGCTTCGCGCAGTACGTGCGTCGGTTTGCCGCAGAACAGATCGGCTTTCTCCATCATGCCGCCCAGCAGCCGACCAACTTGCTTGCACTTCTCGACCACAGCAGCCCCCTTCTCAGGAGCCAGGTATCCACATTCCACGCTCGTTTCAATCCAGTGCTGGGTCTCGTACTGCTCGCCATCCGCATCGGTGAGCTTGCTCACAAAGTGTGCCTCGTACCGCCGCTTTGCCCAAGCTTCGGCGAGGTTGGCACCAATTGAGCGGGATGAACGACGGATCTGATCGCTCAGGGCAAACCTCTCATCTCGCGGGAACGCCCGTGAGATCGAGAATACCTCGCGCTGCAACTCGCGGGCTTTCTGGTACACCAGCAAATCCCGAAAGCTCTCTGCATGCTTCAAGCCACTCATCTACAGAGCCTCCATCTGTCACAGTGAACAGTAAGCAGTAAACAGTAAACAGTGAGCTGTTCACCGTTCACCGCCCACTGTTCGCTGTTCGCTGCTCACTGCTGACCGGCACTTCGACCACGACGGACGTCCCGACCCCCGGCGCCGACTCCACCCGCAGCGTGCCGCCCATCTGCTCGGCGCGCTCGCGCATGAAACGCAGTCCAAAATGACCCTCCTCTTCGCCGGCGGGCCGTTGCGGATCAAAACCCTGCCCGCTGTCCCGGACGCACACCCGCACCACGCGGCCTCCCCTCTCAAAGGACACCTGCGCGCGGTTGGTCTGGGCATGCCTGCGAACATTCGAGAAAGCTTCCTGGACGATGCGCAAGACCTGCATCTGAGCCTCGGGCGCCAGGAGACTGCCGTCCACCCCCGCGCCGACGGACAGATCGACCTGGATGCCATAGTTGTGGCGAAAGCCTTCCAGGTAGTGCCGGAGGGCGGCAAAGAAGGGGCGCTCGGCGGTCGGCGCGGTGCGCAGGTTGAGGATATACTCGCGCACATCGGCGTGGGCATCGGCCATGATGCTCTCCAGGTGCGCCAGTTGCTCGTCGGCCCTGGCCAGCTTGCCGTCGGCGATCAGCTTGCGGGTAGCTCCGGTCTTCAGGCTGGCAAAGCCCAGCACCTGGCCGATGCCGTCGTGCAGCTCGCGGGCCAGGTGCTCGCGCTCGTGCAGCATGGCCAGCGCCCGCTGCTGCTCCAAGAGCTGCGTTTGAGCCCGCTTCTGCTCGGTCACGTCGTGGAGCACCAGCAGGCGGCCGACCTCCAGCCCGCGCCAGTCGGTGAGCCGCGAAATCTCCAGCAGGTACTGCCGGTCCTCCTGCGCTGCCTGCACGCCGCCTGGACCCCCGCTTTCGCGGGGGTGACGACCTCCCCCGCCCGTCATTCCCGCAGAAGCGGGAATCCATCCTCCCGCCGGTAGGGACAGCTCAATCTCGACCCCATCGGGCTCGGCCATGGGCTCGCCCGGATAGTCAGGCAGCAATTCCCTCACCGGCCGGCCTGTAGCCTGCTTCTCGGGCAGACACAGGATCCGTTCCGCGGCCGCGTTCAGGCCGGCCACCCGCCCCTCGGGATCCAGCACCACCACGCCCTCGCGCATCTGGGCGATCACCGCCCGGCGGGCGGCCGCGACCGGGTCAAAGATGCGGAAGCCAAAGAGGGCAATGGCATAGATCCCGAACGGAATGAGAATGGTGAATACGAAGGGATCCCACCCAAAGATGGCCTGGCGGCCGGCGACCTCCAGCGCGTTCAGGCACCGACCCGTGAGGTTCGCGACGATCATCAGAGCCACCGGCAAGCGGTGCCGCGGTGAGCGGATGAACAACCAGACGAAAGCAACGAGATTGACCAGCATGAGGCACAGGCTGTAGGCGAACAGGATCCAGAAGACAGGACCGCGCAGCGGAACGACGGAGGCGTCCACCGAGAAACCGAGCCAGGTCCAGTGGTGGAGGCCGTTGGTGAGGACCAGGGCCAAGTTCAGGAGCGGAGGGATGGCCAGCACGATCAGGGTGCGGCGGGTCAGCCAGCGGCCGGGGTTGGCATAGTCCAGGACAAAGCAGGTGATGGCGGTGATCGCGGGAAGCTGCCATACGGCCTCGAACTTGAACCAGGCGATCTTGGCCGCAGGATCGACCGCCATGGACTCGGCGGCGGCACCTGCCACCCAGGTCAAGGCAAGCAGGCACGCGGCGGCAAAGGGACGCGCACCCGGAACGGCGCGCCTGCGCCAGCTAGAGACGGCCAGCGCTGCCAACAGCCCGGCCGTCAAGAGCAACGGCCACATTGCGGGCGTATAGGCATAGCTCCCGGTCATAATCCCCATTCCCCGGTCAGCCTTCCGCCGGACTCGCGACGATGGCGGATTGCCAGACGATCAGATTATACACCAAGACCGGGTTGGCGGCAACCGGGAAGGAGGAACACTTGGCCTGTGGCAGGCCGGCTTGGCCGACCTGGTACAACTACCAGGTGCTACCCTGTAAGAACTACCAGGTACCCCCGGGGGAGTTCTGCATAAAAAAACGCACAATGGAGTACGGAGCGGCGCGGGAATTGGCCGGCGGCACCGAGTGCGCACCCGGCCGCGACCGCCATGCGAGGCGCGGCGGCGGAAAAAGGAGCTGACCGGGCTGCTTCCCGTCTCCTCCGGCTCGCCCGACAGCAGCCCCGAGGCGACCGTATCCGATCAACCGAACCCCAGGGGTCTCGGAGGCCCCTGGGGTCCTGGCCGCGAGCAGGTGCCCGGCACGTCTCAAGTGCCGGGCACCTTTCTGCATCGTCTCTACTTGAACTTGAACTCGGCCGTATGCGTGGTCCCGTCCACCAACAGCATGACGAAGGTGCCACACTTGCCTGCCCACGCCTTCTGCGTCTTCCAGCCGTAGCTGTACTGCTGCGTCTGCGGGTCGTAGCTCAGGCCGCTATCCGGGGTATAGGTCTCGACTGGATCCGTGGGTCCGGCATCGCACTGCATGAGCTGGACCTGCGGGTAACCTTGGACGAAGATGTTCAGCCCTCGATCACCCCCCAGGCTGAACTTGACGGGGATGCTCCGCCCGGCATTGGCGACGTTCCACACCGGCGGGTTATCCACCGGCGGGAAGAAGCCGGAGAAGGGGTAGTGAATCGTCAGCGTACCGGAAGCCGAGCCCTGGTAGTTCGCGTCGGTGACCGTGGCGACCACGGCGTAGCTGCCCGCATTGGCCGGCGCCGTCGGGGACCCGTTGTAGGTCACGTCCACGCTCAGCCCGGCCGGGTCGGTCGTGACCGCCACCGGTTTGGGCTGCCCGTCATAGATCTGGTCCAGGTTCGAGAGCGACACCGTGGCCGTTGCCTGGCCGATCGTCAGCGTACCGGAAGCCGAGCCCTGGTAGTTCGCGTCGTCGACTGTGGCGACCACCGCGTAACCGCCGAGATCGCTGGGTGGAGTAGGGCTTCCGTTGTAGGTCACGTCCACCTTCAGCCCGGCCGGGTCGGTCGTGACCGTCACCGGTTTGGGCTGGCCGTCATAGGTCTGCGCCAGGCCGTCCAGCGTGACCGTGGCCATTCGCTTGCCGACGGTGAGGTTGACCGCCTCAGACTCGCTGCCTTCCCAATCCTCATCGCCGCCGTAGACTGCCGTGATCGAATGCGAGCCGAGCGCCAGGCCGCTGGTGGTGAATTGTGCCTGGCCCCCCACCAGCGCCACGTTCTCGGCCAGGACCGTATCCCCTTCCCTGAAGGTCACCGACCCGGTGGGTGTGCCGTTCGCCGGGGGCACCAGTGCGACGATGGCGGTGAAGGTGACCTCGTCGCCGATGTAGGCGTTGTCCGTCGAGGCGCTCAGGGTGGTGGTTGTGGACGGGATCGTGCCGATGGCGAAGTAGGTGCCCTGGAGCTGGCCGAGCGACGGCGAGCTGTTGGCGTCCACCACCAGCATGACGCAGCCGGTGTCATGGTCGTAGCTCTGGGGGCTGACCTTCTGCCACTTGGCCTGTCCGGCATCCCACCAGTACAGCTTGTTATTGGCGTTCAGGCCGCAGGCCACGATGCTCACCTGGCTGAAGCTGTTGCCGGGGGCTGCATACACGTCAAAGTAGGTACCGCTGGCGAGGAAGCCCGGCGTCCCGCCCGGGTTGGCGTCGTACTGCGCGACCGCCAGCAGCCCGTCGCCTGTCGCCGCGGCCGAGGCCGGTTCGACGCCGGCGCTCGGGTCCGTGCCGCTCGCCACATCCTGGTCGGTGACATTGGCGGCTGCCTGGGTGACGAAGAAGGCCAGCACTGCCGAGGTACCGCCGCCCGGGGCAGGGGTGAAGACGATCACCTGGGCCGTCTGCACGGTCGCCAGGCTGGCGGCGGGCACGAGGGCGGTCAGCTGGGTGTCGCCGACATAAGTCGTCGCCAGGTCCACGCCGTTCCAGCGCACCACCGAGCTGCCGACAAAGCCGCTGCCGGTGACCGTCAGGCTCAGGCCGCCAGAGCTTGACGGAGCCGCCGCCTGGCTCAGCCCTGCCAGGACGGGCACCTCGTTCGGGATGTAGGCCCCGTAGGGACCTTCATGGTAGCCCCCCATGCCAAACTGGTTCACCCCCCAGCAGTTGACCGCCCCGCTTGGCGTCAATGCGCAAGTGTGATAGTCGCCGGCGGCGACCTGGGTGTAGGCGCTCATCTGGTCGGCTGCCTGGCCGACACTGTTCTGGCCCCAGCAGTCCACGGCCCCTGATGGCGTCAGGGCGCAGGTGTGGAACTCGCCGGCGGTGACCTCGACGTAGGGGCCGGCCTGGCCGGCCGTCTGGCCATAGTCGCCTCGGCCCCAGCACTCCACCGCCCCGGCTGGCGTCAGGGCGCAGGTGTGGTAGCCGCCGGCGCTAATCTGGGTGTAGGGGCCGGGTTTGGGGTCCCCCTGGCCAAAGTTGTTGTAGCCCCAGCACTCGACCGCCCCCGATGGCGTCAGGCCGCAGGAATAGAAGTCGCCGGCGCTGATCTGGGTGTAGGGGCCGGCATGGGTCCCGGCCTGGCCGTGGTCGTTCCTGCCCCAGCAGTCCACCGCCCCGTCTGACCTCAGCGCGCAAGTGTGGTACCATCCGGCGCTGACCTGGGTGTAGGGGGAGGCTCCGGCATGGATGCCGCCGGCCTGGCCGTAGGTATTGGCGCCCCAGCAGTCCACGGCGCCGTCCGGCCGGAGGCCGCAGCTGTGGGCGTAGCCGGCCTCGACCTGGGTGTAGGGACCGGGCTGGCCCGTCGCCTGCCCGGAAGAGCTGTCGCCCCAGCATTCGGCTGCCCCGCTGAGCGCCAGGGCGCAGGTGTGCCAGCTACCCGGCGCCACGATCCCCGCCGGAGCAGGAGCCACGGCGGCGACGTTCCACGTAAAGGAGGCCGGGGTCTCGTCGGTGCTGCCTAGCGCGTCTACGGCCCGCACCTCGAAGGTGTGCTGTGTGGCGGCCAGGGCCAGGTAGACCTGCGGGCTGGCGCATGCCGCCCAACCGGCTCCGTCCAGCCGGCACTCGAAGGTCGCGCCGCCAAAGTTGGCGCTGAAGGAGAAGGTCACGCCCCCGTACGACGGGTCTGCCGGAGTGCCGTCCAGGGTTGTGTCGAGCGGAAGGTTCGTCAGCGAGAAAGTCACGCCGGTCGCGCCCGCCGCGCTCGCCGTGATATCGTAGCTGCCGGCGGTCCCGTTGGCCGTCGCCGTCACGCTCGCCATGCCGCCGCTGATGGTCGCCGGGCTGCCGGTGATCATGGCCATCGCGCCGTCCGCCGGAGGGGTGAAAGTCACCTGGCCACCGTCCACCGGCTCGATGGCCTGATTAGCCGTTACCGCCAGCCCCAGCGGCTCGGCAAAGTCTGTGTTGACGAGCGCGCTCTGCGGCGTCCCGGTGAGATCGCCCAGGGTAAAGCCCTGCGACTCGAAGGCGCCGATGTCGCAGGCGCCCCCCTGCGGGCGCGCGAAGCCGCGCTGGTCGGCCGCCGGGCAGTAGGCCGGGTCGGCGGCGTCGATGGCCGCGCTGCCGGGCAGGAGCGGCATCGTCTGTGTGGCCCCGCCGTAGCTGCCCAGCGTGCCGAGCAGGATCGTGGGCGAGTTGACGGAGCCTGCGCCGCAGGTCCCCTCGTCCAGCAGGTTGTTGGAGCCGCCGACAGCGCCGGAGCAGTTGGTCCCGCTGGCGCCCCTGAGGAACAGGCTGTTCCTGATCGTGGCCGTCGACCCACTGCTGTCTATGGCGCCGCTGTTGCCGGAGAAGGTGCAGTTGGTCACCGCCACATTGCCCCAATCGTTTCTGATGCCGCCGGAGGTGCCGCCGGTGTTGCCGGCGAAGGTGCTGTCCGTTACCGCCAGCTTCGCCGACCAGTAATTGTAGATGCCGCCGCCGATAGACCCGCTGTTGCCAGCGAAGGTGCTGTCCATTACGGCCAGCGTCGCCGTCTGGTGATTGAAGATGCCGCCGCCGAAAGACGCGCCGTTGCCGGAGAACGTGCTGTCCGTCACCGCCAAAGTGCCCTCGTTGCGGATGCCGCCGCCGGCGTTGGTAGCGCTGTTGCCTGAGAAGGTGCAGTCGGTCACCGTCAGGTTTGCTGTGTTGCGGAGCCCGGCGCCGTTGGTGCTGGCGCCCTTGGTGACGGTGAGATGCCGCAGGGCCGCCGTCGCGCCGGAGCCGACAAAGAGCACCTGCAGGTCGCCGGTGCCGTCGCCGTTCGTGTCGCCGCTGAGGGTCACGCCGTAGCCCGTGCCGTCGATGGTCATGTCGCGATAGAGCGCCAGCACGTTGGCCAGGTGGATGGTCATGTCGCCGGCAAAGGTGATCGTCCCCCCGTCTCCGATGTCGGCGATGGCCTGGCGCAGCGTGCCCGCGCCGCCGTCCGCGTCGCTCGTCACGACGATGGCGGGGGGGCCCTCGTTCGTCAGGTTGAAGGTCACGCTGGCTGCGCCGCGGGCAGAGGCCGTGACGCCGTAGCTGCCGCGCGTGCCGTTGGCCGTCACGGGCTGAGAGGCGGCGCCGCCTGCAATCGTCGCGACGTTCACTGCCGGGCTGGTGCCGGCGCCGTCTGGCGGCGCGGTGAAGGTCACAAGGCCACCGTCCACTGGCTCAACCGGGTTGACGGCGACAACCGCCAGCCCCAGCGCCTCGGCAAAGGGGGTGTTGAGGATCGCGCTCTGCGGCGTGCCGGTCAGGCTGCCCAGGGTAAAGCCCTGCGACTCGAAGGCGCCGACGTCGCAGGTGCCCACCCGCCCCACGCCGCGCTGGTCGGCTGCCGGGCAGTAGGCCGGGGCGCCGGCGTCGATGGCCGCGCTGCCGGGTAGGAGCGGGATCGTCTGCGTGCTGCTGCCGTAGCTGCCCAGCGTCCCGAGGAGGATACTCGACGAGTTGATCGAGCCCGCGCCGCAGGTTCCCACGTCCAGCAGGTTGTTCGCGCCTTCGAAGTCACTATAGCTGAGGCTGCAGCTGGCGCCAATCGTGCCTCTGACAAAGACGCAGTTCCTGACACTCATGCTGCCGTAAGAGGACGCGATGGCACCTCCGATGGGAGCGTTATTGCCGGAGAAGGTACTGCTGGTCACCGTCGCCGTACCGCCCCAGAAGGCATGGTGCCTGATGGCGCCGCCGTAGATGCTGCGGTTGCCGACGAACGTGCTGTTCGCGACCGCCAGCGTCCCCGAGTAGTTGTAGATGGCGCCGCCACCGCCCTGGCTGCCGGAGCGGGTGAGGTTTCCGGTGAAGGTGCAGCTCGTCGCCGTCAGGCTTGCCCCGGCACCATTGTTAAAGATGGCGCCGCCCTCATTGCCGGCGCTGTTGTCGGAGAAGGTACAGTTGCTGACCGTCAGCGCGCCGTTGTTGTAGACGGCCCCTCCGCTCGGGCCGGATTGATAGCCCTTGGTGACGGAGAGGTGCCGCAGCGCTGCGGTCACGCCCGAGCCGACATAGAGCACCTGCACGTTGCCGGTGCCATCGCCGTCCGTGTCGCCGCTGATCACGACATCGTGTCCCGTACCGTCGATGGTCACGTCGCCATAGAGCGCCAGCACGTTAGCCAGGTGGATGGTCATGGGACCGGCAAAGGTGATCGTCCCGCCGTCTCCGACGTCGGCGATGGCCTGGCGCAGCGTGCCCGGGCCGGTGTCCGCGTCGCTCGTCACGACGATGCTGCAGGGCGCCGTGTCCCAGCGGGCGATGTGGCTGGAGGGCTTGCCGCCCGCGGTGGCGAAATCGCCGCCGGCGAACAGACGCCCTGTGCCGGCGTCGACCGCCAGGGCATAGACGTCGGGGTAGGGACCGCCTAGCCCGCCGCCCAGGTCGCGCCAGGCGCCTCCGTCCCACCGGGCGATGCTGCCCGCCGCCACCCCGCCCGCGGTGCCAAAGTCGCCTCCGGCGTACAGGTCGCCGCAGCCGCCGGCCGCCAGGGCATAGACCGAGTAGTCCTCGGCGACGCCCAGGCCGCTGCCCAGCGAAGTCCACGTGCCGGACTGCGCGTCCCACCGGGCGATGTTGTTCACCGGCACTCCGCCCGCCGCGCCGAAGGCGCCGCCGGCGTACAGGCTCCCGCCGTCGACCGCCAGGGCATAGACCTCGGGGTAGGAGCCCCCGATCCCGTCGCCCAGCGGGCTCCAAGTGCTGCCGTCCCATCGGGCGACGCTGCTCGCCGCCACTCCGCCCGCCGTAGTGAAGCTGCCGCCCACGTACAGGTCCCAGTTGGCGTCGAACGCCAGGGCGTGGACGTTGCGGTAGGAGCCGCCCAGCCCGCCGCCCAGGTCACTCCACGTCTGAGTGGCGGGGTCCCACTTGGCGATATAGTCCCCCGTCACTCCGCCCGCGCTGGTGAAATCGCCGCCAACGTACAGGCGGCCGCTGCCGTCGAGCGCCAGGGCGTAGACATCGCCGTTGACCCCGTCACCCAGGGCGCTCCAGGTGCTGCCGTCCCACCGGGCGAGATTGCTCGCCGGCACCCCGCCCGCGGTGGTGAAACGCCCGCCGGCGTACAGGCTGCCGCCACCGTCGAGGGCCAGGGCAGAGACGCCGGGATTCGTGCCGCCGCCCACCCCGCTGCCCAGGGGGCTCCACGTGCTGCCGTCCCACCGGGCCACATGGTTCGCGACGGCGCCGCCCGCCGTAGTGAAATGGCCGCCGGCGTATAGGTTCCCGCTGCCGTCCGCCGCCAGCACTGCGACAGAGCTGCCCAACCCCTGGCCGCCCCCGCCGCTGCCCAGGCCGCTCCAGCCGCCGCCGGCCCACAGGGCCACATAGTTGGCCACGCCGCTGCCGGCTGCCTGGAACCCGCCGCCGGCATACAGGCCTCCGGTGATGCCGTCGACCGCGAGGGCATAGACCCTCTCGTCCACCCCGCCGCCCAGGGCGTTCCAAGCGCCGCCATCCCACTGGGCGATGTGGCTCGCCGCCACGCCGCCGGCCATGGCGAAGTAGCCGCCGGCGTACAGGTTGCCGCTGCCGTCCACCGCGAGGGTATAGACCACGCCATCCACCCCGCTGCCCAGGGCGCTCCAGGCACTGCCGTCCCACCGGGCGATCTTGCTCGCCGGCACGCCGCCCGCGGCGGTAAAGTTTCCGCCGGCATACAGGGTCCCGCCCGCGTCGACCGCCAGGGCATAGACCTGACCAGGCGCGTCGATTCCCGTGCCCACGACGTTCCAGCTGCTGCCGTCCCACGTCTTGACCCGGCCCGTAAAGCTGCCGCCGGCGTACAGGGTCCCGCTGCCGTCGACCGCCAGGGTCTGGACGCTGCTGCCGACGTAGCCCACCGCGCTCCACGTGCCGGAGGCCGCGTTCCACCTCTTGACTCCGAAGGCGCCGCCGGCGTACAGGGTCCCGCTGCCGTCGACCGCCAGGGCACTGACGTTGCTGCCGGGATCGCCCAGGGCACTCCACGTGCCGGAGGCCGCGTCCCACCGGGCGACGTGGTTCGCCGGCACACCGCCGGCGGTGGTGAAGTAGCCGCCGGCGTACAGGTTCCCCATGGCGTCGGCAGCCAGGGCGTAGACGGGGCCGTCCATCCCGCTGCCCAGCGCAGTCCAGGCGCCGCTGGCCGCGTCCCTCCGGGCGACACGGTTGGCCGCCAGATCCCCCTCCATGGTAAAGTCGCCGCCAACGTACAGGTTCCCGCTGCCGTCCACCACCATGGCTCGGACCGGATCGTTGAGCCCCTGCGCTCCAAAGCCCTCGGCCCACTGATCCAGGCCGTCTGCGAATGCGGCGCCGGGCCAGGCCCCGAACAGTCCCATCAAGGCCAAAACCATGGCTACTGCCGTAAGTGCGCTACCGAGCTTGCGAATGTGCTTCATGTTCGTCTCCTTTCATCCCCTGTCCTGATCTGCTGTCTCCCTGTCTGCCCATCTCCCGACCGGAGGGAGCTCCACTTGCTGCCCGTCACACCGCTCTTCCACGAACGCGAACAACTGCTCCAGGCCGGCGAAGAGCTGGCGCTCGGCCGACTGTGGGTTCTCCAGCGAGGCGCGCCACTGCCATCTCCCCTGGCACGGCACGCGCCACAGCCGCAGCAGATAGGCCTGGTAGGCGTCGCGCTCCTCGCTCATCGGGTTTCCTCCACTCATCCTGGTTGCTACTGTACCACCCAGGCGCCCGTGGATCGCCCGCAGATCGCCCGGGAAACGCCCGCGGGCGGGCAATCTGGTGATTTCCCGCAATTCGTGATATACTGTGCCAAGCGTGGAGGCAAAGCAGTGGCTCACCTGTCACTGGCGCTGCTGGGTCGCTTCCGGGCCACGTCGGACGGCGAGCCGATCCTGGGCCTGAATTCGGAGTACCTGCGCGCGCTGCTGGCCTACCTGGCGGTCGAGCGCGGCCGGGAGCATCCCCGCGAGGCGCTGGCCTCGCTGCTGTGGCCCGAGCGGCCCGAGCGGGAGGCGGTCAGCGCGTTCCGCCATGCCCTGGCCAATCTCCGCGGCGCCCTGGGCGATCCCGGCGCACCCTCCCCCATCCTGCTCGTCACGCGCAGCAGCGTACAGCTCAACCCCGCCGGCGACTATTGGCTGGACGTGGCCGAGTTCGAAGGCCTGGCGGGCCGGCCCGAGGTGGCGGACCTGGAACGGGCCGTCTCGTTGTACCGCGGCCCGTTCCTGCACGGCCTGTCGGTGGCGGATAGCCCCGCCTTTGAGGAGTGGATGCTGTTCAAGGGCGAGGAACTCCGGCGCCGCGTCCTGTCGCTGCTCGAGCAACTGGCCTCGTTCCGGCTCGGGCGCGGAGAAACTGCCGAGGCCGCGCGCTGGGCGCGGCAGCAGCTAGAGCTGGAGCCGTACCGCGAGGAGGCACACCGGCAGTTGATGGCCGCGCTCGCGTTCGCCGGGGAACGGCCGGCCGCCCTGGCCCACTACGAGGCCTGCCGCCGCCTGCTGGTGGAGGAGCTGGGCTGCGAGCCGGACGACGAGACGCAGGCGCTCTGCGCCCAGATCCGCGCCGGCAACCTCCCCCTCCCCGCGTCACCGGCCGCGGGCCGTCTCCCCCTCCCCGCGACGTCCTCTCCCCCCCGCATTGTGGCGCGCGAGCAGGAGCTGGCCCGGCTGGGCAGCCTGCTCGACCGGGCCCTCGCCGGCCGGGGCGGGGTGGCCCTCATCGCGGGCGAGGCAGGAGCCGGCAAGACGGCACTGCTGGACGAGTTCGCCCGGCGGGCATGCCTGGCCCACGGCGATCTGATCGCCCTGCGCGGGAGCTGCAACGCCCACGGCGGCGCCGGAGACCCCTACCTGCCCTTCCGCGAGCTGCTCCGGGCGCTGGCCGCCGACGTGGAGGGCGAGCGGGCCGCCGGGACCCTCTCGCCGGAGCAGGCGCGGCGTGCCTGGGACGCACTGCCGGCGGTGGGCGCGGCGCTGGCCCAGCATGGCCCTGACCTGATCGAGACCTTTGTGCCCGCCCGGGCACTGCTGCAGCGCGTGGAGGGGTTCCGCGCCCCGCCGGCTGCCGCGCGCTCGCCTGTCCCTCAGACCCCGCAGACCGCGCACTTGTCCCGCGCTCGTCCTGACGCCCAGCGTCAGGAAAGGACAGTGTCCGAGGGAGGACCGGGGGCGGGGCAAGCGTGGCAGGCGTGGCTGCGGGAGCTGGCGCGGCGCGGCCAGGAGCGCACAGCGCCGGCGCCACAAGCCGACCTGTTCGCCCAGGTGACCCGGGTGCTGCACAGCGTGTCTTTGCGCAGGCCCCTGCTATTGGCGATCGACGACCTGCAGTGGGCTGACGGCGGCACGGCAGCGCTGCTCTTTCACCTGGGGCGCCGCCTGGCCGGCAGCCGCATCCTGCTCGTCTGCGCTTACCGGCCGGAGCCACTGGGTGCCGGGGAGGGGGGTCAGGCTGCCGCGCCAGGCGCCGGTCCCGCACCTGGCCCCCAACCGGTGCCGGGTGCAGGCGTCGGCGCCGTCCTCCAGGAGCTGGCCCGCGAGTGGGGCGACGTCCTGGTCGACCTGGACCGCGCCGACGGGTGGGCGTTCGTCGAGGCCTACGTCGACAGCGAGCCGAACCGCCTGAGGGCGGGCTTCCGTCAGGCGCTATACGACCACACGGAAGGCAACCCGCTCTTCACCGTCGAGCTGCTGCGCAGCTTTGAGCGCCAGGGGGCGTTGGTGCGGGAGGAGGCCGGACACTGGACCGAGGCACCCGGCCTGGACTGGGAGCATGTTCCCGCCAGGGTGGAGGCGGTGATCGCCGGGCACCTGGCCGGCCTGCCGGACGAGGATCGGGCGCTGCTGGGGGCGGCCAGCGTCCAGGGCGACAAGTTCGCCGCCGAGGTGGCGGCGCGGGTCCTGGGCTGGGACGAGGACGCCGTGGTCCGGCGCCTGAGCGGCCCGCTGCGCAGGCGGCACCGGCTCGTGGAGGCGGTGAGCCTGGATCGTCTGGCGTCGACCGGGCAGCGCCTGTCGAACTATCGATTCCGCCATTTGCTGGTGCAGCGGAGCGCCTACGACGGCCTGGACCCGGTGGAGCGGGCGCGGCTGCACGAGGCGACGGGGCGGGCCCTGGAAGCGATCTACGACCAGAGCGAGCGGCCCGCGGGGCTGGCGGCAGAGCTCGCACGGCACTATGAGACCGCGGGCATGGCTTTGGAGGCCGCACGCGCGCTGCATGACGCCGGCCGCCAGGCCATGCGGCTGGCGGCCTTCCGCCAGGCCCTCAGCCAGTTCGATCACGGTCTGGCCCTGCTCGCAGGCGAGCCCCCTTCCCCCCAACGTACGGAGATCGAACGGCTGTTGGAGGTTGCCCGGCTGGGCCCACAGCGCAACTTGGGTGGGTCGGGCAGCCCGAGGCTGGCGGGCGCTTTGGCCCGGGCCGCAGAAGCGGGGGCCGGCGACGCGCTGGGGCGTCCCAGGTTGACGATGCTCTCTGCGGAAGCGTCACTTCTGACTTCAACCGGGCGGCTGGAGGAAGCTCTCCCCGTGGCCGAGCGGATGCTCGACGCGGCGAGCCAATCGGGGGAAGAGACCTTCGCTGCCCATGCCCACTGGCGGTTCGGCCTCATCCACCACCTCATGGGCGACCTGCAGGAAGCGGAGCGTCACTTCGATTGGGTGCTCGCCTGGCTGACTCCGGAGCGCGGGGCGGAGCTGCGGGCGGCGCTCGGCTACGATGTCACCGCCCACACACTCGCCTTTTCGGCCATGAATCAATGGCTGCTGGGGTATCCGGAGAAGGCCCTGGCGCGCAGCACCCAGGCGGTGACGGGCGCCCTCGAGCAGGGGGACCTGTTCGGGCAGGCGTGCGCCTCCGCGGTCGGCTCAATCATCCTGTTCCTCTTGCGCAGCGAGCGTACGCCGCTGCAGGAACGGAGCGAGCTGTGCTACCGGCTCTGCCTGCAGCAGGGTTTTGCCTCGTGGCAAGTGTACGCCGAGGTCTTTCTCGGCTGGCTGGCGGTCATGCGCGGGGACCTTGACGAGGACGCCGGCATCGAGCGGATGCGGACCGCCATCGCGGCATGGCAGTCCACGGGCATGGTCATCGGCGCAGACGGCCTCGTCGTGGTCCTGGCAGATGGGTGCCAGGCGGCGGCACGCCGCTGCCGGGCGGGGGACACTGCGCCCCGCGCCGGCAGGCTGGAGGTCGGGCTGGCGGCGATAGAGCCCTTGCTCGGGCCGGCGGTCCCGTGCGGGCAGAGCTACCAGGCCGAGCTCTACCGCATACGGGGCGAGCTGCTGCTGGAGCGGGATGGGCTCGCTGCGGCGGGCGAGGCGCTGGCGTGCTTCCGGCGGGCACTTGAGATCGCCCGGGAGCAAGGCGCGCTCGCCTGGGAGCTGCGCGCGGCCATGAGCCTGGTGCGCCTGCGGCAGATGCAGGGCGAGGACTCGGCGGCGGAGCTGGCCGAGGCGCGGCAGTGCCTGCGCGAGGTGTACGGGCGGTTCACGGAGGGGTTTGACTTCCCCGACCTGCAGGATGCTGCGGCGCTGATCGGGGGGGCACTGTGAGCCGAAGCCAGCGAGCCTCGAGCGCTCCCGGAAAAGCGTGACGACGCCGTCGTTACGGGCGGCCGGCGCGACGGGACCCGCGACCTGCCGGCCGGCATCTGGGATTGATTTACGGAGCGGTCCGATGGCGTGGACCTGGTCGAGCGGAAGGTGCAGCCGGCGGAGCTGGGTTGAGCGAACCCACAAGAAGCTTCATTGGCACTTCTCGCAGGCCTACCCCCTGGGTAAAGTGCCAGCCTCTAACCTGGTATAAATAACAGGTACCCCCGGGGCGACTCGAACGCCCGCTCACGGCTCCGGAGGCCGATGCTCTATCCACTGAGCTACGGGGGCAAGTACCTACATTCTAGCACACTCTGCACCACTTGGCAAGAAAGCCTACGCCGCCAGCAGGTCCACTCCGGCTGCACTTCGTGCCACAGAGCATACCGGATCCAGGATCCCCCCTATGGAATCAACACAGCCGCTGTCTTCTCCGCTCCCCTGGCCGCAATTAACACCACCCCCGCCACCACCAGCACCGCACCGGCGATCTGCAACCCCTCGAGCCGCTCGCGGTAATACAGGGTGCCCACCAGCGTGCCAAAGGCCACCTCCGAAGCGGCCAGGATGCTGGCCACGCTCACCGGCAGGCGGCGCAGCGCCGCCAGGTAGGCGCCAAAGGGGGCAATCGTCGCCAGGGTGACCAGGCCCCCAAACCACAGCCAGGAAATGGGCGACACCGGGCCAGGCAGCGGCCTGCCGAACTGGAAGGGCAGCAGGGCCAGGGCGCCAAAGCCAAAGCCGAAGGTGAGTACAGTCCAGGGTGAATAGCGGCCGGCTACCTGCCGCCCAAACAGGCTAAAGCTCCCGTAAGCCATGGCCGCCACTAGGCCCAAGATCAGCCCCCCGGCGGTGATCTGGATGGCCGCCAGTTCCTCGAACCCGGCGGCCAGAACGCAGCCGGCCAGGGTGAGGACGATGGCCAAAGCCTTGGTCCGGGTGAGCGGCTCGCGCCACAGCAGCCAGGCCATGAACGTCACAAACGCCGGCGAGGAGTAGAGCAGAACGGTCGCCACAGCATAGCCGAGGTTTGTGATCGCCAGGTTCCACAAGACGTGAAAGGTGCCGACCCCGATCCCCCCCAGCCCTATCAGCCACGGCAGGTCGCGGCGTTCGACGCGTAGCCAGCGGGGGCGAAACAGGGCCAGGCTGGCCAGCAACAACAGAAAGGTGACCGCATCTCGCCAAAAGGCCAGCGATAAGGCCGAAAAGCCGCCACCGGCCACGGCTTGCCGGATAAACAGCCCCGATGTGGACCAGCAGGCAGCAGCGCCCAGGACCAGGAGGTATCCGCGCAAGTCTCGGCGCACCGGTCAGGCCATACGGCCGTAGATGGCGGTCAGCGCCAGCAGCCGGTCGGCGATGTCCTGGGTCAAGGCGCCCGGCGCCAACCGCCAACACCAGTTGGGCGGGCCCAGAGTGCTGGGCGTGTTCATCCGCGCCTCGTGTCCCAGGCTCAACAGGTCTTGGGCGGTGGTCATGGCCGTGTGGGCCACCGAGGCCCACGCCATCCGGATCAGGTCCCAGGCAATGTCGGATGCGTCGCTCCCCAGGTACTTGCGCGCATAATCCCGCTCCCTGGCGGTGGACGTGACCTCATACCAGCCCACGGAAGTGTCGTTGTCGTGCGTACCTGCGTACACCACAGCATCGCGCGTGTAGTTGTGCGGCAGGAAGGGGTCTTCCGGACCCGACCCAAAGGCAAACTGGAGCACCTTCATGCTCGGATAGCCGAATTCAGCTTGTAGCCGGTCCAGGCCAGCGCGCGACTCGGCGTCGAAATCTCCCAGATCTTCGGCAATGATCGCCACCTCACCCAGCGCCTGAGTCACGATGCGGAACAGGTCCGCGCCGGGGCCGTATAGCCAGCGGCCGATGATGGCCGTCTTCTCCCCGGCGGGCACCTCCCAGTAGTTGTAAAAGCCGCGGAAGTGGTCAATGCGCACCACGTCGGCCTGGGTAAAGGCCATGCGGAAGCGAGCGGTCCACCACGCATAGCGCAGCCTGGCCATCACGTCCCAGCGATACAGGGGATGGCCCCACAGTTGGCCCGTTTCGCTAAAGTAATCGGGCGGCACGCCGGAAACGACCGTCGGCTGGAGGTTCTCGTCGAAATGGAACAGGTGCGGGTTGGCCCACACGTCACAGCTATCCAGGGCAACAAAGATCGGGATGTCGCCGATGATCTGTACGCCCTGCCCGTTGGCGTAGCGCTTGAGGGACAGCCACTGCTCAAAGAACTGCCATTGGAGGTATTTCTGGTGGTCGATCTCGGCAGAAAGCTCCTCCCGACAACGCTTTAGCGCCTTTGGCTCGCGGGTGGCGGCGCCGGACTCCCACTCGTGCCATGGGCGGAGGTCATTGGTCTGCTTGAGGGCCATGAACAGGGCGGCATCTTCCAACCACGATACGTGTTCCCCACAAAACCGGTCGAACGCTTGTTTCTGGCTGGCCGGGGCCTGGGCTCTGAACCCCGCAAACGCCCGATTCAGCAAGTCCGTCTTGCAGCGGATAACTGGGCCAAAGTCCACCCGCTCTGCCGGCAAGTCCGGCAGGCCGCACAGGTCCTCTGGGGTCAGGTGGCCAAGCTTGACCAGCCGGTCCGGGCTGATCAGCATTGGGTTGCCGCCAAGAGCGGACAGGCCCTGGTAAGGCGAATCGCCATAGCCGGTGGGGCTGAGGGGCAGCACCTGCCAGTAGGTCTGGCCTGCCGATTTCAGGAAATCGACGAACCTGTATGCGGCGTCCCCCAGGTCGCCGATGCCATACCGGCCGGGTAGAGACGTGGGGTGCAGGATCACCCCGCTGTGGCGCGGGAATCTCACGATCATCCCCTCCCTTCTATGAGCTTGACGGGGCCGTCGCGGCAAACGAGCCAGCCGTCGCGGACGCACGAACCGCATACCCCAAACCCACAGCGCATATAGCGCTCGTAGCTGAGCTGCGCCGTGAGTCTGCGGGCCCGGGCCAAGGCTTCCACCGCTTGCAGCATGGGCTCCGGGCCACACGCGTACAGAGCGGCGCGATCATCCTCGTCCAGCAGGCGAGCGGCGGCCTCGGTGGCCAGGCCCCGCTGCCCCAGCGATCCATCATCGGTGGTGACCTCCACTCGCACCCCCAGCGCGGCGAACCGCTCGGCAAACACCACCTCGGACGCGGTCTGCGCACCAATGATGGCAGTTACCGGCCAACCGGCTGCCCGAGCCCGTTCCGCCAGAAAGTACAGCGGCGCGACGCCATAGCCGCCGGCGATCAGGAGGAGATATTGAGGATAGGGGCCTGGGTACTGCGACCCTCGACCTGCGACCCGCGGCAGCGTAAACGGTCGCCCGAGCGGGCCGCGGAGCCAGAGCTGGTCGCCGGGTTGTAGGGTGTGAATGGCTTCGCTGAAGCGGCCAACGCGGGCGAAGGTCAGGCGAACAGGGTCGACGCTCACCAGGCTGAAGGGCTTTTCATCCACGCCCGGCAGCCAGGCCATGACGAACTGGCCGGGCTCGGCCTCCAGGTGCCGGTCCAGCACCAGCGACCGTACCTTGCCGCTTTCGTCCGTGACCTTGGTGATGCGAGCGGGTTGTGGCAAGCTTGTAGGCATTCTGGACTCTTTCGCGGCTTTCCACCGCCTCGCGGGGGGCAGGCCTGGCTAGTGTGCCGCTCCACGCATGTCTTCCACGTGCTCGTACCCCAACTCCGCCATCAGTGCGGCCATCTCGTCGCGGATGCGAGCAAATGCTTCCGGCCCCTCGCCGTAGACGGCCGAGCCAATGCCCACCGCCGTCGCCCCCGCCATGATCATCTCCACCGCGTCATGCCCACTGCTCACGCCGCCCATGCCCACGATGGGCAGCCGCACTGCCCGATAGATCTCGTACACGCAGCGCACGGCCAGCGGGCGAATGGCCGGCCCAGACAGCCCCCCGGTGCGGTTGGCCAGGATCGGCCGCCGGGCGTGCAGGTCGATCACCATGCCGGTCAGTGTGTTGATGGCGCTGATGCCGTCGGCTCCGGCGCGCTCCACGGCGCGGGCGATAGTTGCGATGTCGGCCACGTTGGGCGATAGCTTGACCAGGACCGCTGCCCGGCCGGCGATCGAGTCTTTAACGGCCGCGGTCACGTCGGCGGCGGCCCCAGCGTCGGCGGAAAATGGGGCGCCGAATTCGTCGTGCACGTTCGGGCAGGAGATGTTGACCTCGACCAAGTCTGGTTCAGCCAGGACGATGCGCGCGGCGACCCGGGCATAGTTCTCCACCGTGTCGGCAAAGATGCTGGCGATGAGCGCAGCGCCCAGTGGCCTGAGCAGCGCTTGCGCCCGCGACAGCTCCTCGACCTCGGCGTCGACGCCGGGATTGGCCAGGCCCACGGCGTTGATCAACCCGTGTTCCCAGGCCAGAACGGTGGGGTTGGGATGCCCGGCTCGGGGGTGGAGGCTGCACGACTTGGCCGTGACGGCCCCGGCCCCCGCCCGCGCCACCCTCGCCAGTAGATCCGCCTCGGTGCCGAGGATGCCGCTGGCCAGAATGAGCGGGCTGGGCAGGCACTTGCCACACAGGTTGACGATCAGGTCGGGCATCATCGCGTCGCCTTCGCCCGGACTCCGTAGGGGCGCAGGTTTTGCGCCCAACGCACCCCAACGGCAAGTCCGCTACGCCTTGCCCAGCACCGCAGCGAGCAAAGCCATGCGGATGTACAGGCCGTTTTCCATCTGGCGGAAGTAGGCCGCGCGGGGATCGTCGTCGATGGCGTAGCTGATTTCGCCAACGCGCGGCAGCGGGTGCATGACAATCATCTTCTCTTTGGCCTTGTCCATCAGCTCCGGATCGACGACGTAAAAGTCCTTCACCGACTCGTATTGGGCCTGGTCGGAGAATCGCTCGCGCTGCACGCGCGTAATGTACAGCACGTCCACGTCGCCGATGATGTCGTGCACATCGTGGGTCTCGCGCACCGGGCGGCCGCGTTCCTTGACCTCGTTCATGACGTCCAGCGGCAAGCGTAGGATCTCGGGTGAAACGAAGGTCATCTTGGCGTCGTACAGGCACAGCAGCCGCGCCAGGCTGTGAACCGTGCGCCCATAGCGCAGGTCGCCGACCATGGCCACGTGCAGCCCGTCCAGGGTGCCCAGTTCCGACTGGATCGTATACAGGTCCAGCAGCGCCTGGGTTGGGTGCTCTCCCACGCCGTCGCCGGCATTGATGATCGGCTTACGGGCATATTCGGCCGCCACCTGCGACGCCCCCACGTCGGGGTGGCGCAGCACGATGACGTCGGCGTACGATTCCAGGGTGCGGATCGTGTCCGGCAGGCTCTCGCCCTTGGTAACCGACGAAAACTTGACCTCGTTGATCGGGATGACGCTGCCGCCCAGGCGCGACATGGCAGAAATAAACGACGAGCTGGTGCGCGTGCTGGGCTCGTAGAACACGACCGCCAGCACGTGCCCCTTGAGCAGGTCGGTCGAGCCCACGCGCCTGACGATGGCCTTCATCTCGTCGGCCACCTTGAAGATGTAGGCCAGGTTCTCGCGGCTGAACTGGCGGACCGAGATGATATCCTGCCCGTAGAAACCGCTCTGCAGGTTGGGGGCCAGGCCCACCTGTTTAATGCCGTTGGTGGCTTTGATTGCCATTTTCTCTCCTCTCCGTACCGTTCTCGTCAAACATCAAGCGTCAAACGTCAGCCTATTGCGCGTTTGACCTTTCACTACCAAGTCAGTCCGGACTCACGATCCGGCCGAAGCCCGGCTGGATCACGATTCTCCCATCTTCAAGAGCCGTCCGGCCTCGTACCACAACCCGTCGGACCCGACCCCTGACCGCCATGCCCTCGAAGGGGGTCCAGCCGCACTTGGTGTGGAGGCCTTTAGCACTCAGGGTGGTGCGCGCGTCGGGGTCTACCTCCACCCACGTGTCCCGCGGCTCCGGCAGGCCAAAGATGCTCAGCGGGGCGTGGTGGGTCAATTCGACCAGCCGGTCGAAGGACAGCCGGCCGTCGCCGACGGCGGTGAGCAGCAGCGGGAGCATGGTCTCCAGGCCGGGCACGCCAGGTGGTGGATTGTCCCCCTCTTTTTCTTCGCGTGTGTGGGGTGCATGGTCGGTGGCAATGCAATCCACCACGTCCAGGTTGGCCCACAGGGCCGCTTGATCCGCTTCCGTGGCCAGTGGCGGTTTCATCTCGCCGTAGGGACCCAAGCGCAGTGCGTCTGCCTCGGTCAGAAACAAATGGTGCGGCGCCACCTCGCAGGTCACGTCTGCCCCCGACTCTTTGGCGGCGCGGATCAAGGCAATCTCCTCGGCGCGGCTGACGTGGCACAGGTGCAGCCGTCGGCCAAAGCTGCGCGCCAGGCCGATGGCCATGGCCGCCGACAGGCCCTCGGCGTGGACGGCAATGGGCCGGCTGGCAGGCCAGGAGCGAAAGTGGGCAAGCAGCGCGGCCAGGTTGTGCATGCGCAAAGGGCCATAGGTCTGGTCCAGATAAATCTTAAGACCGACCGCCACCCTTGCCAGCGCGGCCACCTCGGGCGCGTTGCTCTCGGTCGCGCCAACATAGAAACCCACGTCGCATAGCGCCTTTTCCGCCGCCAACTGGCGCTTGATGTCCAGCGCCCCGGCGCCCACGATGGGTGGGTACGTGTTCGGCATGTCCAGGACCATAACAACGCCACCTGCAAGAGCGGCGGCGCTGCCACTGGCCATATCCTCTTTGTGCTCTCCGCCCGGTTCGCGGAGGTGCACATGAACGTCGACGAGGCCGGGAAGCTTCATCGTCGATCTATCCTGAGCCAACCGAGGGAGAGCGCCATGCGAAAAAAAGGGCACCCCACTGGGAAAGCGTCCCAGCCGGTGCCCGGCTCCCTTCTTGAGTTGCGCGTGGGTTCTGTGTTCTCACGCCCCCTACCTATCGTACGGATCGTCATATTCTAGCACGAAATGTCGCCCTTGGCAAATGCGCAGACGTCGGACGCAGCGCTGCAGCAAAGTCGGTCAGGGGGACTGGTCGATGCTCCCGGGGGCGGTCAGCTCGCGTCAGGCGCAATCGCCCCGAGATGGGGCGCAGAGCGGGGTCATCAACCGCCTGTCAAGCGACAATGCAGCAGCCCTGCGTCGGAGGTCGGGAGAAGAGATACAGGGGTTTCCGTCGGAAACCCGGGCTCTGAAACGGCGGTCATCCTTTCAGGAAAGCCACAACCTCGTCTCGTTGCTCCTGGCTGATCCGCCCGGCCTCGGCCAGCCGGTCCAGCATCTCCCCCAGGCGCAACACCGCGTGCAGCCGGTAGCCGGCCGCCTCCAGCTCTTCTCGGCCCCCCTGTTCGCGGTCGATGAGCACCACCACGTCACGCACCTCCAGGCCGGCAGCCTCCAGGGGTCGGATGGCCTCCAGCTTGCTCCCGCCCGTCGTGATCAGGTCGTCCAGCACCAGGGCACGGTCGCCCGGCTGGAACTCGCCCTCGATTTGCCGTGCCGTTCCATGCGTCTTGACCTCGCGGCGGGGGTAGATGAGCGGAAGGTTCAACTCCAGTGCCACCGCTGTTCCAATGGGCAGCGCCGCATACGGAATGGCCGCAAGGCGCAGGGCGCCGGATGCAGGAGCCAGGGCCTGTGGCGTTTGCCTGCGGAGTATGGCAATCCCCGAAGTGCAGTGGAGAGGGACCGCTTCCTTAGCGGTGTCCTCTGTGAAAGCGGAGGGACGCTGGACGTTTGACGCCGGAAGATCCAATTCGCGCTGCATCAACTCCGCATACGCGTGCGCCACCTGTCGCAGCACTGCCGGGTGGGATGCCACCAGGCGCAGGTCGACGTAAATGGGCGATTTCTGGCCGGAGGCGAGCGTAAACTCGCCAAACTTGATCGCCCCGATGTCGGCCAGGGCCAGGGTCAAGGCAGAGCGGGCATCGAAGGGGGTTGAGTGCAGGTTGGACCGCAGCTCGTTGATCTGCTGCCGCAGGGCCATGGCTTCCTTGCGTGGATCGGCGGCGTAGATGATGCCGCGGGACGAATTGACCACCAGGCCCAGGCCATCCGGGCGAAGGCCGGCGGCGAGGGCCGCTTCCAGGTCACCGCCCTGCGCGCCCACGCCCGGCAGCAGGATCCACGCCTGGGGAGCCAGCGCCCGGACGCGCGCCAGCGCCTCCGGGTAGGTGGCACCCACCACCAGGCCGGTGCCCCACTCCGCCGCTTTTTCGGCTACAACTTCGTACAGGGGACGGCTGGGACAGGGCAGCGTTTGCAGGTCGGTCGCACCGGGGTTGGAGGTGTGGCACAGCACGAACACGCCCCGGTCGGAATACGCTGTGAAGGGCTGCACCGAGTCGCCACCCAGGTACGGATTGACCGTGACAGCGTCGGCCCCCCACACGTCGAACGCTGCACGGGCATAGGCTGCCGCCGTGGAGCCGATGTCGCCCCGCTTGGCATCGAGGATGACGGGCACGTTCGCCGTTTGGTGGATGTACTCGATGCTGCGGCGCAGCGCCTCCAGCCCCACGAGCCCGGCTGACTCGTAAAAGGCCGAGTTCGGCTTGTAGACGCACACCAGGTCCCGAGTGGCGTCTACGATCCGCTGGTTGAAACGGAAAAGGTCATCACCCGCTGCCAGCTTTTCGGGTTGGGAATCCAATCCCACGCATACCAGGCTCTCGTTGCGCCTGGCCGCCTCTTCGAGGCGCCGATAGAATCCCATCCTTCCCTGCCTTTCAGAGCCCAAGCTTTGAGGTCTGACGCATCACGCCCTCTCAGCCACCGGCGATGCGGAACGACCCGCCGCAGGCACAGGTGGAGGCGGCGTTGGGATTGTCGATGCGAAACCCTGCCACCATCGCGGTCTCTGTGTAGTCAATGCTGGCACCCTTCAAGCACCCGGCGCTGAAGGGATCCACGTACACGCGCAGGCCCTTTACCTCCAGCACCGTGTCGCCCTCCTGCTGAGTGTTCTCGTAGTACATGCCGTATTGTAGGCCCGCACAGCCCCCGCCCTCGACAAAGATGCGCAGGCCATGGCCGGCGAGCTTTCTGTCGTCGAGCATCTTCTGAAACTGGGCTCCCGCCTCATCGCTCAGAGTGATCACTTGGTTCCTCTCCTAGAGTTTTCCACCACAAATGCACCAGGCCACAAAGAAGGGTGAATCATAGGCTTTGTGCCTTGCGGAGTACCGCTTCTGTGGTGGCGCCTTCGTGGTTGGTCATGGCCGGCCCAGGTCGTCGCTGTCCAGATAGATGGTGAATGGCCCGTCGTTGTGTATTTCGACCAACATCACCGCGCCGAACTGGCCGGTCTGCACTCGGCCGACGCCGGCCTCGCGCAGGTCGCCGGCGAACTGTTCCACCAGAGGGGCGGCCACGTCGGGCAGCGCGGCGTCGGTGAACCCCGGCCGCCGGCCCCTGCGGCAGTCGGCGTACAGGGTGAACTGCGAGATCACCAGGGCCGCGCCGTCGATGTCCAGGAGCGACAGGTTGGTCTTGCCCTCGGCGTCGGAAAAGATGCGCAAGTTGGCGATCTTGGCCGCCAGGCGTTCGGCTTCAGGCGGGCCATCCCCGTGGCCCACGCCCAGAAGAATGACCAGCCCTGGGCCGACTTCGCCCAGGGTCCTACCCTCCACCGAAACCCGGCCCTCACGTACCCGCTGAATGACGGCGCGCATGCCTTCGGATGCTCCTTGGGTGCAGATGTTGCCTTTGGTATTCTAGCGTCTGTCACTCTAAAAGTCAAACCGCCGGTTTGTCCTACACGGCCCATCCGTCAGCCAGGCCGAGCAGCAGGCGGCGCAGGAACTCCTGGGCCAGGGTCGTCGTCCAGGTGCGGGCCCGATGGTCCCGGCCGGCGTACCGAAAGCGGCGGACCTCGGTCCCGGTTTCGCCCGCGATGGCCACCCACGGGCCGCCGGGATCGTCGCCCAGGACCGCCAGGCCGTCGGTGGCTCCCCAGGCGTGGCGCACGGCATGGGCCAGCGCGACCGCCCCCGGCTCACCCACCACCCCCGCCGGGTCCAGGCCCACTAGAGGTGCTAACCCCGCGCCGTCAAAGGCCACCAGGCCCCCGCGAAATACGTCGGGATAGGTGCTCAGGCGCCGCGCAAGATCGCCCTGGGTGACTGTCTCGGCCGCGGCGAGCGTCGCGCCGCGCTCGCGCAGCAGGCCGGCCACGGTCTCTTCCAACGTCGCTTCGCCCGTAGCATAGATGGCCGCGCCCAGGCGCTCGCGAATGGTGGCCTCAAAGCCGGCCACCATGGCCTCCGCTTCGGCCGGGGTCGGCGCCTTGGCCACGATGCGCACATCGGTTTGCCCGGGGTGAGCGGCCAGACCGACCGTGGGATTCGATGACATCTCCAGGTCGGCAATGGCCTGGTCGATGCGGCTCTCGCCGATGCCCACCGTGCGCAGCACGCGGGTGACGATGTGATCCTGGCTCCCCAGGCGCTTCTGCAGGTAGGGCACCACGGCGTGCTCCATCAGGAAGTACAGCTCGCGCGGCACCCCGGGCAGGGTGATGATCGTTCCCCGCTTGTCCTCAACGATAAAGCCGGGTGCCGTGCCGACGGGGTTTTCGATGGGGATGCAACCCTCGGGCAGGCAGGCCTGGCGGCGGTTGTTGGCGGTCATGGTCGAGCCCAACCGACCGAAAAAGGCGGCGATCTGCTCCAACAGGTCGGGATGCAGCAACAGGGGCCGGCCGGTGGCCCGGGCGACGCCGTCGCGGGTCACGTCGTCGACCGTGGGACCCAATCCCCCGGTGGTGATGATCAAATCGGCCCGGCTGAGGGCCTGTTCCAGCACCTGGGCGATGCGAAACTCGTTATCGCCCACCGTGCTGCGGAAAAAGAGGTCAATGCCCAGGTTCCGCAACTGGCGGGCCAGGTAGGTGGCGTTCGTATCGTCGATCTGGCCCAGCAGCAACTCGGTCCCTGTCGTCACAATCTCGGCACGCATGGCGCCTCCTCCGTCCAGGAAATGCAGGCTATTGTACCATCGCCGGCAGCGGGCAGCAAGCAGGGAGCAGCAAGGCGCTTGGAGCAGTGAGCGAAACCTCAAGAATCCACATAAGGACTCTGGACGTCCGTCCCTTTGCCATGAGGCTGCTTCTGTCGTATACTCTATCTACCCTGAGGTTCCTGCGACCGCAGGGAGTCCAGTCTGAACGCCGGGAGGAAGCCCATGGGCCGGGTGGCCGCGCTGTTTGATATGGACAAGACATTGCTGGACGCCAGCTCGGCCCAGTTGGGCGCTCGCTATCTGTACCGCCATGGCCAGGTGGGGCGACGGGAACTGGCACAGGTGATCTGGTGGGGCATCCTCGGCCGGCTGGCGCCTCAGCGGCTGGACATGATGGCGTTGATACCCCGGCTGTTGGCCGCGGCCATCGGCGACGACGAACAGCAGATGCGGCAGGTGTGCGATCTCTGGTTTGCTGAGGATGTGCTGCCGCATCTGACCGAACGAGGACAGCTTCGCGTGCGCGAGCACCAATCGCAAGGGCACGTCGTGGCCATCGTTTCAGCCTCGCCTCAGTACGTGGTGCGGCCCCTGGCCGAATACCTGGGCATTCCCGGGCAGTACGTCTGCACCCACCTGGAAAGCCGCAACGGGCGGCTGACGGGGGAGCTGCTGCCGCCGGTGTGCTATGGGCTGGGGAAAGTGGTGTGGGCCGAGCGGTTTGCCGCCGAGTACGACGTGGACCTGGGCGCCAGCACCTTTTACTCCGACAGCATCAGCGACCTGCCGCTGATGGAGCGCGTGGCCCACCCCGTGGCGGTGAATCCAGATCCCCGCCTGAAACGCCTGGCCCGGAAGCGGGGCTGGCCCATCGAGATGTTCTATTAAGACGGCAGAGACCGCAGCGTCTCTGCCCATGTCTGCGATCTCTGCCGCGTCTTCCCCTACGCGCCCCCACTGGCGACGACCAAGGCCACGGCCGAGTCGCGGCTGTGCGACAGGCTGATGGCCCACTGCTCCAGGCCCTGTTGCCTGGCCAGGGCCAGGGCACGGCCCGATAGGTGCACTTCCGGCTTGCCCCACGGATTCGACAGCACCTCCACCTCACGCCAGCCGATACCGTGTATGCTGATGTGATTGAGACCCACCCCCAGCGCCTTGGATACAGCCTCCTTGGCAGCGAAACGCACGGCCAGTTCGCCCAATCGTCCGCGGCAGAAGGCGATCTCAGCCGGAGTATAGATGCGAGCCAGGAAGCGGCCGCCATGACCCTCTAGCGCCTGGCGGATGCGATCCAGTTCGACCAGGTCAACCCCGACGGAAAAGGCGCCGGCCACGGGTCACTCCCCCGGCCCGGCAACGGCCAGGGCATAGGCATCCGGATCCAGGTATTGCCTGGCCATCTCGCGCAGGTCGTCGATGGTGACCGCGTTGACCAGGCCGGCGTAGCGCTGAAGGTAGTCGAACCCCAGGCCGTAGCGTTCCATGTCCAACAGGGCGCCGGCCACGCCTTCGTTCGTCTCCAGGCGAAGGGGCAGGGAGCCGGTGAGGTACGACTGGCTGTTTGCCAGCTCGTCTTTCGGGACCGCCTCGTCGCGCAGCCGGCGCACCTGCTGGCGGATGCTCTCCACCGCCTGGTCGACGTTTGCCGGGTTGACCCCGGCGATGGCCATCCACCCCCCCTGGCCCAGGCCTGCGTCCAGGTGGCTGGAGCAGTAGTAGGCCAGCCCCTGTTCTTCACGGATGCTGTCGCCCAGCCGGCCCATCATGCCAAAAACGCCCAGTACGGTGTTGGTCAGGTGGGCCTTCATGTAGTCTGGATCCGTCCGGGCCAGGCCAGGCCAACCCATGATGATGTCCGACTGGGTCTTGCCCGGCACGGCGACGACCTGACGCCGCGTCTCGGCCAGGCGCACGGCGGGAGGGATGCTCCGATCGGGCGTCGCGTCAGGTGCCTGCCAGCCGCCCAGGTGAGCCTGCACCTGTTCCAGCACGGCCGAGGCCTGCACCGCGCCGACGACGGAAATCACCATGCCCTGCGGCGAGTAGCGGCCCTGGTAAACGCTGGCCAGATCTTTGCGGGTCAGAGCGGGGACTGTCTCCTCGTAGCCCTGAACGCTGCGACCGTACGGGTGATCGGGGTACAACAGGGCGGCGAAGGTGAGCTGCGCCATGCTGTGCGTATCGTAGGCACGCCGCTGTAGGCCGGTGAGGATCTGGCCGCGCAGTCTTTCGACCTCGTCCCCAGGAAAGATAGGCTGTTGCACGCAGTCACCCAGGTGGTCCAGGAGCAGATCCAGGTCTTCGGCCAGGGCCTTGCCGCCAAAGCTGACCGTGTGGACACCGCTGCCGAACCCCAACTGAGCACCGGCCGATTCGAGCGCCTCGTTGATCTGGCCAAAGGTCCGCCGTTCGGTGCCGCGCATGAGCATGCCCGCCGTCATGTTGGCCAGGCCGGCCTGGGCCGGTGCATCGCTCAGGGAGCCGGCCCACAGGTAGCCGCCGATCACCACCGACGGGCTGACCTGGTTCTCGCGGACGAGGACGGTGATCCCGTTGGCCAGTTCCGCCCGGGTGATGGTTTCGGGGTCAGGAATGGAATGGGTCATCTCTGCCTCCTCCTACAATCCCTGGGGCAGATAGTGCCCCACGGTGCGGTTGCGCCGCGCTAGGACCGTGTTCGCCATCCGCTGGACGCCCTCGACGGTCACCGCCGTCAGCCGGTCCATGTACCCGAAAAACCAATCGGGTTCGGCCACGATCGAGGAGTAGCCCAGCCAGTAGCCCTGGTTGGTCACACTCTCGCTGGAATAGGCGAACTGGGCCTTGGCCTGTTTGACCGCGGTCCGGAGCTCGCCGTCCGAGATGGGCTCCTGGCGGATGCGCTCGATTTCTGCGTCGAGCGCCGCCTCCACTTCGTCGGGGGTGCGCCCGGCCCGGACCGTCGCCGAAATGTCATACAGGAACGGATCCAGCGTGGGCGAAAGGGAGCCGGACACGCCGGCCGCTAGCCCGGTCTCCACCAATGCCTTGTACAGCCGCGAGCTGCGATTGGGCGGCGGCGCAGAGGTCATGCTCATCCCTGGGACCCCCGCCAGGACCGTGCTGAGCACCGTCATCGGAAAGAAATCCGGATCGCTGGCGGCTGGGGCATGATACCCGGCCTGAAGGTAGGCGGTATTGCCCGGTCCCTCCAGGCTGACCCGGCGCTCGCCGTGTTGTGGCGGCTCGGGGCGGTGGATCGTCTGCGGGTTGGAGCGCCGGGGTAAGCGCCCGAACAGCTCCTGGATGCGCTCGATCATCCTGAGTGCCTCGAAATCGCCCACCGCCACGACTACCGCGTTGTCGGGCCCGTAATGGGTCTGGTAATGCCTCCACAGGTCGACGTGCGAGATGGTCTCCAGGTCGCACATGTCGCCGATGGTGTCGTGGTGGTAGGGGTGCACGCGAAAGGCCGTGCCCACTACCTCTTCGCTCAGCAAAAAAGTAGGGTCGTTTTCGGCCCCTTGGCGTTCGGACATGATGACCGTGCGCTCCAGCTCCACTTCTTTGGGGTCAAAGAGCGAGTTGACCATGCGGTCGGACTCGACGCGTAGGGCCAGGTCGGCGCGATCCGCGGGCAGCGTCTCGAAAAAGGTGGTGAAATCGAGCCACGTAAAGCCGTTCATCATCCCACCGTCGCGGGCGATTTGCTTGTCGATCTCACCCTTTGGAAAACCGGCCGATCCCTTGAACAGCATGTGCTCGGCCCAGTGCGCGATGCCGGTAATGCCCGGCACTTCGTTGCGGCTGCCGACCCGGTACCACACCCAGAAGGTGGTCACCGGCGCAGCTCGACTCTCTTTGAGCAGTACGGCCAGTCCGTTCTCTAGCGTGTACTTGGCGATGTTCATTCCTCGTTTCCTATCTCACGAATTGCGTTTGACTCTTGGCGCGGTCACTTTTCGCTCGCATAGCCCCGCCCCATTCCCCTATAGACAAAGCCCAGCGCCTTCATTTCGTCAGGGTCATACAGGTTTCGGCCGTCGACGATGACTGGATTCCGCATCGCCGCGTGCAGCCGGGGCAGGTTCAGGTGCCGGAATTCGTTCCACTCGGTGACGATGACCAGCGCGTCGGCCCCTTGGGCCACCTCGTATGCGTCGGAGCACAGCGGCACATCGTGCAGGTACAGGGGCGCATTGACCATGGCCACGGGATCGTAGGCCCGCACGTGGGCGCCTTCGCTTTGCAGCAGGTGGATGATCTCCACCGACGACGCCTCGCGCATGTCATCCGTATTCGGCTTGAACGCCAGGCCCAGCACCCCGATTACCTTCTCGTCCAGCGTGCCCATCAAGGCCCGCAGCTTGTGGATCACTTGCCGGCGCTGGTCGCGGTTGATGTCCATCACCGCCCGCAGCAGTTGCGGGTGGCAGCCGTGGACCGCCGCCATGTGCGCCAGGGCCTGCACATCCTTGGGGAAGCAACTGCCCCCGTAGCCCAGGCCGGCTTCCAGGAACGCGTGCCCGATGCGTTTGTCGTAGCCCATGCCCACTGCCACTTCCTTCACGTCGGCCCCTAGCGCCTCGCAGATGCTCGAGATCTCGTTGATGAACGAGACACGGGTAGCCAGGAAGGCATTGGACGCGTACTTGATCATCTCGGCGGTGCGCAGGTCGGTGATCACGATTGGGGCGCGCAGCGACAGGTAGAGCTGCGCCACTTGCGCCGCCGCGTCGGGATGGAGCGATCCCAGGACGATGCGATCCGGGAAGAGAAAGTCATTGATGGCCGAACCCTCGCGCAGGAACTCGGGGTTGCTCACCACAGAAAAGTCGATGGGCTGTGGCTGGTAGCGGCGCACGATGTCGGCCACCCAGTCGCCGGTGCCGATGGGCACCGTGCTCTTGTTGATGATGACCACGGGGCGCTGCATGGCCTCGGCGATGCCGCGCGCGGCTTCCCGGACGTACTTCAGGTCGGCCTCGCCCCCGCTGCCCTGGGGCGTGCCCACGGCGATGAAGGCGAACTCGGCCTCCGCTAACCCCTCTTCGTACGAGGTGGTAAAATGCACGCGGCCCGCCTGGGCGTTGCGGCGGACCATTTCCTCCAGACCCGGCTCGTAGATGGGCATGACGCCGGCGCACAGCTTCTCGATCTTGACCGCATCCACGTCCACACACGTGACCTGGTGGCCCAGATCGGCAAAACAGGTGCCGGTCACCAAACCGACGTACCCGACACCAATCACGCAGATCGTTCTCATGGCGCTGTCCTCACTGTTCTGCTAAAAATAGGCCTCGAACCCCAGGATGTCAAGCTCGTCGCGCATCGTCTGCAGCTCCAGGCGCAGGCTGCGGTTGACCGGCACGCCGCGCTGGCACACGGTTTTCTCCATCTCGTGCTCTTTTTCCCCGGCGACGTAGATGCGATCCTGGCCCGCCGCCTTGCGCGACGCCTGGAGGGCTCGCAGGATCCCGCCCGTGATCGACTTGGACAGCTCCAGCGGGATAAAGTGCTCGATGTCCATGGCCAGGAAAAAGTGCCCCAGCATAAACGGCCGCCGCGAACCATCCGCTGCAAAGCCCAGCAGGTCCTTTAGGAAGGCGCCGCCGCACAACGAGGCCGATAGGATCTCGACCATCGTGGCCAGGTCATAGCCCTTGTAGCCGGCAAACAGCTCTCCCGCTCCTCCCAACGGCAGCAGGGCCGCCGTGGCCTTGCCCAGATCATCGAGGATGCGTTGCGGATCGGTGAGCGGCTGTCCCTGGTCGTCAATAACCCACCCCTCGGGTACCGGCTTCTCCGCGCGCGCGGCCACCTCCAGCTTGCCCCGCTGCGTGATGGAGGTGGCGCCGTCGAAGCAAAAAGCAAAGTCCAGGTCCGAGGGCGCGGCAAAGGCGATGGGGTTGGTGCCCAGCATCGGCTCGGCGCCAAAGGTGGGGGCAATGGCCGGCCGCGCGTTGGTCACCGTCAGCCCCATCATGCCCTCCTTCGCCGCCATCAGGGGGTAGTAGCCGGCGATGCCATAGTGAGTGCCGTTGCGCACCGCCACCGACCCCAGGCCGTGCTGCCGCGCCTTGTCCATCGCCAGCCGCATCGAGCGATAGGCGATGACGTGCCCCATGCCGTGGTGACCGTCCACCACGGCGGTGGTTTCGGTCTCTTTCACGATTTCGACCTCCGTCTTGGCGAGTTGCACGCCGGCGCGGATGCGGTCGTAGTAGTATTTTAGGCGGCCCACCCCGTGGGACTCGATGCCGCGCACGTCGGCCCCGATGAGCACGTCGGCGCAGATGCGCGCCTCGTCGGCACGTACCCCCACGCCCTCAAACACCTGCACCATGAATTCCTGGATTGTTCGGACGGGGATGTACTCGATCTCTGGCATGGTTCCACCCTCCTTTTCCTTGCGCCCATTATACAACGTAGGTGCGGATTTGTCGAAAGAGTGCCCGCTGAAGAAACCGGGCCTTTGGCAAAAGGCGGGTTCGTTTCACATTTCTGTGCCAAGGGCTGGCAGAGTCGCCTCTTCGCCCTTGCCCCCGTGGGGAGAGGCATCGCTTCCCCATCCTCGTCCAGGTACCCCTCTTTTCGCCCTCGCCCCGTGGGGACACCGTCGTTCCCTGGCCTACCCGCAGTCCAGGACAGGCAGTGCAGAGCGCAGCGATGCAGCGTAGGGTGAGGGACAGTTCCGGCCCGGCGAGCAGTCGCCCAGAAAGCTGAAACACGCTCAAAACGGCCGGCTTCCGGCCGAGGACTTGACGGGCCGGCATTCTTGCGGTACACTGGCCCACTGGGAGGGGCGCTGCCCGCAACGGCGGCGTGCTCCGAGCCACGATCCACGTGGCGCGGTGAGCGTGATCGAACGATGGACAGGAGAACAACTGATGACTGACAGGCTGACGGATTACCAACGTGCCCTTGAACCCTTGCCCGCGCGCAACCGCCTCTGGCCGTTGTACGGCGCTGGCATGCCAAACCTGGGCCGCGACGCGCACACCATCGACGTGCCCCTGCCCAGCTTCGGGCCCGACGAGCTGTTGGTGCGGCACGATGCCTGTGGGTTGTGTTTCTCCGACATCAAGCTCATCCGCCTCGGCCAAGAACACCCCCGCATCCGCCGCGACATGCGGGCCGATCCGGTGGTCATGGGCCACGAAGTGAGCATGACCGTCGTCGGCGTCGGCGAAAATTTGCGCGACCAGTACCGCGCCGGTGACCGCTTTATCATCCAGGCCGACATCTATGTAGACGGCGTGAACCTGGCCTACGGCTACGAGATCCAGGGCGGCCTTTCCCAGTACAACGCCATCGACCACCGCGTTCTCAGCGGCGACCATGGCAACTATCTCATTCCCGTCCAACCGGACACGGGCTACGCCGAGGCGGCGCTGACCGAGCCCTGGGCATGTGTTATCGCTTCCTACCAGTTGACCTACCGTACCGGCCTCAAACCCGGGGGTACAGCCTGGATCATCGGCACCAACGCCGCACGCGACCTGCCCTTCACCATCGGCGCCGGCCTCGATCCGGTTTCTCATCCCGGCCGTCTGTTGCTGACCGCGGTCCCGCCCCCCTTTGCCGCCTGGCTCGAAGCACAGGCAGCCTCGCTCGGCATCGCCGTGGAAAAAGTGGACTGCATCGCCGCACCGCCGCTCGGGCCTGTGGACGACCTTGTCGTGCTGGGCGCAGATCCCCAGGTCGTTCAGGCCGCGAGTCCGCACCTGGCCGACTGGGGCATCCTGGCCATCGTGGCCGATGCGCCCCTGCCGCACACGGTGGCGGTGGACGTCGGTCGGGTCCACTACAACCACTGGTTGTACATCGGCGGCCCCGGCCCAGATATCGCCCAGGTGTACAGCGCGCTTCCCACTCGCTCGGCGCTCCGGCCGGGGGGCCGCGCCTGGTTCGTGGGCGCCGGCGGGCCGATGGGCCGCATGCACGTCCAACGGGCCATCCAGGCCACCCACCCGCCGGTGACCATCGTCTGCACCGACGTCAGCGACCTGCGCCTGGACGACCTGTGTTCCTCCTTCGGCGCCGAGGCCGAGGCCCGCGGCATCCAGTTCGTGTGCCTCAACCCCACCCGGCGCGAGGCGTACCAGGCCGGCATGGCTGCCTTTCAGGCAGGTGGCTTGGACGACATCGTCATCCTGGCCCCCATCGCCGCCGTCATCGCCGATGCTGCCGCGCACCTGGCCCCCCAGGGGGTGATGAACATCTTTGCCGGCGTGGCGCGCGGCACCATGGCCCACCTGGACCTGAGCGACGTCTACCTGAAGGGCGTCCGCGTCATCGGTCACTCCGCCTCCACCATCGCCGACCTGCGCCTGATGCTGCACAAGGCAGAGACCGGCGAGTTGTCGCCCAACCGCTCGGTGGCGGCCATCGGCTCGCTGAGCGCTGCGTGGGACGGATTGCAGGCCGTGCAAGACACGCTCTATCCCGGCAAGATCGTCATCTATCCGCAGATCCAGGAGATGCCCCTCACGGCGCTTACCGACCTGCGTGACGTCTTGCCCGGCGTCTACGCCGGGCTGAAGGGTGGGCGGGAATGGACGGTGGAGGCAGAGCAAGAGTTCCTGCGCCTGATGCTGCCATAGGCCGGGGAAAGCACTACGGTGCGGCCCCCAAAGCCCATGAATGTCGTGCTGCCTGCCCTGCGGACCTTTCTCAGTCGACAGCCGGATTCTCTTCGTCGATGGCGGACGCCGCATGGGCAAGGGCGTGCACAGCTTGTTGAACACCGCGAGCAGCCTGTCGGAGAGGAACTCTTGGTTTCCACTCCATTGGTCAAGTTGGCGCTCTAGTTGACGCTAGCCATGTTTCGATCAGGTCCGTCAGGTGCAGATCCTGGGCAGCGACAGGCCCTTTTCGACTCGAAGGGGCGGGCTTGCCCTGTCGTGCTGCTTTTCTCTCGGTCAGTGGGCGCAGCCAGAGGAAGCGTGCCTGCCTGAACTGCTCACCACCGCTCAGGAAGCGCTAGTCCGCAGCACCTTCAACCGCTTCAAGCTGTAAGCCAAGCATACCAGACACCACTCCCCAGCCACCGCCAACATGCCCCGCAGCGAGAACCGGCGGCAGCCCAGCGTTTCCTTGATGATGCCGATGACCGGCTCCACCGTCGATTTGCGCAAGCCGCCGTTCCGCTTGCCGATGTCGGTCTTGAGCTTGTAGGCCATCTTGACGATCATGCTCGCATCCTGTGGCGGTGGGTCCGGCTCCTGAGCGAAGCGCTCCTGCCGGCTCAGGTGATGACTGTCACGGCCATGATCCGCGAGTCTCGATCGGTGCAGTTGTACTGGTCCTTCGCCCGAGGCCCGGCTGTAGGCGGCTTAGGCG
>Ga0315286_10000210_pt1 | contig 45265 bp, 40 predicted proteins | sample YL17G10_0_MG_FD_205038 | JGI IMG/M metagenome (GOLD analysis project Ga0315286, IMG submission 205038) | Sediment microbial communities from Yellowstone Lake, YNP, Wyoming, USA - YL17G10_0 | ecosystem: Environmental > Aquatic > Freshwater > Lake > Sediment | place: USA: Wyoming | collected...
CGGCACTCAAGCAACCTTAGGCACCGGTGAACAAGAGGTCATTTTACCTGATGTGATGCAATTATACCTGTGATATGCTATCTTGAGCTATATGCTTCACACCCAGCAAGCCCTCCACCAATTATCGTTAGATCAAATATCTGATTCATTTTGAGACAAAATAATCTTTATAATATTATGAAGCTAGGAAAAATTATGAAACAAGTTATTTATTAATTCTAATAATTTTGTCATAGTTCAGTAATATTAATAACTATTCAAAAATACTAACAGTAATTTATGATGCCTGTTAAGAGTCACTATTAAAGAAGGATCATAAAAGTGATTAGGTCTATAAACAAGCGAATGCGCATAGTCGTTATTGATATCACCCTTAACCTTTAATTATTATTAAACTTAAATTAATCTGAACGAAGCGCTTCGACAGGTTCTAGATTTGCAGCTCGAGTAGCCGGATAAATTCCAAAAAACAAACCGACAGCTGTAGAAAATAGAGTTGCAAGCAGAATTGAATTTATCCCAACAACAGGCGTGAAAGGTGTTCCATTTGCAGCAGCAATTTTTCCGACAATCATGGAAATTGACCAGCCAAGGAATATTCCAATTAATCCACCCATGAGACTCAATAAGGATGATTCAGTTAAGAACTGGATGGTGATATCGCGTTTCCGTGCGCCAAGAGCTTTTCGTAAACCGATTTCACGAGTACGTTCAGTTACTGAAACTAGCATAATGTTCATGATACCAATTCCACCAACTAATAATGAAATAGCAGCTATACCACCAAGAAATACTGTTAAAACTCCGGTAATGGTATTTGCGATATCCAAGATAGCCTGCTGAGTAAAAACTGAGAAATCATCTGCACCAACTGTAGTCCTGTGGCGAGATTGTAATATTTGTGTGATCTCATCGGTTGCAGCGGTAACAAATTCAGCATTAATTGCCTGAACTGTGATGCTGTCGACGCGATTGTTTGGGGAGCGATGTATCAGGCGCATTTGTGCAGTTGTCAATGGTACAAGTGCGCGATCATCCTGGTTCCCGAAGGATCCACCACCTTTTGAGTTGAGAACACCAATTATCCGAAAAGGTTGGCCGTTCAATCGGATTGTTTGGCCGATCAATCCATCAGTATATCCAAATAAGTTTTGTGCTGTGGTTGGTCCTAATACCACCACGGAAGCACGCTCGTAGATCTGCTCTTCAGAGATAAAATCGCCTTCATAGAGTGTCTCATTATTGACACTAGCATTATTTGCCGTTACTCCAGATACGGAAGTTGTGATACTTTCTCTTCCAAAAGTTAATTCGAGGCTGCCCTGAATAGTCGGAGCCACCTGAGCAATGGAAGGTGCCTGAAGAGGATCGGCTAATGCCAGGGCATCTTCAACGGTCAGAGGTTTGGGATTGAGTACTCCTTCAGGTCGTTGGCTCATAACGAAAACTAAATTTGAACCGATCCCTTGAATGGAACCCGTTATGGAGCTCTGAGCTCCAGCTCCAATGGATAACATGGCAATTACTGCACCAACACCGATAACAATTCCCAGCATGGTAAGACTGGACCGTAATTTATTGGCACTTAGACTTTCAAGTGCCTCCAAAATGGATTGTCCAAAGTTCATTGAACAACCTCCACCATACCATCTCGCAATTTGATCACACGTTGAGTTTGTGCTGCAATTTCTGAATCGTGAGTTATGATGATCAAAGTAGTCCCATTGTTTTTATTCAAATTTAAAAGAAGATCCACAATTTCTTGACCAACCTTTGAATCGAGATTGCCTGTTGGTTCATCCGCCATAAGAATCGCAGGTTTATTAACAAGAGCACGGGCAATCGCAACACGCTGCTGTTGACCACCCGATAGCTCTGATGGTTTATGGTGAATGCGTGACCCAAGTCCTACTGCTTCTAGTGCATCCTTGGCAATCTCTTTACGTCCACTGTTAATTCCAGCATAACGCAATGGCAATTCGACATTTGATAGAGCTGTTGACCGATTCAGTAAATTAAAACTTTGAAAAACGAAACCAACTTTACGATTGCGGATGCTTGCCAGCTGATCATCATTCAAAGTTGAAACTATCTCACTGTCTAGTATGTATTCTCCTTTGGTTGGTAGATCAAGACAACCTAGTATATTCATCAATGTAGACTTTCCTGACCCAGATGGTCCCATGATGGAGATTACTTCTCCTTGTTTTATTTGGAGGGAGACATCTACTAGTGCATGGACTTCCACCTTCCCCATAATATAAATTTTGGAGAGGTGATTTGCCACAATAACCAAGTTATCCACCGAACATTCCTCCCATTCCTCCACCGCTGTTAGGTCCTCTTCCCTCCATAAAATTTGATGGAGGGTTAAGGATGATTAAATCACCTTCTTTGAGATCTCCACCCAGAACTACACTATCAACACCTGAAGTAGGACCTAGGGTGATTTTTACTTCTTTGGCAACACCATTTACCAGTATATAAACAATACGTTGGTTGTTTACGAGACGGACTGCCCGATTGGGAACCAGAAGGACATTATCCAATTTATTTACTATAACAGTTACAGCTGAAGTCATACCTGGTTTAACAAAGTTATCTGAATCTAATAATTCTACAGTAACAGTGAATGTTACTGCACCTTGGGATGAGTTGCCAACCTCGGCAACTGATACTACCTTGCCATGGTAGGTAACGTCTAGGATTGCATCAAAAGTTAACGTTACAGGTTGATCGACTTTGACGCTATTAATATCCACTTCAGATACCTGAACATCTACAAGTAACCGGGAAAGATCATCGAGACGAAAAGCCGGCAAGCCTGGAGAAACCTGGTCACCGACCATGGAATTGATCTCGGTTACAGTGCCTGAAAATGGGGCTATTATTGATGCAGTATTGAGTGAAACATGGGCGGCTGTAACTCGAGCCTGAGCGGAAAGAATATCGTCTTGATCTGGCCCATTTTTTAGACGATCCCACTCATATTGAGCATCCTGAAGTTGAGCTGTTGCCAAAGCTACTTTTGCTTCTCCTTCAGCAACATCAAGCGAATTTGCTTGGTTTTTGTACCAATCCCAAGTATTGAACCTGGATTTTAATGCCTGTTGAGCCGCATAAAGAGCACTATACGCTTGCGCTTTGATTGGATTATCTGCTGCAAGCGAATCTAATCTATCATATGCTGCTTGAGCATCCTCAAGGTTTTTTTTTGCGATTATGTACTGAGCTTCAGCATTTGCTGCTGCATCAGGATTGTTCCTGTTGGATTTTAGACCTGATAGGTTGCGATTGGCATCTTCTAGTGCTTTTTGTGCGTTCACAAAAGCGAGCTGAGCCTGAGCCTGCATAGTGTTGGAGTTCATCAAATTATCCAAAGTACGCTCCGCATTTACAAGATCGGCCTGGGCAAGTATTACATTCTGCGGAAGGGATTCGGGTGAAATCGAGGCTAAAATACCACCCTTTTTGATGTTTTTATTAATTATTGCATGGATCTCTCCAACGATTCCGGAGGATTGCCAAGACAAAGACGCCGAATGATTTGAATGGACAATCCCGGTTGCTCCGATTGTGGCAATTAAAGAACCACGTTTAGCGGTAACTGTTTGGAATTGGATTTGTGTCGAAGATAGATTTCGACTTCGCAACCAGAAAAAAACAAATACAAGTATTGCAACAACGAGAAGAGAATAGATAATTTTCGCATATTTTTTCATAAAGGCCTCCGCAACTCAATAATTGTAATGCACATTAAGAGATAATTTTTAAATTTGAGCAATTGTTCATAGAAAATATTCTTTCCACTATATGATAATCGTCGCCAGCATTGATGACATTTACTTTTGTAAGGCAATTAGAAGTTTGGGTATTGACCTGCCCTCCAAAAACTGATCCACAATGAAAGTTAAAAAAAAGAACAGTGAATATGCTCAATTAGGAGACAGGATCATGCCAAAGAAAAAATACAAGGCAGAGGAAATCATCAACATCCTGCGGCAAGTGGAAATACTTGTCAGCCACATCGTCCTGATGTTTTTCGGGAGGGGAAAATCGCACAAATCGCAGCTAGAGGAAAGGGGATCAGTAAAAAAAACCTATTACTGTTGGCGGAAAGAATATGGAGGAATGCGCACAGACCAGGCACAAAGGCTCAAGGAACTTGAACAGGAAAACAGCAGATTAAATAGAATCGTTGCAGACCTGAGCTTGGATAGTCTGATCATTAAGGAAGCTATCAAAGTCAAATAACGAGCCCGACCAGACGGCGTCAGGTAGTGGGAGAGATCCGAGTGGCACTGGATATTTCTGAATGTCTAACTTGGCGGGTTATCCAACAACCCAGATCCAGCCAAAGGCACAAAAAACTAGTGCGAAACGACGAAGAAGCACTGACCCAAAGAATCACTCTTTAGTGGCAAAATATGGCCGTTATGGGTATCAAGAATTATTACGCCGAACCGTGTATAGAATTATCAGCTTTACCTTGCCCTGCCATGTCGCTGGAGTGCAGGTCATGGCTTGTCGGCTCAAAATAAAGTCCGTGTATGCATCTATGAGTGCTACGGAGGTAAGAAGCCATTTTGATTGCGTTTTTATTTGGGGGAGCATAAAACACCATCTTTCTGCCAATTATGGCTAAATTAGACAGTGTCTTTGGTAAATTGAGCGGGTGATGGGACTCGAACCCACGATATTTTGCTTGGGAAGCAAACGTTCTACCACTGAACTACACCCGCACGCCCACCGATTATAGTCAGGCGCAAGACCCATGTCAAGATTCACGCTTCAACAACTGATCTACCAGGAAAAATAATTCATCTCCAATTTCACCTCGTGGTGAAATGATCTGAAGCATCTTAATTGCCATTTCAGATAATTTTTCCACGTTTTCCTCAGCGAAAAGTAAGCCACCTTCCTTAAGTAATTCGTTAGACAAATCAGATATTTCATCCAATTTAAAATTCCCTTCTCTCCAACGTTTGGCAAAAGTACCTCCTTTTTCAAGCCCAAAAAGGATAGGCAAGGTTTTTTTTCGTGTAATTAGATCACTAATTACAGACTTCCCGGTGGTTTCTTCTTTTCCCCAGATTCCGAGAATGTCATCCTTTATTTGGAATGCAAGACCAAGGTAATGGCCGAACTGCCTATAAATCTCCTGATCCTCTTCATCTTTTCCGGCAAGAATGGAACCGATTTCCGTAGCTGCGGCAATCAAAGCCGCGGTCTTGTTGGTGATCATCATCCAATAATCTCCAAGGCTGAAATTATCATTATCCTCAGAGATCATATCTAAATATTGGCCTCGGGTTAAATTTAAACATGTATTATGCAGCAACCTGGTCGATTTTAGGACAATCTCCGATGAATAATTCTGTATTAAGTCGGATGCTGCCATATCTGACAAGACAAACAACGCATCTCCAGCATTGATCGCTTGTGGAATACCCCACTTAACCCATACTGTTGAGCGACTTCGTCTTTTATCTGATTTGTCTTCAATATCATCGTGGATAAGCGAAAAATTATGGATTAATTCTATGGCGGCTGCCCCCGGAAGTGCATGTCTCCAATTCTTATCTGAACCATCCAGGGATGAACATAATAACAATAATAAAGGTCGTAAACGCTTCCCCTTTTTAGATCCAATTCCATTTTCTCCTGACCAGCTCATGTGGTAGGAGATCATATCGTAAAATATCTTTGTTGATTCCTCATTGATTCTGTTAACTTGATGTTTTAGTTCATCTTCAATTGCAGATTGCATTTCAACAATGATCTCTTCAGTCATTTAATCCTTTTACAAATCCTCATTGAAGTATATTTTATTCTCTAGATCTGCCAAATTTGAAGAGGCAGTTACGAACATGGCTATGGATAACTGATCTTTAAGAAATTTAATTTTGCTGACAACGTTTTCAGCAGATACTAAAGCATCATTTAAAAATAATCTGGCTGATCCCACCAGTGTGGCACCCAGGGCAATGCTTTTTGCGATTTCAATTCCATTATTTATTCCCCCACTGGCAAAGATTAACTTTCCAGGATCTGCTTTTTTGACATTCAGGATTGATGCAGCTGTTGGGATCCCCCAATCTTTAAATTCTGAAGCCATTTGTCGAGAATAATCATCTTTCGAATTATACATTTCCACCTGTGACCAGCTTGTCCCACCAGCACCGGCAACATCGATAACACTTACTCCGCAGTTGTATAAAATTCTGGCAGTTTTTTCAGATATACCCCAGCCAACTTCCTTAACAATCACCGGGACTTTCAATTTCTTGCACACAGTTTCGATTTTCTTTAATAAACCTCTAAAATTTGTTTCACCACCTTGCTGGAGGGATTCTTGAAGAGGATTCAAATGTAATGTAAGTCCATCCGCTTCGATCATATCCACAACTCGGTTGCAGTCATCCAGATTTAGACCATTATTTAATTGGATCGCCCCAAGGTTAGCAAAAATGAGGGTATCTGGTGCATATTTCCGGACCTCATAAGTGCTGGATAGGTCTGGGGATTCAAGAGCTGCACGTTGTGAGCCCAAACCCAGGGCTATTTGACATTCCTGTGCAGCTTGGGCTAAATGGATGTTAATCAATTTCCCTTCTTCTGATCCTCCGGTCATGGACGAAATTAGAATCGGGGATGAGAGTCTTTTCCCAAATAAATCCAGGCTTGTGTCCACATCTGTTAAATCCATCTCTGGCAGAGCTTCATGAACAAATCTATATTTTTCCAGACCAGTTTTTATTCCTGAACTGACATCCTGGTATAAATTGATCTTGATATGTTCTGTTTTTCGTTCGGATATACGCGTAACTTTTTTCATTTCCATGTGTTCCTGTCAATGAATTATACTGGTAAATATCGGTACGGGTTGACATGCCCTGTTAATTGATTACAATTGGACAAGTTCAGATTCAGGAGGAACGACAAATGGCAGATACATATGGTGAGATTAAGGCAATAATCGTCGATTTATTGGGTGCTGATGAATCTAAGATTACAATGGAAGCACGTTTTCGCGAGGATCTTGAAGCGGATTCGCTTGACCTGGTTGAACTTATCATGGCTTTTGAAGATAAATTTGGCAGCGAGATCTCGGATGATGATGCTCAAAAGATCACTACAGTTGGTGAAGCTGTAAAATATATTGACGCACATCGATAACAGTTTAATTACTTGATCCTAAATAACCCGGAGATGCATAAGAATCTCCGGGTTATTTATATATCAATTAAATCTGGGGAAAATTGAATTACCTTTTCAGAAGAGTAGGTATTTCTTCCGGGTGCCTCGCAACCTGTACTCCAGCATCTTTTAGTGCTTTTATTTTATCTGCAGCAGTTCCAGAACCACCTTCAATTATTGCACCAGCATGTCCCATTCTTTTACCTGGAGGTGCAGTCTGACCCGCTATGAAGGAAACGACCGGTTTAGTCATCCGTGAGGCGATGAATTGGGCTGCTTTCTCTTCATCCGTGCCGCCAATCTCACCGATCATTACAATTTTCTCGGTATGAGGGTCTGCTTCGAACATATCCAGACAATCAATGAAATTTGTTCCATTGATCGGATCCCCACCGATCCCAACACAAGTAGTCGCGCCCAGTCCGACAAGTTTCAAAGCATAAAGAACCTCATAAGTGAGGGTTCCCGATCGAGAAACTATCCCAATATTTCCTTTCAGGGCAATTTCTCCCGGAATAATTCCGACTTTTGACTCACCTGGTGACAATAAACCTGGACAATTCGGCCCGATCAAGCGGACATGTTTTTGATCCAGGTATTCACGCACACGCATCATATCCTGAACCGGAATACCCTCAGTTATACATACAATAAGTGGGATACCAGCGTCAGCTGCTTCAAAGATCGCATCTGGTGCAAATCTTGCTGGTACAAAGATTACCGATGTGTTGGCTTCTGTCGCCTGAACAGCCATCCGCACTGAATCAAAAACAGGTATTTTATCATTGAGGACCCATTCGCCTCCTTTTCCTGGAGTGACACCAGCAACGATCTGAGTGCCATAAGCATGCATCTGTTGGGTGTGGAATAAACCATCGTTTCCTGTAATCCCCTGCACTAATAAGCGTGTTTTCTTATTGATGAATATGCTCATACTACTTCTCCTGGTTCTTTTGTGCAGCTTTTACTGCTTTCTTGGCAGCATCCGTGAGAGTAATCGCAGTGATCATCTTTGCGTCTGCCAGGAGTCGGATTCCTTCTTCGGCATTGGTGCCAACCAGGCGTACGACCATCGGGATCTTTGGTTTGACTTCATCGAGTGCCAGTAATATTCCCCTGGCGACTTCATCGCAACGTGTGATCCCACCAAATATATTGATCAAAATTACTTTCACATTTCTTTCTGAAAGGATAATTCGCAACGCAGCAGCAACTTTATCTGAATTCGCGCCTCCCCCTATATCCAGGAAATTCGCTGGCTCACCATGGAAAAGTTTTACAATATCCATGGTCGTCATAGCCAATCCAGCCCCATTTACCATGCAGCCGATCTGACCATCCAATTTTATAAAATTTAATCCATATTTCCTTGCTTCAGTTTCGGAACCATCTTCCTCATCCAGATCTCGCATCTCAGCCAAAACTGCTTGTCGAAATAAGGCATTTTCATCAATGATCATTTTTCCGTCGACAGCGACAAGGTGTTTGTCTTTAGTGATAACTAGTGGGTTGATTTCTGCCAGGGTTGCATCATTTTCGGCATATGCATTCCATAATCCAATGGAAATTTTAGCAAATTCCTTCCAGTTTTCACGAGGCAAGTCGATCCCTGCCGCGATATCGCGTGATTGAAAATCCCTGAGTCCAAGAAGCGGATCGATATGGACTTTAATAATTTTTTCAGGTGTCATCCTGGCAACTTCCTCAATTTCAACTCCACCTGCAGAGGATGCCATGATAACAGGACGTCTGGCAGCACGATCGTTGGTTATTCCCAGATATATCTCTTGTTCAATGTTGGCTGCTTCATCCACAAGAACTTTGCGAACAGGCAATCCCTTAATTTCCATTCCTAGAACAAGGGTAGCTATTTCTTCTGCTTCTTTGGGTGTTTTTGCCAATCTGATACCCCCGGCTTTGCCTCTGCCTCCAACCAGAACTTGTGATTTTACGACAACTCGTCCCCCCAATTCTTCGGCAATTTGCCTGGCTTCGATCGCAGAAGACGCAACACGCCCCTTTGGTATAGGTATTCCATATTTTGAAAAAATTGCCTTGGATTGATATTCATGTAGTTTCATGAAAGAGCCTTTCCACCATAAATATTTTTGACATTTTTGATTATACCATTCCGGTTATTTTTCAATTATTTGCTTTATCTTTTGGATTTCCTTGTTGCAAATTTGATTTTTTTCTGAAAGGCATCCTTTTTTGTATTATCCTATCCTTTCGGTGGGGGAGTAAATATTTATTACGTACAATAATTGCGCATAGCTAATCTTTTCCATGGTCATTCAGTTGCCCACATCCTGCCTGTATGTCGATACCACGACGAAGGCGAATGGAGCAGGGGATTCCTGCTTTTACAAGGAGACTTTTAAATGCCTCTGCGCGTTCTGGCGTTGATCCTCGTCCCATATAATATCCAGAAGGGTTGAGAGGGATCAAATTTACATGGCATAATAAACCGTGTAATTTAGAAATTAAGAGATTTGCCTGCTGAGGTGTATCGTTCAAATCATTAATCAGAGCCCATTCAAAAGTTACCCTTCTTCGTGTTTGGTTTACATAATCGTGGCAGGAACTCAGAACTTCCTCAATGGGGAATTTCTTATTGATGGGTACTAATGTTGTCCGTAAATCATTATCGGCAGCGTGCAATGATATGGCAAGGTTGATCTGACGTTTCTCATTAGTAAATTTCTTGATCATGGGCACCAGACCTACAGTGGATATGGTAAATCTGCGTTCACCGAAATTAAAGCCTTCGTGATCATTTAAACGATTAATCGCTGAAAGAGCTGCTTCGTAATTATGAAAAGGCTCTCCCATCCCCATAACAACGATATTGGTTAAATTCTCTTGCATTTTTGATAGCAATGAGGCATAGTAAAGAACTTGGGCAATAATTTCTCCGCTGCTTAGGTTGCGGTGCAGTCCCATTCTCCCGGTTGCGCAAAAAACACAACCCATGGCACAGCCAACTTGGGTTGAGATGCAAAGAGTGTTCCGATTCCGGTATTTCATAAATACGGTTTCGATGGTTTGGTCATCATGCAATCGAAAAAGAGTTTTTTCTGTTTTTTGATCTTTGGAATATACTTTCTCGATGGGTTGAATGATACTAAAATTAATAATGTTTGCCAGATTGTCTCGTGTTGATCGAGAAAGATTGGTGAATTCTTCGGGATGAATCCATAAATTGTTATATAACCCTTGCCAGATTTGGTGAGATCTGTATGGTTTTTCCCCCCATTGTCTGAGTATTTCTTCGATTTCGGATAGTTCTAGATCATAAACAAGCGGTTTGGATTTGATCATTAAATTTCTAATAAAGTTGATAAATTTTCCACACAATAATCTGGCGCAGGGTGCCATCCAGATACCGCCTCAAGCTGAGTGACACCGGATAAAACCAATGCGGTCAGACATCCATCTGCCTGACCGCTGGCAATATCGGTCTCCAACCTGTCTCCAACAACAAGTGTTTCACCTGGCAAAGAACCCAAACGATTCCTCGCAAGCTTGATCATATCTGGAGAAGGTTTACCCATAATCTTAGGTGAAACATCCGTCGCAGCAGACAATGCAGCCAGTAACGCGCCAGTTCCAAGAATTAATCCATCAGGGGTCGGGAATGTTTTATCAGGATTCGTTCCCAAGAAAAGTACACCTTTTCGGATCAACAAGGTGGCTTTGCGAAGTTTATCGAATGTGATATTTCTGTCAATTCCAACAGCAACTGCGACAACCTTGTCTGCGTGGTCTGCACCAACGACACTGAAGCCTTCGTTCTCAATTGCATCAATAAGACCATCTTCTCCAATTACATACACATCGCCTTTTCCAGGAAACAATCGGGACAATTCATTGGCCAACACAAGAGAAGATGTAATAATTTGCCATTCTTGGACATTGGTGACACCATACTCTGATAATTTTTCAACATATTTTTCTGGTGTGCGCGTAGAATTATTCGTCGCTAATGAGAGTTTAATTTTTTGGTCGCTTATAAAATTAAATATTTTTGGCAGGTCCCCAATGGGACTATTTTCAGTCCACAGGACACCATCCATATCCAAAATTATTGCTTTTATTGTGGATTTGATCATAAAATAATCAAGTCATGTCCAGTCAATCTGGCACCAGGTTTCAACCGATTTTACTGAATTCTACTTTTAACCATTTCATTTCACTGGTGCTTCAAGGACTTGATCTACGAGACCATACTCTACGGCTTGTTTTGCCTCCAGGTAAAAATCACGATCAGAATCTTTTTCAATGACCGAAATTGGTTGTCCGGTATGTTTTGCCATTATCCCATTTATTAATGCTTTCAGCCGCATAATTTGCTTTGCCTGGATTTCAATATCTGTCGCTTGACCCTGAGCCCCTCCAAGTGGTTGATGAAGATGTATGGTTGAGTTGGGTAACGCATATCGGCGCCCTTTTGTCCCTGCTGTAAGTAGGACCGTGCCAAAGGATGCGGTAACCCCGACCGCAACAGTACTAATGGGGTTGGGTATCATCTGCATCGTGTCATATATTGCCAGCCCGGCATAAATAACTCCTCCGGGAGAATTGATATACATTTGGATCTCTTTTTCAGGGTCTTCCCGGCTGAGGAAAAGTAATTGTGCGACTATTAGATTCGCAACCTGGTCCTCGATGGGTGTACCAAGGAAAATGATCCTTTCCTTCAGAAGTAAGGAATATATATCATAAGCCCGTTCACCTCGTCCTGAAGATTCGATGACCATAGGGATTAAATTAGTAAAATCTGAAGTATTCATTTTTTTCTCCATTAATTTGTTCCAAACGGTTTCATGATTGACCGGAACCAGTATTTGTATTATCGAGCTGTTCACTCTTGGAAGCCTCTGATTTTTTTGATTTTCTCTTGGAAAGAGTTTTCTTTTCAGGAGCTTCCACAGGGATTTCTGGTGCTTCACCTTGAGCGATCAACTTTAACCGATTTAATGTTTGTTGGATCATAGCTCGAGTGGCCGATTCCATCGCTATCGATTCCATGAGCTTATTGGATGGTTTCTTCTTGACTGCTTTTTGAAAATTCTCATTTGATTGGATTTCATTCCAGGTTTGCTGAAAAGCGCTGTTTAAGTTTTCTTCGCTCACTTCCAATTTTTCATTAATTGCGATTTGGTCTAATAATAACGATCGTTCGAGCCGGCGAAGGGCAACTGGTTTTACTTCTTCCTCAAAAAATTTTTCGTATTCCAGCCCTCGCATTTTTAAATAGACTTCAAGTTCCATTTTCTGTTGAGTTAATCGTTGTTTCAAGTCTTCCAGCACATGTTCGCTTTCATGTGCTATCAATTGCGGTGGATATTTAATGGTCGCGTTTTCTTTTATCTTTTCAATAATTTTTTCGAAGTAATTATCATCATAATCTGCTTTGGATTGATTATCCAGGTTGGAACGAATGGCTGCTCTTAATGCAGCTACATTTTCAAAATTTCCAACTTTCTTGGCAAATTCATCATTAAGATCAGGCAAGATCATCCCACGGATCGCTTTGATCTTAACATCAAAATTGACCGCCATGCCTTTTAATGTCTCATCTGCAAAATCCTTGGGAAATTTATGTGAGAATGTTTTATTCTCATCAATGGAAAGTCCTATCAGTTTTTGTGAGAACCCGCTGAATGGCCATTCGTCTGATTTTTCTTCCGCACGAATGAAAACAGGATTGGATGATTTATCGATGATCAGTTTCCCGCTTTCTTTTTCCTTCGAGTCCACCCCTTTAACATCGGTCATCACAAAATCGCCGGTTTGGATGGCTCGATTGACATTTTCTGTTGTGCTATACATCCTACGAAGTTCTTCTACAGATTCGTCTACTTTCTCTTCTGAAGGCGGCTGCCAATCATACGACATACGGATCACCCGGTAATCCCCCAGATCAACAGTGGGTGAAAGGGGAATAAGGAATTTGAATTTTGGAGGGTCCATACTGGCTACTTCTTCCAAGGATCCAGGAGCAGCTGGTTTGATCTTTGTTACTTCCAAAACCTTCGGATAAATATCATCAACAAGTAACTCGATTGCTTCCTCATTTATCGTTGTTTCACCGGCATTGCGCAATACAACATCATAAGGTGCTTTTCCTGGTCGAAATCCTGGAATTTTTATTCGCTGAGCGATTTTTCGGGCTGCTTTTCTGCGTGCGATTTCCAGTTGGTCCTGATCCACTTCAACTTCGGCAAGAACTTGATGGTCTTCTCGTGAAAGAGTTTCGATTTTCAAGGTGTTTTCCTAAGAGAAATATTTACACAATGGGGAAGGCGGGATTTGAACCCGCACGCCATACGGCACATGATCCTAAGTCATGCTCGTCTGCCAATTCCGACACTTCCCCAAGCGCCAAGAGATTATAAGCGAGAGAATATAGTCAGTCAATGAAGGTGAAAGGATGTTAACCAATTGCTGATACTTTCAAGGTTATAATTCGCCTTCTACCAAGTTGGAACTATATTTAATAGAACGGAGACCCAACAATGAGCAGGATAATAAATATGGAGAGCGTTGGAAAAGAACGCGATCATTTATCCAAGGCGATTGTGGCTGCCTTACGGGAATTGACCAAGTATTCAGACCCTGGTCAAGAAGTAAAGGATCTTGTTTCGTTTATTGTCCTGGCTCTAAAAAAGATTGATGGGTCGATCGAAGAATCGGTTATTGCCTGGGAAAAACGGGATTATTGGATAAAGGCTGATCGATTCCGGATTGCATGGGCATGGACAGGTAAGATCTCAGAGAAACTGTCTATTGCTATTTTTACTGAAGATTGGATGTCAATTGCCCAGCTGCTGGCTGAAATTGGGCTAAAATTAAACAAGGTAAAAGTTTCAGACAAGCACCACCTGGGAGCACCCTGGAAGGGGAGTTGGGTGGAGTTACAGAAACAATCCGGAAATTAAACTGTAAATAACCAAATTAAGAACCAGTTTTTTTGTTTCCCCACAATCCAAAACCAGAATTTCGACGAGCTTCCCTGCGGTTTTGCTGCTCGTGTATTTCCTCAACGTGAGTGACTTTCTCATGTATGGCTGCCTCTAGCCATATCTTTCCCTTCTCTTTCGTACCGAGACTGCCTGAACCATAACTCCCATGGATCGTATCGTCCTCCCAGGGAGGATTTGCAATTAATGTTCCACCTTCGATCCAATCCATAAAATATGAAGGTGTCGAAATAAAATCTGTGTCATCACGAACTTTATCCATATGCACCAATTCGGGTCTCAAATGAAGCATAAGGGATGTCTCCAACTCACAAGCATGACCCATACCTCCAATTTCCGATTCACGGTGTTTTTCAATAGAGGCAATTCCTTTTGGTCCACTCAAATATAAATACGAAGTTGCGCAAAAGATCCTGCGATACTTTTCGCCAACATTCTTCACGACATTCACCAGGTAAGAAGTGTTGCCTCCATGTCCATTAATAAAATAAAACCGATCAAATCCTCTTTGGACGAGTACTTTAATGACATCTATCCAAAAATCTTCAAATGCTCTCCCACCGGCGTTGAGGGTTCCCCCAAAAGATGAACGATGGGTGCTTACCCCATATGGCATCACCGGTATAGTTGTACAAAGTTCAACTGCTTCAAGAGCAGTTCCTTTTGCAATCGCATCGACAATAATTGTGTCTGTTGCCATGGCGAGATGGTGAGAATGTTGTTCAGTGTGCCCGATGGGGATAATTACAACTTTCTTTCGTTCAGAATCACTTGGAATTGCATTTAATTTATCCCATTGAGATGACTGGGAGATTGTTATCTGCTCGCACCCCAGGTCTAACGAAACCCCTTGCGGAGTTAATGCAAAAACGCGTCTAAAACCATCATCGTGCAGGCTGGAAAGAAGATTGGATATGTATTTCACTATAAATCGATCGGAAACTTCCAGACCGCTATAAATCCATCCAAAGGGGAAGGGAGGTAGATAAATAATATTTTCAGGATCACCCAGCGCGGACACAATTTTCTGGAAATCGTAGCCATTCCCCATGGGAAGGATAACTGGAGTATCCCGGGGAAAAGCAACCAATTCAGGTGAGGTCAACTCTTCGTAAAGGATTAATTTACTCATGAAGATAGTATAGCTGAATTTAACAATCTTCTCGATTAATTAACAAAAGTCAATTTACTTAATGTTCATCTTTCGAATCAAAAATATTCGAGTAACCTTGATCCAATTCATTGTCAGATAAATGGGCGTATCGCTGTGTTACTGAAATGTTCGTATGTCTGGCTAATTCCTGCGCAAGTTTTAAGTTTCCAGATGCCCTAAGCACTGTAGTTACAAAATAGTGTCGAAATGAATGTGGTGTTATATTCCGTTCAACATCGTTTCCCAAGGCTAGTCGAGCCTGTTCAGTAACAATATTCCTCCCGGTGGTTGTCGTCATGGTTTTTGTTTTCTTTCCAGCACCTCTATCATGGCGGGCAAAAAGAGGTAACGAGGCAAGAGGCAGACCTGTCGATCCATCCAGTTTTGCACGAAAATTCAGGTATTCCTTTAACGCCTGCATGGATCGATTTGAAAATCGTATGATGGCTTCCTTATCTCCTTTTCCAATAATTACCGCTCGACCTTCATTCCAATCGACTTCACCACGGCGTAATTTGCAGGCTTCGCTCACACGCAAACCTGTGTCTGCCAAAGTGATTATAAAAGCTCGATCTCTTAATGCGCGTAGTTTATCTATTGCCTGTTCGAATTCGCACATAGAGTAGGTGCCCACCAATTCAATAATTTGTTCAATGGACTCCCTTGGGAATTGGGGAAGGCGAACACCAGTGCGGCGGGATCTTTGTTTAAGTAATAGTTTGATTCTTGGAAGATTGATCGTTAGCGCATTTTCTGCTGAAAGAAATTCAAAAAAACCCTTTACTGATTGAAGATACAACCGTTCGGTGGCTGTAGAAAAGTTTTTTAGAAATGCAGCAAACCAGGCTACGGATTCTTCTTTTAGATCTGAAATGGGAGTTATATCAGGATCGATCCATCTTTCTTTTAGAACAGAGAAAAATAGATCGAGCCCATTTGAATAGGCTAAGAAAGTATTTTCACTTCGGGCGAGTCGGATGGAGTCCAAATAATTACTGCCGAATTGAGAAATTGTCATGTTTTCCTCAGTATTTAATGCTTATGATAATTATACTTATCGAAAGCATTATTATTTTACATTCTATTGACCTTAAAGTCAACTCCCCTTTCATGTATATTCCTTAATATGATTGATGAATATTTACAATAACTATAGAAGATTCAACTACTTCTAAAAGATGTGAAGCCGCGAAATATAAAAAATTTATCTCTCCCCCATTTTCACGCTTTATTCTCCAAACATATCCTTTAGAACAGGATTTATTGTCTCCCAATCAGGTGCCAAAACCTGTGCGCCATCCGAGGTGGTAAAAGGATTGACCATCTCGCGCGTTATTATTCTATTATCTATTCCCATGGGACCAACCCGCATAAGTGCAAATCCAAGTCGCGGTACCAACCAGAAAGGCAAATTTGAATCGATCAATCTTAATGTCTCGACAAAAACTGCCGGGATCCTTATCCAGCCTCCAGGGGATAATAATTTTAACAATATAGCCTTTAAAAGTATTTGTCCTTGTTTCATTCTGGAAAAATCATCTGCACTATAACGCTCCCGAACAAATGCCAACGCTTCTATTCCATTCAACTTGTGATGTCCAGCAGTTAGACCTCCGATAGGTTCCGGTAAGATCACATCCACCCCTTCCAAGGCATCGATTACCCTGATGACACCGGTCATTTTAATTACCAGATAGAACTTTAATGTTATACCGAAATTTGACCTTAAAGTTTCAATTAATTTTACCGGACCAGATCCCTGTTTATCTAATTCCCCATAAAAATATGCAGTATTTATCCTGTTCTCTCCCACCCCCGGGATTTTAACCCAGAGGTCGCGAGGAATTGACAGCATTCCAACATAGGGTTTCCAAGGTATGATGGTAACAAGTATATTCGTGTCAGATCTGCTAAGCAGGTCTCTTGGAGGCAGGTAATCCGTTCCAAGGATCAATAAATTCGTTCTAATTGGTGCAAATAAATATGCCATAATGATGATTATTATGGCGATCCATACCCTACCATGTTTATTCTTCTTCTTTCCAGGAATTTGTGTTACTACATTCTCGTTTGCTACACTCATATTATTTATTCTTACTGGTTTCATTTATTTTTCCAGGCTTCCTAGTCTTATTGATTTATAGTAATATTATTTCAGCAAAAGTGAATAGATATCTATGCGCAATGCCATAATCTAAAGTTATTATCTAGGAGTATGATCCATGTCTTCTGACCTTCGCAAAAAACTCTCCATTCCTTATTCCCGTTTGGATGATATTAATGCAGTTTTACTTGATCAAAACCAACATATTGTAAATCAACTATTGGATGTTGTTGAAAAATATGGCACTCCTGAAGAGATAAACAAAAAGGCAATTGAATCGCGAAAACTGCCAAATTTATTACAAAAGGTAGAGCAGATAAACCCGGAATATGTCAATGATCTAAAATGGCTGTCTGAACAACAGCAAGTGAACGCGTTTTGCTCCGTTTCGGAATTCAAATCCAAAATTCTCGGAACAACCCGACCTGTTAAGCCTGAAAACGATGCTTATGCAGTGACACTTGAAGTCAGCGCCCTTCAATATTTTCCTTGGATACGGGAAATGGCAGAACGGGCAATAAAGGATCGTACCCTAATTCCCGGTCGTTTCATTGCAGTGAGAAAGATGAAGGAATCCGAAACAGATGGCGATCTTCCGGCAATAATTGCTGCATTAAGTATAATGGGTTCGTCATTTGTCGAAACACTCGATACCAAGGGAACTGATGGTTCGAACATCCACCTGGGTGGACCTGATACTATCACGGGTTATTTTGGAGGTGTCGGTCAGCCAAATGCTTATCCATTAAAATGGCTTGATGAATTCCTTTATTATCATACGAATTATGGTCTAAAAGAAGTCCTCAATATTAACCCCGGCACCGTTCTCGTAGGCTACCTCCTTCACAAGCTTGGGATCAATATCGAATTTAAGATATCTGTTTTTATGGGTAATGATAATCCGTATGCTGCATTTTGGACATTGATCGGTGCAAAGTTATTCAGCCGTGATGATGGGAGTACTCCACTTATAGGATTCAATTGGTCAAATTCCATAAATAATGAAACAATGGAGATCACAGCCGAGTTCCGAAAGGCTCTGGGTTTCGAAGACCTGGTTCGCTTCGAACATCATATCACCGAAACCTGGAAGAGTATTGTACGACAGCCATATAATCGTCGTGCCGAATTGGTGGAGATCGCCACCCATGTAGCCAACATATCAGCCAAACACGAAGGTGGCGATCCAGAAACCGACGCAAACCGCTATCACCCCTCTGATATCCTTGACTATTTTAGAGATAAATCGGAAGTGATCTCATCGGGAGATTGGGATAATCTCAAATTAAATTTTTTGGATAAGGTCGATGCATGTAATTTGACTGCCGAAGCGCTTACCAGGAATGGAATATCATTTATCGCAGCCAGGAACCTGCATTAATAGTTCCCCTCCCAGCTCAAGGAGCATGGATTAATTTGTTACATCATAACCGGTCTACATCGTGTGAACTGCTTTCCCGGTAACCAGCTGGAGTTATCTCAATAAATTCAGCCTTTTTTTGCAATTCCCGAATCGTCCTCCCTCCCCCATAACTGAGTCCGGATCTCAATCCACCAACCATTTGGAAGAGGACTTCCTCAACCTTGCCGCGATATGGGACTACCGCTTCGACTCCCTCGGGAATCACTTTCTCCCAATCTGCCTGGTCTTCAGCGCTTTCATCTTCCCCTCCATTAAGTTTCTTCCGCTCGATCGTTGCACCCAATGATGCCATTCCACGAACAACTTTGATTTTTTGACCATCACGGATAACAGCCAAACCTGGCGCCTCATCCGTTCCAGCAAAAAGACCGCCGATCATCACTGTCTCTGCACCTGCCGCCAGTGCTTTTACCATGTCTCCGGATGTGCGGATACCTCCATCCGCGATGATTGGAATATCTTTTTTGGACTCCAGGACACCCAGAACACTATCCATTATGGCAGTCAATTGAGGAACTCCGAATCCTGTTACAATTCTTGTTGTACAGATGGATCCTGGGCCTATCCCAACCTTGATTGCATCCGCTCCAGCTTTTGCGAGATCAAAAGCGCCGGCTTTTGTGGCAATGTTTCCAGCAATGACCGGGAAATTCTTGAAGGTTTTTTTGAATTCTTTTAACATATGCAGACAGTGTTCAGCATGTCCATGAGCGATATCCAGAACGATCACATCGACTCCAGCTTCAATCAATGCCTCAGCGCGTTCCATTTCTCCCTTGGAGACACCGATAGCTGCGCCAACACACAATCTACCTTTTTCATCCAGTGTTGCATTGGGGTGTAATTCAGGCTTTACCACATCCTGTGCGGTGATCAAACCCACCAGGTTCCCGTTCTCGTCAATCACCGGAAGTTTCTCGATACGATTTTCATACAGCAATCTCCGCGCCTCTTCTGGAGTAACCTTCGGTGGAGCTACAAGTAATTTATTAATTCCTGTCATCACCTCTTTAATATGAGTTAATTCTCCTGGCGCAAGAAGAAGATCTCGGGAGGTAACGATTCCGGCCAGTTTTCCGTTGTCGTCTTTTACTACAAGCCCTCCCACCTTGACTTTTTTCATTAATGATTTGGCATCATCAATTGAAGCAGATACATTTATTTCGTAAGGTTTATCAACAATAAAACCCTGACACCGTTTAACATTGGTGACCTGCCTGGCATGGTTCTCGATTGACATAAATCGATGGATAAAACCAATTCCACCATTTTCCGCCATGGCAATAGCCATGTCTTCTTCTGTAACCGTATCCATATTTGCGCTTACCAAAGGTATTTTCAGCAGAATATTTTTCGTAAGACGGGTTGTTGTATCCACATCATTTCGAGATTTGACAGAAGATCTGGCAGGTACCAAAAGCACGTCATCGTAGGTCAACCCTTTGGTAGGTCGGATTTTCATGATCTCTCCAATTCTTAAAATTTATAATCTATATCATTAAACTAAAAATTTATAGTTTATTTCGATTACATGCTTTGATATTTTGATTCATCGATCTCTTTTTTAAGTAGATCTTCTTTCTGTTCCTCAGAATTGCTCGATAAATTCCATTTTGAGGTTGCCTCTGCTTCTTCGGCTTCCCGCAATTTTTCCATTGGAAATGATCTAACTATCCCCCATTTACCACAATAAGGGCAACGTTCGAGCTTTCCCATCAACATATTGGGTGCTAGAAAATGCATTGCAAAAGGTCTTTTGCATCTGGAGCAAATCGTTCCACCTGCCAAGCCATAATTTCTCACTGAGCCGGCAGGCACATTACCTTTTTTCCTCGAAATAAGTGCAGGTATGACTGCAGAAAGAATAGCGACGATTATTACTAATCCCAAAACAGAGATAATGATTGATAGCGCTGCGCGATTCCCTTCTTTTGCAGAAACGAATTCGACAATTACTTCCTTCGATTTGATCTGTTTGTCATCGCTTGATAAACCAATCGCATAAATCTTATGTACGCCTAAAGGGTAATCATCCGTCGAGAATTGGATCTTGAATGGTTCTGAACTATCCTTCCCTATCACCTGGGAATCAATATAAAAATCTACTTCAGACAAAGGGATATTTGCAGTTGCTTTTATAGAAAAAAGTCCCTGAATTTTCCCCAATCCGGATGAATATCCAAAATCTCTGGAAAAACTCAAGGTAATTTCTTCGTTTTGAACATGGACAAAACCAATCGACAATAAGCTTAATAGTACAACCAAATTACAAGCTATGATCTTTTTCACGCTTCACTTCCACCGAGTTAGGATGGCTTCCCGATCAAATACCTTTATCGCCATAAAAACGATCAACAAATCAAACAAGACCAATATGAAAGCGGTGATAGAGATGATCTCTATATTTATGACAAAAAGGCCTGCCATTTGCCCAAAGAATAACCCGAGAACAGGCACTATGAGAACCATTGAGATCTGCTCAGCAGCACGAGGATCATTCACGCGGGATGAAATCATTAAACTTAAATTGACCGCCAGAATTGCCAACAATGGCCCTACAATAAATATGGCTATTATCCAACGCAGATCCAGAAACGCCAATATCACATCCTTGCTCGTAATAATTAACCATGCTCCCAGAATAAAAAGCAAGAAAGATCCAAATGTCGCGATAACAGCCGGGATAACTGCCGCCAGGCTTTTTCCAACCAGCAATTCCATGGTCGTGATAGGAGTTGCGAGCAACGGTTCAAGGCTCCGGTTATTCTTTTCGCCAACAATCGAATACGCAGCGATAGTAATGGGGATTGCCAAAGGAATTAACATGAACATCATCATGAATTGACTTACCAGATAAACTTGAAAGCATTCAGATCCATTCAGGTTGATCGAACACATACTTTTGGTTATTGATTGACTCATTTCTGTATTTAATGAATTGTTGCTTCCTACATCACGAGTTGAAAATAAACTAATTAAAGGAAGAGCAGTCATAATTAATGGTAGGAAAGCCACTGTAAAGATCACCATTTTATTCTTAAATACTTCAGCCCATTCTTTTCGGATTATGATCTTGATCTTATCCATCGCTTCTCTCATCACTCTTTTTGAACTAATTGCAGATAAACATCCTCAAGGGAATGGCGCAGCTCTCCAACAAACCTCAAATTTGCGCCTAAATTTATTAGTGCACGAATTATTTCCGGGTTTTGGCTTTCTGGATCATCCAATGTCAGGATGATTTTATTATCAATCGATTTGGCATCCTTTACATAAGCGAATTTTCTTAAATTATCGACCATTTCATTGTTCACTGTCTGTAAATGGAAGACAATTTTTCTTCCGAAAATTGAATTCCGCAAATTCACCGGTGTATCCAAGACCAATAAACGTGTTTTAAAAACTGCAATGCGATCGCATAATTTATCTGCTTCGTCGAGATTATGGGTGCATAGGAAAATGGTTCTTCCATGTTTTCTTAACTCTGCGATAAAATCTCTTAACATATGCGCTGCTTCTGGGTCCAGACCTGCAGTTGGTTCGTCAAGGAACAATACTCTAGGTTCATGGACGAGAGCGCGCGCGATCGCTAACTTCTGCTTCATCCCTTTTGAGAAGGTGCCGGCAGGATCATATCTTCGATCCCACAGGTCTAGCATCTTTAAATATTTTTCAACTTGCCCTGAAACATCCTTCACTTCATAGAGCTCTGCAAAAATTCGGATATTTTGATCTGCTGACAGGTTATCATACATCCCCGGAGTTTCAGTTAGGACTCCCACGGTTTTTCTAATTTGCTTATCTTCTTTACCGATCCTGAAACCATTTATCGTCGCACTTCCGCTGGTTGGTCCGATCAAACTCGCCAACATTCTTATCGTAGTTGTCTTCCCTGCTCCATTCGGACCAAGGAATCCAAATACTTCACCCTCCTGGATCTCTAAATTCAAATTATCAACCGCCAAATTCTTACCAAATTCTTTGGATAACTCCTCAGTTTTGATCATCCATAATCCTATTGATAAATCGTTGCATCAAGGTTTTCATTGCTCTCATCCATTTCGTTTAAAACGATCATTCTATTTTCGTTATTAGATTTAACCTTATTATAACTAGTACTGATATCACTCGACCTCAATGAAAAAATGATAAAGATGCTAATCAGTGAAAATAATCCGACCATTAGCTCCGTGATATAGATATTACTGAATGAAATTAACATTACTGCTGTTGCATCAACAATTGCGTGGAAGAAAATAGCGATAAAAAACCAGACCAACCTGCCTTTACTAAACGCTTGGAGTACCAATATGGATAATGCAATTTGGATGGGAATCACCAAGGTCCTTTCAAGTGAACCCAGCAAAGTCTTATACCAGGGCATTGACCAATACATGGATACGGCTTTTATTGTCTCTGAAAGTTTTCCAGGTTGAACCATGGTACTGATATCAACATTTTTTAATGCCATCATTTGAAATAAAGTATATATTGCCAGCAATCCAAGAAGGATGGATTCAAAGCCACCATGCCCTAAACCCAACAAGATCCCTTTTTGCCAGCTTCTTGAATCTTGCGTCCACCACCGATACATGAGGTATCTGCAAGTTTCTTCCCAAAGACCTGCACTCAAACCCAAGTAACAAGCATTAAATAAAATCTGTTGCGTCCGTGGTAAATAAATCAAATCCGTTTTGTTTAGAAACAGACCGAAGAAATAATTAAAAGGAATATGACCTAATTGACTTATAAAAAAGGCTGATCCCCCAATCAACCAAAGCCTCCAACCCATTTTCTTTTTTGATATAACTAAAAAAGCAAAAGATAATGGGATCACCACCATTAGCAAAGCATTAATGAGGTGAATAAAGACCATAATATTATATTATTTGGTCGATCATTCCTGAAACAGCTATAAATACCGGGGACAGCCCATCAATTTCAACCAAGGGTTTTCCGATAAAATCAAAATTTCCGATCTCATCATTTGTTGGGATCGTTCCAAGTAATGGAACTCCCATTTTAGAGATAAATTTATCCATCGCCTCCGGAATAGTACTCGCTAATCTGTTGATGATCAAATACGCGTTTTCAATATGGATATCCAGCTCTTTGCTCATATCCGCTACCCTCTGGGCTGCCACCAGACCTCGCATTGTGGGATCACTGATTATGAGCAAGTGCTGAACATCCCTGGTAGTACGACGACTTAAATGTTCCATGCCGGCTTCATTATCAATTACCACGTAGGCATAATTCTTACTCATCGAATCGATCACTTCCCGCAGGTTGTGATTCACAGCGCAATAGCATCCTGAGCCTTCTCCGCGACCCATGGCGATCAGATCATACCTGGCTCCTTCCGATAATGAGGAACGTATTTGATAATCCAGATATTCCCGCTTGGTTTGTCCACCCGGCATGGTTCCCATCGCTGCACCTGAGGAAATAAGTGAATCCTTAACTTGCTGCAGCATCCCCTCACGAATATCGCCAACGGTCCAATCCAGATCCAACCCAAGCACCATATTTAAATTGCTAGATGGATCCGCGTCGATGGCTAAAATACTCCCGGACTGTTTTTGAGATAGATACTTGATCACCATCCCTGCTATTGTTGTTTTCCCAACTCCACCCTTTCCAGCTAATGCTATGGTTGTCGTCATTCTTTACCTTTCATATTCCATCTTATTTAATTTATCGACCATTTCCTTTGCAGATGATTTGAGAACCGGAACATGGTCGTACACCGGGATGCCCATCCGGTCAGCTTCCTGCACGGAAAGATCAGCCGGCAAGAAACCTAGGATGGGAATATTTGGTGATTCTTGTTCCAGGAATGTTTTTTCCTCTTGATTTCTGACCTTGTTTCCAACCAACAACAATCTGGTTAGACCGATATCATTCGCCAGTTTTTTTATTTGGAGTGTAGTTCCCAAACTTCTCCTGGTTGGTTCCACAACAATGATCATTGAGTCAACAAAATCCACTGTTGCCCGCCCGAGATGCTCAACACCAGCATACATGTCCAATAATAATATTTCATCTTTTCTGAATAATAAATGTGTAAATAGAGTCTTCAACATGGCGCCTTCAGGGCAGATACAACCCGATCCACCCATCTCAACAGATCCCATTTCCAATAATCGCACATTTCGGTGAGATATACTGAAACGCTCGGGGATGTCATCAACCCTTGGGTTAAGAGTAAAAAATCCTCCTACCGTGCCGGGTTTGGCACCGGTTCTCTCCTCGATCAATTCATCCATTTCAGCTATCGGATGTAACTTATCCCTGAGTTCGGCCGGAAAACCCAATGCTCCTGCCAGGCACGGGGATGGATCCGCATCCACCGCCAGCACTTGTTTTCCGATATCAGCATATACCTGTGCTAGTAAAGCTGTTAATGTTGTTTTTCCGACTCCACCTTTACCAGAGATGGCAAATTTCATAATACTCCTATTAAATTAATTTACTGTTTGGACAGGATAAGTGTATCCATCCAGGATTTCTTTTTTTGATTGAAGGTAATTTAAGACATATTGTCCACAATTACTGCCAATTCGGTTTTCTTCCACTTCCCCGATGCTGACAATGACCTCATAACCATTTTTTACCAGGCGATCTGTGATCTCATTTTGCACCATGGGCTGATTCGGATCAATATACGAAATTATTCCATTTTTTACAGCCTGGCAGGTGGGATTAACTGGTGTAATTTTTATGAGATATTTGTGGGGGTCGAAATAATTTAATAAAATCGAATCATCAATATCCATTCCTTTTGCCAGGGCAAAATTCAAGGTGATCTTCCGATCGCCTTGCCTGAAATATCGATCTCCAAATTCGGATAATTTCTCGAAAGAGATCTTTCGGACAGGAATTAATGCATCCCGTTGTGTCTGATTGGTTGAATGAAGAGAGATTTGAAATTGAAACTTACCACTTGAATATAAACGATCCTTTATCTCCAACAATCTTTCGAAGAATTTATCAGTACCATAAGGTGCGATCGTCGAAAGTGATGGGATCAAACCTGGTGCATCATAACGTGTTGGTAAAACTTCCAGGACATCAAGGACAGCGGGATTAAGAGCAGGTTCACCCATGCGCGCAAATTGAATCTTAAACTTATCACATGGTACTTTTCGATCCGGGAACCATTTGTCCACCAAAAAATCGATCTGATTCAGGATTTGTCCGCCAGTTGGTTTTCCATGATATTGACCGCCAGCATCGCAGATCCTGCACTTGATCGGGCAGCCAAACAATGTCGACACCATCAGCACCCATCGTTCTGATCGGGCGAATGGAGGTTGAAGTGCTTCAACGAATTCCACGATCTTATTGTCGCCAAAATCAGCCATATAAACAGTAGCTAATTTTGAATCACCTGTCTCTGCGAAAACTTTCATCTCACTCCTGAAGAAATTATGTTATGGATCTTCATGGCAGCCATTATACCGTCTCCTATAGCAATGGATGCTTGGCGATATATACCATTTCTAACATCCCCTACAAAAAAACAATGCTCATCTTCACTTATATCACCGCAAAATTCAGTTCTTGGCTCTCGTCCAAGTGCGAAAACCAATTCGTTGCATTCCATACGGACAATGTGTCTGTTTTTTGATATTAACTTGACTTCGATTGTTTTTCCGGGGTCAATTTCACTTGATAACCAGGTTCCGATTTCCTCCAGACTGGTATTCTTAACTACTGAGATCGCTGGATTATTTATCGCTCTTTCAACCAACAAAGGAATTGATTGGATTTCTCCACGGATGATTATCGATACCTTATTCTTTTTGGATAAGTTTATGGCATAGTCAAATGCCGCATCCCCCCCGCCGATGATAACGATCTTCTTTCCTTCTATTGCCAGTAAATTAACAATATCTTGATGTACATTATCAGCAATTTCCTCCGGAATAGTAAATGGGATGGGCTTTGGTTTTGTCCCTGAGGCAATCACCAGATATTTTGAGAGGAATTCATTATTCCCGTCCAGTAAAGAATAATAACCATGACCTTTACGGATTAGATCGATATATTGATACTTAACATTAATCTGGTAGTTGATTAATTGTTTTTCCATCAATCGGATTAATTTTGGACCGCTTATACCTTTTGGAAACCCTGGGTAATTTTCAATAAGGTTTGCATTCCACAACAATCCACCAACCCGGTCCTTTTCGAACAACAATGGTTCATATCCATAACGCTTTAGTTGAATCGCTGCGGATATTCCCGCTGGTCCAGCGCCTATGATAGAAATCAGATTCTCAGTTTTCATTTGTCAGTGACTTCATGACTAAGGATCGGTTTTGCAAATCCATGGGATAAGGTCAATAAAGATGCCATGTGCAATTCTCTCGTATAAGTCGCTGTACCGTCAATGACAAAAAACACCTGATAATTTCTTGTAAACGCCGACCTGGCTGTGCTCTCACAACAAAGATGGGTCATAACCCCGGTAATAACAACCTGCTCAACGCCATTCTCTTTGAGCATATCATCCAGGTTTGTATCCCAAAAAGCATCGTATCGATCTTTATGCAATATTCTTCCTTTTGATATATCCAGTTGCTCAATTATTTCAGCTCTTTGTGAATTCAGATCGATCGCATCTTTCCACCACATCCCCATCATTCCTGCATTTTCCGGAATATTAAAATGCTTTGTAAAAAAGATGGGCATACGCACCATGGAAAAATAATCAATTAGATTCTGGATGACTGGAATGATAACAGGACCACTTGGGATGTATGCATGAGACTTTTGTTCCAGAAAATATTTTTGCATATCCAGAACCAGTAATGCAGCTTTCCCAATTTCGATCTCCATATTTGTATGCACTAGGCTTAATCTTTGAAGGGTTTCCATCATCCGCAAAGATTCCGAGTTAATATTGCGTGAATTAAAATATGTTCTTTTTCTCATTGATCGATCGCAGTCTATATCTTTACCAGAAACTTGAGCTTTTGTACCAGGATGCTACCGAGGATCGCACAAGCATCGGTAGGCAGATAATGCCCTATTGATGCATCGAAAAGAACCTTGCAATTGGAATGAAATTCTTCATCACCTTTCCAATATACAACTGCAATAGGAACCCTCGGTAAAGCCACGAACTCAAAGGCAGCATCCCCAATGGGTAAAGCTTTGCCATTGAGTTTCAAAGATGCATAGGAAAAGTTTTCATCATCATTTCCAAGAATTGACGCCAGCTCATCACCAGTATAACCCTGGAAAGCCTGGGCATAAAATCTCCCATTGGGAAGATCGGCAAAGGAAACCCATTTCCCGGTTAACGGTGATGCATCCGCTTTGATCATGTAATAAAAGATCAGCGCTTGACTAGATATTTTTAGAACTGCACCGTTTTTGGGGTTAGAAATATCCAATTCAGGATAATTTACACTAATGGTTGAGTCAAACAATGAAAATTGAAAACCTGGGAATCCCTTTGCCTTAATAAAATCCATTCCACAACGAAAAGCGATCCCCTTTGGATCATTCAATAACCGAATTTCCGTTTTCAGCTGCTCAACTCGAATGGATAACTGATCATCGCTTTCTTTGCTCATCTATTTCTTTCCTGTCTGAATCCGAATACTAGAATTTTTTCTATTTAAACTGGGTCCTTTTGAAAACTAAATATATCTGAAATAATATTGCTTATGGATATACTCCTCATTAAAAAAGCCAGGTTTCCGCAATTTTTCCGCAGGTCCTGGCCTGTCCGAATTGATGTATTTTAACCAGCTGATCGATTAATACTCATCACCCTTCACCTTCAACTGCATGATCATCATTTTCACATCTATGCATTCACCGTCAGGGAACATAAAAAAATCGTCCAGTGGATACTGTTGCTTGAAACCTAATAATTCAAATGCTTTGATCAATTTGACATTTTCAGCAATCACTTCTGCTGTAAGAATATGCAATCCCTGTTTTCGTGCAATATCAATGATCACCCTGAGCATCTTCATTCCCAGTCCACGTTTTCGGTAATCTTTTTTCAGGAATATCCTGATCTCGCCAATATGTCGACGGGGTCCTTCACCAAAGTGTAAAGTGGCATTTCCAACAGGAAAATCCTTTATGACAGCTATAAGGGGTATCACCTTTATGTAATCCAACTTTTTGACCCATTCCTTTAATATTTTCGGGTCCTTGACATTGTGCCTGAAATATCGAAGGTCATCTCCATTAATTGCTGAATACAAACCAGTTAATAGATCTTGATCCTGGTGGGTCATTGGTCGTAACAAGATTCGTGCGCCATCTGCCAGAGTGACTATTTCTCTGAAATTCTTCAATTGATCAGGCAGCATATTGCCTCCAATGCAAACAACATTGATCGTTATTAATTTACATTGCTGGTTGGACAAAACCCTTTGGCAATAAACCAGCTTCAGTGACAAGCCGGGGAACGATCTCCTCCCAACCCACCGCCATTATATGAAGACCGTTCACGCCCTGTTTTGTCCGTATTTTTTCAATTATTTCGAGGGCGATTGTCAAACCTTCTTCTGCAGCTCCGTCACCAGCTTTTTCCATTCTCTTCAATAGGTGGTCGGGAACAAAAACACCAGGGACCTCATCATCCATGTATTTTGCCATTTTATAGTTTTTCAATGGTGTGATCCCCACCAGGATATAGACTTTATCCAGAATGTTTCGCTTAGCCAACTCATTCAACCAAATCTCCAATCCATCGGCATCATAAACCAGGTTGGTTTGGAAGAATTGCGCGCCTGCATTAACTTTCTTATGTTCTCTTATAGCCTGGGTCCTGGGGTCAGAAGCAAAAGGAGAGGCAGCTGAGCCAAGGAAATATTGTGGCGGTGTTTTTATTTCACGCCCATCCAAGTATCTTCCATCATCGCGAATTCGGCGCAAAATCCACAACATCTGAACAGAATCAAAGTCAACAATATCCATTCTGCCTCTTGGCGCGGGAGACATGCCCATGCTATCACCAGATAGGCAAAGAATATTGCGCACTCCCAGGTTATATGCACCCATTACTTCAGCCTGGAGACCAACCCGTGTTCGGTCCCGGGCAGCGATCTGCATGACTGGTTCAGCGTTTTGTTTGATCGCGGTTGCCGAACATGACCAGGAAGACATGCGTGGAGTTGCGGATGGGCAATCTGTGAAATTGATCGATGCTACATATGGTTTCACAATTTCGATATTGCTGATCAATTTTTTTGTGGCTACGGTCATAGGCGGGGCAACTTCGCTGGTCACAACAAACTCACCTGCCTTCAGCTTTTTCTCCAGCTCCGACACGGGTTCGGTATATTTCGCGGGGTGGAATTCAGAATCACCCTGCCACCATTCCGGTTGTCGAATCGGTTTAAAGACTGAACTCCAATTGTCGGCTTTCTTAGTTTCATCCTTTGAAAATAGACCACCAACAAATTTTCCCGTCCCGACCTTATTGATTTGACGAACAACATCCCCCCAGGTCTCGGTTCCAACTTTTTCCCAATCCAGTGGAGGCAATACTTCCATAAGCATCTCTTCCCGTCCCATCTTGAATGCTCGTTCGTAGATCTTAAACCAGATGCAGGGTCGGGTCTCATCCACATAACAATTTTCAGGAGTTGAACCACCACAGGGTCCGTTTCTTAACCCTTTAGGACATTCCATCGGGCAAATGAACGCTGTCTCCTGGAGGAGACAATTTCCACACATCCGGCATCCGAAAAGTGGACCCTTCACCACCCTTTCGAACGATTCAAGAACTCGATCACCAAATTTTTCCTTTTTAAATGGCAGGTAAGGTGGCTGCCATCTCCGTCCTGGTGTAAAAATAGGCATTTCTTCCCTCCGAGAGAATAACTGATCTGTAATTACTGGTTTAGGTAGCCGTCAGCGTAAATAACTTTATTTAAAAGAATTTGGGTCGTCTTCCAAATTGCTGCCTGCTGAGGATCGGATAGATCCACATCGTCCAAAGTCAACTCTTCGCTGGCAGCAGTTTTATCCGCAATTTTTAAATATAGTCTGCCAACAGCAGTATTTTCGTCGCGTGACTCGAGTATTCGAATGACTTCGTTCTGTTTTTTGTCGAACGGGTCAGCGATCATCATTTTTAGACCAACACCCATTAACATCGCCAGGTAGACTCGATTGATCAACGGTCTATTCTCTGTTGGGACCGAATTAGAGACATTGGACAGACCGACGGAAATGCTTGGAGTTGGATCCCAGGCATATTGCAGTGTGCGTACAGCTTCTATTAACTGAGGGCAATATTCCTGGCAACCGGATACTGTCAATACCAATGGATCGATTATCAAGTTTTCAACCGGATATTCCAACTCGACCATCCTCGGTATTAAGGATTCGACTGCTATGTTAATGCGATCCTCTGCTGCGATCGGAATTCCAGAAGTACCCATGGTTAGACCGATCACTTTTGCACCATACTTCTTGGCTAGTAAAGGTATTCTCTCCAATCGCTCAGCTTCCGCTGAAGTGGAATTTATAATCGGCTGAGCCTTCGTGACCGTCTGTAATGCTGCTTCAATTCCATCAAAATTTGTCGTATCAATTGACAGGGGTACATCTACGACGGTCTCAATGGCTTTCACGATCCAGGGGAAGACTTCCATCCAATCTTTTTTCCTGGGACCAAGATTGATGTCAACAGCTTTTGCCCCAGCTTCAACCTGCCGCAGAGCCAAATCCATAAAAAATTCACTATCGCGGGCAGTAAGTGCTTCTTTTACTTTTTCCGAAATGATATGAATATTTTCGCCGATAATGTACATATTAATTTCCTTTCTCCGAGTTATCGGATTGAAAAATACTTATTCCTTATTTAAAGCCGCTTTTACTGTAGGAAAGCGGTTGAGATCAGTGTGTGGTAGAAACAATGCCGACATGAACGCTTCATAAAATGTATTATCAGCAGATAATTCGATATAAGTCATATTATTGGCGATGTCTTTGATTTTTTGGCGTTTATCTGAATTCAATAACGCCAGGTATGCGCCCTTCACAGAAGTATTACCTAGAAAATTAAACCGTTCCCATGGAACATCTGGCAATAAACCTATCTGAATGGCTTTTTCCACATTGATATATTTTCCGAAGGATCCGCCAATTAATATCTGCTCAACATTTTCAAGTTTTACGCCAACTTGTTCGGCTAAAACAGTGAAACCAGCAAATATTGCTGCTTTTGCCCGCAAAAGATTATCGATATCAACGCGGGTAATGGCAATATCCCTTCCAGATATCGTTTCACTAGCCCACGCGACAATATATTCACCTCCTCTATCCCCCTGGCGGACCCTTGAAGTCTTAAGAGTTGTATTCACATTTCCAGATTTATCGATAACACCAGCGAGAAAAAGCTCTGCGAGCATGGAGATCAATCCTGAGCCACAAAGTCCCTTCGGTTTCCCTCCACCGATAACGCGAATTGTTGGTTCAAAAGTGATCGAATTAACCCAAACTTCTTCAATGGCACCTTCAGTCGCCCGCATCCCATCAACTACACCGGCTCCTTCAAATGCAGGTCCGGCTGAACAGGCACAACTTACCAACCAATCTTGATTTCCGAGAACTATCTCTCCATTTGTGCCAACATCAAGGAATAAGGTTAATTTATCCGTTGCATACATACCCGATGATAAAACCCCGGCAGTGATGTCTGCTCCGACATAACTGGCTATTCCTGGAAGACAATCGATTACCGCATTTGGATTGGTGGAGAGTGATAGGTCCCTTGCAATAAGTTGCGGGGGATGGTTTATAGTGGTAATGAATGGTGAAATACGAATGCTGGAAGGAGGTATTCCCAATAATAAGTGGATCATAGTGCTGTTTCCTGCTATAACAGCCTTAATTACTTGCTCAGTATTGATACCAACCCTCTTGCACACTGTTCTTACCAGGGAATTAATTGTTTCTACAACTTTTTCCTTTAACTCCAGTCCGCCGTTATCTTTGCTGGCATAAACAATTCGGGAGATGACATCCTCACCCCGCCCGATCTGACCATTATATTCAGACGCCTGTGCCTTTATCAAACCGGTAGTCAGATCTACCAACCAGACTGTAACTGTTGTCGTCCCAATGTCAATCGCAAGTGAGAATAATGGCTCTGATGATTCGATCATACCCGGTTCTAAAGCTAATATGGTTGTTGTACCGTTATTTTCAATTTCCGAAATATCGACAATCGCAGTAACACTCCAATTGCCAGTTCGTAAAACTGAAGCCAAATTCTGTAATATAAATAAGGAACAGCTGATTTTTTTAAATCCGGATTGGGTTCTAAAAGCAGTCTGCAATCGACTCCAATCATCGGTTTGATCATCCATGCTGGGAGGTACCAGATCTAAATGGACCAACCTTATCGCTTGTGAATAAGAAAATTCGTAGCCATCCGGAACTTTAACTTCCGAGACGGATCGGTCAGTTGTCAGCCTGCGTTCAATTCTTTCTTGAGGTGGCACAAATATCTTTGCATCCCCTTCAATTACCGATTGGCAAGCTAATGAATACCCATCTGAAATATCTTTACTACTTAGTCTTAGTGTACTCCGTCTTCGAATATTTCCGCTTTCTACCTGAACGACGCATCGACCGCAGCGCCCTTGTCCACCACATGGCTGACCAATTTCAATATTCGCCTTTGACGCTGCTTCTGAAAGTAGCGTTCCAGTGGGTACCCTAACTGAAACATTACCATCTTTGCTTTCTGATTGTTTGAATACGATTAGATGATCAGTCATTTAATTATTTTAGAGCGATTGTAAGGAAATATAATATTAATCATATTAATTTATTTTCTTTGATTACCCATTACAAATCGCTCTTCATCTCGTTTATAAAGCTTGTTTTAAGAAAGCGGGGATATCAACAGCTTCCCGTGGTCCTACACGAATTTCCCATCCGGGTAATTCTTCTTCCACTTCACCGGATAGAACAGCCACATGCCCTGGAAGGACAATGCGTTTCTTGCTTACCTTGTCGGCAATATTAAATTCTTTTACAGATTTGGCAATCCGCTCAGAATCAAATTTTCCTGCCGCCCAAGCAGTCAAAACACTCATTCCTTCAGCATCTGTGACCAGCAACCAGACAGGCAATCCGGATCCTTCAACTTCATTTGCGACACTGAAATAAGTAATGCTAAAGTTGGTCGTTACGAGAACTGGGCTATCCGCTTTCGGAGAGTTGATCTCATACACACCAGGTTGGACTTGAATGGGTTTCTGCGGATCCGTGTAGATATTTTGGCGCAGAACCAGCAACGGATAGAATAGATCTGGCGCAAATCGATCCAGAACGATAAATCCTGAATATTTTCCGATCGCCTGGGCTGCTGCAATAGCATCCCGTCCATTATCGCCGGTGGCAAAAGAAATAATTGGATAACCTAAAGTCCGTACATTTTTCTTAACAGCCAAACGACGCAATTGAGTAGATTTCTCCAAATGGGTTCCGAGTTTGCTCGAATTACCATCCAAAACAAGATCTTCGAGCCCTTTGGATTTTATCTTTTCGGTCAATTCAGAGAGCTGATCAAGATTATCCGCTGTAACCACCAGAGAAGCGGAATATTTTTTTGCGATCTCTGTCATTTGTTCCCAATTGGAACTGTTGGCGGAATAAATTAAAGGGTTTTCCCCCGCCAGGTTTGCCAATCCTGAAGGCAGAACTTCTTCATTTCCGATAAGTATCAATGGTCGTTTGCTTAGAGAACGAACCACTTTTATTGCTTCCGAAAATGCACCTGCGTCATCTGCTTCTATAGCAAATCCATCAACAACGAGGTCCATTCCGACATAATTTGCTTTAAATGCTTCAACTTTCGAGACCAATTCTTTGATATTATCCAAATTCATGCTGGATTTGATCCTCACAAATAAGCCGGGCATGTTAAAAAATGTCTTCTCATGTCGAAACATTACTGTTTCATTGCCCGCTTTGATTTCCCGTCCTCCGGCTCTTACAGCAATTAAACGAATTGGCGGTGCTGATGATTCAGCTAATTGAGTCTTTGAAGCCTCAGTGACATACGGGCATGCTGATAATTCCACCTGCTTTGCTGCCAGTTTCATGGCAAATGCCAGGCATGTTGGAAAACCACATTCCTTGCAATTGGTCTGCGGAAGTAATTTGTAGATCTGGATACCGGAGAGTGCCATATTATTTTCTCCTTTATGCCATCATTAATTCGTTAATGGCGGATTTAACTCTTGTTACGCTTTCGGGGTGACGCAGGACGACAATGTTTGCTCCTGTTTCGATCAAAGACATCGCGGTCAATGTTTCCCAATTTATCGACCTTTCCTTCCAATCCCCCCAAGCTTCAGGAACTCCCTGACCAACTTTTGCTTCTTTGGTTTTCCAGGCTTCAAAACCTGGAGTTACGATCATTGGCAGTTGGGTCATCGCATCACCCTGCAAAGCAGCCAGGCGTAATCGCTCCATAACGGAATAACCATATTCAATACCATAACCGAGAGCTCCCGTGGTCGGATCCAGTAAAATCCTATCTGCCGGCATGCCCATGTCTGTGATCAATATGTTCAACTGTTTTGATAAGTTAATATCCATTGGAGTCCGGGCAGTTACTAGATGTCCATTAGCCATGGCTGTAGCCACAATTGTTCGATAATTTTTATCTTCGCAGATTCCCAGAACAAGTCGCTCCCCTTTGGTCGCTTCAGAAATGGGTACCAGAAGCTCATTATCCAGATCGACCTGGCCTGGTCCAAATACGATCAATGGCAACCCGCATGCTTTTAATACAGCTTTGACGGATTCAACAGCCTTCTCTGGTTTGGTTTGAGTTCCGTTTTCATCATTGACACTTAACGCCAGAACGATGATCTCTGCACCGGCTTTTTCAGCCGCTTGTGCCCACTCGGCTGGATTCGCCATCACAGAACCCCAGGCGTCACCCAACAAAGGTGACCAGTCGTCTGGTTTCCGATCTTTTATTTCCACCGCCACCACTGGTTTATTTGGAACTGGCGCTTCAAATTGCAGGAAAGGCATTGTGGTCTCGCCACCGACAGTCACAGTTTTAGACCGTGTGCCTCCTCCCTCTGGTTTTGCACCGAGAGTGATCGAACGAATGTTACCAGGCCACTTATCTTTTGGAATTTCGATAGGCATATTGTTGCTCCTCTCTTTATTTTAAGGTGCTGCGACGCGCAGCATCCCTCTTCTCAATAAGTCGATCCATAAGAAAGTCCACCTGAATGATGCATGATAAAAAAAATGCGCAATTGTTTGTCGAGCATCATTTGGGCAGCAGTGGTAACAGGAATATCCGGTAATACTTGCTCTATTTCCTCCTGCATGATATCCATTGCAGTAAGCAGGTCTGCAGATCCATTTGAAAATGCGCTCATCACATTTACCTGAGTAATTTTGCCAATCGCATGCTCATCTTCAGGACTTATAATAATTACAGCTTCCAGGTCATTTTCCGATGAAATCTTTGAGATATTCCGCACCGGTGTGGCTAGATGGCAAGTAGTCACACCTACCTTCATCAGATCACGCACGAGACTGCATGAGCGGCTTAATGGCATTTAGAACCTGTTTGGAGATAATTTAAAAGGGCAGTTAATTGCAGAATCTGCCCTTTTTAATTAAAACATTGGGTCAAGCAATAGTGCAGGATGATTGTGCTCTTCCATCCAAGCAAGTAATTCATCAACCGTACTGGCATTACTGTCATCAGCGATCTTACCTATCAGATCGGGATCACCTTCTCTCACTGCAACTGCCTGTAACTCATCCGACATGGATTCTTTTAATACCTTGCTCATCCAAACGACCCGTTTGAAACCACCCTCTGCAGATATGAACTTGGGACTGATCAAGTAGAATTTTCCTACACCCATTACGCCAGGTGTTTGCAATCCGCCACCGGCGATGCCTGCCAGAGTGGAAAATGTCATACCTGCAGGAGTCATGCTTATGTCTTCACGACTTACGATCATCACTCCATTTGCTTCTGGAATCAGCATTACGATGCATTCAAAACAACCACAGGCAGTCATTGGATTTTCCATGATCGAGTACATGGCAACTTCCTGGACAACATCATGAGAACCTACTTTGGCATATGCATTCGTGCCTTCCCAATAACCTTTAACTGGATCAACTGATTTACCTAATTTTATTGGTTGGTTGGGACCAGTCGGGTTGATGCTGAATGAAGCTTTGCAATCCAACCAGTTATAAGCACCACAAAGCCCGAGTCTCTGAGGGCTGACAACGCACACGTGATTGGGAGCAAATGATTGGCAGAGTGTGCAGGAATAAAAAACATCCACCTTATCATCTGTAAGGTCAGCCAGCCTTTTATTTCTGAAATCATAGGCTTCGCGAGCTTTCAAGAGCCATTCCTGAACTTTTTCCGGTTCTGAATATATGGTAACCTGAACTTTATCTACGATCGCCCCAAAATCTTCATGGAACCTCGCATGCAGGATCTTTCCAAAATGCTCCAAGTTAAAGCCTTTATCAGCCGCAGCATTCGAAATTCGAATCCAGGCAATGTCTCTTTGCCCAACATGCTGGATCCCGGACGCTCCGTTTACAAAATAATGGATCTGCCTTTCCAATACCGGTTCAAAATCCTGTTGCATCTGACGTCCAGCTACTTTCACTACGATACCGAGATCCATTGAACCCTGGGCTGGGATCGCATCAAAGCTATTTCCGATCACTTCGATCTTTCCATCGGTTACTTCTTCCAGCTTTGCCATATGCAAATATTCAAAAGCTCGTGAATATTTACCGCCAAACTCTACACGCAGGTCTGCTTTTCTGACCACCTCGCCTTCAAAAGCAGAACCATACGGGACCGGCACGGGTACATTGGATACTTTGACCTTTACACCCCGAATCTCAATGCATTTCTGCACCAACCGTTCTGCACGTTCAAGGTCTGAATTTCCCTCGATCTGGTCAAAAGGCATGCTTACTACATGCTCATAGGTTGTAACACCGGTTGGCAGGATCTCGGGAATAACTGTATCAGCGATAACCGGGAATCCAAAATTAATGGCACCTGCCGCAGCAGCGTATTTAAGATCGTCCACTTCACCCAACGCGAGGACGAACGCGAACACACGATCTTTATTGTACATAAGGATCTCGCGCGCCATTCCGGGTTTCAATCCTCCAAAGGTTAATGCAGATCGGGTGGCAAAACCTAAAGCATAGATCGCACTGAGAGTATCTGTACCGAAGGGGACTGTGTATGTATCGTACCCCAATTCGACACCTTCCTCGTTCAATTGGTGAATAATGCTTCTTCCATTGACATTTCCAGATAGGAAGGTCAATATATTCCGTTTTTGTAATTCCCGTACGATTTGAACGGCAACCTCGTTGGATTTGGCACAACCGACAATGGCGGCAAAACCAGGCATACGTCCATCGACCAATTGGATACCCCAAGATCGCAATTGGATATCATCGATGGGACCATTTAAATGATCTGTTCCATTGGAATCTCCATAGGCAGTACCTCCTGCCAGGTGGAATCCTGCCATTTTCTCTGGTTGCATGCCATAAATAAAACGCACAGCTTCGATCACTTCAGCTGCAAGCAATGTTGCCATTCCACAATCAAGGGTTTCACCCAGGTATGGAGTCCATTTATTGCTTGCCGGCATGGGATGCAATAGATCGCGAGCATGTTTGAGTGCGGGTGCCAATTGACCCAAGGTTTCAACGGATTGCCCCGTCATTCCCAGGATTGTAGGGAGAAAATAAGCTGTATTTGGAAATGCCACTTTGGTATCTGCGCCTTTTTCGTGAATCGCCTTTCTTAACATAAGATCAGCTTCGGTGACGAGGGCGGACGCACCTCGAATTGCTCTGGTTGCAATGTAACGTGACATAATGAGATCTCCTGTGATTAATAAGCCGCAGTTCCGTAGATGGCTTTACGTTGTTCCGCAATAGGTAATGCTTCCAACGCCAACATCTTTGCATCGCCACTTTTTCCGAATCTGGTCGCATCATATTCAGCGATACCCAGTGCGGCTCGTTTTGCATCGATATGAGCCAAAGATGCTTTGATCATTTCGTCAGGATCCGGTATGAATTCTAGCTTCCCACCATAGAGCTTCTCCCAACCAGAACTGATGTAATGAAGTACCTTATCACTGTCTGATACGCGATCTGGCATCCCGCTTATTGGTGAAGATCCGCCGAAGATCACATAAGCTCCTGAGGCAACACAATACGTCGCGATCGCCAGGGCTTTTTCGCTCATCCACTCTGGAGCCAGAGCTACTGCAGGTACTTTATCGATATCATCTCCGAGACCACCTTCCTCCACCATTTGAGTCAGGACTGTCAGGATACGGGTGTTATCCACGCAGGATCCCATGTGGAGGACAGGTGGAATTCCAACTGTTTCACAGATCTCACGCAAACCTGGTCCAACTTCACTCAGCCCAGCCTCTCCCAACATTAATCCCAATTTGGCTGACGCAATTGCCCCACAACCGGTTTGAACAACCAGAACATCCTGCTTGAGTAATCCCTTGGTTACATAATTATGCAAATAATCCTGGCTAGACCTGGGATTATTGCACCCGACGATGGCAGCCACACCGCGAATTCGCCCCGATATTATCGCATCATTAAGCGGTCTGAAAGAGGCGCGATAGGTACCACCCAACATATAGTTGATGTATTCATGTGAAAATCCCGGGATCAGATCTTCGATAACTTGAGGGATTTGTGTTTTACCTCGATTTTTATAATTATCGATCGCCTCCATTAATATTTTCTTGGCGATCGTAAGCGCTTTATGCTCGTCAAATTCAATATGAGTGGCTCCAGTTATGCGAACTTTGGGTGAGGTTGTGATAACTTTTGTATGGAACCTGGAAGCCAGGTCCACCAAAGCCTGCATGACGCATTGAACGTCTACAACCATGGCTTCGACGGCACCGGTAATGATCGCTAACTCCTGGTGCAGGAAATTTCCTGCCGCAGGGATTCCCTGCCTGACAAGAATTTCATTGGCTGTGCAGCAGATTCCCGATAAACTTACACCTTTCGCTCCGGCGTTCTTTGCATATTCAATGATCTCAGGATCCTGGGAAGCAGCAACGATCATCTGGCTCAAAGTCGGCTCATGTCCATGAACAATTACATTAACCATGTCCTCTTTGAGAACTCCGAGATTCGCTTGTCCAAGGATGGGAGCAGGTGTGCCAAAGAGAATATCGGATACGTCCGTAGCGATCATTGACCCCCCCCAACCATCCGCAAGACCCGTTCTAATAGCATGCTGCAATATATGCTCAGCATCCTGATCATCTCCGATATGTGTTCGATGTAACGCTTCGACTACTTCTCTATCGATCCCCCTGGGGACTACTCCGTTATCCCTCCAAATTTTAATTCTTTTCTTAGGAGCACGAATCGTAGGGATTACTTCTCCCCTTTGTTGACCAAATTGGGCGATATAAATATCCGCCAAATCATTCGCAATTTCCTCAGGAGCCCGACCTTCAACCAGGATATTATATTTGGAGGCAATCATCCTTAATTTAGCGACATCGCGGATCCGATACCCTTCAGTCTCACCGTTTGCAACAGCCTTCAGGGTAAAAGCCATATCGCGGCCGTGATCAGAGTGGGCTGCCGAACCTGCGGCGATCGATCGAATGAAGTTTCGTGCTTGAATGGTATCCAGGGTCGCTCCGCAGACTCCCACCTGACCGTCCTTAGTCAACCGGCATGGTCCCATTCCGCATTGTTTACAGCACATCCCGGCAGCACCGATGTTGCAGGCGGTCATGGCATCGGCTCGAGTGAAAGCTGTTTCGATTTTTAATTCTTCAGCGCGGATAAGCATTTGCTGGGCAGCCGGATCCACGCTTTGTTCACTTGCGGTACGTTTGGTTGCCATTCTAATTTACCTCTTTCTCAGTTTTGATTGGACCCATTCCAGGGCATGGCCACAATGGTCGACCTTGAGCACCAACATTTTGGGCAAAACTTACCACCAACTTGGTTTGTGAATAAGCTGCCGTGTGTCTTAAGAAGGTTCCTGTTGATTCCCCGGAACTTTCAGCCTTTTCAGATTCTACCTTTGTCAACAGATCGCCTGAATACCCTGCATCATCCAATTTCACTTGTAATTCCAAATCATTAACCTTGTTTTCATCATAAGAAATTTCAACGATTCGAAATCCGCTGCTTGCATATACATCATTTACTCCCGGAATCTCCATTAAGATTCGGCGAACCTCGGTCACATGATGATCTCCATATAGAGCGGGCAACTCAAATACTTTGGTCTTCATTAAAAATTTCCTCCATGATTATGCATTACAATACGATTTGCAATCATTACATAAATCTAATTGACAAACGCGCCAAATTAAGAAGCTAATTACAAATTTTACATAGTTTTTCTATTATTCTAGCATTATGAGGACGAACTTGGAAGTTTTTATGAGTATTGTCATTCCAAAGAGGGATAAATGTCCAATTCAATGTTCAGGATTAAAGAATGAAATCATCTGGTTACAATGATTATTTTCTTAACATGCAATGGCTCGGGTAAACAATGAGCAATGAAATAACCCCCATTCGACAACAGTATCTTGAAATCAAGCGTCAGTATCCCAATACGATCTTATTCTTTCGTTTGGGTGATTTTTATGAAACATTTGATGAGGATGCAGAGATAACATCTCGAGAATTGGATATTGTCCTTACTTCCCGACCGATCGGAAATGGTGTCCGTGTTCCACTTGCCGGGATCCCTTACCACGCTGTGGACAATTACCTTGCCCGACTCGTGGAAAAAGGGTATCATATTGCCATCTGTGAACAAATGGGGGATCAACCTTCAAAGGGAATATTTCCTCGCCAGGTGGTTAGAGTCGTAACACCTGGAACTGTCATCGAACCCACCCTCCTTCATGAAGGATTAAACAACTATCTAGTCTCGGTCGTTATTGAAAATGACATGGCAGGTATTTCCTTCGCAGACATCACAACCGGTGAATTTGCTGTCACTGAAATTAATGTTTCGGATAACTTGTCTTCATTGCGAGCTGAAATTAAAAGAATAGGAGCAGCAGAAATCATCCTTCCTGAAAATCAAGTTCTCCCAAATGATATTTCAGGTCATATTACTCCCTGGTCAGGATGGAGATTTGAGCTTGGAAAATGCAAAGATGCGATCCTTTCCCATTTTAAAGTCTCAACTCTGGTAGGTTTTGGTTTGCAAGGAAATAATCCTGGAATTAGAGCTGCAGGAAGTTTGCTGCAATACATTGGCGAAAACTCCAAAACAGTATTGCTGATTCTGACCAACCTCAATCATTACAGCGTCTCAGATTTTATGGTCCTGGACTCATCCACCAGGCGCAACCTGGAATTGACCGAGAACCTGCGTGGCGGGATTCATGGTTCCCTCCTTGGAGTGATCGATAAAACTGTCACACCCATGGGAAAACGATTGATCAGACAATGGATCAACCAGCCACTCCTCAATCCCAACTGCATTAACCACCGATTGGACGGAATAGGTATTTTTTTCGAAAACTCCATGCTAAGGAATGAAATTCGTTCCAATCTGACGAAATTTAAAGATATGGAACGTCTTATCAATCGGATCCTTGCAGGTCATGCACAACCGCGGGAATTACTCTCCTTGAAAGAGTCATTATTCTGCTTAATTCCCTTGCATAATAATTTGACAACCTACGATCTGATTAACAAACCTGAGCTTGACCTTAAGGATTTTTCCACATGTAAAGATGAGTTGGATCTGATAAATTGCTCGATCTCCGATGATTCACCTGCGACCATTCAGAATATCGGGGTAATCAAACCGGGGTATTCTTCAGATCTGGACGGAATCCTATCTGCCTCCAAATTTGCCCGCGAATGGATCAACAATCTTGAGAATATCGAACGAGAACGTACCGGGATTAAATCACTCAAGGTTGGATATAACAAAATATTTGGCTATTATATTGAAATTACGCACTCTAATAATTTGAAAATTCCTACGGAATATATCCGCAAACAGACTTTGGTAAACGCAGAGCGATATATCACCCCAGAAATGAAGGAATATGAAACCCTGGTATTAAATGCTGAGGAACGAATACACGAAGTAGAGGTGCAATTATTTAAGGAAGTCTGTAAAAAATTATCCTCTTCTTCAGATCGAATAATAAAATTATCACAAGTTCTTGCCAGGCTGGATGTATTGTCTTCATTGGCGGAAGTTGCTTCCTTGGGGAATTACTCAAAACCAACTATTCTGTCTGATAATGTTTTGGAGATTGTTGCTGGAAGGCATCCTGTTGTAGAAAATATTGAAGGTGAAAGGTTTACCCCCAACGACATCATTTTTGAAAAAGGGGAAATAATTCGAGTCATAACTGGTCCCAATATGTCTGGAAAATCGACTTATCTGCGACAAGCTGCCCTGATCACCCTCCTTGCGCAAATGGGAAGCTATGTCCCCGCAAGCTCGGCAAGAATTGGGATAGTGGATAGAATATTTACGCGAATAGGTGCACAGGATGAGATCCATTCAGGGCAGTCAACTTTCATGGTGGAAATGATCGAGACAGCCAATATTTTGCATAATGCCACTGGAAAAAGTTTATTGATCCTGGATGAAATTGGCAGAGGAACAAGCACTTATGATGGAGTTTCCATTGCCTGGTCGGTTATTGAATACATTCATAATCATCCAAGACTGCGCGCCAAAACATTATTTGCCACACATTACCACGAGTTAACCCAATTGGCTGAATTATTACCAGGAATTCGAAATTACAACGTCGCGGTTACTGAAAGTGACGGTTCGGTTCTTTTTCTGCATAAAATTGTAATTGGAGGGGCAGATAAATCGTATGGGATCCATGTTGCCCAACTGGCAGGTCTTCCTTCTCCTGTGATTCAAAGGGCATCTGAAATAATGAAAGAACTCGAAAAAACGACCGGTCGTGCAGTTAATTCTGATACGTTTTCAGCACAGCAGGCTGCCCTCTTCCCTGAGACCAATCCCCTTGTTGAGGAAATTAATAAACTCGATGTAAATTCCCTGTCTCCCATCGAAGCGTTAAACAAACTCTACGAATGGAAGAAGAAATTTACAGATTAACGGTTGTATTTTTAAAGCTCGGTAATTATAAAATGACCAGAGGAAAAATCATCCTCCGGTCATTTTATTTTAGATGATCATTAATTATTTGATCTCTTTAGCGGGTGCTTTTGAGCGCAACACTGCCCATCCAAGCAACAGGATCAATAATATGCCTACTGCCCAGACAATTCCCAATGTTGTTCCTTTTACATTCGAATATTTAACAACGATGGGTGCAACGATAACAGCCACCAGATTCACCATTTTTATCATAGGATTCAACGCGGGACCTGCGGTATCCTTAAAAGGATCTCCAACAGTGTCGCCTACGACGCTGGCTTTATGTCGCTCTGAGCCTTTTCCAGTATTATTTTGTGGATCTTTCTTCTCATCTTCGATCAGTTTCTTGGCATTGTCCCATGCTCCACCGGCGTTATTAAGGAAAACAGCCAGCAATTGACCTGAGATGATAATTCCAGCGAGGAAACCTCCCAGCGCCTCTACCTGTAATAGCAAACCAACAACAATTGGAGTTACAATGCCCAAAAGCGCAAGTCCAACCAGTTCCTTTTGTGCCGCGCTGGTGGAGATCATCACCGCTTTGGTATAATCCGGTTTTATTTTTCCTTCCAGGACACCGCCTCTAAATTGCCGTCGGGCTTCTTCCACGATCAGAGCAGCTGCCCTGCTGACTGCCTGAATGGCGAAAGATGAGAACAACCAGGGCAAAGCGCCACCGATCAGCATGCCGACAAAAACCTGGGGAATATCTATGCGAATCCCGATTGTAGAAATGCGTTCAGCCAGGGGGATGTTAAGAGCTTCCTGGGCACGACTAACATCGACCATGAATGAACCAAATAACGACACCGCGGCGATTACTGCAGACCCAATTGCCACACCTTTGGTGATCGCTTTGGTCGTGTTTCCGACAGCATCCAGATCCGACATGATCTTTTGAGCTGATACCGTCTCAGCATCTTCCAAACCAGACCAGGACATTTCTCCAATTCCATTTGCATTGTCTGCGATAGGACCAAATGAATCCATTGCCACGTTGTTACCGGTCAATGTCAGCATACCAATACCGGTCATTGCCACACCATAAAGTATAAAGGATACTCTTTGTGCTGCATCTAACCCTGGGATGGAACCAAATATTAATATGGACGCAACGATGGTCAAGGCAATGACGATCACAGCCCAAACAGATGACTCAAAACCGACCGATATTCCCTGCAGT
>Ga0315286_10000212_pt1 | contig 45247 bp, 34 predicted proteins | sample YL17G10_0_MG_FD_205038 | JGI IMG/M metagenome (GOLD analysis project Ga0315286, IMG submission 205038) | Sediment microbial communities from Yellowstone Lake, YNP, Wyoming, USA - YL17G10_0 | ecosystem: Environmental > Aquatic > Freshwater > Lake > Sediment | place: USA: Wyoming | collected...
AATGACAATAGCCGGGTCGATATTCCTGACGATAACAGCCCGCCGGTAATTATCATCAACGGGCCAAATACGATTACATTAGAGTGCGGTGTTGACAGTTATACGGAATTAGGCGCAGAAGCAGTTGATGATACCGACCCGAACATAGAGGTTACAATCAGCGGTACGGTCAATACCTCAGCCTGCGGCAGGTACCTGATAACCTATTCGGCCAAGGACAGCACCTGCAACAAAGCAAAAGCGGTCAGGGCCGTGGAAGTTCGCGACACCATTGCTCCTGTGATTATCCTTAACGGCCCGTCCGAAGTGGTAATAGGCTGCGGAACGGGTAATTACACTGAACAAGGCGCAACGGCCACAGATAACTGTGATAAAAATATCCCGGTTGTAACAGGCGGCGGTGTGGTCGATGGCGCGTATGTTGTAACCTATAACGCGACTGATAGCTCAGGCAACGCGGCACAGCAGGTTACAAGAAAAATTATTATACAAAAAGACACGATTCCGCCGGTGTTTGATTTAACCGTTGAGCCTAATACACTTTGGCCGGTGAGTCACAAAATGGTTTTGGTTAAACCCGCCTGGACGGTCAGCGACAATTGCGATGAATCTCCGACAGTGTCCCTTGTAGATATTACATCCAGCGATGACAACCAGCACAAATGCAAAGGCCCCAGAGATATACACAATGACATCAAAATAGGAGATGACGGTTCTATTTACCTGCGGGCGGAATGCGGCGGCGACAAGGGCGGCGACAGAGTTTACACTTTAACCTATCAGGCTGCGGATGATTCCGGAAACGTGACTGTAAAAACCGCGACCGTTAAGGTTCCCTGCGGTCCAAAGAACGGACGGTAACGGCGGCGATATCACTGCGACATACAAAGGGCCGAGGATTCAAAGCACCCTCGGTCCTTTTCTTTTTTCTCACCTGCCGTTCTACCGCTTTGAATTTTTTTGTCCGGCGGGTCTATAAGCCGGGTTCTGTAGTTGGCGACCATTTCTCTGGGCCGACTGTTGCCAATCGGCTCAAGCGACCTACCCGCCGGATTGATACCCGGGCCAGGTAACCGGCATACTTGGTCTTGCAGGCAGCGGGGTTTGCCGTGCCGGTTCTGTCACCAGAACCGCGGTGCGCTCTTACCGCACCTTTTCACCATTACCCCCGTGCTTTCTTGCGAAAGCAAATGTGAGGGCTGTGTATTTTCTGTGGCACTTTCCCGCGGATTTCTCCGGGTGGCCGTTAGCCACCGCCGCGCCCTGTCCTGCCCGGACTTTCCTCCCCTTCTCTTGCTTCGCAAGAAGCAGAAGGGGCGGCCGCCCGACCCACCAGACAAAAAATTTTTAAATTTAAAAGTAAACTCGAACCGCCTTTGGCGGAATTACCTTTCATATTCTACTAAAAAACGCTTTTTAATACAAGTCCTATAATAAAAGCGCTTTATTGCCATTAATTCGCCTTCGGCAGATTAAAATCTTGATTTTTGAGCCATTTTATGATATAATATTACCTATTATAGACCCAACAGGGACAGGTTTTGACTTGAACATATATTATGGAAGCAGGAAGATGGAATTTCAAAAATTTTTAATCGTGTCTGTTTGTGCGCTTCTGGTCGGCAGTTCTGTTTTTGTCTCAGATACAATGGCCTTAGTGTCGGCCTTTCCCGGCGCTGAAGGCAGCGGACGATTCGCGAGCGGCGGGCGCGGCGGCGATGTCTATGAAGTAAACAACCTCAGCAACAGCGGCGCCGGCTCGATCGTCGACGCAGTAAGTCAGGGCAACCGAACCATTATCTTCAAGGTGTCCGGCACTATCGAACTGGGGGATGTAATACTGGAGCCCAAATCCAACACGACTATAGCAGGTCAGACCGCTCCCGGCGACGGCATCTGCATCAAGGGCCGGATTCATATCAAGAGCTTCGTGCGTGATATTATCATTCGCTATATCCGCATCCGTGTAGATGCAGGCGCTGCCAACTCCAGCGGAGACGCTATTGATATCGATGAAGGAAGCAATATCATCATCGACCACGTTACCGCTTCCTATTCGCGAGATGAAGGAATTTCGTGCCAGGAGGATTCCAATAATGTTACCGTTCAGTGGTGTCTCATAAGCGAGGCCCTGACCTTTGAGGCTCATAGCTATGGTTCGCTTATCCGGGGTCAATACGGACAACAAAAAACCTATCACCACAATCTATATGCACATAACAACAGCCGAGAGCCAAGACCGGGCAACTACGTAGATGTCAGCCTGGACCCCAAAGGACTTTATTTCGATTTCCGCAACAACGTGGTATATAACTGGAAGGGAAACTACGCAGGATACAACGACGATACTTCGATGGTCAGCCGTTATAATCTCATAGGCAATGTTTTCATTACCGGCTCTGAGTCCACCAAAGGCTATGGCGATAAGGCCTTCCGTGAAAGAGATAAAGTTGCCTACGGATACTTTTCCGATAATTCATACGACGGCAATGTGCCGAGCGACCCGTGGAGCATAGTCTATTTCCACAGCAGTATGACCAGCAGCGATATAACCGCTTACAAGGCGCGCTCATACCTTGTGCCGATGGAGCCTGTAACAACGACCTCGCCGGCGCAGGCCAAGACCGATGTGCTTGCAGGCGCCGGGGCAAGTTTCCCCAAGCGCGATATAATCGATACCCGCATCGTCAATGACGTGCTCAACAAGACAGGACATTCCATCGTCGATACCGCCTCGCAGCCTGAAGGTGGTTGGCCGACACTTAATTCCACAACGGCCCCGACAGACAGCGACCACGATGGAATGCCGGACGAGTGGGAGACTTTTCGTTATCTGAATCCAAACGATGCGGCCGACCGCAACGGTCATAACCTTGACGTCAACTATACAAACCTGGAAGTCTATCTCAACGGCATTATGAAAGAAGGCACCGTTCCCAGCGAGGCCGCCTGGATACAAAGGTATAACGGCACTTCCAACAGCACCGACTATGCAAAGGACATAGTACTCGATTCGGCAGGTGACGTCATAGTCAGCGGTTATGCAAAAAATACAACCACAGGCTATGATTTTGTTACCATAAAATATACACCCGACGGCAATGTTGTCTGGACAAACACATATAACCGCGGCTCTTCAAATCCGGATTATGCAATGGCAGCCGCCGTTGACGCAGCTTCAAATATCATTGTCGCAGGCTATGGTTACGCCACAACAACGGGTTACGACGGTCTTATTGTCAAATACGCTCCCGGCGGCAGTCAGCTGTGGGCAGCAGCATACAATTATTCGGGCACCAGCAACGACAGATTTTATGATGTCGCAACAGACGCAAACGGAAATATTTACGCCGTCGGCAAAAAAAATGACGACTGCCTGATAGTAAAATACACACCTGGCGGCAGTCTCGCATGGGCAAAAATCTACAACGGTCCGGCAAACGGTTATGACGCGCTTTATCAGGTGGCGATTGACGCAAACGGCAATGTGTATGCCTGCGGCGAATCGACAGGCAGCGGCACAGACCAGGACTGCCTGACTTTAAAATATTCTCCGGCCGGCGATTTACTCTGGGCCAAAACCTATAACGGTCCTGCCAACGGGTGGGACCTGCTGGAGGCAATCGCAGTTGATTTGGCCGGGAATGCTTATGTTGCCGGCTCTGTTGAGACTGCGACCGACTCCAATTATGTGACAATCAAATACGCGCCCGACGGCAATTCGCTCTGGACAGCCTCTTACAGCGGCACCGCTACGGGCTGGGACGAGGCATACGCAATCACCCTCGATTCAGACGGCAATGTAGCCGTAACAGGATACAGCGAGGGCACAACCAGTGCAGACGCCGCCACTGTAAAATACAATTCAGAAACGGGAGCCCAGCTGTGGGCGGCCAGATACAACGGGGCAGGCAATTCAACCGATTATGCCGAGGCAATAACGGCCGACAACCGGGGCAATATTTATGTTCACGGCAGAAGCACTGAAGCCGACTCGACAGATTATCTTACAATATGCTACGGCACAAACGGCACAGAACTTTGGAAGGTGAATTACAATGCTACCCAGCAGCAGACGGATATCGGCACTGCAATTGCGGTTGATGGCGATGGTGAGGCAGTATACGTTACCGGCTACAGCATGGCTCCGGGCAGCAATTATGATTTTGCGACAATCAAATATGTTCCTTATTACGGCGAAGGCCACATTAACACATCAATACGCCATCAGGTGCTCGAAGGCTTCGGCGCTGCCGGAGGCTGGTATGAAAACTGGCTCACCGCCTATTTTCCGCAAAACAGCGAAATTGACGACATCTTATTTGGTCAACTGGGGCTTGACATACTCCGCCTGAGAAACACCTATCAGACTGACGATGGCTACATAGACAGGTCTGCTACTATCACAGCCGCTGCGGCAAGCTCCTTAGGTCATCCAATAAAAGTGCTGCTCTCCTCCTGGTCACCGCCGGCTACGCTCAAGAGTAACGGCAGCACCATCGGGGGAACACTCAGAAGAGACGAATTCGGTAATTATATGTATAATGATTTCGCACAATGGTGGGCGGACAGCATAAATGAGTATTTCGATCACGGCATAGACGTTAACTATGTGAGCATGCAAAATGAACCTGACTGGCAGGCAAGCTGGGACACCTGCCGATTCGACCCGACCGAGACAGCAGACCTGGCAGGTTATAAGGAGGCTTTTGAGGCCTTTTACAATATGCTGAAGACGGCGCCGTATAGTCCAAAGATTCTGGCTCCGGAAGCTGCGGGTATGAGCGGCTCCAGAAATTATATAGACGCACTTACCGAAACCGACAAGTCAAATATTTACGGCTGGGCGCATCATCTCTACAACTGGGGCGACGGCGGCGACGCGTATCACCCTGACGGCTATATCCCCGTTATGACCAGCTTCGCAGCAGACTATAACGACAAGCCGCGACTGCAGACAGAATACTCAAAAGGAGACACGAACGCTCTGACCTTCACCGATGCAATGAATCTGGCGATTTTGATGCACAACGCTCTGACGGTTGAGGAAGTATCAACATACATATATTGGGAATTATTCTGGGGTTCAAGCTCCGGTATTTCTAATAAAGGTCTGGTAGGTCTTAGTAATCCATGGTCTAATCCGGGCCATGCTATCCATCCCGTCTATTACGCCTTCAAGCATTACTCAGCCTTTACGGACCCGAACTGGCAGCGCATCGAAACCTCATCAACAGACTCTAATGCCCTGAGAATTTCAGCATATATCAGTCCCGATAACAATCAGATGAGCGTTGTAATAATCAATACTTCCAACAACTATACCGTATATGACCTGTCTGTGGGCGGCTACAATATCACAGACGGTTTAATTTATCGAACAAGCCAGACTGAAAACTGTGTTCTCGCAGGCCGGTTTAAGAATGGTATGTCCCTGTCCCTGCCCGGAAGGTCAATCACAACTGTCGCACTAACCGGCGAACTGAAGCCTCCTTCCAACTGTCAGGAAGTGCAAGACTTTGGTTTCGGATTACCTGCAGATTTAACCGGCGACTGCTATGTTGATTTACTGGATTTGCAGCTTATGACAGATTATTGGCTCGCCACAACACCGATAGATATATCGCCGCCGGGACATTCGCCCGACATACATCCTGATTCCGACAATATAGTAAACCTTCTCGACTTTACCGATTTGACGGCTCAATGGCTTATCTGCAACGACCCGAACGTGCCGGGCTGTATATCCAACTGGTAAAATCAATAATTCGGGTTTTTATCCGCAAGACGGATTAACCTAAGCTTTTAGCTTTTTCCACAATCCTTATTTCTTAATCCTCAATTTTATTTAAGGAGCATGTCTTGAATAATACCATCATTTTACCGCCGGAGAAAATTTCGGCAGCAAACAGCATTTATGAATCGCTCAGAAAACGCCCGCCAAAAACCAGGACTGATTTGAAAAATTACCTGGCGGTTTTTCTCGGGCTTGATATCGGCGATACAAGAATCTGTCCTGAGCATAACCCGCCTATGGATTACCTTTGGCACTGCTGGAGCAGCGACTTTAACGCAAGCACAAGCGGCGATTGTGTCGTCTGGGCCAACAGAGGCGGCGGAAAAACTTTTTTGGCCGCGGCTGCAACGCTGCTGGACTGCATCTTTAAACCATCCTGCAAGGTAAGAATCCTTGCGGGCAGCGGTCAGCAGGCACAGAGAATGTATGCTTATCTGCTCGGATTCTTAAGAGACGGCTTTGAAAATTTTCTCGCTGAGCCCGAACGCAAAAACAAGTGCCGCTTTATCAACGGCTCCGATGTGGAAGTTTTGACCCAGTCGGCTGCTTCTGTTCGCGGCAGCCATATTCAGAAACTGCGATGCGATGAGGTTGAGCTGTTCGAGCGGCAGATTTTCGAAACGGCAAAATTTGTTACCAAAAGCACAGATGGAATCGTTGGCGCGATGGAGACGCTTAGCACAATGCATCAGCCTTTCGGGATTATGCACGAACTTGTGGGCAAGGCGGCTTCCTGCGGAACGCCGATATTCAAATGGTGCGTCTGGGAAGTGATTGAAAATTGTCCGCTTGAAAGAAGCTGCTCAAGATGTCCATTAAACAATGACTGCCAGGGCAGGGCAAGAAAAGCAAACGGGTATTTGAAAATAGATGATTGCATAGCCCAGATGCGCCGCAGCAGCAGAAACGCGTTTGAGTCCGAGATGCTTTGTATAAGACCGTCGCTTGAGAATGTCGTTTTTGCAGAGTTTGAACCTCAAATTCACATTGCACCAGTCGATTACAATCCCAATTTGCCGCTGTATCGTGCGATTGATTTCGGCTTTGTCAATCCTTTTGTATGCCTGTGGATTCAGGTTGACGGCAGCGGAATTGTCCGTGTCATCGATGAGTATGTTAAAAGCAGACAGACTATTGACGTGCATGCAGATGAAATAAAAAGCAGAGCACCATACAACGGAGATAACGTCATCGTAACCTTTTGCGACCCCGCAGGGGCAGGTGTAAATGATGTCAGCGGCACAAGCGCGGTCAGCCAGTTGAAGGCGGGCGGGATAAAAATCCGCTATAAGAAAAGTTCGATACTCGAAGGCATAGAGCTTATCCGCAGGAACTTACGCAGCGGCGATGGGAAAAGCAGTCTGATTATAAGCCCCCGCTGCGGCAGACTGATTGAGGCAATGCAGTGCTATCATTATCCGTCGAGAGGCTCTGAAGAATTGCCTTTAAAAGATGGAATTTATGACCATCCAATCGACGCTCTGCGATATTTCTTCGTCAATTACAATTCTTCAAATTCTGCAAAAAGCAGAAAATATTAACAAACAAAAGGTGTATAACCTCCTGTTAATAAATAAGTTATAGTCATTCTGCGGCCTTAGCCTACATCGACCAGGGTGAGGCTGGCGGCAAATTTGCGTTGGAGTTCAGTCCTTATATTTTTGTGCTCCGCAGAGACAAGCTTTGGGTCGGTTTCGACAAGCTCAAAGGCATCTTTTCTCGCAAGCTGCAGGAGGTCGAAATCATCTATTATATTCGCGATTTTCAAGTCGGGCAGGCCATGCTGACGTGCGCTTAAAAGTTCGCCGGGGCCACGGATTTTGAGGTCGTGCTCCGCAATCTCAAAGCCGTCGTTACTGCGCTCCATTATTTCAAGCCTGCTCTTTGCCGTTTCGCCGGCGGTCTGCGCAACGAGCAGACAATATGCTTTTGATGAACTTCTTGCTACGCGACCGCGAAGCTGATGCAACTGAGCAAGGCCGAACCTGTCCGCTCCTTCGATAACCATTACCGTTGCATTGGGCACATCAATACCCACCTCGATAAGAACTGTCGAGACAAGACAGTGAATCTTCCCCTTCCTGAAGTCATTCATTATTTTTTGTTTATCATCGCTGGACAACTGGCCATGCAGAAGACCGACAGTAAATTCAGGAAAAATATTTTTGCTGAGGTTTTCATATTCGGCAATCGCGGCCTTGACATCGCCATTGTCGCTGTCGACTATTCGCGGGTAGACAAAATAGACCTGCTTTTTTGCTTTGAGCTCCTGGCGGATAAACTCATAGGCCTTCGGTAAATCTTTCGGCTGAATGTATCTTGTTACTATCTGACCTCTGCCGGGCGGTGAGTGTTTTATAACAGATATGTCCAAATCACCAAAGGCCGTCATCGCAAGCGTTCTCGGTATGGGCGTTGCCGTCATAACAAGACAGTGCGGCGTTGTATCTTTTCTTATCTGTGCCCGCTGGTGAACGCCGAACTTGTGCTGCTCATCTATTATCACCAGAGCAAGGTTTGCAAACCGGATATCTTCCTGCAAAAGCGCAACGGTGCCAACAACAATATCTGTATCGCCTGATTTTACGGCATCGAGAATTTCTTTTCTCGTTTTTCCGGTAATGCCGCCGGTAATCAGAACTCTTTTTACATCACTGCCTTTCAAGTAACGTTCAATATTTATGAAATGCTGCTCGGCGAGAATCTCTGTCGGCGTCATAATCGCGACCTGCTGTTTATTTGCGACAGCGACAAGAGCGGCATAAAGCGCGACAACTGTTTTGCCGCTGCCGACATCGCCCTGAAGGAGCCTGTTCATAGGAACGGTTTTAGCCAAATCCGCAATAATTTCCTCGATAACCTTGTCCTGGTCTGCGGTAAGCAGAAACGGAAATCTCTTTCTTATCCTGCTGTCAATGTGCGGGGTGCACTTGAGCGAGACAGCCTTTGCAAAATGTCTGACTTTATATCTTCGCAGGGCAAGAGCGGCCTGCATTAAAAACAACTCATCATATTTTAACCGGCGTTTTGCCTTTTCGATTTGTGAGTCGTTTTCGGGGCTATGCATCCATTTAAAGGCAATCCGGCGCTCTATAAGGTTCGCTTTTTTCAGAAAGTCCGCATCAAAAAATTCAGGCACAAGTTCGACAAGCCTGTCAAGTGAATCGCGGAAAATTCTTTTTATCTGTCCGCTGGAGAGGTTTGCAGTTGCCGGATAAACCGGGCCGCTGAAACTGTCAGCTGTAATTTCATCGCCCTCCACAACGACAAATTTCGGATTGGTAAGCTGAAGCTGGTGCTTGTAAAGATTGGTTTTGCCCCAGACGATAAGTTTGACGCCCGGCATGATTTTGTCCTGCAGAAAATTGCTGTTAAACCAGATGATTCTGCACAAGCCCGTGCCATCATTGATATAGGCTTCAAAATATGACGGCCGCCGCCAAATTGTCAGGTCTGTGCTTTCGACGGTTCCCGCCAATGTAACCGTATGGTTTGCAGTCAGATGTTCGATTTTTACAGGCTGCGGCGCAAAATACCAGTCGCGAGGATAGTACTCAAGCAAATCGGCAGCGATTCTAACGCCGAGTTCTTCAAAAGCCGCCGCTCTTGCAGGGCCTACGCCCTTTAAGAACTGAACCGGCGTATCAGAAGTAATATTATTCGACGTTTTTTCAGTCATATCTATTCCGCGTAACCAAATTTTCCAATGAGTCTGACGAACCTGCAGCCGCAGATGAATCTTGTTTTTAAGCCGCTGTCGGTTTTCTCAATTGCTACAAGCTCCTGAACATAATCGGCGCCCAGCGGCAAGACAGCCAAGCCGCCGGTTTTTAATTGTTCAAGCAGCGGCTTCGGCATTTGAGGGGCGGCAGCGGTGATTATAATCCTGTCAAATTGCTTACTTTCAGGCCAGCCGCAGGTGCCGTCGCCCGTGTGAAATTTTACGTTTGTTACGTTCAGTTCCGTCAAAATCTGTTTTGCAGCCAGCGAAAGTCTTTCTATTCTTTCGATTGTGAAAACTTCTTTGGCAAGATTCGCCAGTATCGCGGTCTGATAACCGCTGCCTGTGCCGATTTCAAGCACCTGGGAATCCCCTGTTACTCTCAATTCCTGCGTCATCAGAGCGACAATATAAGGCTGGCTTATTGTCTGGCCGCAGCCGATTGACAAAGGACCGTCATAATAAGCCTGGTCGAGACACTCGAGCGGTATGAACTTTTCTCTCGGCACATCGGCCATCGCCTTCAGCACGGCAGGGTCTGTAATATCGCGGCCCTTTAAGTGCCTGCGAACCATTGCCTGCCTTTCGGCAGCAAATTTATCCTTTTCATTTGATTCCTGCATAACTATAATATTGGCCTTGTAAAGGCTGTTTTGCAAATCAATTTTTTAAGGAGATATATTATGAAAAGTAAACTGGAAATTATCGCATTTTACACACTTGCCCTTATTTTAGGCGGCTGCGTGGTACAATCAGTACATCCGCTCTTTAGCGAAAACGAATTGATTTTCGATGCTAATCTTGTCGGCACCTGGGTGGAAAAGGACCCCAACAACGTCTGGACGTTTGAAAAGAAAGACAACAAAACCTATAAACTTACATATACTTCCGGCGGCAAATCCGGGATGTTTACAGCAGGCCTCGGCGCTGTCGGTGCGGACAAGTATCTCAATCTTTGTCCTGAAGACCCCAACCTGCCGCAGAATGATTTTTATAAAAGTCATTTATTGTATATGAACTCATTTGCAAAAATTAAATTTACAGACCCAGATTTGACGGGACAAATTATGAATCCCGACGGCGTCAAAAAGCTTCTGGAGAAAAAACCCAAACTTCTCAAGCATGAATTAGTAAAAGACGGCGTGGTACTGACCGCCTCGACAAAGGAATTACAGAAATTTATTTTAAAGTACGGTTCAGATGCAAAACTTGAAATCTTCGGCGAGCCGGAAGTACTGCATCGCATCAAAACACAATGAACCGGCGCACAGAGAAATTAATCAACCTCGATAAGCAATATCTCTGGCATCCGTTCACACAGATGAACCACTGGCTCCAGACGGAGCCGGTGGTTATTGAGTCCGGCGACGGCTTTTACTTAATCGATACCGAGGGCAGACGCTATATCGACGGAGTAAGCAGCCTGTGGTGCAATGTTCACGGCCACAGGGTCAAAAAAATCGATGACGCGATAAAGAGCCAGCTTGATAAAATCGCCCATAGCACCCTTTTAGGCCTTGCACAGGTAAAATCAATCGAACTCGCCGAGAAACTTATAAAGACATCGCCGAAAAATCTTAAAAAAGTTTTTTATTCGGACAGCGGCGCAACAAGCGTTGAAATCGCCTTGAAAATCGCGTATCAGTATTACCGCAACAACGGTCAAAAGAGAGATAAATTCATCGCACTGGGCCAATCTTATCACGGAGATACAATCGGCTCTGTAAGTGTCGGCGGTATCGAATTATTTCATTCAACTTTCAAAGCTATGCTTTTTGATACTTACTTTGTGCCGACACCATTTCCTTACAGATTTAACGGAACTGTTGAGCAGTGCAGACAATTTACACTTGATAAAATCGAAGAGTTCCTGAGTAAACAATCAAACAATATTGCGGCAGTTATCGTCGAACCGCTTGTTCAGGGCGCAGCGGGAATGATTATCCATCCGAAAGGATTTTTAAAAGGCGCAAGAGAACTTACAAAAAAATATAATGTTTTTTTGATAGCCGACGAGGTCGCGACAGGTTTCGGCAGGACAGGCAAGATGTTTGCCTGCGAGCACGAGGAGGTCGAGCCGGATATTATGTGTCTTGCAAAGGGCATTACCGGCGGCTATCTGGCTTTGGCAGCTACACTTACAACACAAGAGATTTTTGACGCATTTTTGGGTGAACCTGAAGAGTTTAAAACTTTCTTTCACGGCCATACCTATACCGGCAATGCGCTGGGGTGCGCTGCCGCGATTGCTTCTCTTGAACTTTTTGAGGAAAATAAAATCCTCGAATCACTGCCTGCAAAAATTGATTTGATTGCAGATTATCTTAAAAGAATTTCTACTCTTGATTTTGTCGGTGATGTTCGTCAGTGCGGTTTGATGGCAGGAATTGAGATTGTAAAAGACAAAAAAACAAAAGAATCTTTTCCTTATGAAAAACAGACTGGTGCAAAGGTTTGTGCCGCGATGCGGGCGAAGGGAGCGATAATGAGACCATTGTCGGATGTAATTGTCCTTATGCCGCCGGTGGCGATTGATTTACCACTGCTTGGCAAATTACTGGATATCGTCTACGACACAATCAAAAATGATTTGCCGAAGATTGTAAAAGAAAAGTGAATTTAAAATTTCCCAAATACAAAGGTTTTTTTATCACAGGTACTGATACCGGCGTGGGAAAAACACTCATTGCAGGGGCGATTGCGAAAATCCTGCGACAATCCGGTAAAAAGGTCGGCGTATTCAAGCCTGTCGCAACCGGCTGTAAAAAAACAAAAAACGGCCTTGTAAGCGAAGACGCACGGTTTCTGGCACACTGTGCCGAGAGTGAATTTGGCCTCGATATAATCAATCCTGCTGCCTTTGAAATTCCGGCGGCACCGCTTGCCTGTGAAAAAGTGGAAAACAAAAAAGTCGACCTTGAAAAGATTTCTTCCGCTTATAAACAGATTTGCCAAAAAAGTAACCTTGTCATTGTCGAAGGCATCGGAGGAATCAGGGTCCCAATAACCGATGGGCTTGATGTGCTTGGTCTTGCAAAGGCATTTAGTCTGCCTGTTATAATTGTCGCAAAGGCGAAACTGGGCACAATAAATCATACGCTGCTAACCATCGATGCTGTTCGCCGTGCAGGACTTTCTCTTGCAGGAGTCATAATTAACGGTTATGATGAAGCAACAAAAGACCTTGCAGAAAAAACAAATGCGGCGATTATAAAGGAAGTCGGCAAAGTCAAAATTATTGCGACAGTGCCTTTTGACGATAAAACAAACATTGAAAAATGCGTGATTGGTCAAAAGGTCATAAAAGCCCTGCAAAACACTGACTGGCTGAAGATTTAAAGATGAATGATAAAGCCATAATAATAAAACGGCCTGAATTGAGGCGTTACCTTGTGCCTGTAAATACCGCTGCGACCCAGCAGTTATTTACGGATTGTCTGATAATCGGCAGCGGCGTTGCAGGACTGCGGGCGGCGATTGAAGCGGCAACGGGCGGCTGTGAAGTTATGCTCGTCTGCAAGAAAACGTTCGAAGACAGCAATACCTGGCATGCTCAGGGCGGAATCGCATCGGTGCTGGGGGCTGATGACAGTTTCGCTTCACACATAGAAGACACGCTGACAACAGGCTGCGGAATATGCGACCGCGATACCGTCGAGCAGGTTGTAAAAGACGGCCCCGGCCTTGTAAAAGAGCTGCTTGACTGGGGCGCCGAATTCGACAGGACAAAAAACGGTTCAATTTCGGTCACGCTTGAAGGCGGCCACAGTCACGCGCGCGTCGCTCACGCACTGGGCGACAATACCGGCAGAGCAATCGCGCAGGCACTTAGAAACAAAGTCAGACAGCTTGATAATATAACTCTTACCGAAAATTACTACGCAATCGACCTTATCACAAACGACGACGGAGTATGTGTCGGCGTAATCGGACAGACCCACAAGGGAACACTGGAAATTATCTGGGCAAAGACGACCATTCTCGCCACAGGCGGCGCAGGCAAACTTTACCGCGAGACAACCAATCCCGATGCCGCCACCGGCGACGGTCTTGCAATCGCTGTCCGCGCAGGTGCGGTTCTGCGCGATATGGAGTTTATGCAGTTTCATCCTACGACGCTTTACATCGCAGGTGCATCGCGGGCGCTGATTACCGAGACACTTCGCGGCGAAGGCGCTATCCTGCGGGACGTAAATCACAATGCATTTATGGCTGAATATCATCCCGACGCAGAACTTGCGCCTCGCGATATCGTCAGCAGAGCTATCCTTCAACAAATGCTTAAAACTGATTCGACTCATGTATTTCTGGACGTCAGGCACATTGACAAAGATTACCTGGCGAAACGATTCCCGTTTATTAGCGAACTTGTCGCAAGTTTCGATATTGACGTAAGCAAAGACCTCATACCTGTCCGTCCCAGCGCCCATTATATGGTCGGCGGAGTCAAGACAGACAGTCTGGCACGGACAAATATTGAAAATCTTTTTGCCTGCGGCGAGGTCGCCTCAACCGGCCTGCACGGCGCAAACCGGCTCGGCAGCAATTCATTGCTGGAAGGTCTTGTGTTCGGCAGAATTGCCGGCCGTCAGGCGGCAGACCGGTGTAAACAGACCAACGGCGCAGCCGGACTGCGAAAATTCCGTTATGACATACCACAATCCGACAGAAGCAGACTCGATACCGCTGATGTGCTCAATTCACTGAAGTCGCTTATGTGGCGAAATGTCGGCATAATCCGTTTTGCAAAGCCTCTTGTCGAGGCACAGGAGATTATCAGCTTCTGGCAGCGATATGTACTGGACAAGGTTTTCGACTCGGCCCAGGGCTGGGAGTGCCAGAATATGCTGACCACCTGCCTTATGATGGCAAAGGCGGCCCAGATGCGAACCGAGAGCAGAGGCGTTCATTACCGCGGCGATTTTCCCCAGACAGACGACGCAAAATTTAAAACCCACATCGAATTTACATAAAATATATCACAATTTCAAACTGACTCTGTCCCAACTGTCGGCAGAGACGGAACATTACCCGTCCGGGGAGGCGCTTTTTCTATAACCCGCATTGTTTTCCACTTGCCGGCAAGGAAACGCAGGAAAAATAATATCGCCAGCGCACAGACATAAGTTGTCAGAGCAACCCACGCTGCATAAAGTCTCGCCCTGCCATGCAGGAAAGTTACAGCCGCCCAGCTCGGCATAACCATCAATAACCAGTTGAGAAAAATGGAAACCCACATAACAAATCTTGTGTCTCCTGCGCCTTTGAGCGCACCTGAAAAAATAATATTCCCCGTATCAAACAAACAATAGAAAGCCACAAAACAAAGCAGTTTCTCAACAATCGGCCTGACCGCCTCAAACTGTTCCGGAGAAGCCTGCAGCTTGTAAGGCAGCATGAAAATCTGCGGCACAAACCAGTACCCAATAGCTACAATGGTCATATAGCCGAAAGTAATATACGCTGCCGATATGGCGGCTTTCTGAGCGATTTGCGGTTTACCGGCTCCCAGCGACCTTCCGACAAGTACACTTGTCGCTATGCCGAAACCTATCATCGGCATAAAGGCAAGAGTATTAATTCCAAATGCCATCGACGAGGCGGCAAACGATACCGGGTCAATTCTGCCGATGAAAACCACAAAAAGCGAAAAACCTAATATGTCGAGCATAAACTGCACGCCGCTGGGCAGGCCGAACTTCATTAATCTGCCGAAAAGTTTAATATCAGGTCTGAAAATTGCTGTGCCGTAATTTTTACGGTTTGCCGACAGCAAAAATATGACAAAATAAATTACGCAGCCGGTTGCATTTGAGATAACAGTTGCTATCGCAGCGCCGCCGATGCCCCATTCGGGAAAGCCTAATTTGCCGAAAATCATCGCATAATCCAGCACAATGTTCACCGCCGTTCCTGTAACATCGACCCAGAAAACAGTCCAGGTTTTTCCTCTACCGGTAAGAAAACAGGAAAGCGAAGAGCTAAGCAGTCCCGGCATCGCACCTATCAGCAGGATTCTGAAATATATAAGCTCGAAACCAGCGATTTTCGGCTCATGACCGACAAAAGCGATAATCTGTTTGTCAAAAAACGCGACCGCCGCCATAAGCAAACCGGCAAAAACAGAGAAATAAACGCTCTGCCAGACGGCCGGCCCGATGCGGTTTTTCATATTCGCACCGTCATACTGCGAGACAAATGTATTCGCATAAGTAGCGGTGCCGAGGAAAAAACTGAAAAACACAAAATTAAGTATCCCACCCTGAAACGCCGCCGACATAGCATCGCGGTCGTACCACATCAAAAACACCCTGTCGATAAAAAGCTGCAGAGTATACGCAGAAGTGCTTAAAATCAGCGGAAAGGCGATTTTCAAAACCTGCCCCGGCCCGCCTTCATTTATGTTGATTTTTTCAGGATTTTCTTTCATTATGGTTCTGTAAGTTCAGCCCTTGTTATGTTAATCTGAATTTTACTTTTTTTCAAAATAATTATGATTGAAACAGACATTTGTATAATCGGCGCCGGAGCAGCAGGTCTGACGGCCGGCTGTTTTGCAGGCTCAAAAAAAGTCGTTATCGTCGAATCAAACACAACTGCCGGCAGAAAACTTTTGTTGACAGGTCGAGGCAGATGCAACCTGACACATACCGGAACAACAGATGAAATTATAAAGGCATATAACCCCTTTGACAGGTTTGTTCGTCATTGTATATATGAATTTCCGCCGCAGAAACTAAGGGATTTTTTTCATAGCCGAGGTCTTGAAACAATTGAAGAGGAATCCGGCTGCATATTTCCCAAGAGCCAGCGTTCGAGCGATATTAAACGAATACTGCTTGAAGAACTTAAAAAATTAGACGTTAAAATATTTTACGGCAAAAAGGTCCTGTCGGTAAAAAAAGACAGGGATACTTTTACAATACCTTTGGAAAAATTTGAAATTTCAGCAAAGTCTGTAATAATCGCCACAGGCGGGGTAAGCTGGCCGCAGACAGGTTCAACCGGCGACGGTTATAAACTTGCCGAAAGCTTCGGACATAATATCATAACGCCAAAGGCCTGCCTTGTGCCGCTTATTACGGCGGAGAAGTTCTGCGCATCGCTTGCCGGCGTAGGAATAAAAAATGCTGAGATAAGCTGTGAAATCAACGGCAAAAAAGTTTCCGCAGCAGGTCCGATGATTTTTACACATAACGGCATCGGCGGACCTGCGGTATTCGACTTCAGCAGACTTATCGCAGAGCGGCTCACTAATAATTTGAAAATATCTATTGACCTTTTGCCGGAAATAAAACCTGATGAGATTGATAAAAAAATCAGCGATTCTTTTAATCAAAACCCCAAACGAAATATCGTTTCAGCTCTTTCGCAATTTCTGCCAAAAGCCGCTGCTCAACAGATATGCCTCGAAAACCGGCTGGACAAAATTCAGGCCGGTCAAGCAAGCAAACAGACCAGAAGAATTATCGCGGGCAAACTGAAAAATTTCGTGCTTTCTATTGTTTCAACCGAACCGATAGAACGGGCAACCGTAACCAGAGGCGGCGTTGATACGGCGCAGATTGACCCTAAAACCATGCGGTCAAGGCTGTGCAGCGGCCTGTTTTTTGCCGGCGAAGTAATCAATGTTGACGGTCCCTGCGGCGGATATAACCTCCAGTTCGCCTTTTCCAGCGGTTTTCTGACTGGAAAATCCGCTGCGGAGTCATTAAGATAATTATAAGTTTTTAATTATGAGTTTGTAATTGGCTGATAAAAAAGAAAAATTGAAGATATTATTTTTGTGCACCGGCAATTCCTGCCGCAGTCAGATGGCCGAAGGCTGGGCTAAAAAGCTTAAAGGCGACCGGATAGAGGCCTTTTCAGCCGGCATAATCCCTACAAAGGTTAATTCGCGGACAATACAGGTTATGGCCGAAGCCGGTGTGGATATTTCCGACCATTATTCAAAACATGTCAACGAATTTAACGGCATTGATTTTGATTATGTAATAACGCTTTGCGACTACGCCAGGGAATTTTGCCTTTTATCAGGCGGCAAAGCAAAACTTGTGCATAAACCCTTTGCGGACCCGACAGTCCTCATGGGTGCAGAAGAAGTAATAATGAACAGTTTCAGGAAAATACGCGATGAAATCAGGGATTTCGTCGTGACTTTGCCTGACAGTCTCGAACAGGAAAAACATGACTGACAGCGAAAAATTAAGACGTTTCGGCCTCGATAAGATAGCATTACTGCTTCTGCTTCTGGCAGGTTTTTTCTTTGCAGAACTGATTGTCTCTTCGCGGGGCAATTTCAAACTGTCTAAACCAGTCTCGCTGCAGGGCTGCGGCCTGGCTGTCGCTGTTCCTACAGGCGGCGGTTTTAGGCGACTTTCAGACGGCTTCGAATATAATGCTAATGAATTTCAGCTGTCCTGTGTTCTGCAGATAGACAACGATGAGGGCGTAATAATACACTGGGAGTATTTTATTGTGCCGTTTGAGACAACGGTTGATGAAAGATTCCAAACCCAGGCTTCGGTCATCGGTGGAACTATCGAAGAAACCGGCTCAGAAAAGTTTGGACAATTCGCCTTTGATTATGCCAAAATTGTTTCCGATTCGCCGGACAAGTCCGGCAAAACGACAACATTACTTTTCAGCGGAATAACTCAACTGCCTGACGGCAGAACCCTGACACTTGAGGTCGCTCAAAAGGGTCAGAATGTCGACCTTGCCGAAAAAATCTTCAGGTCTCTTGCAGCATCAGTAAATTTTACACCTGATAACCCCCTGGCCGACGGCCGTAAATTGCTGGATAATTTCCGGCAAAAGGACCTTGCAGATATTGTGCAAAAAAAAGGCCGGCAGAATTACTACTACATAAAAAATTATACAGGGCAGGCTCTGGGCTTTACTACCGATGCCATCAGCTTAAAGACCGACAGGCGTGACGCCAATTCGCTTACGGCAGCCAGCCTGTATTTCCTCCATTCAGGCATAACTTCCCTCGCAGAACAAAGTCTGTTGCGCTGCGACCCAAACCTTCAAAATTTCAAATGGATAAGTCAGCAGAGCAACCTCCTGATTAACCGCGATTTAATTACAAGCATCGAACTTGACCGGGAAGGCACAGTTACTGTTAAACAAGAAAATACTGTGCAAAAATTTGCTTTTACTTCAACAATGCTGCCGGAAATGCTTTTTGATGCCTTCATTGAAAGTTTTCTGCAAAGCAGCTTTGACTCCGTTATGGTCGATACAATTCTGTCGGACGGCCGAATTACTCCGGCTCTTATCACCAGAACCGAGCTGCAAAAGCCCGCTGAGCCGAATGTTGCTTCTGCCGTCAAGATTGCATTTTCCGGTATAGATGCAAGTCAACAGATAATATATTTTGACAGCAACGGTGAAATCCTGCTCAGCGAGGTGCGCGGCAAGATTTCATACAAACTCGAAAGAACGGAAAAAGACCGTCTTGCCGCAGATTTCCCCGGCTGGCTTGAAAAACTGGAGCAGATTGGACAGTACATCCTGAAAAACCCAGGGACTGAAAAGGAGTAGAAAATGGCGGATATTTATGATTCTATCATCATAGGTGCCGGGCCGGCGGGCCTGGCAGCAGCGCTCTATAACGCAAGGGACAGGCTGCAAACTGTCGTTCTGGAAAAATTCTATGCCGGGGGCCAGATATTAAACACCGACAGGATAGAAAACTATCCGGGCTTTGAAAACATCTCCGGCCCGGACCTGATTGAAAAAATGAGGAAACAATCCGAGAATTTCGGCGCCGAATTCAAAATCGGCTGTGAAGTGAAAAATCTTGCCCGGCTTTCAGACGGCAAAATACAGGTAAACTGCGTCAAACAGACTCTTGTCGGGCGTTCCGTAATTATCGCCTGCGGCAGCGATTACCGCAAACTCGGCGTCCCCGGCGAAGAAGAATTCAGAAAAGCAGGCGCGGGCGTAAGTTACTGCGGCACCTGCGATGCACCGTTTTTCAAAGGCAAAAAAGTAGCCACTGTCGGCGGCGGTAATACCGCTGTTGAAGAATCTCTGCATGTCGCCAAATTTGCAGCAGAACTTACTCTCGTTCACAGAAGACAGGAGTTCAGAGCAACAAAAGTGCTTTTTGAGGAGCTTACGCAGAAAGTCAACGCTCCAGATACCAATATCAAACTGAAACTTGACACTGTTGTCACGGCAATCGAAGGCAGCGGTAAAGTCGAAAGAGTCAAAGTTAAAAATGTAAAAACGGGCCAGGAAGAAATTGTGCCCTGCGACGGCATTTTTATTTTTGTCGGTACGATACCGAACACCGGATTTCTCAAAGGTTTTGTCGATTTGACGGAAGCAGGCTTTGTCAAATGCGATGTGGGTTTTCTGCGGACAAGGGTTCCGGGTGTATTTGTTGCCGGCGACTGCCGAATCGGGGCGGCAATGCAGCTTGCCACCGCTGTCGGTGACGGCGTAAATGCCGCGATGATGACCAAACAGTATTTAAGAGACCCCGCCTGGTGGAAAAAACCCATTTCAGACGCTTTGATGCCAAGCGAATGGTGAGATGAGAAATTACCTCTTTGTCAAAGGAACGTATTCTTTCTTTTCAGCAACGTTTTTATACGCCGGTCTGATGATACGTCCGCCGCTGACGTTTTCTTCAATTATATGAGCACACCAGCCTGCAACCCGCGAAATCGCAAAAAGCGGCGTGTATAACTCCGCCGGTATGCCGAGCATCCTGTAAACAAAACCGGAATATAAATCCACATTGGAGCATATGGCCTTGTCGGATTGTTTAATTTTCCTGAAAACTTCCGGCACCAGCTTTTCAACCAGGGAATAAAGATTAAACTCCCATTCGAGGTCTTTTTCCTTTGCCAGTCTTGCCGCCTGTTTTTTCAGCAGTATCGCCCGCGGGTCGGATATCGTATAAACTGCGTGACCGAAACCATAAATCAGGCCTGTTTTGTCAAACGCCTCACGATTAATGATTTTCGCAAGGTAATCAGCCACTTCGCCCTCATCGTCATAATTTTTGACATTTTGCTTGATGTTTTCCATCATCTCTACGACCTGAATATTTGCCCCGCCGTGTTTATAGCCCTTCAGTGAGCCGATGGCGGCGGCAACAGATGAATAGACATCGGTATCCGCAGAGGTAACAACATGGGCGACGAAGGTCGAATTGTTTCCTCCGCCGTGCTCGGCATGCAGCACCAGGCATAAATCGAGCAGTTCCGCTTCGGTTTTGGTATATTTTTTATCGGCTCTCGTGAGCATCAGAAAGTTTTCAGCGGTTGAAAGTTTTTCATCCGGACTATGAATGTAAAGACTCTGGCCGTCATAGTAGTGAATCTTCGCCTGATAACCGTATGCCGCAAATACCGGGAACCTGGCAATCAATCCGATGCACTGCCGCAAAACATTCTTGAGCGAGCGGTCTTCCGGATTTTTGTCGTAGGAATAATAGGCCAGAACGCTTCGCGCCAGCTTATTCATTACATTACTGCTGGGCGCTTTAAGAATCATATTCTCGGTAAATCCTTCGGGAAGCGCTCTGTTTTTGCCTAAAAGCCGGCAGAATTTCGTCAAATCCTTTCTTTTCGGCAGTTCACCGAACAGGAGAAGATAAGCTATTTCTTCGTAACCGGGCCGTTTTTCCTTCTGGAAACCTGCAACGATATCTTCTATTTCAATGCCGCGATATCTGAGCCTGCCTTCAACCGCCACCTTTTCTTTTTCACTGATAATATAGCCGTGAACGTCGCCAATCTCCGTAAGGCCGACAAGAACCCCTGTGCCGTCTGCATTTCGCAGGCCCCGCTTGACACTATACTGCTCGTAGAGCTGCGGCTCAATCTTGTTGTTCTGCTTTGCGAGCCTCGTAAGCTCCATCAAAAACGGGTCTTTGAGCATCTTTTCCGGCACAATCTCTTCGATATCCGGTTTTACAGACTCTGCCATTTTCTCACCTGTTAATAAGATTATCGGTTGACGCCCGGTCTTGTGACAAGGCGACATAATATAACTGACAGGAAAAACTTATGCAAGAGCCAAACTTATGTATGCAGAGGTTTTCTTGACATTCCGCCCTTCTTCTGGGATACTACATTTTTGTAGTTTTTAATTTTTAATCTTTAATTTTTTTAATTCTTTTTTATGCCTTTAGGCAAAATCAACAAGTTTCTCATAAAAATCTTCGGCTCGCGAAACGAAAGGCTTGTCAAGAGCTATATGCGCATTGCCCGCCAGGCTATCCGTTATGAGGAGGGACTAAAAGCTCTTGATGATGAGGCGTTAAAGGCGCAAACGGCGGAATTTAAAGACCGTCTCGCAAAAGGCGAAACTCCGCAGCAAATCCTTCCAGAAGCCTTTGCCATTGTCCGTGAAGCGGCAAGAAGAAATGTCAATATGCGTCATTTTGACGTTCAGCTCCTCGGCGGCAATGTTCTGTATGACGGCAAAATCGCCGAGATGGCGACCGGCGAAGGAAAAACCCTTGTTGCTACCCTTGCCGCATATCTTGTTCATCTTACGGGAAGGAAGGTGCATATTGTTACCGTCAACGATTATCTTGCCAAACGCGACGCCGAATGGATGGGGCCGATTTATAAGGCGCTGGGTCTTACCGTCGGCGCAATCCAGGCCGATATGGACACCATCGGCGATGAACGGAAAGGACAATATGCCTGCGATATAACTTACGGCACAAACAATGAGTTCGGCTTCGATTACCTGCGCGACAATATGAAACTCTATGCCGAACAGCTCGCACAGGGCCCTCTCGAATACGGCATCATCGACGAGGTTGACTCAATTCTTATCGACGAGGCCAGAACGCCGCTGATTATATCAGGCCCCGCTTTCGACGATGTCAGCAGATACAAAAAGGCCGATGTCATCGCAAAACAAATAATAAAAATGCAGAGCGAATACGACCATATAAAGCAGCAGCTTGACTCGGCACAAAAAACAATCGCAAATGCCGAAGGCGAACTTTCGGAAGCAAAAAAGGCAAAAGATGATAATCGCCTTCAAAAAGCACGATCAGTCATCGAAAAAACCCGTTCGGAAATTGAAACCCTTCAGACCCGTCTCGCTTCTGCCAAACAATATTACGAAGTCGAATACGACCGAAAAGCGGTCCATCTCAATCACGACGGCCTGGGCGCTGCGCAGGAACTGGCCGGCGTAGGGTCATTCTTTACCGGCTCAAATATGGACTGGCCGCACCTTCTGCAGCAGAGCCTGCGGGCTTATATAGTCTTTGAAAAAGAAAAAGATTATGTGGTAATGGACAACAAGGTGGTGATTGTTGACGAATTTACTGGAAGACTGATGCACGGCAGACAATGGTCTGACGGTCTTCACCAGGCGGTCGAGGCAAAGGAAAATGTTACGATAAAAGAGGAATCACAGACGCTTGCAACGATAACCCTGCAGAATTTCTTTAGACTGTATGACCAGATAGCAGGTATGACCGGCACAGCCGCTACAGAAGCTGAAGAATTCATGCAGATATATAAACTTGAGGTCATTACCATTCCTACTAACGCACCCTGCATGCGCAAAGATGACAACGATATGATTTACAAATCTCTTAAGGAAAAATTTAACGCGATTGTCGAGGAAATCCATAATATAAGCTCTGCCGGCCGGCCTGTGCTTGTCGGCACGATAAGCGTTGAAAAAAGCGAGGCCATTTCGAATGCCCTTACCAGAAGATACGGCATAGAACATGAAGTACTGAACGCAAAGCAGCACGCGAGAGAGGCCCTTATAGTTGAAAAGGCCGGCCAGCAGCATACCGACCGCGAGGGAAATCTTCGCGGTAATGTTACAATCGCCACAAATATGGCAGGCCGCGGAACAGATATAAAACTTGGTACTGGCGTTGCCAAAATCGGCGGTCTGCAAATTGTCGGCACAGAGCGCCACGAGGCAAGGAGAATCGACAATCAGCTCAGAGGCCGCTCAGGACGACAAGGCGACGCAGGTTCAAGCCAGTTCTTTTTGTGTTTTGATGACGACCTTTTAAAAATATTTTCTCCCGAATGGACGGTGAAAGCCCTTTCGTGGGTCGGCTGGGAAGAAGGTATGCCCATCCAGCACGGCCGGATAAGCAAAGGCATTGAAAAAGCCCAGAAAAGAGTTGAACAGCGCAACTTTGAAGCCCGCAAAAGCCTGCTCGATTATGACGAGGTGATGGACTATCAGAGAAAAATCTTCTATTCGCGCAGAAGGCATATAATCAGCAAAACAGACCTTAAGAAAATGATAACTGAAATGATTGAATCAACCATCGAAAAGGCCTGCGTTGATATGCTTAAGGAAAATTACTGTTTTATCTGCATTGCCGAATGGGCAAGAACAACTTTCGGCGCAGATATAAACCCAAAACGCCTCAATGGCCTCGATGCCGAACAAATCGAAGAGCTTGCGAAGAAAAATACAAAAAGCGAAGCTGCAAACAACATTTCCATTACGCTCGGCGAATATCTGGAAGATTTTGAAGACAAAAACACCTGGAACATCGATGCCCTGTGCAAATGGGCGATGAGCACATTCAGCGTGAATCTTTCGGCCAATAAAATCAGGCAAATGACCGCAGAGCAAATTGAACAGAATCTCATCGAAGCATCCGCAGAGCAGATTGACAAAAAAGACTGCTCAATCCTGACCGAATTCCTCAACCCCGATTTCGGGATTAAGGCATTTGCCGGCTGGGTAAACAATAAATTTACCGTAAAGCTCGACGTAAACCAGCTTAAAACTCTAAAACCATCTCAGATTCGGGACGAACTTTCCAGGCAGATTCAGGCCGGATACAACCGGCGTGAAATTGAATATCCAATCGAATTCGCAATGAGTATAACTTACCGCCCCGACAGCATAAACGTTTACTCATTTGAAAATCTTGCCAAATGGACAAACGAAAAATTCGGCGCCAGTTTCTCCGCCTCATACTTTCAGAACACCTCCCCGGCCGCTGTTCACAGGGAACTGCTGAAAATCAGCGAAGACTATCACAAAACGGGGCTGGAAAAAGAAATTGATGAAAAACTTGCCAACCTTACCGCCCAGCAGCTTGCCGAGTGGGGAAACAAAAGATTCAAGGCCGAACTCGAACCCGCTGAGCTTGAGGAAAAAGAGATTGCCAGAGAAAAACTGCTTGCGGCCGGCAAAGATTTTCTGCGAAGCGAATTGTCGGAGCTTGAAAGGTATGTCCTGCTGCAGATATTCGATTCCGTATGGAAGGACCATTTGTATTCGATGGACCATTTGAAGGAAAGCATTTTTATGCGGGCCTATGCCGAGAAAGACCCGAAAATCGAATTCAAACAGGAAGGCTTCCGGATGTTCAGTGAAATGCTCGATTCGATAGAAGACAAAGTAACCGACATCATTTTCAAGGTCCGCCTTGATTCGGGCACAAGAGCAAGAAGTGTCTGGCAGGCGGGACAAACAAAACACGAGGAGGTCAGCCAATTTGAAATGGCCGAACAGCAGCGTGCGGCAGCACAGGCCCCGCAGGGCGAAGCAACGAAAGTTAAACAGATAGTGCTCGAAAAACCCAAAGTCGGCAGAAACGACCCCTGCCCGTGCGGCAGCGGAAAAAAATACAAAAAATGCTGCGGCAAAAACGCCTGATTTATCTTATTTTACCGCTTTCTTATCGCCTTTCTTTGTCTGTTTAGCTTTAGGCTTTATTGCTGCATCAGGCCCGATTTTAGCTGCAGACCTGTTATCTTCCTTAGTCAATGGTATCCCATCAAGTTTCGGCTCTATCTTACTCAAATCCAGCCCGAAAGCTTCAAGTATTGTCGGAGCCACATCCTGCCTTCTGCCGTCGCGGATGATATTCTTTGCATTGGTCGCAAGGAAAACATAAGGTGCGTTATTGTGACCGGTCTGGCCTTCATCAAAACCATGGTCAGCGGTTACATAAATAAGCGTCTTACCATAGATGCCCAATTCTTTTAATTTGTCTATGATTTTTCCCGTCCACAAGTCATTTGATATTAGTGCATCGTTATATTCTTTTGAGTTTTCTCCGGATTTGTGTCCCGAATGGTCAACCTCGGCAAAATGTACAAAGAAAAAGAATCTTTTGTTCTTGTTTTGCTCGATAAGCTCTATTGCTCTTTTGCCGACTTTTTCGTCAAGTACCAGACCATTTTCAAAAAGGTCTGTATTTTTGCTCATATTATAATACGGCTTGCCAGGAACAAAATAATACTCAACACCATTGACGTCGATGATTTGGCCATCAGGTTTCTTCTTTTTGCCCTGTTTGTTGATTTTGGGCTCGGTTAATTTTTCATATTTTGCTCTGTTTTCATCGGTTATTTTTATTTTCTGCTCCGCTTCGTTATCTACGTGCCCTTTTTTGCCTATTACGGCAAGCGTAACTATATTAGCATCGCCAAAGTATTTTTCGAGTCTTTCTCCTATGGTCAGCCCTTCCGGTATCGATTGATACTTGCTGTTGCTGTAAACGCCGGTTACAATCGGATAATATCCGGTTAATATTTGCGACCAGCCGGCCTTTGTATCTGTAGTACCTTCTATGTCAATATTTACCAGTTTTCCTTCGCTGCTTAACTTTTTGAGCGTCGGCAGTTGTCTTTTTTCGAGTGTTTCGAACACATGCGCCCTCTGTGCGCCGTCCCAGCCGATGAGGATAACATTCTTATCCGGCACAGCAGCGCTTAATAACGAGCATAGGAAAACCAAGCAATAAATCAATACGCTGAACTTCCATTTTGCTGTCATCTGAAAAACCTCCCTAACTTGAATTTTCTGGTTATAGTTTCACATAAGAATCAAGACGAATAGAAACTGATTTTATTGCGGAAAATTGTAAAAATATTATTTTTCTGTTTTTCGTATCCATTTGTAACGAAAGATTTGCCTGATTTTGTCTGTAAATGACACACCCATCTTTTGCGTTGAAGTGGAAAATTCCATCTTTTCCATATAATTTGATGTCGTTTTGGGTTTAAATAACGAAGAAATAGCGGTTATTAACCTTAGCAGGAATGAAATTCCACAATTTTCAATTTTAAATTTTAAATTTTCTATTCTTCTCATCTTACCACAGCCATTTTTGTCGCAGCCAGAAGTTCGACGCCTGTTTTGCTTTCAAATTTCTGCTGTTCGAACAACTGGTGCCTCTGCAGGATTCGCGGGGCATCGGCATAATACCTTTTAACCGCCTCTATCCCCCCTTCTGCAGGGCCGGCTGTTTTATAATCAATATCCAAAAGCCATCTGCTGAACTGGTCATTATATTCAGCCGGGAAAATCAACGCGGTAACAAATTTTTCATTGCTGTATTTTGCAAGATGAACCTTTGCCCTTGCAGGCGGTGCTGTTTTTACAGCGGAGTTTATTAACCTTTTGAAATCGCCTTGGGCGATATTTTTATCAAACTGATAGAAAAACATTCCCGTCTCAAGCTGGAAAATCTCGCTCGGCACACCCTTAAGCTCCATTTTGCCGTCCGGATATGCGTTATAAATCCTGTAAACCTTTACATCTTTGAATTTCTCGCTTTCGAGAAGCTGGGCCACTTCATCAGCGGTAAAACCAACTCCGCTATGGTCGCCAAAATCAACCACATAAAGGTCAATATATCTGTCCGGATTTTTTATTTCAGGCAGTTTCATATTCTTAATTACCCATAATCTTATTGGTGATAATTTATTTTGTATAGTTTCTCAAGCATCTGCCTGACATCTCTATAACATTTATCAAAAGAATCGGCGGTACGCGCAGCACTCATATCGAAAAGAGCCGTAAGTGCCGGTTGATCTGTTGTCTCTTTATAACTTCCACCTGATGGCATTTGACGACTCAACCATTCTTTTGCACCGCGAATAGACTCCGGATATTCCGGCGGCTTAAGATTATTCGGCAACCCTCTTCTGCCGCGTAGGGAATCAGCAGCGGCTAAAAACCATGCCTCAAATTCTCTTTTTGCAAAAATTACGGAAATAGGTATATCATTTCGTACTGCCACTGCACGTTTGAGCAACGCAGGCCCATCTTGGGCAGGACAGCCATCATCGCAATCAATAATTATAACAATGCCACCTCTTGCTTGGAGTTTATTAGCTGCCAATACGACCGTTCGTTCAAGCTCTTCCTCCTTTGAAAGACGGCTGGCAGGCACTCGAAAAGGCGACAAAACTTTTGGTACAAAATTAGGAGCAATATCCAGAGCAATTCTCCTAATTAGGATAGGAACCGCTTCGCATTCACCATAACCTTCTACTATTGCAGCAATTTTAACTTCGGTCATGGTTGATAATCCGCAAAAAGTTCGAGCTGATTCGAAATTGTCATACTTACAGAGTCTTCGTCTGGCTCAATTTGATTCAAGCGAAGCAATTCTCCCGCCGTATATAGCCTTTCCCTCACGGCTTTTCTGCCTGCCTGGTCTAATGGCCCTAACCTGGTTTCTCCGTTTTTATTTACTACCGCTAAAATACTGTCATCGCAAATATCCTTATCATCCAGCAAATCAGGACTGTGGCTGGTAACCGCAATTTGCATTCTTTTGGATGCTGAACATAAACCATCTCTAATTATTCCTGCCGCACCAGGATGTACAGCAACCTCTGGCTCCTCAATCCCTACAAATGGAACTTTTTTTGTTTGGAAAAGTGCCGTTAGAACACCAAGAGCCCGTAATGTACCATCAGACATATTCTCTGCCGTAAATCGCCAGGGATCTTTATTTGTCCCGACAAGTTGGTAAAATTCTAGAGTTTCTTTTTTCCCTACATGTTGCACTTTAACGTCTTGTATACCTGAAACAACTTTTGACAAAAACTCTACAACTTGGTCCCTTACTTTTTTGTTTTCCTTGTCCATTACACTTAGAACACTCGACAGATTGCTTCCGTCTCGCTTTAGAACTTCACCAGTATCAGGAGTTTGGGGTTCGCGGATTTCATCTGGATTCAGATTATAAAAACCCATATGAGATAAAGCGTCATATAAGGGTCTGAATTCAGCTAAACCCGATGCTGCAACCAGATACAACCGGTCTATTACCGCTGGCGGGCCTACTTTAAAGCTCTTGTTTTTTAGCAAACCACCTTCAACCTTATAGAAGTGTCCTTCTTCCAGTTTAAATTCTTTGTTAAAAATTTTACATTCCTCCTGTTGAACTTCAAATCCACCTTTCTTTTGCGAGCCCACACGAAATGCGTACATTCCCTCCGTCCCGTTTGGAAGCTTCCAATCCAACCGTATCCCAAAATGAGTTGGATGACCTGATGAACGCCGTCTCACCTCATTTATTCCACCCCGCTCCCTTAGTGCATGCTCAAGAGAAGTGTTCAGAGATTCGGCCACTAAACGCAGAGCATCCAAGAAGTTGCTTTTACCTGCTCCATTTTGTCCTACCAAAAATGTCAACGAACCAAGTGGAACTGAGCATTCTTTGATACTCTTATAATTGTTGAGAACTACACGTTTAAGAAAAACGGGGTCATTCATATTAACCTCCGATACTGAAATTAAGATACTCACTTATTTGATTTCTATTCCTACGAATTTGCGTTTGCCGACCTGAATAACCATACTATTGGTAGGTATAATTCCGGCATTAGGGACATTTACAAAATCCTTCATAACTTGTTCTTTAAGTCTTCCTTCAAGAGACGCCCATGTTAGAAGATCGACATCTTTATCAAGTATATTTTCGAGCAGCGTTTTTAAATCTAAATACCTTCTGTAAGTAGTCTTGTTAAATTTGACGACAATATCCACGTCGCTGCCGGCTCTCATATCTCCTCTTGCGGCAGAACCAAAAAGGCCAAGTTGTTTTACACCAAGCCGCTTTAGCTGCCGACGATGAGACCGCAATTCCCTTAGAATCGGTTCAGTCTTAAAATCATCTCGAACTCTCTTGGTTCTATTTTTTCTTGCGTTGTTCATAATTTTGCCTATTCAACAAAATGTAAGCTTAATTTATATAACCGAAAGTTTTGCGAATTTAAGCTTTCCGGCACGGACAACCATTCCATTCATTGGCGTTATTGATTTATTTGGGTCGGTTATCTTTTCACCGTCTATACTCATCCCGCCGCCGGAGATAAGTCTTTTTGCCTCGCCTCCGCTTGTGACAAGATTACAATGGACAAGCAGTTTTGCGGCTGCGACGGGCTGTGCGGAAATTTTTACCTCCGGCATATCTTCGGGCATTTGTTTTTGAGCGAAAACCTTTTCAAATTCCGCGGCAGCTCCTTCCGCTGCAGTCTGATTATAAAATTGCGCAACAATTGTTTTGCCAAGCAGGACTTTCGCCTGTTTCGGATGAGTCTTCTGGGAATTGACAAGTTCCTTTACTTTTTCAGAAGGAATATCCGACAGCAGTGTAAAATAGTTTTCCATCATATCATCGCTTATGCTCATAATTTTGCCGAACATATCTTTCGGCTCATCGGTTACGCCGATGTAATTACCTTTTGATTTGCTCATTTTTTCCTTGCCGTCAAGTCCGACAAGTATCGGCATAGTAATTACAATCTGCGGTTTTTGTCCGTTGATTCTCTGCAGGTCCCTTCCGACAAGGTTATTAAAAGTCTGGTCTGTTCCGCCAAGCTCGACATCGGCCTTTACCATAACGGAATCATAACCCTGCATCAGAGGATACAAAAATTCATGCATACTGATAGCATCTCCCGCCTTATAGCGGATTTCAAATGTATCCCGTTCCAGCATTCTCGCGACAGTTATCGAGCTTGTAAGTTTTATAATATCGGCAAGTCTCAAATCAGCTAACCATTCGCTGTTTGGCCTGACTTCAAGTTTATCTTTTGAAGTGTCAAGAACTTTACCTGCCTGCTGGATATAAGTCTTTGCGTTTTTTTCAATCTGTTCAGGCGAGAGCATCGGCCTTGTGGTATTCTGTCCTGTCGGGTCGCCTATTCGAGCGGTATAGTCGCCTATAATCAGAACGGCCTTATGGCCCATATCCTGAAATTGTCTCATTTTCCGCATTACAACGGTGTGCCCGAGATGAATATCAGGCGCGGTAGGGTCCATACCGAGCTTGACGCGAAGCTGACGCTTTTCTTTTGCTGCCTCGGCAAGCCTCTCGGCAAGTTCATTTTCGTTGAAAATCTCAACCGTGCCGCGTTTAAGCTGTTCAACCTGTTTGTTTATATTTTCTGTCATAAATATTTCTAAAAGGAAGGGTATTCTAATCTAAAGTCTGTCTTCAATCAACGGAAATGATTCAGGGTAAAATTGAGATTAGAACTGTTTTTTGCTGTCCAGCAGGAAATTAACCGGCCCGTCATTTGACGCGGTAACATCCATATACGCGGCAAAAACCCCCTTTTGCACTTTAAGTCCCTCTGTTTTTACAAGCTCAACAACTTTCTCATAGAGCCTTTCGGCACAGTCCGGCTGGGCAGCCAAATCAAAGCCAGGCCTTCTGCCCTTTCTGCAGTCGCCGAAAAGCGTAAAATTGCTCACAATCAGCACCTGCCCTGCCGCATCCTTTACGTTTAAATTCATCTTGTCGTTACTGTCTGCAAAGACCCTAAGATTGATAATCTTGTCGGCAATAAAAACGGCATCTGTTTCATTATCCTCCCTGCCCACACCAAGATACACAAGCAGACCTCTGCCAATCTGTCCGACCAAACCGGCGTCCACTGTAACTTGTGCGTTTTTTACTCTCTGAACTATAGCTCTCATTTTTTATCATCTTAAACAACATCAGCTTTGCAGTCAATTGCGCAAAATGTGCAAAAATCCCCCTTCGTTCGATAAAAAAGCCGATTACGAAAAACAATCGGCTTTTTTTATAAAAAAATATCACGAAACCGGATTTTTCTCTTGCATTTATGTTTGCGTTATGATATAATTATCGCAGAATTGGGGATAGGTGAAGGGTTGTTGTATATAGTGTTTTGTTATCCAACTTGGTTTTAGCTTCTCACACTGTTTTACAACATTGATGCACAAGCAAATCTTTATTGTTTAAGCGAGAGAAGAGTTATTGAGCAGAGATTCTGCGCGCGTTTTTAAAGCGTTAAAAATAACTTCTTATTGAAAAGTAAGACATGATAGCAAAAAGACTTTCAGCTTTTCTCGCTGTTATATTCGCTGCGACGGCCGTCCCGGCCTTTGCTGATACAATTTCACAGACAAAGTTTTTCACCGGCATACCCAATATGAATGGTGCGTTCTCCTTCAATCAATTCGATAACCACAGCAGCACCTGGGACCTGCAATCCATCGAAATTTCATTTACTTTACAGGCAAGCGGCGGATATCTAAAGCTCGACAACGACAGTCTTGAGCCCGCTTCAGTTTCATTTCAATTTGGTGCCGGCGGGGTACTAAGCTCCACCGACGTAAACTTGTCGAATTCTTTAAATCAGCCTGTCCCCGGCCAGGTAACGGTCTATGACAGCCAGACATTTAGTCTTGCCCCTGATAATGGCGATGGTCCGTATATTTACGACCCATCCCCTCCTGATGGAAACCTCTACAACGGCCGCATTCTAACAGATACAGGCCTGGATTTCGTAGGAAACTACTACTGGGGCAAAGGAGGTAAAGGCTTTCTGGGAACAGGCACCTATAACATAAACTACTCTGTCTGGCAGCATTTCCAGTTGGACTCCACCGGCGGGGTAACACATATGTCTATTCCCGCCAATGCATCCGGCATGGTAACCGTGCTTTACACCTACAATGCCACTCCTGAACCTGCGACGATTGCCCTGTTCGGCCTTGGTGCCTTAAGTCTGGTCAGCAGGAAAAAACGTCTGCAGTTGAAAAGAAAGGAAGAACGATGAAAAAACATTATTTAATAATCATTCTTCTGATGCTTCTTTTTGTTGGATTCGTATCCGTAGATGTTAAAGCTGATTTTACGGTAGCAACGTTTGCCGACCCCTCCGGAAATAGTAATAATCCATTGTTCACTGTTGATTTTACAAGTCTGACACTCGATGGCAACTGGCCTGACACCAAAACCAATTTGACTCTGCAAATCTATGACAATAACTTTCCAAATGCATGGTTCACTATGAATGAAGTGACAATACTGTCTTCCATAGTACCAGGTACTTATTTGACCGGTCCCGGTGAGATTAGATTTTACAAGGACAACACCAACACAAACCCATTAATAGTTATTGACTTTAATAATGGTACTGTGTCGCAGATTAACTTCGGCGCAGGTAGTGAATTTAACGCCGAAAATGTGACTATTACAGGTTCCCAAATCATAGGTTCACTTTCACAGGAATCATTTTCTTTCAGCTTCGCCAACACGGCAATATTACCGGGGGGCCATAGCGGATTTACCGCTACGGCGGCATTTACTTCTTCAGCGGTCCCGGAACCTGCAACGTTTTGCCTGCTCGGCCTTGGTGCTTTAAGTCTGGTCAGCAGAAAAAAACGTCTAAAGCCAAAGAAAACAACAAGCACAAGCATAAAAAAGCATTATTTAATACTCATTTTGCTGGCGTTTCTTTCTGTCGGGTTCATATCCGTCAATACCAAAGCCGTTCCTCCAAGTTTTACGGTAGCAACATTTGCTGACCCATCACCAAACAGCAATAATCGCTTATTCACAGTTGATTTTAACAATATGAAACTCAATGGCGGATGGTCCGACAGCCAAAACGGTTTAACCCTTCAAATCCCTTATAACGGCCACCTCTTTCAAAATGCGTGGTTTGATATGAATGATGTTACAATAACATCCAAGACTTTGACGCCATGGGGGCCATTTGGCCAGACCGGTCAGGGCGAGATTCGATTTTACGCGGACACCAACTCGATAAGCCCATTGGTGGTCATTGATTTTAACGGTGCTCTCGTATCACCGTATGGTTTTGGCGCGAATGAAGTGCTGTTTACCGCCGCAAATGTGGCAATTACAGGCTCTGAAATCACCGGCATACTTTCACAGGAGCAATTTGCCTTCAGCTTTGCAAACCTGGCACACCTGCAGGGTAGTACTAACTGGAATGATGGATTTACCGCTACGGCGGCATTTACTTCATCAGCAATTCCGGAGCCTGCCACAATCGCTCTGCTGGCAATCGGCTCATTGTTATTCAGGAAGAAAAAATAAAATAGCAGCAGGAGATAAATATGAAGCGATTAATCTTAACGGTAAGTCTATACGTTTTGTTTGCAGCCATAAGTTTCGTATCGGCAGCGCCGCTGGAGCCGATTAATACATCAACCAATGTCTCAATTAACGGCACAGTCCATATTGGCGGCAATTTCCCTCCGCAAAACGCCAGCTATCATCAGAATGGGAGTTCGTCCGGCTTTACTTCCGGAGGCACACGATTAGCGGCCTCGGTAACAGCCGGCAATGTGCCAGGATGTCCCCATAGCGGCACAGTAGGCTCATCTGCCGGTGTAACATTCGAGCAGATTGCATTTAACGAGTACGTCCTCACTCTGTCGTCAACTGCCATAGGGCAACTATTGAAGACAGGGGCTCCGGGGTTTGATTTCGGCAATCTTGGCGGGTACTCATCTCTCAGTGTCCAAAGTGATTTCCTGATACTGGGCCAGCAAGGTGCAACATCAACAATACTGCTCAAACTTGAACATTTTGGAACTTTGTCGAGCGTCAATAACGGCAACGCGCACAACCAAGCTTTCGTAGATGTTCATGCTTCGGGCGACAGCGACGGCTTTGTTTATAACAGCGATTTACGCACCCCATACATACCTCTGGAATTTGAACGGAACGAGTTCACTGGGACTCGCAATATCACCAGGAACTGGAGTATCAATACCTATGTTGGTGAAACGATAAACCTATTCGCAAGATTCGATAGTGATATGTTCGCAAACTTAGCCAACCAGGATACTTTTAACTATATTTCTGCCGCCAGTAATTTTGATTCCGGCATCTGTCTGTATATGACTGTAGTACCGGAGCCGACAACGATTTGCCTGCTGGCAGTTGGTACTTTTGCCTTTTTGAAGAGAAAACGCAGTAGCAGTAAATTGCCCCGCCTATAGGCATAGGCGTATAGTCTTTTGACATTGTTAAAAGGCTTAACCTTTCTTTGGAAAGATTCCATTTTCCCCTTGACAAACCTCTCTATTTATGGTATAATTCGCATTGATAATTGGGGTAGGCGGAGAAAAAGGGGGTAGGAAAACTCACAAATTGGGAATTAGGAGAAAAACGCGTTATTGGGATAAGTTGGTTTTTGCGCGTTTTTCGGCATTTACCCGCTGATTAAGGAGAAAGCACCAAAGTTTTTGCGCATATTTTGCGCGCTTTTTGAGCTTTGTGCTGTTTGACAACCAGCTTTTTTAAAATTCACGCGGTTTTATTCGACTTGATACTCAGATTATATCAAGCCGGTCTTTGGTCATCTTCTATTCTGAATTTTGGCCAAAAAAAAATAGAAAAAAATAAGAAATATTCAGGATGTTAAAAAGAAGTTTACGGATGGACAAGAGAAAAAATGACGGAAGGGAAGAACATCAGAACGCAGGGAGCGATTGGAAAGGAAAAAAATCATGCAGACATTTTCTGCTCTCACCTCAGTAACACCGGTCTGTTACTGCTGTCTTTCATTTTGGTTGGATTCGTAGTTATGCCCGCCCTGGCCATACCAAATGTTGAGTTCAGTCCCGGCGGTGCCGGTGCAGGCGGCTGGTCTTATAGTCCCATTACAATTACATTTCACCAGGCTATTCGCGTTGACGGAGGGTTAGGCAATCCCAGCGATTCTCTGGTCGGTGCTTTGGTATACCTGCCCGACTTGTCCGTAAGCGGCATTCCGGGCGGACCGTATGTGCTGACTCCGGTTACCGGTATAATTTCCATCAAGAGCCCGGATGGTACAGTCACCTATTTAAGCGGTACTTTAGGTCTGGGAGATTTGGTTCCCGTCGGTACAACGGCTTTGTGCTATACCACTTTCGATGTGGATATTACCAGCATAATCGTTAACAACACCATCGGCTCGGACGCTTTAGCTGCTATTGCTGATATGAACGACCCAAAAATGGATTTTGAGCTGACTTTCCAGGGTGCGCCCAGCAAAGGTTTTAAATGGATGCTGGACAACAACAAAACAGGCAGTGATGGTTTCAGTGGTGCTATGACCGTTTACGATGACGTTCCCGAACCGGCAACAATTTGTCTGCTGGCAGCGGGTTCATTGGTATTTATCAGAAAAAATAACAAAAAATCAAAAAGAGAAAGATTATAAAAAAGTTAATTATAATCTGTTTGGCAATAGCAGCAGCTTTGCTGGCAATGAACAGTTACGTGTTCGCGACGGATGTAAATGTCGCCGTGGTGAAAAGCTGGGATGGCAACGCCCCCATATTTAACGAGCTGAACAGCATTGGCCTGACCATCAACACCTCCCTTAGAACAGCCTCCAGCTTCACCTATGATGACCTGGTAGGCACCGGCGCCGATATTCTATGGCTCAGCAACCCTGCCGGTGGAGGCCGTCAGTATTCTGATGAGGAGGTTAACGCTATTAAGCGGTATGCGAACGAAGGCCATTCGATTCTCGGAACATTTAAGGTGTTTAAAGGGTTAGGCGCCGGAGGGGTTGTTGTTGACAACCGTAAGCTGGCCCCCATTTTTGGATTGCGAGAGGACCTCAATTACAACATATCGGTGACATCGGCTGACCGGACTTTCGATATTCTGGACGCTAACCACGCTTTATTCAATAATATGCCCAATCCGTATGACAGTAACGCATATCCGTATGCTCAAGTGCCCACCGATGGCACATGGGACACGGGCGACTTCGGCTTGGCCGAATTGCTGGCACAAACATCCGACAAAAAGGGTGTAATCACCTGGTACCAGACCGCTTCCTATCATGCCATCTATATCAGCGAGATGCTGGAGGCGGAGGGTTACGGCGGCCAGATGGATATACAGTTTATTTATAATGCTTCGACTGTTGTTCCCGAGCCGTCAACGATTGCACTATTAACGCTTGGAGGGCTTGCCCTTTTCAGGAGAAAATCCTGACCGATTATTAACTTAAAAAATTTCAAGGCTGCAAGGCATCTTGCAGCCTTTTTATTTATCCGGAATTTCCTCATTTTTCAGACACATCTGAACTTTCTCAATTCTTCGAGCATCTGCTGGAAATCGCCTGGCAGCGGTGCTTCGAAGGCCATCTTCTTGTTTGTCGTCGGATGTATTAATTCAAGCTGCCAGGCATGAAGAGCAGGCCTTGCCATCAACGGTTCCTCGGGCTGGGCCTGTTTATCCTCTATCTGCCAGCGATAGACAATTTTCCCGCCATACATTTCATCGCCGACTATCGGGTGCTTGATATATGACATATGAACACGTATCTGGTGCGTTCTTCCCGTTTTTATATCAAGCTTCAGCAGACTATACCCCCGGAATTTTTCAAGAACCTCGTAAAATGTAATCGCTTCTTTGCCGATTTCGGGCCGAACGGCAAACCTTTCACGTATTACCGGATGAACGGCCAGCGGCTTGTTTATGCAGTCCGCCAAAAGTTCCGGCACGCCATGAACAATCGCAAGATAATGTTTTCTGGTAAGTCGCTTTTCAAATTGTCTTGCAATCCGCCAGTGTGCCGTATCATTTTTCGCAATAACAAGAGCACCCGTGGTGTTCCGGTCAAGTCTGTGTACTATGCCGGGCCGAAACTCTTCGCTGCCCTTCGAAAGCTGCTTTGAATGATATGCAAGAGCATTAACGAGCGTGCCTTTCTTGTAGCCCCTGGCAGGATGAACAATCAGGTCTGCCTGTTTATTGATAACGATAATGTCTTCATCTTCATAAATAATATCGAGGGGAATATTTTCCGGAACAATCTCTTTTACTTCGGGCGGCGGCACAATCAAATCCACAACGTCTCCCGGCGAAAGTTTACTGCTGGGCTTGACGTAATGTTCGTTTACAGTTACCCCCTTTTCTTTTATCAGTTTCTGGATGGTTGCTCTGCTGAATTGACTTAATCTGCCTTGCAGGTATTTGTCCACTCTGCGCTCTTTGATACTGCTGCTCACTCGCAGGGTAAGATGCTCGGCGCCTTCAGTCTGCTCAAACGGTTCCTGATTGTCCGGCTCGTTTATGTTTTCCCCTGTAAGCCTTTGCTCGTCCATCGGAAGGCTATTGAGCCGGTAAATTGAGTTCCAGGTCTTTTTGAGAACTTATGTTCGCTTCAGTCAATGGTGCCTCCAGTTCTAACGGCTTGGAAGTCTGCTGTTCGCTCTGCTGACCGGCAGGCTGCTGTATCTGGGGTTTTGGGGCCTCGACAAAAAAGACTTTCGCTTTGTAGTCACCCATGGTTTCGGTACGAAATTTTGCCCTTGCCGCAAATGAACTGCCCTGATATTCCGGCGAACTGGCTATTTTTTCATAAAGTTTTTGTGCCCCTTCAAAATCCCCCATATCTTCAAGACACAAGGCAGCTCCGTATTCGGCCATAGCCGCTATTTCAGGTTCACCTTTGGCCTTTGCAAGTGCCTGTTCGTAAACACTTTTGGCCTGTTCGAGCTGATATTTCCGCACGTCAGGTTCGGCCGGCACCGGCCGATAGTGAAGTTCGGTACGAAGAGCTTCTGCCTTTTTAATCATCGCAAGAGCGGACAAAAGCGGATTTTCCGTCTCTTCAGCAGCGGCACCAAGACTTCCTGCCGTATTGAGAAAAATATCCGAAACGCCCAGTCCCTGCACCCTGCCCTGCAGAACGGTCCCTTTTTGCCAGGCAAGCTGCTCAAGCAGTGCCGTGGTCATTACCTGCCTTTGCTCCCAGACACTCCCCTGCCTGCTGTAAAAGAATATTGCATAGGCGATAAGACCTATAACTACAATTGTTCCGACAATTATAGATGTTTGATTTTCCTTGACCCACTGCGGAAAATGTACAATCCAGTCGGCCAGTTCATTTGTTGTCAGTTCATGACGGCGTTCTGCTTTCATCGTTTACCTCTTTATTCGCTTTACTTTTTGATTTATAATCACTTATAGGTGAGCAAGATTATAGCTATTTTCCTTTTGACTTGCAATATCCGTTTTACAACACTAAAATCTTTGCTTAACGAACTGACAAACCAGACTTACAAGGAAAAACTTGATGTTTCAGAAATCTATAAGTGTTGTAAAAGCAATACTTTGTCTCATTTTTTGTTTCCTGCCTCCTGCCTCCTTTTGTTTTGCCGGGATAGACAAGACAAAATACATAACCATTGATGAAATCAGCCCCGGCATGGACGCTGTTTGTCTTACGGTTTATAAAGGCGTTGAGCCGGAAAAATTCAATCTCAAAGTCGTGGATACTATCAGGAACATAACTCCCGGCAGAAATGCGATTCTTGTAATGGGAACTGACGAAAGGTTTATCCACACCGGCCCTGTTGCTGGATGCAGCGGTTCGCCTGTGTATATAAACAACAGACTCGCGGGCGCGCTTGCCTTTGCCTGGGTCTTCAGCAAAGACCCTCTTTACGGCGTAACTCCCATAGAAGAAATGTTGCAGGCCGGCGGCTATACTCCTGATAAAGGAGTATCTTCCGCACCGCTTTTGGATTTTTCAAAGCCGATTGATCTTAAAGCAGCATATAATCAGATAATTAACTTCAGAAGTCACAGGCAGCAAATCGCAGGAAACGGAATAACTATGCTTCCCTGTCCGATGGCCACATCCCTTCCTGCCGCCTGCTTTGCGGATTCTGCCGCCACCTTTGAATCTATCGGCCTTTTACCTGTATCAGCAGCCGGCACTTCCGCAGGGCTGGCTGAATATACCAGCGTTGCAATGAAGCCCGGCGGCATACTCGCTCTGCCGCTCGTTTACGGCGATATTGAACTCAGCGCTATTGGCACAATCACTGAGGTTGCCGATGGCAGGGTTTACGCCTTCGGTCACGGTTTTCTCGGCGAAGGCCCGATTGACATGCCGATGGCAACGGGATATGTCCATACTGTCGTTGCCAATATCATAAGGTCATTCAAATTCGGTCAGCCAATCGACGTTAAAGGGGCCGTATATGCCGACCAGTCAACCGCTATTGTCGGCACAATCGGCAAAAAAGCCGCGATGATTCCTATGCGGCTGACGATAGAAAGATTCAACGACGAAAAAACACACGTATATAATTGTCAAATCGTCCGCCACCGCTATTACACGCCGCTTTTGGCCAAAATCTGCCTGTCCGGCGCCGCAACAATGCTTGGGCCTTTGCCTGCCGACCATTCCGTGCAATACAAAACCCGCATCGGCATCGAAGGTTATGAATCTGTCAGTCTGGAAAATTTTTCAAGCCTTGCCGAGCTTGAAGATTGCCTGGCCGACAGCATCGGGGCTTTGAATCTTATTATGAACAATCCTTACGACAGGCCGCCGATTTCCTCTCTCGATTTTGAGGTCAAAATACTGCCTAAGGCGGAGGTTTCGCATATATGGAGCTTTGATATATCGGACACAAAGGTAAAGCCCGGCCAGACAATAACTGCCTCAGTAACGCTCGAATCATATCTTACAGGCCTGACTAATTACAAAACCTCTCTAACTATCCCGGGTAATGTTCCGCCGGGCCAGTATAAACTCATGCTTAGTGGTTCGGAAGATTATTTGCATTTTATAACAAAAGCGGCGCCCTACAGGTATATACCTGAAAATCTGCCGAGCCTGATAAGCATCATAAACAGCCTCGCCAACACAAAAAGGAACAACCTGCATCTGGTTTTGGCTTTGCCTCCGGGCGGTATTGCGATTGAAACAGCCCAGCTGCCCGAATTGCCGCTTAGTAAAACTTTGCTTTTGAACGATGAGAAACGCTCAATGGTTACAAAACCTGCCGCACAATGGCTCGAAGAAACAATACCTGCCGATACTATCGTTCTCGACAGCAGGTCACTGGACATAACCGTACAGGAAAATTAAAAGATGAGGTCGATTATGAAAAAAGTTTTCGCTATTCTGATAATTGCTGCATTCGTCGGTGATTGCGCCGCTGTTACGAGCAAAATCGTCAAACAAAAGTCTATAGACGACTTTTCCAAAGGCAAAACTCACGATACGGTTATAAACTCCCGCGGCAATATCACTCTTGCGAATGCAACGCAGGTGCTGAGCGAGGATTTTAACAATGTCTGGGTGATAAATTCAATCGTACATACTAAAGACAGCTCAATATATATCGGCACAAGTCCGAACGGTCAAATCTTCAGGTACAAAGACGGAAAAACCAAATGTATTTACTCTTTGCAGGAGCAGCAGATAAAGGAGCCGAATAAACCTGATGAACCAAATGAGCCGAATGAACCGAATGAACCCAAAAAAATCGCTGCCAAAAAATACCTGCAGAACCTTCATATTTTCAAACTGGCGCTCGACGCCTCCGGCAAAATCCTTGCCGGCATAAGCGGCGATAAATGCCGTCTTATTCGATTTGACGGTAAAAACTTTGAAACAGTTTTTGAACCGAATGAGGCGTCATATATATTTGCGATCGAACTCGATAAAAACGGCGACATCTTTCTCGGCACAGGGCCGCACGGCAAAATCTGGCGCCTCGACAGTAAAGGCCGAAATCCTCAGCTTATTTACACCTGTAAGGACAAAAACGTCTTGTGCCTTGCCGCGGGAAAAGACGGCTTTTTGTATGCCGGAACTGATGTAAGAGGTCTCATCTATAAAATCAGTCCTCAAAAGCAAACCGCCTCGGTTCTTTACGACAGCAGCGAAAATGAGATTACCGACTTGTTGTTCGACAACAAGGGTAATCTCTTCGCAGCCGCCACTTCATACAAATCAATCAAGTCCCGGTTTAAGGAAGAGTCGGAATCAAAAGCTTTCGCTCCCGGCAGACCGGAAAATAAGGAGATGGAAGAGGGAGAAGAATCTGTGTTCCCCGCCGCCAAAGGAACATCTCTTAAAATCGCAAATACCGGCCCGGAAAACAAGCCTGCGGAAACTCCCAAGCCGCCCGAAAATCTCGAAAGAGGCCATGAATCTTCCGCAAGCCACGTCTATAAAATCGACCCGAACGGTTTTGTAACCGATATTTTCAGCAAAACCGCGGTTTTCTTTACTCTGCATTTGCACAACAATAATATTCTTGTCGGCACCGGCAATAAAGCGCAGGTTTTCAGCATCAATCCGCAGACAGAAATTGAAACTCTCATTTACGAAGACGAAGTTGCTTCCCAGATAACCGATATAATCAGTTCAGACGGCGACACGTATTTCTGCACTGCAAATCCGCCGAAGCTCATCTTGCTCAAGTCAAAATATGCCGTCAAAGGCAGTTTCGAATCTTCCCTTATTGATGCCGGCCAGCCTGCACAATGGGGCAAACTGCAGCTCGATGCCGACATACCCGACAAAACAAAAGTGCTGCTTTCCGCGCGAAGCGGAAATGTCGAAGATGTCAATGACCCGACGTTTTCCGCCTGGACGGAACCGGTAAAAATAACAACGCCGGTCGACCTTACTGTGCCGTTAGCCAGGTTCTGTCAGTATAAACTGATTCTTGAAGGCAATGGGGAAGCAACGCCGGTTATACGCGAAGTTGCCGCGGCTTTTGCGATTCCCAACCTCGCTCCTAAAGTAACAGAGGTAACGGTCGCTAAAACAGACAAAAAAGCAAGCCCCGGCATTTTCAAAATCGACTGGAAAACGGAAGATGAAAATAGCGACCAGCTCATATATAAAATTGACTTCAGAAAAACAGGCCGCAGCGGCTGGATTAAATTGAAAGATGAGCTTGAAAAAACTGCTTTTGACTGGGACAGCAGGACCGTCGAGGACGGCATCTATGAAATCAGGGTTACCGCCTCGGACGAATTGAGCAATGACCAGAGCACAAAGCTGACAGGTTCAAGAATAAGCGACCCTGCAATAGTTGACAATACCCCCCCTGTCATCGAATCGCACAAACTTCAGGTCTCGGATGCAAAGGCCGTGTTGGATTTGAAAGTAAAAGACCAGTATAGCGTTATCGAAAGTTTAAGTTACGCAATCGACAGTAACGAAAAATGGATTTCAGTGCTGCCCGGAGACGGCGTATTCGATACAACAGAAGAAGACTTTGCAATCACAATATCCGATTTAAAACCCGGCCAGCATGTCCTTGCATTGAAAGTATCCGACGTCGAAGGCAATACAACGTATAAAACTTTCGACATTGAAATTAAATGAGAACTATATCCTTTGAAAAAATCGCTTCGGAGGTCGAAAAGCTTTGCATAGAAAGCTGCTACCAGTTGCCGCAGGATGTTCTGGCTGCGCTCAAGGTCGCTGCACAAAAAGAATCAAATACTTCTGCAAAAAAAATCTTAAATCAGCTTATTGAAAATGCAAATATAGCGCACACCCGGCAAATCCCCATCTGTCAGGACACAGGTCTTGCCGTTGTATTTCTTCAAATCGGTTCGCAGGTCGTCATAGAGCCTGCCGGCTCTACTGCCGCTGGCGCCGCAACTGTCGGCGTAGCAAGAGGTTACGAAAACGGTTGTCTGCGAAAAAGCGTTGTCGCTGACCCTTTGAGCAGGAGAAGAAATACCGGCACAAACACTCCTGCGGTAATTCATACAGAAATCATCGCCGGCGACAAAATCCGCATAACTTTAATGGCCAAAGGCGGCGGTTGTGAAAACAGAAGTCAGTTCAAAATGTTTTTGCCGACCGACGACAAGGAAAAAATTATCGATTGGATTGTGCAGGTTGTCGCGCAGGCCGGCGCCGATGCCTGTCCGCCTTTTATCGTTGGCGTCGGTATCGGCGGCGATTTCGAACAGTGTTGTTTCTTAAGCAAAAAAGTCCTTCTGCGAAAACTTGATTCTCACAATACCGAATCATTTTATGCAGAGATGGAAAAACAGCTCCTCCATAAAATAAACTCGCTTGGTATTGGCCCGTCAGGTCTTGGCGGCGATACAACGGCGATTGCCGTCCTGATTGAAACCGCCCCCTGTCACATTGCCTCACTTCCCGTCGCCGTCAATATCGAATGTCACGCCCATCGCCACGCTTCGGTGGAAATTTAAAACCTCCTCCGGTGCGCCGCTAACCAATCGTCTCATTACAGAGATTTGCAATTGCGACATAATCTACAGCGCTTAATTCTTCCGGCCTGTGATGCGGCTCGATAAATGCCCTTGTAAAAATATCCTGCCAGTTATGAATATTCGCAAGTTTGCCCTCGGCGAATTTTACGCAGGCCTTCATCATCTTTCGCCGATGCCCCATAAACAGGTCTACCACCCGATGGAACAGTTCGATATTATGAATTTCAGCCGCTTTGGCAGCGTCTCTGTCGAACCGAACCATTGCCGAATCCACCTGCGGCGGCGGCCAGAACACCTTTGGCGACAGTTTTCTCAAAACCCTGCACTGCCCCATTGCCGCCAGAAATATGCTTAATATCCCGTAATCTTCGCTTCCGGCTTCGGCAGCCATCCGCATGGCGACTTCCTTCTGCACGGTTACTATCATTTCGTCGGCAACCACCGTGCCTGATAAAAGATTAAGCATCACATTCGATGCCGCACTGTAAGGCAGGTTCGCCACAAGTAAAAGCCTGCCGAAAATTTCCTGCTGTGCTGCCTGGAGTTTTTCAATCACCTGCCGGTTAATTGTGTTTTTACTTTCAAGGACATCTGCGGTTATAATCTCGACATTTTTTGCATTACGAAGATGTTGTCTTGTTATCTCGGCAAGGGCATCATCGCACTCGACCGCGATAACCTTTCCCGCCCGCCTGACAAGCTCACCCGTAAGCGACCCTGTGCCGGAGCCTACTTCAAGAACAATATCATTTTCAGTTATATTCGCATTTGAAAGCAGAAGCTCCATAAGATTCAGGTCTATGAGAAAATGCTGACCGAGCCGTTTATTCGGCTCAACCCCCGCCCCCGCCAGCAGCCTTTGTATATCAGTCTTCGTCTGCATAAATGCAATTCTTTTTCAACTGGTTCTGTTTTTTATTTCTTTACTTCCGTATTTTGTGTTCTGTATTCTGGCTTCTGTTTTCTTGTTTTCGCCATTTCTATCGCAAGCTTTATCGCCGCCTTCATACTCGATTCATCCGCAACGCCTTTTCCTGCGATATCGAATGCCGTGCCGTGAGCGGGCGACGTTCGGATTATCGGCAGACCAATCGTAACATTTACCGCGTCTTTAAATGCAAGCAGTTTAACAGGTATCATTCCCTGGTCGTGATACATCGCCACAACGCCGTCGAATTCCCCCGCCGCCGCCCTTACAAAAAGCGTATCAGCCGGATAAGGTCCTGAGCAGTTTATGCCCATCTCCTGTGCAATCAGAATTGCAGGGCTGATTATCCTTTGTTCCTCATCGCCGAATTGCCCTTCTTCGCCTGCGTGCGGATTCAATGCTGCCACTGCTATATGCGGATTTTTAATTCCGAAAAATTCCTGCAGTGCGGTATTGAGCAAATCTATCGGTTCATAAACGCGGCCGATTGTAAATTTGTTTCGCAACTCAAAAAGTGCCTCGTGTATTGTAGCAAGTGCGATTTTTAACGGTCCTGCTACAAACATCATTGCTTTTCGCGGGCTTTTACACAGTGCGGCCAGAAGTTCCGTATGTCCCGGCCATTCAGCCCCAGCCTGTTTCCAGCTTGTCTTGCTTATAGGCGCCGTAACTATCGCATCAACTATGCCTGCCTTTGCCGCCTCGATTGCATCGGTGCAGAACCGCAGCGACGCCTCGCCTCCTGATTTGCTTGGTCCT